>Ga0209474_10002797_pt1 | contig 15743 bp, 16 predicted proteins | sample GraSoiAngelo_145_FD_185902 | JGI IMG/M metagenome (GOLD analysis project Ga0209474, IMG submission 185902) | Grasslands soil microbial communities from the Angelo Coastal Reserve, California, USA - 14_1009_05_20cm (SPAdes) (version 2) | ecosystem: Environmental > Terrestrial > Soil > Grasslands...
CGACCGGCCAGCTCCTCCGCGCCGGGCACCTCCAGCTTGCGGGGCAGCCCGCCCGCGGCCACGATCAGAGCCGGCGCTCGCAGCTCCTCGCCGCCGACCGTCCGGACCACTTTCTGGCCGTCTTCGGCCGAGATCGACTCCACCTCGGTGAACTCGCGCAGGTCAAGCCCGAACTTGCGGGCGTGTTCGCCCATCTTGACCGCCAGGTCGGCGCCCAGGATCGACTCGAAGCCCGGGTAGTCCTCGATCAGCTCGGTATTGAGCAGCTGACCGCCGAGCGGCCCACGCTCCAGCAGCACCGTGCGCAGGTTCATGCGCGCGGCGTAGAGGCCGGCGGCCAGCCCGGCCGGACCGCCCCCGGTGATGATCAGGTCGAAGTTCTCAGCCACTACCTATGAAACTCGGGGATGGGAACCAGGATTCCGGGCCTCAGCCGTACTTGAACTGGACGCCGAAACCACCTCGAGGGCTCTGGCAGAGGATGTTGTCGTAGGGGCAGCCTATGGCGCAGGCGCCGCACTCCACGCAGTTGCCGAAGCTGACCAGGTTCTGCTTCTTGTCCTCGTCCCACTCGTACACGCCCGCCGGACAGAAGTAGTTGCAGTACTTGCCGGTGCACTTGTCCCGGCAAACGTCCTGGTTGGCGATCTCGATGTGCGGATGGCCGGTGTCCTCCACGTACTTGTTCGTGAAGAGCTTGTCGGTCAGCTTCTCCATCCGGGGAACCAGTCTATAGTCGAGTTCGAGAGACGCGGGAGCCGGGCCGCCGGCTGAGAGGGCCATGTGCGATGGCCGACCGCTGAACCTGATCCGGGTAATGCCGGCGTAGGGAGGTGTCGTAATGGACGCGACCATCGAGCGTCCGCAGGCTGCGGACGAGTTCCTCCGAGTGGAGGCCAGGGGCATCGACGGGGTGCCCGCGGGCGAGCGCCACGGACGGCCGCGGGAACTGGCCTTCCTCTGGGCCGGCGCCTTCGTCAACTACGCCAGCCTGCTGACCGCCAGCTTCCTGACCGGCACCTTCGGGCTCGGCGTCTGGGATGGCCTGCTGGCCGCCGTCCTGGGCACGGTGGCCGGCGCCCTTGTGCTGGGCCTGCTGAGCAACACCGGGCCGGCCACCGGCGAGGCCCAGATCGTGTTCACGCGCCGGGTTTTCGGCCTGCGCGGGGCGCGGGCCGGCGCCTTCCTCACGCTGTTCCTGGCGGTGGGCTGGTTTGCCGTCGACTGCGTGATCGCCGCCCAGGCCGGGTCGCGCCTGCTGGGAGGCGACGGCCGCCCCGCGACCTTCGTCTGGGTGCTTCTGATCGCAGCCGTGAGCGTGGCGGTGGCCGTCTACGGACATGCCACCATCAAGGTCTTCGAGACCTTCGGGGCGCTCGCCTTCGCCGCCCTCTCGGCGCTGCTGTTCGTCTCCCTGGCCGGCCAGATGCACTGGACGGCCGGGCCGGCGGTGGCCGGCGGGTCCTACGTCGCGGCCTTTCTGGAAGGCTTCATGGTCTGCTTCGCGCTGGTCGCTTCTTGGTACCCCTTCGCCAGCGACTACTCCCGTTACCTGCCCCAGTCCAGCTCCCGGCGCGGCGTGACGCTGTGGCCGGTGCTGGGCGTGACGCTGCCCATGATCCTGCTTGGGCTTTTCGGTCTCCTCCTCCCCACCATCGACCCCAAGCTGGCCGGCGATCCGATCGGCCTGATCAGCCGGCACGCCCCGGGCTGGGTCGCCGTGCCGTTCTTCGCGTTCGTGGTCCTGGGCGAGATCTGGGCCAACTACTTGGACGTCTACACGGCGGGTCTGGTCACACAGACACTCGGCATTCGCCTGCCGCGCTGGCAGACCGCGCTGGGCTGCGGCGTGCTGGGGGCGCTGATCGCCTCCACCGCGGTCCTGGTGAACGACTTCCACCAGGCCTATGAGAACTTCCTGATCCTTACCTACCTGTGGGCGCCAGCCTGGGCGGCCGTGGTGCTGCTGGCTTTCTTCGCGGCCGGCTACGGGCGCCGCGGGCCGGCTCTACTGGCCTGGCTGCTGGGAACCGGCGTCAGCTTGGTGTTCGTCAATTACCCGAACCTGTTCCCCGGCAGCTTCCCCAACCAGGCGCTTATCGATGCTCTTCACGGCGTCGATGTCTCCGGGTTGGTCAGCGTGGCCGTGGCCGCCGGTTCGTTCCTGGTCTTGCGCAAAATCCCCCTCCCCTCCGGGGAGGGCCGGGGTGGGGCAACCTGAAGCTTCCGGTCGCCCTCACGATCGCGGGCTCGGATTCAGGCGGCGGAGCCGGTATCCAGGCCGACCTCAAGACGTTCGCGGCACTTGGGGTGCACGGGACCAGCGCCATCACCGCCATCACTGCCCAGAACACGCTTGGGGTGACCGCGATCCAGGAGCTGCCGGTGGAGATCATCCGAGCCCAGATCGACGCCGTGGTCACCGACCTGGCGCCGGCCGCGGCCAAGACGGGGATGCTTTCGAGTGTCGAGATCATCGAGACCGTGGCGGCGGCCGTTCGCGAGCATCGACTGGCCAAGCTGGTCGTCGACCCCGTGATGGTGGCCAAGGGCGGCGCCAAGCTGCTGCGGGACGAGGCAGTGGCGGCGCTGCAGGAGCTGCTGCTGCCCCTGGCAGCGGTCGTGACGCCAAACTTGCCCGAGGCCGAGGTGCTGCTGGGCCGCTCGATCTCCGGGCTCGACGAGCAGCGCCGGGCCGCCCGCGATCTGCTTGTGCTCGGTCCGCGAGCGGTGGTGGTCAAAGGCGGCCACGGCGAAGGCGCCGACTCGATCGACGTGCTGGTAGCGGGCGACGCTGAGTTGGAATTGCCGGGGCAGCGGTTCGCGACCACCAACACCCACGGCAGCGGCTGCGTGTTCTCGGCCGCCATCGCGGCCGAGCTGGCCAAGGGCGCCGCGCTGACCGAGGCCGTCGGCGCGGCTAAGGCGTTCGTCTCGGCTGCCATCGAAACCTCGCTGGAGGTGGGCCGCGGCTACGGCCCCGTCAATCCCATGTTCCGGGTGACCCAGCCACTAAGCTGACCCCGGTGGCGGAGTCCCGGCGGCATTTCAAGCAGCGCGTCGAGAAGGCGCTCGCCGACGAGCCGCTGCAGGCCAACATGGTCCGGGTCATGACGGCGCTGCGCGAGCGCCGCGCGGTCGGCTTTGAATCGCTTGATTTCGAGCGCGGGCGCCAGGACCTGAAGGCTCGCCGGCTCGACAACCTGCATCAGCTGCCGGCGCTGCTCACGCAGTTTCGCGAACGGTTGGAGGAGGTCGGCGGAACTTTCCACCTGGCGCGTGACGCCGAGGAGGCGCGCACCATCATCGGCGACATCTGCCGGCGCGCCGGCGCGGGCATCGTCACGAAGTCGAAGTCGATGGCGACCGAGGAGATCTTCCTCAACCCCTATCTCGAAAGCATGGGCATGGAGGTGGTCGAGACCGACCTCGGCGAGCGTGCGGTGCAGTTGCTGCACGAACATCCGAGCCACCTGATAGCGCCGGCCATCCACGTCACCATCGAACAGTGGGCGAAGACGTTCGACGCCCCGCCCGACCCGGCGCAGATCCAGGCCAAAGTGCGCGCGGAGCTGCGACAGAAGTTCATCAACGCCAGCGTCGGCATCAGCGGCGCCAACTTCGCGATCGCGGAGACCGGCACCATCGGCATCGTCACCAACGAGGGCAATGCCGACCTCACCGTCACCCTGCCGCCGGTGCACATCGCGCTCTTCGGCATCGACAAAGTGGTGGCCACGCTCGACGACGCGGTCGCCATCCTGCGCATGCTGCCGCGCAGCGGCACGGGCCAGCGCATCAGCACTTACGTCAACTGGATCACCGGACCCTCGCGCAGCGCCGACATCGGCTTCTCGTTGACGATTGGCGCACACGGCCCCAAGGAGATGCACTGCGTAGTGCTCGACAACGGCCGCGAGGAGATGCGCGCCGATCCGCTGTTCAAAGGCGCCCTTACGTGTGTGCGCTGCGGCGCTTGCTCCAACGCCTGCCCGCCTTTCATGGCGGTCACCGGGCACCAGTTCGGCTACGTCTACAACGGCCCGATCGGGCTGGTGCTGACGCCGTTCCACCACGGCGAGGCAGCCGTCGACCTGCCGCAGTCGCTGTGCACGCAGTGCAACGCCTGCCAGGAGATCTGCCCGGTCGACATCGAGCTGCCGCGGATGATCCTGGAGCACCGCCGGCACTCGCACAAGAAGTCGCTGGCCAAGCGCGGACTGCTGACGCTCTGGCCGCGAAAGCACCTCGTGCAGGCAGCCATGGACGTCGCCGGGCGCCGGCGTTTGGCCTTGCCCCGACCGAGCGCCGGCGGCGACCCGGTGACTCTATTCGCGTCCTGCTTGGTCGACCGCGTGCTGCCGGAGGCGGGCAAAGCCCTCGCGCGTATCGTCGAGGCGGCGGGGTACCGGATGGAATTCCCGCGGGCTCAGTGGTGCTGCGGACTCATGCCTGCGAACGCCGGCAGGTTCGAGGCCGGCGTCCGGCTCAACTCCGACCTGCTCCGCGCGCTGAAGGACTCTGAGGGGCCGATCGTGACGCCGTCGGCGTCATGTTTCGGCGCAGTTACGATCGATGCCGCCGAGTGGGGCCAACAGGACCCCGAACTCGTCGGCATCGCCGGCCGCATGCGCGACTCGACCCGCTTCGTGCTCGAGCTGCTGGAGGAGGAAAGGCTCCCCCTCCCCTCGGGGGAGGGCGGGGGTGGGAGCCGGGTGGCCTACCACGACTCCTGCCAGTCGCTTCGCCAGCTGGGCCTCAAGGCCGAACCTCGCCGTGTCCTGCAGCTCGCCGGCTATGAGGTTGTCGACATTCCCGACGTAGCCAACTGCTGTGGTTTCGGCGGTACGTTCAGCGTGGACTGGCCGCAGGTGGCCGACCGGCTGGCCCAATGGAAGCTGGACGCCGTCGCCAAGACCGGCGCCACGGTCGTGGCTTCGGACAACCCCGGCTGCCTGATGCACATCCGCGACGCCGCCCGCCGGCGGGGGCTCGACCTGCGCGTGGCACACGTCCTGGAGCTGGTCGCCGAGCGCCTGGCCTCGCCTAGCTGACCTCGAAGCCGGCCAGCGCCGGTGCCAGGATGGCGAAGACCGCCGGAAGCGCCAGCCCGACCAGGAGTCCAGCAAAGGGAATCACCAATCCCAGCGGAATCGTGATCACGGCGAGCACAACCGTGCAGACCAGGTACGTGACCCCGACGCGCACGGAAACCCGGTGGTTGGCGCGCGCGGTTCGCCAGATGGTCCGGGGGTTGAGCGCACGCTCGATGCCCTGGCGGTCGCTGAGCAGCAGCACCGCGCCGAAGCAGTAAAACGACACCCCCCAACCGGCCAGCAGGAGGGCAAAGGCGACGAACCCCAGCAGCACCGCCAGCGGTATCAGCGGATGCACCGCGATCGCCGACACGACCGCAAGGCCGACGAGGGAGGCCACCACAAAAAGCGCCCCCAGCCCGTACACGAGCAGCACCACGAAGGGAGCCACTCCCCGCTCGATGTAGTCGAACCCTGGCGGCGGCAGCTCCCGCCAGCGCCCCCGCAATCGTTCGACCAGCACCAGCGTCCAGCCGTACAGGACGATGGACCCGACGATCGGGATCACCGCGATCAGCCCCATGAGCACCATCCGGCTGAACCAGTCGGGGCTGGTGGTGAACCAGAACTCGTCAAGCGGTCCCTCGACCAGTCGCGAGCGCCAGCGGCGGCCGTCCCACCACCAGCGGCCATCGCCGGAGATCAGCGGCGGCGCGCTAGCCCTCGGGGATGCGCATCGCCAGCCGGGAGGTGACGACGCCGGTGTTCAGGCCGATCGTGCGCAGGCCGCCGAAGAAGCGGGCATGCTCGATCTTGCAGCAGCGGTCCATCACCACCTCCAACCCGCCGGCGCGCGCGATCTCCGCGCCCTCCTCCGAGATGACGCCCAGCTGCATCCACAGCACGCGAGCTCCGATCTCCACCGCCTGGTGGGCGATCTCCGGCACCTCTCGGGAGGGACGGAACACGTCAACGATCTCGATCGGGCGCGGATGCGCCGCCGCGGCGGCGCGCAGGTCGGGGTAGACGGTGCGTCCCAGGATCTCCTTGCCGGCCTGCGCCGGGTTGACGGGCACGATGTCGTAACCGTTGGCGTCCAGGTAGATACCCGCGAACGAGGAGGCGTTGTAGTAGTTGGAGCTCAGCCCGACCATCGCGATCGTGCGATAGGAGGTGAGGATGCGGTAGCGATCCCAGGCCGTGAGGCCGAGCTCGTTGCGCTCGCCGACCGCGCTCATGATTGGTAAGGCGCGCCGAACGCCTTGCTCAGGATCGAGTGCCCGGCCTCATGGCCGTTGACACCGACAGCCACGGGCGACTGAGACTTCTCTAGCGCCTGGTCCAGGTCCCAGATGATGTCGTCGACGTCCTCGATGCCGATCGAGAGGCGGATCATCTCCGGCCCGATGCCGACCGCGCGCAGGTCCTCATCCGACATCTGCTGGTGCGTCGTGGAACCCGGATGGATGATCAGCGACTTGGAGTCGCCGACGTTGGCGACGTGCGAGAAGAGCTGGATCGATTCGATGACGCGCTTGCCGGCTTCGCGCCCGCCGCGGACGCCGAAGGTGAAGATCGAACCGCAGCCGCGCGGCATGTACTTCTGGGCCAGGCGGTGGAAGCGGTTGGACTTCAGGCCGGGGTAGTTCACGTACTCGACGGCCGTGTGCTGCTCCAGGAACTCCGCCACCTTCAAGGCGTTGGCGCAGTGCCGCTCCATGCGCACGTGCAGCGTTTCCAGGCCCTGCAGCATCAGCCACGCCGTCATCGGCGCCATCGTCGGCCCGTAGTCGCGCAGCATCTCCGCGCGCAGCTTCATCAGCCACCCGAAGTCGCCGAAATATTCGAAGAAGCGCAGGTCGTGGTAGCCCTTGGAGGGCTCCGTCATGCCGGGAAACTTGCCGTTGTCCCAGGGGAAGCGGCCGCCGTCGACGATCACGCCGCCGATCGCGGTGCCGTGCCCACAGATGTACTTGGTCGCCGAGTGCAGAACGATGTCGGCGCCCCAGTCCAGCGGCCGGCAGCACCACGGTGACGCGAAGGTGTTGTCGATGACCAGCGGCACGCCCTGCGCATGCGCCAGCTCGGCCAGCTTTTCGAGGTCGGGAACGTCGATGACCGGATTGCCCATGGTCTCCGCGTAGAAGGCTTTGGTGTTGGGCTGCACCGCCAGCTCCCACGCCTCCAGGTCGGTGGGGTCGACGAAGGTGACGTCGATGCCCATCTTGCGGAAGGAGACGTCGAACTGCTGGTAGGAGCCGCCGTACAGCGAGCGCGAGGCCACGAAGTGGTCGCCCGACTGCATGAGCGTGAAGATGGTGATGTGCTGGGCGGCCTGGCCAGACGACGTCGCCACCGCGCCGATGCCGTTCTCCAGCGCGGCGATGCGCTCCTCAAACACCGCGACGGTCGGATTCATGATCCGCGAGTAGATGTTCCCGAAGCGCTGCAGGGCGAACAGGTTGGCGGCGTGGTCCGTGTCCTCGAAAACGTAGGCGCCGGTCTGGTAGATGGGCACCGCGCGCGCGCCCGTGACCGGGTCCGGCCGCTGCCCCGCGTGCACGGCCAGGGTGTCGAATCCGAACTCCTTTTCGGCTCCCTTCATGCGGCTATCCTAGTCGGCTCGTGCGGGCCTCACTGACGCAGCTTCCGGCGGCCCAGTTGGAGGTCGACGCGGTCGCCGTCCCGGTGGTCGCAGGCGAGGCCCTGGCCCCCAGCGCCGGCGACCTCGACCAGGCGCTGGGCGGGCTCATCCGCGAGTCCCTCGACGCCGGCGAGCACCGCGGGCGCGTCAACGAAGTCCTGCCTCTCAACACCGCCGGCCGGATCAGCGCCCGCCGCGTGATCCTCTTCGGCCTGGGGCCGCGCGCCGACCTCGACGGCCAGCGCCTGCGCTTCGCCCACCACGAGCTGGTGCGCGCATTGCGCGCGTATGGGCACCGCCGGCTGGCCGTGCTCCAGCGCGGCGCGCCCGGCGAGCGAGACCTGGCAGCGGTCGTCGAGGGGTGCGTGATGGGCTCCTGGGAGCGCCGTTCGCGCCAAACTGGCGCCCGGCCCGCGCGCATCGAGGAATTGCTGCTGGTCGGCTTCGGAGCCGGCCGTGAGCGCGAGGTCGCCCAGGCCCTGGAGGTCGGCGATGCCGTCAACCAGGCTCGGGAGTGGCAGAACATGCCGCCCAACGAGCTCACGCCCGAGGCCATGGCCCAGGAGGCGCGCCGCATCGCCGACCGCCACGGGCTGGAGCTGGAGGTGCTGGGCCAGGCCGAGCTGCGGGCCGGCGGCTACAACCTGCTCCTGGGGGTGGCCGCCGGCTCGAACCAGCCGCCCCGCCTGATCCGGCTCTCTTACAAGGGCGGGGCAAGCCCCGCCCCTACGGGAGATATGCGGCTGGCCATGGTCGGCAAGGGCATCACGTTCGACAGCGGCGGCATCTCGATCAAGGGCGCCGAGGGCATGTACAAGATGAAGGGCGACATGGCGGGGGCCGCCGCCACGCTGGCGGCCATGGACGTGATCGCCGGACGCCGGCCGCCATTCGACGTGATGGCCGTGGTTGCCGCCACCGAGAACATGCCCGGCGGCAACGCCCAGCGCCCGGGCGACGTGGTCACCAGCGCCAACGGCAAGACGGTGGAGATCGTCAACACCGACGCCGAAGGCCGGCTGGTGCTCGCCGATGCCATCACCTACGCGCTGCGCCACGCCGCCACCCACGTCATCGACCTGGCCACCCTTACGGGCGGCGCCAAAATCGCCATCGGCCACGCCGGCACCGCGGCCCTTGCCAATGACGACACCTTTTGGAGCCAGGTCGAGAAGGCGGGCGAGCGCTCCGGCGACCGGGTCTGGCGCCTGCCCGCGTACGCCGACTACCGGGTCCTGCTCGCCAGCCGGACCGCCGACCTGAAGAACAGCGAATACGGCGAGGCCAGCACCATCACCGGCGGCATGTTCATCCAGCAGTTCGTGGAGGACCGGCCCTGGGTCCACCTGGACATCGCGGCCAGCTCCTGGAACGACAACGACGACCTCACCACGGTGCCCAGAGGACCCCTGGGAAGTGGGACTCGACTGCTTGTCGAGCTAACGGAACTGATTTCGTCGGAGCGTCGTTAGGCTAGTAACAGCCTTGTTGGAGTCCATCCAGTCCCCGGCAGACTTACGCCACCTGTCCGCTGCCGAGCTGGACGAGCTGGCGCGCGAAATCCGGGCTTTCCTGGTCGAGAAGATCAGCCAGACCGGGGGCCACCTCTCCCCCAATCTGGGTGTGGTCGAGCTCACGCTGGCCTTGCACCGGGTCTTCGAGAGTCCGCGCGACGCCGTCGTCTGGGACACCGGCCACCAGGCCTATGTGCACAAGCTGGTGACCGGCCGCAAGCACGGTTTCGACAGCCTGCGGCAGGAAGGCGGCCTGTCCGGCTATCCCAACCGGTCCGAGAGCCCGCACGACCTGATCGAGAACAGCCACGCCTCGACCTCGCTCTCCTACGCGCTCGGGATCGCCGAGGCCCGGCTGCGCAAGGGGGTGCCGGGCGACGTGGTGGCGGTGATCGGCGACGGCGCCCTGACCGGCGGCATGGCCTACGAGGCGCTCAACCAGATCTCCCACCTGAAGCCGCCCAACCTGGTGATCATCCTCAACGACAACGGCCGCTCCTACGCCCCCACAGTGGGCGGGGTGGCCGAACACCTGGCCCAGCTGCGCCTCGATCCCCGCTATGAGCGGGTCAAGAACGAGATCGACCAGCGGCTGAAGGACTTGCGGCCGGCCCACGAGGCGGCGCGCCGCATCAAGGAGTCGCTCAAGCAGCTCCTGCAGCCGGCCACCATGTTCGACACCCTGGGCATCAAGTACTCGGGACCGGTCGACGGCCACGACCGCAAGGCGATCGAGGACCTGCTTCGGCGCGCCCGCCGCCACCGGGGCCCGGTGGTCGTCCACGTCGCCACCGAGAAGGGCCACGGCTACGGCCCCGCGGTCGAAGAGGAGATCGACCGCATGCACGGCGTGAGCGCCTTCGATCCCCTCACCGGCCACCCCCGGCGCACCGAGCTCACCTGGAGCGACGTCTTCGGGGAGGCCGTCTTCGCCTCGGCGCAGCGCCATCCCGACCTGGTGGCGATCACCGCGGCCATGGCCTCCTCCACCGGGCTCCTCAACTTCGCTCGCGAATTTCCCGACCGGTTCTTCGACGTCGGCATCTGCGAGCAGCACGCCGTGACCTTCGCCGCCGGCCTGGCCATGTCCGGCCTGCGGCCCGTGGTCGCCATCTACTCGACCTTCCTGCAGCGGGCCTTCGACCAGCTGATCATGGATGTGGCTCTGCACCGGCTGCCCGTGGTGTTCGTGCTGGACCGCGCCGGCGTGACGGGGCCCGACGGCTCCTCGCACCACGGCGTCTTCGACCTCGCCTACCTGCGTCTGGTTCCCAATCTCAAGATTTGCGCTCCGGCCGATGCCACCGAGCTCTGCGCGCTCCTGGAGACCGCGCTCTCACTCGACGGCCCGGTCGCCATCCGCTTCCCTCGCGGCACGGTGCCGGAGACGCCTGACCTGCCGGTCGAGCCGCTGCCCGTCGGGCGCTGGGAAGAGGTGCGCCGTGGTGAGGACGCCGCCCTATTGGCGGTCGGCCGGATGGTCGAGGTGGCCTCGGCGGCCGCCGATCGCCTCGAGGCCGAGGGCATCTCCTGCGGGGTGATCAACGCCCGCTGGGTCAAGCCCATGGATGGCCGCCTCCTGTCGGACTGGGCGGTCCGCTACCCGGTGCTGGTGACCGCCGAGGACAACGTGGCCGGCGGCTTCGGCAGCGCCGTGCTGGAGGCGCTGGCCCCAGCCGGGCTGGCGGGCAAAGTGCGGCCCGTGGCTCTGCCTGACGCCTTCCTGCCCCACGGCAAGCCGAGCACCATCCTGGCCGAGCACGGGCTGGACGCCGAAGGCCTGGCGAGCGCGGTGCGGCAGGCGGTCGGCTCCCGGGTGCAGCCGGCCTGAAGGTCGAATCCATTCAGGTCGGCCGGCCGCAGATGCGGCCCAAGCCGGACCAGCCTGGTCATCGGTGGCGGAGCGCGATCTACAAGACGCCCGCGCGCGGCGCCGTGATGCTGACCCGCGGCGGCCTCGATGGCGATGCTCAAGCCGACCTGCGCGGGCACGGCGGTCCCGACCAGGCCGCGCTGCTGTATTCGGCGGACAACTACGCGCGGTGGCGGACCGAGGGCTTCGACTTCGAAGCCGGCAGCTTCGGCGAAAACCTGACGGTCAGCGGCCTCGACGAGACCACGGTCTGCGCCGGTGACATCTATCAGGTCGGCGAGTCGGTGCTGCAGGTGACCAAGGCCCGCGGACCCTGCTACAAGCTCCAGTACCGAACCGGCGTGCCGGACATGATCAAACGAGTGCTGGCCAACGGTCGCAGCGGCTGGTACGTGCGCGTGCTCACCGAAGGCCTGGTCGAGGCCGGCGACGAGATCTCGCTGCTAGAGCGGCTTGCGGCCGGCAAACCCCTCGCCGATCCGGTGCCAGAAGGCGACCCGCTCCTCACCTAGCTTCCAGCACAGCTCGACCAGCTCGCCCTCCCGGTAGCTCAGGAAGTCGACCAGGCCCACGCGCATGTCCTTCAGCTGGATGCCGAGCGCCTCCAGCGCGGTCAGGGCACCGGCCAGCTCGACCTCGGCCTCGCGCAGCGCCTGGCCCCGCTCCTCCGCCTCCTGGTCCGAGCCGCCGCGCGAGCGCCGGTATTGGGCGATGCGCAGCTGGTCCTCGAGGTCCGGGAGCTGGTTGCCGGTGTCGACGACGGTCTGCACAAGCCGGCGCACGTCCGGCAGCACCGCGTTGGCTTCGTCGACCTCGTAGGTACGGGGTTGGACGCGGGACATCGCTGACGTGTTGCACCCTAGCATCGGAGGCGTGACCCCCGGCGACCGCCGGCGCGTGCTCGCCACCGCGGCGGGGTGCGTGTTCCTCAACTTTCTGGCCTTTGCCGGCTTGACGCCGCTCTACCCGGAGGTCGCGCACGACCTGGGGATGGGCGTCGACAACCTGGCTCTCTTCTTCACGGTCTCCGCCCTCGTAACCGCGGCGCTCCAGATCCCGGTCGGCGTCTTCGCCGACCGCTTCGGCCGCCGGCCGGCGCTGGTGCTGGGTCTGCTCTTCATGGCGGCCGGCCAGGCTCTGCGCTGGCAGGCCCGGACACCTCTGATCTTCGGGGCCGGGCAGCTCGCTATCGGCGCCTGCTCGCCGCTGATAGTGGCCGCCGGCTACGCGGCGGTCGCCGACGCCTACGCGCGGGCCGGCCGGGCCGAGGCCATGGGCATCGTCAGTTCGGCCATCAGTCTGGGCCAGATCACCGGCTTCCTGACCGCCGGGGTGGCCGGGCAGTTCGTGGGCTGGCGCGGGTACTCCCTGGGCGTGGCCCTGCTGCCTTTCCTGCTGCTGGGGCCGGCGCTCACGATGCCCGAGCCGTCGCGGGTCGCCCAGCCGGCTTCACTCGGCCGCTCGATGCTGCGGGCCGTGCGCTTCCTGATCGAGCCGCAGGCCGCCGGCCTCGCGATTGTGGCGGCGCTGGCGTTGGGCGCGGGGTTTTCGGCCGGCTACGTGCTGCCCTTCGTCGCCCGCCAGTTCGGTTACGGCGGGAGCGCGACCAGCCTGCTCCTGGTCCCCTACGTAGTGGGCTCGATCGTGGGATCGCCGCTGGTCGGCCGGTGGGCCGACCGGACCGGGGTGCCGCGCCTGCTGGCCGGCTGTCTGTTGGTGGGTGGGCTGGCACTGGCGGCCTTCGGCCTGCTTCCGTTCGGGCTTCCGATCGAGATTCCCAGCTACCTTCTCATCGGCGGCGGGACCGGCGCCGCGCTGTCCCTGGCCTCGACGGCGATCGTGGCCCAGGCCGGCCGCCGCGGCGCGGGCTCGGGTGCCGCCCTGGGAGGTTTGAGGGTGGGCCAGCAGATGGGCTTCGCCTTCGGTCCCGCGGTGGCTGGATTCGCCTTCGCCCACGGCGGGCGGCCGCCGGCCTTCCTACTGCTTGCCCTTTTCCTGCTGGCGGCGGCCGCGATCGCGCTCCCGTCTACTTCGAGCTTGCGGCCGGCACCCCGTCCAGCACCGATCTGATCGCCTGGGCGGCGCCCAGCAAGCCCGAGGTCTCGACCGGCACCACCAGCTTGCTGTTCGGGCTCTCGGCGAACTTGGAGAGGGTGTCCAGCTGCAGGATGGCCACCAGCTCGGGGTCCGGATTGCCCGCGTGGATGGCCGCGTAGACGGTGTTGATGGCCTGGCCGCGGCCCTCCGCCTCCAGGATCTGGGCCTGGCGGCGGCCCTCCGCGCGCAGGATGTTTGACGCCTTCTCGCCCTCGGCGGTCTTGATGGCGGCCTGCTTTTGGCCCTCGGCCACGTTGATGGCGGACTGCTGCTGGCCCTCCGACTGCAGGATGGCCGCCCGCTTCTCCTGGTCGGCCTGCTTCTGCAGGGCCATCGCCATCAGGATCTGCTGGGGCGGCACGATGTCGACGATCTCGATCCGGTTGATGCGGATGCCCCACTTGTCGGTGACCTGCTCCATCTGCATCTGCAGCTGGGCGTTGATCTGCTCGCGCTGGCTGAGCGCCTCGTCCAGGCTCATCGATCCGAAGACCGCGCGCAGTGTGGTGCGGCTGAGCTGGTCGACGGCGATGAAGTAGTTGCTGACCTGGAACAGGGCCAGGCGGGGGTCGACGACCTGGCTGAAGATGGTGGCGTTGACCGCCACCGAGACATTGTCCTTGGTGATCACGTCCTGGCGGTCGCCCGTGCGCGGGGTTTCGCGCATGTCCACGACCTCCATGTTGTCGATGAAGGGCACCAGGAAGGTGATGCCCGGGTTGCGCACGCTGTGGAACTGGCCCAGGCGCTTGACGACGCCGACCAGGCCCTGCTGGATCACCCGCACCGAGCGGAAGACCACGATCAGGGCGAACACGATCAGGAAGAAAAAGATGATCAGGGTGGCAGGCATCGACTCTCCTCTCTAGCTGGCTGAGCTCAGCGGTTGGACACGACCAGGGTGGCGTTGCGGATCTCGACCACGCGCACCTCGGCGCCTTCTCGGATGGGGGCGCCGTCGGCAGTCACGGCGGGCCAGCGCTCGCCCATGATCTTGACGTGCCCGGCCTGGTGGGCGCCCTTGATGGGATCGGTGACCAGGCCCGTGCGGCCGATCATCTCCTGGGCCCCCGAGAGCGTGGCGGGCGTGGCCCGGTAGCGGTAGTGCATCCAGCGCAGCAGCGGCGGGCGCGCCAGCACCACGCCGCCCACGGCCAGGGCCGTGAAGACGATGCCCTGGACGAGCAGGTCGCCGCCGGCGGCGGCCGCCACGGCCGCCCCCACCGCGGCCAGGCTCAGGAAGGCGGCGAAGAAGGCCAGTGTGACCATCTCCCCGACGCCAAAAGCCAGGGCCACCACGACCCAGAAGATCACCATGGACCTGACAGCCTCCTCCTGTTGAGAAAACGCGCGACCGCGCCTCGGCGTTCGCGGCAGAGTTAGGGTACGTCGGGTTGCTGGCGTGGAGGTGGACGAGATGCGGCGCCGGTTCGCAGGCGGGCGGTTGGCGAGGCTGGCCACCATCGGGGCCGACGGCGCCCCGCGCTTGGTGCCGATCTGCTTCGTGCTGGAGGCCGACGTGATCCATTCCGTCGTGGACGCCAAACCCAAGCGCAGCCCGCGGCTGGCGCGACTTTCGGCGGTGGAGCGGGAGCCGCGGGTGTCGGTCCTGGTCGACGAGTGGTCCGAAGACTGGTCGCGGCTGTGGTGGGTGCGCGCCGACGGCCACGCGCGGGTGACCGCGGCCGGCGCCCAGGTGCTGCGCCGGCTGGCCGAGAAGTACCCGCAGTACCGATTGGAGCCGCCGCCCGGCCCGGCCCTGGAGATCACAGTGCAGCGCTGGAGCGGCTGGGCGCCATGAGCGCCTTCACCCAGCTCCTGGGCCGCCTCGCCGCCTACTCGGATGCCGAGATGGCGCAGCCCTGGGAATGGCCGGGCCATCGGGGCGGTCCTCTGCAGGTGCGCGACTGCCACTGGCGGATCGTGGAGGCCGAGCAGGCTCACGTGGCCCGGATGGGGCCTGCCGAGCGCGAGTCGGCGGCCATCATGGAGCTGGCGCAGATCGCCTTTGGAGATCTGCGGGGGCTATTGGCGGGGCAGAGCGAGGACGCGCTGGACGCCAAGCCGGGTGAGGAGTGGAGCCTGCGCGAGGTGCTCAGCCATGTGCTGCTGGTCGAGCGCCGCTACGCGTGGCAGGTGCGCTATGCGATCAATCGGGATGCCACCCAGCCCACATACGGTCAGTCCCCCGTGAACGTGTCCTCGGCCGAGACGGGGGGCGGGATCCGCGACTGGATCGACGTGCTGGAGACCGGGCGCGCCGCCTCAGACGCCTTCTGCTCGGGCCTCGACAGCCCCGGACTGGCCCGGCCTACGGTCTGGGCCGATTACGAGGTCGACGTGCGCTTCCGGCTGCACCGTTTCGGAGGGCACCTGGCCGAGCACACCATCCAGGCCGAGAAGGCTCTGCGCGCGCTCGATCGGGCGCCAGCTGAAGCCCGCCAGGTGGCGCGGGTGCTGTCCCGGCTGCGCGGCGCCCACGAGCGCCGCACCAGCGCCGGCGACCTGGAGAGCCTCGACTCGGCGCAGGCGGCGCTGGCGGCCAGCCTGCCGCCCTCACGTCGCTAGCAGCTCCGACG
>Ga0209474_10002798_pt1 | contig 15742 bp, 17 predicted proteins | sample GraSoiAngelo_145_FD_185902 | JGI IMG/M metagenome (GOLD analysis project Ga0209474, IMG submission 185902) | Grasslands soil microbial communities from the Angelo Coastal Reserve, California, USA - 14_1009_05_20cm (SPAdes) (version 2) | ecosystem: Environmental > Terrestrial > Soil > Grasslands...
CTTGTGGATTTGAAACAGATGTGGATGCGCCTTGCCAACGCCGATCCAGATAATTTTCGGAGCGCCTTTAGCGGAGAACGCTCCGACGCGAGTAATGGGTAGAAAAAACGCGCCGAACTCGATTGTGTTGAGTTTCTCGCGCAGCGCCGAATCGATGATTTCTAGAACATCTCCGAAGAAAGCGAGCGTCAGATGCATTTGAGCCGCGTCAATCCACCGGACGCCGCGAATGTGCGGATCAATGTTTGCGAGAAGTTGGCGCGTGGACTCCGGTAGGTCGATCGCAACGAAGAGGCGCTTTGTCATTGAAAAGCAAACGTCCAACGCTGAACGCCCAACGTCCAACGTCCAATGCTCAGTTGCATCCGACTCAATGAGCGAGAGCGCGTTACACAGCGTCGATCTTTCTGTCTTCGTTGTTCTTCGCTATCGCGCGATCGGCTAGCCGCGTCAGCCATTCCGGCCCGTGCCGCCGGAGCTGCGTGCCGGCGCGCGACCCGTCTCCTTCAGCACCGGGCGACTCCGGCAAGAACCGGTTCGCCAGTTGCATGGCGTAACCGGTGAGATTCGGAAACAAAGCGTTGGCGACGACTTGAAGCCGCGCAGCAAATGTAAGGGTGAGCGACGGCTGACCGCGACGGCAGGCAGCGAGAATTTTTCTCGCAGCGCGATTGGCGTTCATGGAGAGAAGCGGCGCGCCGGCGGAAGCAGCGAACCAGGCAAACTCGCTGTCGTGCTTGCCCTTGAACTTTGCGTTTACGTGCGAGCCGGTGCGCATCATTCCCGGCGCGACAGTTGTCACATAAATGTTATCGCGCGCCAGTTCAGCGCGAAGTGCGTCAGAGAGACCGGTCAGCGCAAATTTGCTCGCGCTGTAGGGCGCCATATGCGGCACCGCAATCTTGCCGCCAATGGAAGAAATATTGACGATGCGTCCCCCGCCCCAGATGCGCATTTCTGGAACGATTTGTGAAATCAATTCGAATGGCGCCCAAAAATGCAGTCGCATGGCCCGGTCGAAATCCTCTGGCGTCATATGCTCAAGGGGGCCTACTTCGATAATGCCGGCGTTGTTGATCAAGACATCGATTTTGCCAAAGCGATCGATGATCTTTCGAACAGCCAACTGAGTTTGTCCGGCATCGAGCAGATCGCATTCAACCGTGAGAACTTTGCCGCCGCGGGGAACAAGATCAGTCTTTGCACGCACCAGTTCGTCAGGATCGCGTGCAATGATCGCAACGTTGCCGCCGCGCGCGCAAATATGGCGGGCGAGCACGAGTCCGAGTCCGCGCGACCCACCGGTGATGAGCACAACTTTATCGTTCAGCGGGTAGCGTACGCTCCGAATGAAGCGCGCGATCAGCCAGAGCACCAGCATAATGGCGCCTGTAGCCAAGAGAACGCGAAGAGTCATTGAAGGCGTCTACAATTAGATACGAAAGCTTTCCAGCCATCGGCCGTGAACAAAGAACGGCCTCGAAACAGTTATCCCCGTTTGCGGTGGAAGCGGGCGACTTCGCGCGCCGTCTCGCGATCGATGGCGCGCTTTTTCAAATCGGCGCGCTTGTCATGCGCGAGCTTCCCGTGCCCTACGCCAAGCTCAGCTTTTACCCTTCCGTTTTTCCAATAGAGCTTGAGGAGGACAAGCCCGCGGCCTTTCACCTGGGTTTCGCCGTAGAGCTTGTCGATCTCCTGGCGATGCAACAGCAATTTGCGGACGCGTTTTGCGGCCGGAATTTCGTGGCTGGCTTTTTCGTATGGCTGGATATCGGCGTTATAAAGAAAAGCTTCGCCATTCTCGATTCGCGCGAACGCATCGCTGATGTTCGCCTTGCCTGCTCGGATCGATTTGACCTCGCTCCCCTTTAGCTCGATGCCCGCTTCGTAGCGCTCGAGAATCTGATAATCGCGAAGCGCCTTGCGATTGATAATCGATTCGCTCGCCATATATGTACGAGTTCGCTCGGCGAGGCCATCTCCCAGCGAACGCGTGAACTAGACTAGGCTCCGTCCGAAGAACCTTCGAGCGACTCGTAAGTCAGCTTGCCGGCAATAATCTCCTTGAGCGCAATGTCGGTCAACGACATCCGCGGCGTCGTTTCCACCAACGGTCGATGTCCCAAGCCAAGTTGACGCACTCGCTTGGAAACAACATTGATCAGAAGTTGCTGATTCGGGATCACCTGGGCTGCTTCACTAAGAAGTTGAGTGGTCATATGGCGCAAGGAACGAACGGGGTGGGATGCTTCCGTTGGGAATTGAAGAATGACCGGCACGCCGTTTGTAAAGGCGGACGGGGCAAGTTGCGGGGCGAGCATGGTAAAAATGAGCGCTGAGTTTCCAAGCGAAGCGCCTCTTTGTCAATGAATTTCGTCCGTAACAGCACAAACTACTTTCGAGTAAAGTGCGATCGGCGGACTTTTCAGCGGCGCTTTCGTGACAAATTATTTGCGTTGCCAGTAGCCGATCCAGCGCGAGTTCCTTGCTATCTGCGCCAAAATACGCGAAGTAAGAGGCGCGCTGGACTGACATGTCAGGTTAACCAATCCATTTCGGGCTGTGGCTCAGCTTGGTAGAGCGCCTGGTTCGGGACCAGGAGGCCGTGGGTTCAAATCCCACCAGCCCGATGTGAATCACTGACATCGAGAAATGTTCTATTGTTACGTCTTGCGCAGCCAGAAAACCGGGCGCTACGTTGGCTCTTGTGAGAATCTGACTGATCGCATTCGACGCCATAATGCTGGCGAGTCTAAGGCGACCAAACACGGAGTTCCGTGGCTCCTAATCCACAGCGAAGGCTTTGCCACCCGGGCAGAAGCGGCACAACGCGAGCGATATTACAAGAGCGGGAAAGGCAGAGAGGATCTCGATAAGCTCTCTTAGAGCGGTCGCCGCGGCGACAGGTCGTGGGTTCAAATCCAACAAACCGATTCAAAGAGCGGAAGAAGTGTAGCGGTGCTTGTGTCAAGCACCGAAATCAAATAAACAGGCGTTTGGCACAAACGCCTCTACAACCCATGGCCGTCCAAAATTCTCTTGCGCCGATGCATTTCTCCGTCGCGATTGTCGGGGCACTGATCGGTTTCGTGATTTTGTTGTTTGGGCGAAAACTGTTCTGGTTGTGCGTCGCCGCAGTCGGATTCGCGGCAGGCGTAGAGATTGCGCCACACCTGGTTCATGAGCCCTCGCCTTTGCTGGCATTAACGGTCGCCATCATTCTTGGCATAATTGGAGCGTTGCTCGCGCTATTCCTTCAAAAAATTGCGATTGCAGTGCTCGGTTTTCTCGCGGGCGGCAAACTTGCAGGCGCGATTGCCGCGGCATTCTTAATTCACTACGGGGAACATTCTACGATCGTCTTTCTGGCTGGCGGAATTATCGGCGCGATTCTCCTACTCTTTCTGTTTGATTGGGCGCTGATCGTTGTCTCCTCGCTTATCGGTTCGCACCTGATTGTTTATCAAGGCGCAATCGTCCTGCCACAATCAGGATCACTCATTGTGTTTATCGGCCTCGCGGTCATTGGCATGCTGGTTCAAGCCGCGTCGTTCAGGAGAGGTTAAACTTCCGATTCGTGCTGAGTTTTTTGCTGACAAATCCGAGTGTAGTCACAACAATACGCACATGAACTCGCCAACAACTGGATTACGCGTCGCGAGCGTCCTCTTCGGCATTTTTGCCATTGGTCACCTCCTGCGACTGATCACTCATGCTCAAGTCACGGTAGGAACGCATACCATTCCCATGGGATTAAGCTGGGTCGCGCTGATCGTTGCCGCCATTCTCTGTATCTGGATGTGGCGACTCTCGAATCTGAGAGGCATCGCGTAATCACTTTCCGATCCAATCCTGCGGGATATCTACAAAAGAGTGATCCAGTTCTGCGACTGACGCACAGCCGAGTAACTTGAGAGTGCGAACAAGGTCGGTGCGCAAAATCTCGATTGCGCGTGCTACACCCGCGCTTCCGGCTGCGCCCAGCCCGTAGGCGTACGCGCGTCCGGCCATTACGGCTCGAGCCCCCAAGCACAGCGCTTTGACAATATCGCTGCCACGGCGAATACCACCATCCAACATGACCTCGATGCGATCTCCTACGCTTGCTGCAACTTCGGGCAAGATTTGCAGAGTCGGCGCGACCCGATCAAGCTGTCGGCCGCCGTGATTGGAAACGACCAACGCGCTCGCTCCCACATCGACTGCGCGGCGGGCGTCTTCTCCGGTGTGAATCCCTTTGATCACGACGGGCCCCTTCCACGCCTCGCGAATCCAAGTCAGATCATCCCAAGTCACGACAGACTGCTCAAGAGCCGCAGTGACATCTGCATACAGCATCGGTCCCTTGCCCGGGATCACCACATTCTCGAACTTCATCAATCCGCCGTCCGCGAGAAACGCTGCCAGCCAGCGAGGCTTTGTCACAAGTTGATTCACAAACGGCAGCATCGCTCCGAGTTTGCCGCCGAGGAGTTCTTTCGCGCCGTTGCGAATGTCGCGTTCCCGCATACCCGCCACAGCAGTGTCGATAGTGACAACGAGAGCCGAAAACCCTGCGTTACGCGCGCGTTCGATAGCTGCCAGTGCGCAATCACGTCCTCCGACCAAGTAAAGTTGATACCAAACTGGCCCTTTCGAAGCGGCTCCAACATCCTCCAAGCGACAACCCGAAAGTGTCGAGAGTGTATAGATGATACCCGCAGCGCCAGCGGCGCGCGCGGCCGCTTCTTCGCCGCGCGGATACATCAGCCGACAGCTTCCAACAGGCGCGAGGATCAGCGGCATGGGAAGCGAAGTGCCTAGCACTGTCGTGCGCAGATCGCACATTGGAGTCGCGACTGCGCAGCGCGGCCGCAATGTCACCGCCTCGAATGCCCGACAGTTTGCGCGCAACGTCCATTCGTCCTCTGCGCCGCCGTCGATGTAATCGAATACCACGCGTGGAAGCCGGCGCTTCGCAGCGCGCCGCAAATCCTCGATATTTAGAACGCGCGGCGGTTCGACCGACCGAGCCTTGTCATGTTGAGCGGAGCGAAACATCCAGCTACTTCAACCGACTGCGCTGACGGATTCAACTGGGAATTGCGGTTGAAGATTGATCATGCCAGGTAACCTTTGACTTGCTCGAAGTAGCTGGATTCTTCGCTCCGCTCAGAATGACAAGCGGAATACGCCCTAGTGACGAAAATGCCGAACGCTGGTGAATATCATCGCCATGTTGCGCTCGTTAGCCGCCGCAATCACGTCTTTGTCACGAATTGAGCCGCCCGGCTGAATGGCACATGTTGCGCCGGCTTCACCCGCAGCGATCAATCCATCCGGGAATGGGAAAAAAGCGTCGCTGGCGACCGCGCTGCCTTTGAGCGAAAGCCCGGCCTCGCTCGCTTTCCAAACCGCAATGCGCGACGCATCGATGCGCGACATCTGCCCAGCGCCAATTCCAAGTGTCCGATCAGACTTGGCGTACACGATCGCGTTTGATTTCACATGTTTAACCACGCGCCAACCGAACAACATCGCATTCAGCTCCGTTTTGGTTGGCTTCCTCTTGGTCACGACCTTCGGTTTTATCTCCCCATCGACATCTGCGTCTTGAACCAGTACGCCGCCACAGACCGAGCGCAGATCAATCGTGGGCCGCGCGTCCTTTGCCGGAGTCAACAATCGAATCAGCCGCAGGTTTTTCTTCGTTTGCAGGATCGCGCGCGCTTCGATCTCAAAATCTGGCGCAATGATTACTTCGCTGAAAATTTCGCTGATCACTTTCGCCAGCGGCTCGGTCAAGGACCGGTTGCACACGATGATCCCGCCAAATGGCGCTTGTTTGTCCGTTGCAAACGCCTTGTTCCAAGCCTTGCGAAGGTCGGCGTCCGAACCGACTCCGCACGGATTGGTATGTTTTAGGATCCCAACGGTTGGCTCTTCGAATTCGGCAATCAGATTCGTCGCCGCGCTGATATCGAGAATGTTGTTGAAGGAAAGTTCCTTGCCGTGGAATTTTTCGAAATATTTGTCGAAATCACCATACAGTGCCGCAGTTTGATGCGGATTTTCTCCGTAACGCAATCGCATCGCCAATGGAAGTGAAAGCGAAAACGACGCGTCAGTTGTTTGCTCCTTATTCAGAAAACTGCTGATCGCCCGATCGTAGTCGGCAGTCCTGACAAACGCTTTGATAGCGAGACGCTCGCGTAATTTTAGCGTCGTTTCTCCCTTATTATCGCGCATGTTTTCGAGCACCACGTCGTAGTCTGCGGGATCGACCACCACGGTCACCGATTCATAGTTTTTCGCCGCGCTGCGAATCATCGACGGTCCACCGATATCGATATTTTCAATTGCTTCCGCTAGCTGTACGCCCTGCTTTGCGACGGTGGCTTCGAAAGGATAAAGATTGACCACCACCAGATCGATCGGGTCAAAGCCGCATTCGCGTGCTTCAGCCTCGTGTTTCGGGTTACCACGCTTGTAAAGAAGACCGCCGTGCACACGAGGATGCAAAGTCTTCACACGCCCATCGAGCACTTCTGGAAATGCGGTAAAATTCGAGATCTCGCGCACTGGAATTTTTTCCTTCCTCAAGAGGGCTGCTGTTCCGCCGGTTGAAATGATATCAACGCCCTGACGCTCGAGGGCGCACGCGAACGCTGCCACCCCGGTTTTGTCGGAAACAGAAATCAGAGCGCGAGTGATTTTCATAAGTTTGCAGAAAAGGGTCAAGAATGGTCGTCATTCCCAGCGAAGTCGAGGAATCTCGTCGCCGTATCCTAAGGTAATTCCACGGGATTCTTCGACTTCACTCAGGATGACGCGATTTGCGCGTCAGCGATCCATCGTTGTCATTCTGAGTGAAGCGAAGAATCTCTGGCCCAATTCCTTCTCCCTGCAGGAAATAAAAATCCGAGATATTTCGCTCCGCTCAACATGACAGACATTGCACGCTTCAACCTTTTAACGTTTCAACGATCAAGAATCACGTTTTTCGCGACCGGATAGAGCACCGGGCAGCAGCCGATCGTTTCGCAGAACGCTTTGCTGAAATGACTCAGGCTAGAATATCCCACTTCTGTGGCCGCTTCGGTGACGTTGTAGCGACCCGTGCGCAATAACTCGGCCGCGCGTTCCATCCGCAGGTTGCGCAAATATTGCGGAATTGTCAGACCGACTTCGCGGGAAAAAATCCTGCTTAGATAAAACGGACTGCAGCCCACTTCCTGACCAATCATTTCCAGCGTGGGAGGGTTGGCCAGATCGCGCGCAAGGACTTCCTTGACTCTTTCGACACGCTCGCGAGCCAGGCGTTTGTGACGCATGCAGAAAAATTCGGGGTCTTTCGGCGCGAAGAGAAAATGCGCCATGAGCTCTAGCGCCTTGCTTTGATACCAAAGAATTTGCGCCGCTTTCGCCACAGGAGGTTCCGCTAAACTGGCTACCACGCCGCGTTGCTGAATCGTCATCGGCCGTGTAGGCGCAACGACTGTCTCATTCTTGTCGCCGAAGATGATGCGGCGAATCTCCGGCTCCAGATCCGATTCGCTTTGCACGAATTGTCTTTGCAAATGCTCCCTGGAAAATTCCAGCGTCACGAATTGATGATGATCGCCAGCCTGACGTGACGCCGGTAACGGTTCGTCCGCGACAGCGTAATAGCCGGAATTTCCCGGGAAGTAATCGCTCCGCGACCGGCCATCCCTACCCACAGCGCCGTGCCCGCTGAGATTCAAGCAAAACTCCAAGCTGCGCGGGTGGAAAGTGCGTCCCCAATTAAAAGAATGATTGGTGCTAAAGTCGTGCCACTCGATGGCGACCCCGATTTTGTCTACATCGCCGTACAACGGACGCCAGCCATCTTTCAGTTCGCGCCAGGCATGTTGTTCGGCTGCGCAACCAGGGTTCATCACGGCTAAATTACGAATGATGCTGAGCCGAATGCAAGGCTGGTTTCTTTTCATCCAGCGCGGCACGGTCCCACTTGCCCAGCTGCGAAGCTGCGTCGTAAGCACTCTGCGCGAAATCCAGCAGGACTCGATCCGGTTGCTCAGCGGTGCGCACCGCGTCGTAGGGCAAGATGAATTCGCGCAGCTTGGGCTCATAAAAAGCCGCGTCGGGCTGAACTTTTGCTTCTGAGAACCCAGGCGGTTCCGGATATGCGTAGGAGTAAAAAACGGGGGTCGGCATCGCGGCGTTGCCCGGCCAAAAACCGAGGCTGCTCACTTCCTGCGAGTAAGCCTCGCGCGTAATCTCATCCGGCAGGTGTGGAACGCCGCCAGGATGCGGCGGCGCGGGTCGCCCGGAGAAACGCGTCACCGCCAGATCAAAGCTACCCCAGAAAAAATGCACCGGACTGCATTTGCCGCAGAAGCGCGATCGGAATTCCTTAAACACGCGATCGCTCTGCACGAGGACCCGCCAAAACCGATTGGCGTACTCGCCGTCATACGAGCGGTGTCCTTCGTCCTGCTCGAACGGGACAGGGTTCTCGATTTCGTTAGGCATCGTGCGGATGGTGACGGGCAGCTCGAGATCTCTCAATGCCTTCATCACCGCCTCGTAAAATTGCGAGACGGATTGCGGTTTCAGCTCGATCGTTAGCCCAGCGCCATCGCTTTTGAGGATGCGCAATTGGTGATCGATGAAATCAAATCGTATCTCAAAGGTGGCAAGACCGTGCGGAATCGGCGAAGTCGTTAGGCCGCGAGCCGTCACATACAGCGTGACGTGCCAGGAGTGGTTGGTCCATGGGCTAAGCGTCAGTCGAATCTTGCCCACAATCTGTGTCCACATGTGCAGGGTGATGGCTGTGTCCTTCCATTCTGCAAAAGGCAGAGCCGGCCAGTGGTTGGACGCGCCATTCACTTTGTGTTTCTACCCTCGGTTGATGAAATCAGTAAACGAGTGCTTAACCCTCTCGAACATGTCCCGCGCTTCCTCCTGTGTCCGGTGAAAGGTATCTTTGATACGCTTTTTGACACCGCTGAAAGGACCGCTTCCTTCTCCTTGGTCGTAATCGTTTTCTACGTCCTCCATGGTCGCACCCGCGAACATTCCTTCGGTTCTCTTCACAGTGCCGCGAGTCGCGCCGATGTGTATCGTGCCGACCGGATGCGACGATCGATTTAGCAAAGTAACAATCCAGATCGGTTCGCCGCGCTCATCAGTGCGCAAGGTGTAATCAGCTGTCGCAAACTGTGCATGCGAGGTGTCCGCTATGTGACTGGCTACGGCGAAAGCGCCGCTGGAATCCAGGTTCAAGCGTGAGACTTGGATCGTTGCTCCCTCGGTAGAACCCGCGACCGAGCGATCCGGCCGCTCGTCAGAATCAATTTTTCCATCGGCGATCTCCAGTTCTCGCACACCGTGCCGTTCCGGGTCTTCCAAAGTGACCTTCCATCGCCCTGGCTGCGGCCCGCCTTTTACGCCGGTGATCGACACTATGTGATTCAGCGCGCCGCGGCCGAATTGCGTACCCACGACGCGCAACGCTTCGTATGCAGTGGCGTTCTCCTGGGCACAAATACGAGCAGCCAAAAACAACAGTACAGCAAACCACCGCCACATACCGCAAAATTGAACTACGGTTTTATGGTATGTCCAATCGCGTTTTTGCCCGGACTAGAAACAACTATGACTCACAAGGTGATAGCTAACTTGCGCCAGCAACAGAGCCCACGCGTGGCAGCGATTGTTTAGCGCACTACCCTCTGACGCTTGAGTTCGTCGCCGTATTTCCGCTGGAACTCTGCCGCATCCTGCTTCAGCACCGGCAGCAGGCGCTCGGCCGGCACAGGCTCCCGTAAATTGAAACCCGTGTAGTTGGTATATAAGACAGTTCCCGCTCCGCGAGTCGCGGGCTGCATCGCGCCATACACCTTTTCGCCCGAGTGAGGCAGATCGTATATGACGATTTGAGCCTGTGGACCGACGGCTTTTCGAACAACATCAACTTCACTCGCAAGACTCTTGTCCGCCAGGGAAGCTACTTTCCAGCCTGCGTCGCTTTTGGCGACTCCCACAACAGTCGCTACGGTGCCATCGGCGACCAGAGGCACTACTGCCGCCAGCGCGTTCCGGCGTAAAGTGTTGAAACTATCGGCCGCCGCCAAATCCTCGAACGTAATCTGATACTGTAGCATCGGGGCTGCCGGTTGAGACTTTTCAATTGTTTGCTGCTCGAAGCCAAGAGCGATGTCTTTTCTAGAGCGCAGCACGGCTAAGAGATCGTTTTTTGCTTTACTAGCTGCCTCTTGCGGAGTGGAGAAGTACGTTGCCTGCCCTGCTTTCTCTTGGCAACCCACACTGTAAAGTAGCGTCATCGTCAGCCCGAAGTATATCAGAATCCGTTTCATTTTTGCTTCCTTTCAATACGCTTCATTTCTTCGCAATGTCGTACCAGGTATTTCAATGGGTAGCTGTTCCTGGAGGATCGGCATAGGAACTGTACTCGAGCAAGCGTTCTGCACCCTGGCAGGGGCTCCACGGATCATTCAACACCACGTAGTTGGCGTTGCCCACGCTAACGTAGCCTTTGATCACAACAACGTGACCCACTACACCGGGCGTTCCATAGGCATAGCCCATCGGTTTCTTTGCGCAATAAATCTGCGATTTAACAGAATCCCAGGGTAACGCACTCCCGCTTTCGGAGGACTTGGCGCCCGCGAAATCCAGGTCAACCCACCCCGGCGTATTGCAGTCGTCTGTCTTGGGACACGGGGTGCCGGAAGTTTGTTCGGTGCAACAATTCGTCTTGTTAAAGCGATGGTTGGCCAGCGCACATTGTGTAATGGACAAGCCCAGGTACTCGGCGAGCATTTGGGCGTTGCTGCCCAACACCAATTATCGGTCTCCTGCGGTCTCAACGCGTTGGGAACGCTGCCGATTATTTCCGGCCGGCAACAGCCCGATAGACAGGCGACTAATGCAAAGCTCGAAAGCGCTAAAACGAATTTGTGTCTCATTTGGGACATTGGATTGGAAGCCATCCCTAATCAGGGAAAACGGCACCGCGAATTGTCAAGGAAAATGACCTACCTCGAGTCGAACTAACACTCCGCATGCGCTATTGCTTGAATGAGCGCGCGAATCTGCTCACCTTTTTGCGAATCGCGATGAAGAGGAGGAATGTCGAGTTCAGCAGTAATACCGCGAACCTTGCCTTGCTGCGCAATTGCGTGCGTGATTTTCTCAACGGTTATCCGTTTTCCGAAAAAGAACGGTTACTGATGGTGCTCGGTGTGGACGAAGCATGCACGAACGTGATCCGTTATGCTTATCGTTTGCGTGACGATCAACTCATCTCATTGCGCATGGAAGGACTGCGCAAATGCGTGCGCATGCGGCTGCGCGATTACGGCGAACAAGTTCTTCCCCACGAAATGAAAGGCCGCTCTCATGACATGGTCAAACCGGGCGGCCTCGGTTTGTATCTCATTCGCAACGCCTTTGACGAAGTCGATTACATACACAAACGCCGCGGGACGGAACTCGTGCTAACGAAAAAACTGGAGTGAAATCGTACATCCAGATTCGAGATTCGTGATTCGCGCTGACGATGTAACGGTGTAACGATTCACAATTAAACGGTTAATCATGAAACCGCCGGAACCGGATACCGCTTTCGAAATCTCGCTGCGGCCACCCGCGTTCAGCGAATTCAATGGGCAGCTCAAAGTGCGGGCGCGCCTGGAGTTGATGGTGGAAGCGGCCAAAAAGCGCGGCGACGTGCTGGAGCACATTCTCCTGAGCGGTCCGTCCGGCCTCGGAAAAACGACACTTGCTTACATCATCGCGAACGCGATGGATGTGAACATTAAGAATACCAGTGGCCCGGTGATTGAGAAGGCCGGTGAACTGGCAGGTCTTCTTACAAGCCTCGAAAAAGGCGACGCGCTTTTCATTGACGAGATCCACCGACTGCAGCCCGCGATCGAGGAATATCTCTATCCAGCGATGGAAGATTACCGGCTCGACATCATCATCGACCAGGGACCGCAGGCGCGAAGTCTGCGCCTTAATTTGCCGAAGTTTACTTTGATCGGCGCGACCACGCGCGCTGGAATGGTGAGCGCGCCGCTTCGGTCGCGTTTCGGTATGACGGCGCGCCTCGATTACTACACTGCCGAGGAGATGCAGAAAATCATCATCCGCAGCGCGCGCTTGCTCGGCGTGGAGATTGATCCCGCCGGTGCGGCCGAGATCGCTGCGCGCTCACGCGGCACGCCGCGCACAGCGAATAATCTGCTGCGCTGGGTGCGCGATTATGTTCAGGTGAAAGCTGAAGGCAAAATTACGGCTGAACTCGCCGACCGCGCCCTTACGATGCTGGAGATCGATCGCGACGGCTTCGATCAATGGGACAAGAGAATCATCGAAGCCTTAATTCACAAGTTCAATGGCGGACCGGTTGGTTTGAATTCGCTCGCAGTCGCGGTAGGCGAAGAAGCTGGCACGATTGAAGAAGTGAACGAGCCGTATTTGATCATGGAAGGTTACATCAAACGCACGCCGCAAGGCCGGGTCGCAACGGCAAATGCTTATCGCAAGCTCGGACTCAAACCGCCTACCGGCGCGCAAGCGGAGCTTCTGTAGCGGCGCTCTGTGAGCGCCGAATGTGGGAGCGGCCTGAGTGCCGCGACATCGGGATACTAAGATCCCTCCCAATTGGCTAAAAGTGTTTTACCTTCAAAAACCAGTTTGAATTCACCAGAAACTCAAAATCGGTTTTCATTTCTGTGAATGTAAAGCGTTGGAGCGCCGGATCGGATCGCAGCAGTGGAATATATTCGCTTGGTTGTGCTTCAAATGTCACGGTGGGATAAATCCGTGCTGAAGAGCGGCGTTTGACACAAACGCCCTACAGATCTTTTCCAAGTCGCGTTTAAAACAGCCTGAGCACGCCGTTATTGTATGCTGCAATACGCACCCAGCCATAACTGCCATTCTGCGGTCGAACGGCCCAAAAATCGAAATCGCCGTTCAGCCGGTCTCCGGCGGGGTCGAGCGCAGTGGAGCCGGTCACTCCCTGATACCTGCTGGCTTCAGCAACAAATGTCGCTTTGAGGTTCGCGAAACTTTTCTTCAGGAACTTGAGGTCGCGTAACGCGCGCTGCACTACAAAAAGCGCGTCGTAACACGACAACGCAAAGGCATCCGGCTCGATGCCTGTGCGCGCTTGAATCGCATCGGCAATTGGCTGCCACTGGCTTCGTAAGGAATCGGGCAACCCGAAGATCGGATTGGGATAGCCGACGCTGACTGCAAACGCAGCCGCAGTTTCATCGGCAGGCAAAACGGCAGAAAGAGCCACGCCATCGCTGCCGTACCACGCGGTATCTGAAAGTGTCGCGTTCCCTTGTGCGCTGTGAAATACGCCTACGACCTCGTCAAAAGCCGCCAGATACACCGCAATTGTCGATGGATCTCTCCCGCGGCTGATCAGATTTTCAATTTGGGATGCGACTGAGGCGGTCGCGGTGGAGAAGTCGCTCGTCGCTGGTTCATAACGAAAACCTTGAGCCACGGTGCCTCCGAGCGCTTGGAATCGTATCTGAACCGAATCGTGCAGGCCGTTGTTGCCAGCGTCGTTTCGCCAAAGCGGAACGATCGCACGGATTCCATCATGCCTCATTAACGCGACGATCGCCTCCGCTTCGCGCATATCGTTAGGACAAAACCGAAAAATGTTATCGCCTGCGATTGCGAGAGAAGACGCGGTGCTGCCCTGGCTAATTACGAGTATTTTGTGCGCGTCCGCATACGACTTGATCATGGCGACCTCCGCGCTCGATTGCGGGCCGATGACAATTTTCACGCCGCGACTGTCGAGGTCCTTGATCGCGTCGAGGGCCTTCGACGGATCGAGTTGGGTGTCGCGAACAAGGAAGCTGAACCGGTTTCGGCCGCGCGACGCTGTTTCAATCTGGTCGGCGGCAATCTGAAGCGCAGCAACCGTGTTTTGCCCGAGAGACGACCACGAGCCGGTTAACGACACGAGCACGCCAATCTTGACCGGCTGACCAAGGTGCAGTTGGCCGGCTCGAACTCCTGTTGCGGGAGCGAGCAGAGCAATTAGCAATCCACAAAGAACGGAGCGGAACACGACGCGAATTTTCATAAGCGCGCGAGCATCGGCGCATCGGTCAAAGTGTCAAGCGCCCGATGCTGCTGTAGCCGCAATCTGCGAGCGGCGGCACCAAAGTTTTCCGGCAGTCATCCAGCCTTCGCAGCCGCTTCGGCGGAGTAGGCTAGAGCGCCGCTTCAGTTTCTCGAATTGAGCGTTGGACGTTGGACGTTGAGCGTTGGACGTTTTCTTCAATGCAGTCAACCACTGATCTCTTCCCCAAGACGTCAAGAGTTTTCACTGTTTCAGAGCTGACCCGAAGCATCCGAGGCACTCTCGAAACAAAATTCGGCTCCGTCTGGGTCCAGGGCGAAATTTCAAATTACAAGCTGCATCCGAGCGGCCATCAGTATTTCACGCTCAAAGATCAGCGCGCGCAAATCTCATGTGTGATCTGGCGCGACACCATTGCGCCGCCGCGCCACGCGCTTGTCGATGGAGCCCAGGTGCAGGTTTACGGCACCGTCACAGTTTACGAAACGCGTGGGCAATATCAGTTGAGCGTCCAGATTCTTCAGCCACGCGGTGTCGGTCTGCTCCAGGCAAAATTCGAGGCGCTCAAGCGCAAGCTGGAAGCGGAAGGATTGTTCGCGCCGGAACGGAAACGACTGTTGCCGAAATTTCCGCGACGAATCGGCATCGTCACATCGCCAAGTGGTGCAGCGATTCGCGACATACTGAATGTGCTGAGCCGTCGCGCGCCGTGGTTGCAAATTCTGATCAATCCAGTGCGCGTGCAGGGAACAGGGGCCGCGCAGGAGATCGCAGTCGCGATTCGCGAGCTCGCCTTGCCTAACAAGGCGTTTGCGTCTGTCGATCTCATCGTGATCACGCGCGGTGGCGGCAGCATGGAAGATTTATGGGAGTTCAACGAAGAGATTGTTGCCCGTGCGATTTTCCACTCGGCTGTGCCGATCGTCTCGGCAGTCGGCCACGAAATCGATTTTACCATCTCTGATTTCGTCGCTGACTTGCGCGCGCCGACACCGAGCGCGGCTGCGGAATTGATTGTGCCCGATATCATCGACCTCCAGCGGCGGATCGATGGCTGCACCCGCGCGCTTGGGCGCCAGTTGCTAAACCGCGTGCGCGACGCGCAACAACGGCTCGATCACGCGCGTGAGACTTTGCAGCGCTGCCTCGCCCACAAGATTGACAGCTACAAGCGCAGTCTTCTAAATATTCTTCGCGCGTTGCAGCCCCGAAAGCTTTCGGGGGAGCTCATGATGCGCCGCAATCGTTTTGCCGATTTGCATCGGCGGTTGGTTGCATGTCCGCCGCGACTGCTCGAAAACGCCGTGCACCGATTCCAGCGGATCGAAGGAATTCTGCGCGTACTCGGTCCAGACGCGACATTGCGCCGCGGCTACAGCATTACCATGAACGACCACGGAAAAATCATCCGCACGGTCACAGCGATCCGTCTAAGAATGAAAATCCGCACCCGCGTCAGCGACGGCGAATTTGGCTCGGAGATCATTTAAGGAAGGAAAGTGCGAATGCAGTAATGACGCTCTCGGCGACTGCATTGCCGACACGATGAAGAGAAAGGCAAGAAGCAGAAAAGTTCAGTTGATTCTCAACGGGAAGGTGGCGGGCAACGACGCGCTCCAGTCTGCGGTT
>Ga0209474_10002799_pt1 | contig 15737 bp, 6 predicted proteins | sample GraSoiAngelo_145_FD_185902 | JGI IMG/M metagenome (GOLD analysis project Ga0209474, IMG submission 185902) | Grasslands soil microbial communities from the Angelo Coastal Reserve, California, USA - 14_1009_05_20cm (SPAdes) (version 2) | ecosystem: Environmental > Terrestrial > Soil > Grasslands ...
TCGCTAAGACTCCCCTTTTCCAAAAATCATTTCCTGTCTGATGGCTATAAGAGGCGAGACAGGCGATTCAGGGCACAATCCTGGCTGAGATAGTAATCGAAAGATGGCGACAACTCCGAACGAATCTCGGGAGAGTTGAAGGGCACGTTCCAGATTCGAGATCAGGGCTGAAAATGGGCGAATCCGCGGACTACTCTTGAGGGTCTATGCTTGTGAAGGGTGTAGAAAATGGCCTAACGACAGTTTTCTGGTATGGGATTGAGGGCTCGCTCGAACCCCCGTGTTCTGGAAGATGCTATTAGTACGTTAGTCCAGCCATAGGCTTGTGAAAGAGCAGAGCCTGAAACAGGCCTTCGAATACACCCAAAAAAACAAGGAACCCTTCCTCCGAGACTTCCGCACACTCCTACGACAACCAAGCGTATCTGCCCAAGGGAAAGGCATCGCGGACTGCGCCCGAATCGTCAAGAAGAACATGGACTCAGCCGGCATAAAGACTCAGATTCTCCCAGAAAAAAACGGTAACCCGATCGTCTACGGAGAGGTAAAATCAAAATCTTCCGGCAAAACCTTGCTAGTCTACGGTCACTATGACGTCCAACCCGTCGAGCCGCTGGAAGAATGGGATTCCGGACCCTTCGATGCGAAATTGCAGGGAAAAAAGATTGTGTCGAGAGGCGCAGCCGACAGCAAAAATAACGTCATCAGCTGCATCAAAGCCACAGAGAGCTTTCTGAAGGCAACCGGTGATGTACCGCTTAACCTGAAATTTCTCTTCGAAGGAGAAGAAGAGATCGGCAGCCCCCACCTGCCAGGATTCATTGACGATAACAAGGAGCGACTGAAAGCCGACAGTGTTGTCTGCTACGATGGAGACTTCGACGAGACAGGCCGCCCAAAGATCAGCCTAGGCGTCAAAGGACTACTCTATGTCGAACTAAGATGCAAGAAGGCTAGAGAAGATCTTCACTCATCCTACGCTCCCCTCGTCGACAACCCAGCTTGGCGACTAGTCTGGGCAATGAACACGATGAAAAACCCAGACGGAAAGATCCTGATCAAAGGATGGTACGACAACGTCGAACCATTCACGCCCGCACAATCAAGGCTCGTCGGCAAGATTCCATTCCGAGGAGAAAACTATCTCAAAGAATGGGGCCTGAAAAAATTCCTCAACGCAAAAACAAACAGAGAGGCATTGAAAAAATACCTGATGGAACCAACCTGCACAATTTGCGGCTTCAAAACGGGGTACATCGGGCAAGGATCCAAAACCGTTCTTCCTGGAAACGCGATGCTGAAGATCGACTTCCGCCTCGTATACAACCAGAACCCGAAAAAACTGCTCGCCGTTCTAAAGAATCACTTGCATCAGCACGGATTTGATGACATCCAAGTCAAAGCGCTAGGATTTCTAGAACCCTCCAGAACAAAGCCATCGGCACCGATTGCCCAGGCTGCCGATAGGGCTGCAAAGATAGCCTACGGGCGTAGCCCTGTGGTTCTGCCGAGAAACCCGGCATCAGGCCCCGATTACCTATTCACGAAACGACTAGGACTGGACAGTATCTGGACAGGAAGCGGGCCACCCTCAGCTTACAGCCACGCCCACGCGCCAAACGAGTATACGACAACGGACGATTTCATAGCAGGAATACGATACATCACCGCTATAATCCACCAATACGCAAGTATAGTCTAATCCCTCTCCACACATCGGGCCTCACCGGGCTTTCTCTCGTAGTCCCAGCCATTCAGTTTCCACGTTAGAGTCCAAGGTACAGTTGGCTCTTGAACCAATCAGGGCAGATCGGGGTTAGGAACAGGCTAAGCCTCGGTTGCCATACATTATACTAACCAGAAAAGATTTCCAATTCCCGGAACTCGCGTAGTCATTCTGGGATCTTTACTGCGAACGCGTCAATGATTAGTTTCACGGTCCGATCGTCGTTGGATCAAAGATAGGGAAGCTAAGTGGGCGGGTCCCAGGCACAGCCCGAACCAAGAGCTGTCGTGCTCTTGGGTGGTCATCAGGTTGGAAACCCGGGATCCGACAGGATCAGAACGTTGGACCACGCCTAATAACAAGCCGTCACCTAACGAGACTTTTCAACCATTCAGTTCCAGTATATCTTGCCCTCCGCGTTTTATCGACATCCCACGCGAGTAACAGTCCCACGTCGTCAAAGTTTCGAAACGTTCTTATTGCATGGACGACCCTGTCTGCCTTGGTCATCAGGTTGAGGAGTCACGTCAGAAACAATCTAGCTGACACGCTTCACGGTTGCAAGCGCCAACCCAGCATGGCGAGAGCAACTAGTATGCTCTCCCACCTGAGGCTGGGAGACAATTCTAGCTGACCCCAATCAGCAATGGCCGACGACCGCTTCTGGCCATATTGCTGCTGGCATCAATCGCACTTGCCATACCGGCAACCGCGTTTGCGGCCTCCAACGCCAATGCATCAGCTGCTTCTCCGAGCATGTTTGACCATATTGTTGTTCTCATCCTAGAGAATCACAATTTGAACGAGATATACGGAAGCAGTTCTGCTCCGTATCTCACAGGGCTAGCTAACGCATGGTCTCTCTCTCAAGGATACAGCGCGGTAGACCACCCGAGCGAGCCCAACTATCTCGCTTTGGTCTCTGGACTCGCCGGAGATTGTAGCAATTCTTCTCCCAACATAGGGGGCTGTCTCTCAGGAGGCGGTAACAGCACCACCGACAGTGGACCAACTGCTCCGGGTGGATCGTATTCCTCAAACGCGGTTAATCTAATTGACAGGATGGAATCAGCAGGACTAACCTGGGATGCTTACTATGAGGGTTCTTCAGGTGGCTGTGACCAATCTTTCGGCACTGCGTACCACGCCAGCCTACTCTTCATGAACGACATTGTGAGCAGTTCGAACAGATGCTCCCACATCCACTCGTTCTCGACAAGCACCCCTACGAATCTTTTGACTGAACTCAACGGCGGGGGGGCGAACCTGATCTGGATCAACCCTGACAACAGCCACAACATGCACGACAACTCGATATCCTCAGGAGACACGTACATGAGCACTCTCATCCCGCAGATTCTCAGCTCCACAGTGTTCACCACAACCAAGGCTGCTCTCATCGTAACATTCGACGAGGGAAACAACAGCTACCCCAGCGACTATGTCTATACAATTCTCGCCGGACCCGCGGCGAAACTTGCTTACAAGTCAACGGCCCTGTACGATCATTATTCGTTACTCGCGACGATGGAGAAGAACTGGGGCCTCGCATGCATCGTCTCAACAGACTGCACCGCGACCCCCATGACCGAATTCTTTGGCACGACGACACCATCGCCACTATCGACAAGCTTTACGGTCTCACCAATAGCGCCGCTGGTGAACGCACCGGTTACTTTCACGGCCACAAGCAGCGGTGGCCTTTCCCCGTATTCCATCAGCTGGAATTTTGGCGATGGCGCGTCTGGAACAGGATCATCGATCGTTCACACCTTTACCAGTGCACAAACGTTCACAGTGACAGAAAAAGTGACGGACTCTTCTTCTCCCTCCCAGACTGCGACGAGCTCTAGCACCGTGACTGTCTTGGGAACCCCGCCTCCCCTCTCGACTGGGTTCACGTTTCTTCCAACAACTCCGTCGACTAATTCACCGGTCACCTTTACCGCCGTGACCACAGGCGGGACCGCACCCTACACTTTTACTTGGAACTTCGGCGACGGGTCAACGGGAACAGGAACGATTGTAAGCCACACTTACATGACGGCCCAGTCGTTCACGGTAGCTGAGACAGGGAAGGATTCGTCCTCACTGCAACAAACAGCGACGAGCTCACAAACCGTTTCCGTGATACTACCTCCAACGGGGAACTTTGGCAATTGCTCAAACCTTCCTCAGGGTTGGAGTTGTGGCAATGCTATTCCATCAACCAGCTCCGCCACGATTGTTAACGGCGTACTAGAGACTCGCCAGTCAAATCCAGGCCAAGGAAGCGACACCATCTACTACTACGCTACGACGCAGAAAGGAACATTTCCTTGGAGTCCATGTCAGGCTCCAGTGTCAGGTGTCATTCCTACCGGACTATCAAGTGTGAGCGCAAACTTCACGGTTCTCTCCTACAATCCCGGCTCAAGTCCAAGCTCAGATAGATACCATATCTATATCGCGCTCTATTACTGGCTTCCAAACGGACCTGTTTCTGCAGGCGGTTCCACGTATCAGTGTCTCGACACCCAGGTTCGAGTAGAGAATGTAGGTGGAATATTCAGCACAATTGGTTCTACTGCAACCTACAACCCGGGAGACTCATTCGGTTGGGACCAGGTTACTCTGCAAACTAGCCTAGGACAATCGGGCACGCTAACCGCCAACGTCCTGCAACAGTGCCAAGACGACCTAACGGCATGGGGACTACCAACCACTACTCCGTGTGAGCTTGCTGGGATAGAGATAGGGACGGAGGGATTCCAGTTCCAGGAACTAGACGTGAACTGGTACAATGTGAAACTCACGACAGCAGCGCCTCCAGCGTTGACCTCTGGCTTCAGCTTCGCGCCATCTTCTCCACTAATAGGTCAAAGCGTATCATTCGCTGGCACTGCCAGCGGTGGAACAACACCCTACTCGTACTCGTGGAGTTTTGGGGATGGTGCCACGGCCACCGGACAGAATTCAAGCCACGCCTATTCCTCGGCCGGGACCTACGCTGTAACTCTGACCGTAACGGACGCTAGCAGCCCGCAACAAAAGGCTATTGCAAGTAAGACTGTAACCGTAACTATCCCTGCGTTGGCTGCCTCGTTCACGTTCACACCATCATCGCCTCAAGTAAACAGCTTGATCACCTTCACAGGATCCGGCGCTGGAGGAATAACACCATACACGTATTCCTGGATGTTTGGAGATGGCCAGACCGCATCAGGGGCGACGGTGACTCACGCGTATTCGACTGCAGGCAGCTTCACGGTAACGCTTACGTTAACGGACGCGGTCAATACCCAAGTTATTTCGAGTCAGGGCCTTGCGATTGCTCTGGTTCCTATGACGGCAAACTTCACGTTGAGCACTAGTCCAACTGAGGTCAACGTACCTGTGTCCTTTAGTGCAACGGTTACTGGGGGAACTCCTCCATATGTGAGCTTCAGCTGGAATTTCGGGGACGGCTCAGTTCTGGGCTCGGGTAACACCCCCACGCATGGTTACACTGCTGCCGGAACCTTCAGCGTCACAGTCACGGTAATGGACTCAGCCGGCAAGACTGGAACATCATCCGCTCAATCGGTGGTCGTCAAAGCGGGTCTCGGCGTGTCAACCGCTACCGCCGGTCCAAACCCAGCCAACACCGGACAAACGGTCAACTTCATCGTAACGACTTCTGGAGGAATTGTACCAGTCACGTGCACTTGGAACTTCGGCGACAGCGCGAGTGGCACCGGATGCTCGACCAACCATGTCTACATCACAGCCGGGAATTTCACAGCGATGGTAACAGTGAAGGACAGTCTAGGCGTCGCAATATCAGAGAGCATCGTGGTGAAAATTACTGTTGCTCCCCAATGTACCGTTAGCCTAGCGTTCAGTCCCGCCACGCCCGAGGCTACTTCCCCGGTGACTTTCACCGCCACAGCAACCAATTGTAGCGCCCCGGTTTCTTTCGTGTGGGCTTACGGAGACGGAAGCGCAGGGACAGGTATCACTTCGACTCACGTCTACAGAACTAGTGGGACCTTTAGTATCACCGTGACTGCCACGGACTCGTCTTCGCCCCCCCAGAATGCGACCAGCTCAAGATCAATCACAGTTGTTGCAGCTCTAACAGTGCCATCTGCTATGGCTAGTCCAAACCCGAATGATGCGGGCGTTCCTAGTAACTTCTCGGCCAGTACCAATGGTGGTGTCGGAGGGGTCTCTTGCAACTGGACCTTTGGCGATGGCGCATCAAGTACTGGATGCTCGGCGACACACGTCTACTCTAATCTAGGAACCTTCACGGTCGTCGTGACTGCGCAAGATAGCCTAGGAGTTACTGCATCCAAGACAGTTTCAGAGGTCGTCAACGCGCGGCCAACCGTTAGCTTCACAATCACCCCGACGTCGGCGATAAGTAGTCAATCGGTGACCTTCACAGCCACCATCGTTGGTGGAACGAATCCGTTCACTTTCAGTTGGAACTTTGGAGATAATAGTTCCGGGAATGGAAACGTCGTCAGCCACACTTACTCTGTTCAAGGAACTTACACAGTCACGCTTACAGTTAGGGATGCGAATGCTCAAACAGCAGCCTCAACTCAGACCCTCTCTGTTGCACCATCGCCTCCGACCGCCAGCTTCGCGATGACACCATCATCAGGACTAATAGTTGGACAACTCGCTAGCTTCACTGCTTCCGTCTCTGGCGGGACTTCTCCTTACACGTTCAACTGGAACTTTGGTGATGGAACCACGGCTTCAGGAAACCCGGTAAATCACAGCTTCAATATGCCTGGGACTTACACGGTGACAGTAACGGTAACGGATGCAAACGCAATGACCGTTACGGTACCGGCCGGGATCTTGGTTAATCCGCTTTTACTTGCAGTAACGATCAGTGGACCCACGACTGGAACAGTAGGCAGAGTGGTCACGTTTACTGCGACTGGATCAGGAGGGACGACACCGTACACATTTGCGTGGACGGCAACAGGCGGGAGTCCAGCTTCAGGCACAGGCGCAAGCTTCTCCACGACTTACAGCACGGAAGGAACCTTCACCGTTTCAGTGACGATCACCGATGCCAATGCGAACACGTCTATTGCTTCACAGAGTGTGACAGTAGTAGCTCTTCCAATTACCGCAAGCTTCACAGTCTCAACCAGCCCAACAATTGGTGTTCAAGTTACCTTCGTTGCATCTGCTTCGGGAGGCACTGGTGGATACTCGTACGCTTGGAATCTTGGCGACGACAACACCGCAACAGGAAACCCAGCATCGCACACATACGCAACTGCCGGGTCATTTACAGTAGCACTGACAGTTACGGACTCAAGCATGACCCAGACAACCATCACCCAGATCATAACAGTCTCTCAGTCTCCCCCTGCCCCCCTCTCAGCGAGCTTTACAATGAGTTCGGCATCCGCTCAGGCCGGACAATCAGTCACCTTCATGGCAACTTCTGGCGGAGGGACTTCTCCGTACCTCTATTCGTGGAGCTTTGGCGCCTCATCAGTCTCGACTGGAAACCCGGTCTCTCACAGTTTCACGACGGGGAACTACACTGTTACTCTGACGGTTACGGACAGTTCCGTCCCCAATGAAACGGCAATTGCCTCCCAAACCATCACGATCACAACAAGACTGCTTACACTGGTTGTTCCTGCTTCTCAGACTGTCAACGAAGGCTCTTCACTCGCCTTCAACGTCTCAGCGACAGGCGATCCCTCGCGGACAATCAATCTTGCATGCGATAATTGCCTCGCCATCGGAGCAACTTTCACCCTGAATGGCGGTCTCGGTTTTGCGTCCGGGAACTTCACTTGGACACCATCTGAAGGTAGAGGACCAGGCACGTACATCATGACCATATCTGCATCAGACGGGACGCTAGTCGTCTCGGCCAACGTTAGTATCCTCGTCAATGAAGTAATCGAGCAACCAGTACTAATCGTTCCAGGCCCAGTTCACGTTCGGCAGGGAGAATACCTAAGTTTCATGGTAAATGTGACTGACCCCGACTGGGCAGCGGACAATATGACCTTGGCCGCCAGCGGACTTCCCGATGGTGCGAGCTTCGATCCCTCTACTGGATTCTTCAACTGGAACGTCAGCTCTGTGCAACCAGGCCTTTACACCATCACGTTTACGTTGACCAGTGACGGCTCAATGGTTTTCCAAGACTCGAAGGTCCTAATCATTCATGTGGACAACGGAAACGGCCGCTGTTTCATCTGCGAATTCTTCTCTACTGCCGGAACGGTTTTGCGCACTTCGACTGTGACAACCAATCCTTGGTTGCTTCTGCTTAGTGGAATGATTGGACTGACAACTACCCTTGCCGTGGGCACTAGGCGGGCCCGAGCACAGCTTCGGAGATCCCGACGACTAGTTTGCGGGTAACGGAAAGAGTAAGCATTTTTTTTCCTCCCTAGTCCGCCCGATGGTCAGAAGAGTCAGCAATCAGTAAGAACGGCTATGGGCATCTCTAGCCTCTGCCAGTCTATTGTAAGAGCGCCTGAGAACAAGAATTCCGAGCAGGTAACATATTGCCGTGCCTAGCCCGAACCAGAAGAGATCTCCGTAGACATTGGAAACACTTACGCCGCTGGTTTCTAGTACTCCGATCCAACCGAGAGCATTCAGAAACTTGCCGCCAAGATGGTATGCGAGATAGGTAGAGACGAACACACCCGTCAGCGGGTATTGCCACTTCCAGCTCTTTTGAGACGAAGCAGCTCCGACAAGCCCGATCACTAGAGCTGCCATGACTCCTTGGAAGATGAGAGCCGATCTGAGAAAGTCTAAGACTAGGCCATTGCTCGAACCATACTGAGCGATCAAACTGGCCGTCGCTCCTTTTGGATTTACGGCGAGTTCGAGGGCGGTATTGACGGCGAGATATTGAGGGATGGAAAGGAGAAGATTAGCGAGGGCGGCTAGAGCGTATATTGCGAGATGTTCGCGGGAATTTACTTTCAATAGCTCCCGCAATGACATGTAATCTGGGAGACTCGACTTCTTGCCGACTTCTAAAGGATGGCGCTCGAGGGAAGCCTAAGACAGCTTTCTCAGCTGTTATCGCAAATGCGCGGGCTTATGTAGCCCAGAAAGCGGCCCTGCTCGTGTCTGGACAGGGCACGTCACAGCAGGTCATTGATGACCGATCTTCTGATTCTACATCTAATCCTCGCATTCACGGTCGGTGGCGCATGGGTCAGTTCGGCTACGCTAATCGCTGAGAGATATGGTAGCGCACTCGGAGGTCTCGTGGGCGGGCTTCCTGCAATATCCATAGTCTCGTTTCTCTTCATCGGCCTCAACCAAGGAGCAACGACTGCATCGCAGGCTACGATAGTCTTCCCTCTCGCCCTCAGCTTTACAATGTCATTCCTACTCGTCTACGCGGTTCTTTCGGAAAGAGGTTTCCCGTTAGCGTTTGTCGGTGCGCTACTCGTCTGGGTCGGCCTCTCAACGATCACAGCTTATCTTGATTTGAGAAATCTCTTCTTCTCGGTCGGAGTTTTTCTTTCCGTCTGCAGTGTCTACTTCTATCTGTTCAAGATGAAAATGAAGCTTCCCTCCGTCGCAGGTGCGAAGATCGTTTACTCTCTGGCTCAAATAGCATTCAGGGCTTTGATAGGTGGAGGCATCGTTACTCTGGCAGTTTTGTCAAGCCAGCTCGGAGGCCCTGAACTAGGCGGCATAGCTTCATCGTTCCCGGCAATATTCAGCCTCACCCTCTTTTTCACATACCGGACCCGTGGGATGGCGCTGTCGCGAGCATTGACGAAACCGTTGTTTATATCTGGAGGACTAACCGCTTTTCCCTACAGTCTTCTCGTAGGATACCTATATCCAATTTTTGGGGTAGGGCTTGGAACAGTGGTTGCTTTGTCTTGCTCTGTCCCTTTGGTTGTGTCGGCCCACTTCCTGATCAACATCAGGAAGATTTGACATTAGTGAAAAACATTCTCGCCCAAAAGACTTAGCAAGTCAACGGCTTCTCTTCGGCTCGGAGATTGGCTGGAGCTTTCAGCAGGGGTCAATATTATTCTTCCTATCGCTTGATGGTTCCTTTTTGCTGCGATGTATACCTGATGCTATCTCTAGTATGTCCTAAGTACGCTGTTTCCTTCTTATACTCGTGCGTTTTTATTCCTAGCGGGCTTCCCGGGGTCTTAACCTGATGACCACCCAAGAGACCTTAGGGTCCTCTTGGTTCGGGTTTTGCCGGGGAGCCCGTCCCGTTTGCAGTAATTTTCCGGCGCAGTAGTCTCGAATTTTTGCCAAGTCTCTGCAAGGAGAGAATTCTTAGCATCCCTCCCAGTTTCGTGGTGGCCAGTGTGGAGCTTTTTTTGACGAAGCCGGACTCTTTGGCCGTCGGATCTCATCCGCGGCCTACGAATTCACGAGCTTTGAGGGGTCTTCCGGGAAGGAAGGAGGACGGAGGTAATTTCCGACCTGAACAAATGGATCAGATTCGGACGTGAAAGTTTGGCTGTCCGACAACGCCGAGTCGCCGCAGTAGGAGAGGATGAGGGCGAAGAAAATTGTTCGTTGCACGCTTGACTCGGAACCCAAAGTAGGACGGGACGTCTCCATTGGTCAGGCCTATGCCTCTTGCGATTTTTCATATTAAGACTTGTGGTGCACCAATGCCTCACGAGAGGCTACGGATAGAAGTAGTTAGCCGTTGATACCTACGGCGATCAGGGACACAGCGCCATCTTGATTGTTCAACGCTTTTGATCGCCCTTCGACGAACCGATTGCTCTGCGACAGCTTCGAGATCAGTGATTCTGCTTTGGTGAACCAGTGTTGGGGCCGAAGAATGAGGACATGAGAGGCTGAAGCACGGAGAAGGCGATTAACGATTCATTTCCCTTCTTAGAACGACCAGTCTCAGCTTAACGTAATAAGCAACCCGAGCATATTCGATTGTCTCGTGCCCTCCCGTCTCATTGCGCTTGAAGGCATTGACCAAGCAGGGAAGAAGACTCAGACGAGACTCTTGTCGGCAAGCTTGCGCCGTGAAGGGTTCAAGGTCGGCACTCTAAGCTTTCCAATCTACTCTACAAGTTCAGGGCGACTTATCCGATCCTTCCTCGCCGGGAGAGCCAAAACTTCACCGCACGCATTGCACTTACTTTATTCCCTTAACCGTTGGGAAAACATGGAAACGATCACTGGCGCTCTAAAGAAGAATGATCTTGTTATCTGTAACAGATACACTCCTTCCAACTTGGCTTACGGCGAGGCAAGGGGCTTGAGTGTTCAATGGCTCGCAGGCCTCGACGCGGGTCTGCCAGAGGCTCGTGCCGTCTTTGTCCTGGATGTTCCCATTCCGAAGTCGTTCTCAAGAAAGACCCGTCGACGGGATGTCAACGAGCGAGACCGAGCGTTCCTAGAGAAAGTGCGGAGAAACTATCGTTCGCTAGCCCACAGATTTGGATGGCATATTGTAGATGGCACGAGGCCAGCTGTCGAGGTTCACGAGCGAATACTTCTAGGGCTGAGAAGCGCGTTTCTCTAGAGAGCGCTAGTCACTTGGTCTTCTTGTGAATTGTCCGAACTTTGTAATCTCGCTAGCCATTTCAGTAAGTCGCTTGTTGGCCTTGAAATGGACCGTGTCCGCTTCATAATCTCCATCGCTTTTCAACGCTCCTGCCTTTACGCCTGTTAGAATCTCGATACCCTCGTCTATCGTGCTTACTGGATAGATGTGGAACCGTCTCTGCTTGACAGCTTCCACTACTTCCTCGCTGAGCATTAGATGTTGTACGTTGCTCTTTGGAATTAGGACTCCCTCGTCACCCTTCAAGCCTTTTGCCTTGCACGTATGGTAGAATCCTTCGATCTTCTCGTTCACTCCTCCAATTGCTTGAACCTCGCCCTTCTGGTTCACAGATCCGGTAACAGCGAGGTTCTGCTTGATGGGAAGGTCGGAGAGGGCTGAGAGGATCGCGTAGAGTTCGGTGCTGGACGCGCTGTCACCGTCGACTCCACCGTAGCTTTGTTCGAAGACTAGCCTGCAAGCCACGCTCAGTGGTTTGTCGCGTGCGTACTTGTTTTCCAGATAGCCTGATATTATCAGGACCCCCTTCGTGTGTAGTTGTCCGCCCAGCCTGGCTTGGCGTTCGATGTCGATGACTCCTTCTCTTCCAAGTCCAACGCTAACGGTGATCCTTGATGGTTGGCCAAAGTCGAAGTCGCCCAAGCTGATTACAGATAACCCGTTTACCTGACCCGTTTTTGTCCCAGCGGTGTCGATGAGTATGATGCCTCTCTCGATCATCTCTTTGGTCTTTTCATCTAGAAGATTGGAGCGATAGATCTTCTCCTTAAGTGCCTTTAGAATGTGGGTGTCCTTGATGTATTTGGACTCGTCTTGGGATGCGTAGTGGTTGGCTTCTCTGACTAGATCGGCGATCTCAGGGAATTTCGTAGAGAGCTTTGTCTGGTCCTCTGCAAGTCTTGAACCATATTCGACCACCTTTGCAATCGCGGCCGCTTCAAGATGGCTGAGATTCTCCTTCTCGCATAAAGTATGGACAAACCGGCCGTAGGTTTTCATGTTCTCGTCGTTTCTCTCGATTGTGTCATCGAACTGGGCTTTGACCTTGAAGAGTAGGCCAAAGTCGGGGTCGGCGACGTAGAGGGCTTGGTAGATCTGATTGTCGCCCGCCAGCACAATCTTCACGTCCAATGGTATCGGTTGTGGAGTGAGACTCTTCGTGCTTGCGACTCCGAGTCTCTGGCCTGTTTCCTCGATGGCAATGTTTCCGTTCTGAAGCGCTCTCTTGAGACCCTCGTACGATAACTGGCTAGTCAGGAGCTCCCGGGCCCCGAGTATGAGAAATCCACCGTTAGCCTTGTGGATCGATCCTCCTTTGATCAGGGTGAAATCCGTTGAGAGAGTTCCGAACTTGGCTTCGCTCTCGATTCTTCCAAGGAGATTCGTCACTGTCGGGTTGTCCTCGGCGATCACCGGTGCACCTTTCAAGTCGGAGTTGTCAACGATGAGGTTGACCTGATATCTTCTGAACAGAAGGTCAGGCAAGTCTCTCTCTATGAGACTAGGTGGTGTGTCAGAATCCTTCTTCTGCTGTTCCGCTCCACTCAGCGCGAACAATTCGGTGTTTTCTAGAATATCGTCTCTCGTGTCATTGAGGTACTGTATCACTTCTGGTTGATCCTGATAACGAGAGGTCAGCTTGCTGATCAAGCCGCCCATGGAATAGTGCACCGTGTCGTCTCTGAGTTTTTTCAGCTCATCTAGAGTATTGGCTTCTAGTTCGTTTACTTGCTTCCCTGCTTTGTCTAGCGCGGTTCTTACCGTCTCTCTGCTCTGTTCGAATTTTTTCTTCGTGCTCGCGGGTAGGGCGTCATATTCCTCTTGACTGAGCGCTTTTCCCGCCCGGATGGGGACTATTCCAATGCCTAGCTGATTCATCCGAACGGCATAACTCGACTCTTTGGCTACATCGTTGAGCTCGTTGAGAATCTTATCTCTCTCTTCCACGGATCTTTTTGTTATGCTGTTTGTTCGGGCTGCAAACTCTTCGCTCTGAAGAGCTGCAGGGACGGCTCTCTTGACTTGGTCTATGAGATTCTTCAGATCTTTCTGGAAGATCTTCGCTTTGCCCGCCGGGAGCTTGAGTGCCTTCGGCTCGTAAGGATTTTGGAAATTGTTTACGTAGCACCAGTCGGGCGGAGTAGGTTTGGTCTTTGCGATTTTTTCCAAGTAACTTCTAGTCGCAGGCCTCTTCCCAGTGACCGGGGGCCCGGCCGCGAAGATGTTGAATCCCTTTGCTTTCATCTCCACTCCGAATACGAGAGCTTTGAGTGCACGATCTTGTCCTACGACTCCTTCGAGGGGAGAGAGTTCTTGGCTGGTCTTGCATTCGACCTTTCCGGGTGGGCATTCGAACCGCAATTTTTCCGGAGAAAGTTCGCTAATCGCCAATTCGGGTTTCCAGAGGCTCATTGACTAAGTAGTATCTAAAGAAAACCCGCCATTAACCGAGTATTTCTAACCCCTTTCATTGGCTGATCTTATACGGCCACTGCCGGTTATCTGATTTTGAAAAGACTTGAGCGATCTCTTGGAGAGACATCCACCGAATTTCGACAAGCGCATCGAGTACGGCTCGGATCCTCAGCACTTTGCTGAATTGCGTTTACCTGATGGCGCGGGTCCGTTCCCGTTCCTATTGGTGATACATGGGGGTTTCTGGCAATCCGCCTATGACTTGAAGCACATTGGTTCCCTGTGCGCTGCACTCACCGACAAAGGAATCGTCACCTGCAACCTCGAATACCGACGGATCGGAAACTCTGGTGGCGGCTGGCCTGGAACCTTTCAAGATGTCAGCCTCGCGACTGACAATATTATGGATACAATCTCTTCAGATTCACGCGTCGACGTTGCCAGGGCAGCGGTCATGGGACACTCGGCTGGAGGGCACCTTGCACTATGGCTCGCAAGCACGCATCGCGTTCCCAAAGCGTCACCTCTGCGGAGGGCTCAGAAGTATCGGCAACAACTGGGAAACGGCGCTGTTGCCAAGCTCATGGGTGGATCGCCAGACCAGTACCCCGAGCGATTTGATGCCGGGAGCCCTATCGAGCTCCTGCCAAGTGGATCGAGACAAATTCTAATCCACGGAACTGAGGATGACATCGTCCCGTTCTCTCAGTCCGAGAAGTTCGTCGAGAGAGCTGAACAGCTGGGTGAACAGCCCACTCTTGTCAAACTAGAAGGCGTTGGCCATTTCGAGCTGATTGATCCAGAATCAGATGCATGGTCCAAGGTTGTCACTGCTGTTCTTCCAGTACTAGGCATGTAATGAGGCACCAGACGGTCTAGAAGAGAGGTAAGGCTTTGATATTCTCGGTTATTTTACGTACGTTTCGATTTCAATTTTTGGCGGCTCGTAGTCGGTGAGTTTTCCTCCCAGGAAGTCTTCGTAGGCTTTGAGGTCTAGCAGACCGTGGCCACAGTTGTTGAAGGCGAGTACTTTCTCCTCGCCGGTCTTCTTGCACTGGATGGCTTGGTCTATGATGTATTTGATGCAGTGAGCGGTTTCAGGTGCCGGGATGACTCCTTCTGTCTGCGCGAAGGTTCTTGCGGCTTGGAATACTTCGTTCTGGTGGTAGGCAACTGAGTGGACGTGGCCTTTGTTGATGAGGTAGGATAGCGATGGGGCTTTTCCGTGGTACCTGAGGCCGCCTGAATGAATGGGAGGAGACTGGAACTTGTGCCCGAGAGTGTACATTTTTAGGAGCGGTGTCATTTCGGCAGCGTCTCCAAAATCATACGTGAAAGTTCCGCGCGTTGTGGATGGGACGGCCTTTGGTTCGCATGCCACAAAATCCGCGTCGAGTTTCCCTTGGAGCTTGTCGCCGAGAAATGGGTAGGCGAAGCCTGCGAAGTTGGAGCCACCGCCGATGCATCCCGCTATTATGTCTGGCTGTATGTCGATCGATTCGAACTGTTTCTTCGCTTCAAGGCCAATAATCGACTGATGAGTCAGAACATGGTTCATGACCGAGCCAAGGCAGTATCTCGTGTTATCGTGAGTAACGGTGTCTTCGAGCGCTTCGCTGATTGCGATGCCGAGAGTTCCTGGATGGTTCATGTCTTGGGCTAGCAAGGACCTCCCAAAATTCGTGTCCTCGCTGGGTGAGGGCCGAACCTCCGCTCCGTACGTCTCCATCATAACGCGCCTCCCGGGCTTCTGTTGGTAGCTAACCCGGACCATGTACACTTTGCACTTCAATCCAAACATCTCAGAGCCTAGCGCTAGCGCGGATCCCCATTGGCCGGCGCCGGTTTCTGTCGCTAGTCTCTCGGTCCCCTGTTTCTTGTTGTAGTAGGCTTGGGCGATGGCTGTGTTGGGCTTATGGCTGCCGGTAGGGCTGAGGTATTCTGCCTTGTAGAATATCTTGGCGGGAGTTTTGAGAAATCTCTCCAACCGGGTAGCTCGTACTAGAGGAGTCGGACGGCCAATCTCAAGATAGGCTTGCAGAA
>Ga0209474_10002800_pt1 | contig 15735 bp, 13 predicted proteins | sample GraSoiAngelo_145_FD_185902 | JGI IMG/M metagenome (GOLD analysis project Ga0209474, IMG submission 185902) | Grasslands soil microbial communities from the Angelo Coastal Reserve, California, USA - 14_1009_05_20cm (SPAdes) (version 2) | ecosystem: Environmental > Terrestrial > Soil > Grasslands...
CCTCGACCGCTTCCTACCCGCTGACCCTGAACGTCAACGCGTGCCCGTTGGGCTTGCTCCTGTACTCGTACAACTTCCTCTCCTTCTCCGCCTCGCAGAAGTTGTTCTCGGGCGCGTCTCTCGCCAGCGGTTACAGCGCGCGAACCATCGACAGCTCGTGGGTGCTCACGCCGGGCGCCGCGGCATTCGATCAGAACGAGTTGGGGCTCATCTGTGGGCTTCTCAGCGTCACGCAGGTGAAGGCGCTGTCCACCAGCTACTTCACGTCGGGGACGCTGTACGCCGCCGGCGTCGGCTCGCCGCCGGGAGGCCAGGGCGCCGGCGACATCACGCGGCTGTGGTCGGAGATGATGCGCGCCGAAGGTTCGACGGCTCCCTGAGATCGCGGATCGAGCGCTTCGCGCAACCCGTCGCCGATCAGGTTGAAGGCGGTGACGGTGATGAAGATCGCCAGGCCCGGCGCGAGCACGAGCGGAAGTGCCGCGGGATCGAGGATGTCCTGAAAGCCGTCAGCCATCAGGAGGCCCCATGAGGCAACGGGTTCCGGGGCGCCGAATCCGAGGAAGCTGAGCGCGCTCTCCAGCAGGATGGTTGAGCCGACGCCGAAGGTGACGGCGACGAGGGCGGGAGAAAGACAATTCGGAAGCACGTGGCGGAGCAGGGTACGCAGCTCGGAGCTGCCGAACGCGCGGCTCGCCTCGACGTACGGCAGCTCACGGACGCGCAGCGCCTCGGCGCGCACCAGCCGGGCGGTGTCCGCCCAACGCGTCAGGCCGATCACGGCCATCGTGCTGAGGACGGTGGTGCGCTCCAGGAGCCCTTGCACCGCCAACAGCAAGAGCAGCAGCGGGAAGCTGAGGAGCACTTCGGCGGCGCGAGTGACGACGAAATCGGTTGCGCCGCGCAGGTAGCCTGCGAGCACGCCGAGGGCCAGGCCGATGACGACCTGCACCAGCGCGGCGACTACGCCGACGCCGAGAGAGACGCGCGCACCATGGACGAGGCGTGCGAGCGTGTCGCGGCCGGTGTTGTCGGTGCCGAGCGGATGATCAGGAGAGGGCGGCTGCGGAAGAGGTCCCGACAGCGAACCGAGCCGCGGGATGTCGTAGGGCCCGTGGCGGCACGGCGGCCACAGCGCCCAGTCTCCAGGCGCGAGGCTCGTCGCGTCGAACGTGCGCAGATCGCGGTAATCGATCACATTTGCGAACAGGTACAGCCGCCCGGTGCGCCACAGAACGATCGGCCGTCTGCTGGCGACAAAGTCCGCGCAGAGAGCGAGCAGCGACAGCGCACAGGCGAGGCTCAGCCCGAGCAAGTTCCGCTTGTTGCGGACGAATCGGGCCCAGGTCCTCCCCGGCATCGTCAATCTCGCGCTCCGGTGAGCGAGATCCGCGGATCGGCGACCGCATAGAGCAGATCCGACAGAAGCGTTCCGAGCATCGTCACGACGCCAGCGACGGTGACTGCGCCCATCAAAACCGGCACGTCGCGCCCCAGCACGGCCTCGATGGTGAGCTTCCCCATTCCGGGCAGCCCGAAGATGCGCTCGACGATGACCGCGCCAGAGGCGAGCGCCGGAAAGCTCAGCCCGAACAGAGTAATGAGGGTGAGCGACGAGTTCGGGAGCGCATGGCGGAGGATCACCGCTGCTTCGCCGAGGCCTTTCGCGCGCGCCGTCCGCACGTAATCGCGGCCCATTTCCTCGAGCATCGAGCTGCGCAGAAAGCGCGAAGTGACCGCCACGGACCCGTACGTGAGGCAGGCGACCGGAAGCACGAGATGCGCGATCGAATCGGCGAAGGATCGCGTTCCCTCGGAATGCAGTCCGTGAATGGGAAAGCCCGCCGGCCACACCACCAACACCAGCGCAACCCACTGCACGGGCAGCGAATAGAGCAGGAAAACGACCGTCGAGATGGCGCGGTCGAGCCATCCGCCCGGTCGTGCCGCGGAGACAATCCCCACGGGAATGGCGAGCGCATATCCGAGGAGCAGCGACGTGATGCTGAGCAGGAGTGTCACCGGCAGCGCCTCGCCGAGGAGTGACAGCACAGGCCGGCCGTCGCGAAACGATGTACCCAGGTCACCGCGCAACAGGTGCGACAGCCAGCGCACGTATCCGGCGAATAGCGGCGCGTCGAGGCCCATCGAGTGGCGGTAGGCGCGAATCTGCTGGAGGCTGGCCTCGCCGGAGCGAAGTCCGAGCTCGCTGTGGAGCGCGAGCGGGTCTCCCGGAGCCGCGCGCACGACTGCAAAGGCGAGAAGGGTGATGCCAATTCCCGTCACGAGAGCGGCGAGGATGCGGGCCGCGAGGAAGCGCCTCATCGCGCGAGCCAGACGTCCTGCAGGTCGTACCAGGCGACCGACGGCCGGATGCCGTGCACGCCCACGCGCACGGCGTCGAGCGACGGGCGGCTGTAGAGGAAGACGTAAGGTGCGCCGTCATAGAGAAGGCGGCCGAGCTTTCGGTACAGCTCGTTCCGCGCCGCATCGTCGAGAGTGCCCCGGGCCCGCTCGATGAGGGCGTCCGCCTGCGGGTTCTTGAACGAGACGAAGTTCGAGCCGTCTTTCACTTGCGAGGAGTGCCAGATTTCATATGGGTCCTGCGCGACGTCGCTGTTGCCCCAGCGCAGCGACGTAGCGTCGAACCGGTGCTCGCCCACGAGCTGCGTGAACAGTGCCCAGTCGACTTTGCGGATCTCCATCGCCACGCCGATCTTCGTCAGTTCCTGCTGGAGGTAGGGAGCGAGCTTGGCGAGAAACGTGGACTCGGAATTCATCAGGAACGTGAACCGAAAGGGCACGCCGTCGTTGTCGCGGATGCCGTCGCCGTCGTGGTCTATCCAGCCCGCCTCGTCGAGCAGCTTCGCCGCGAGGCCGGGATCGTACGGACGCGGCGCAAGCGACGCATCGCAGGCGGACGACTCGGAATAGAAGTGACAGGTGGTGGGGCGATCCAGGCCGAAGAGGAACGTCTTGCGCACTGCTTCGGTATCGATCGCGTAATTGAGCGCGCGTCGCACGCGCGCATCCGCGAACAACGGCCGCTCCTCGTTCCAGCCGATCCAGTTGTAGTTGGGGTTGAAGAACCGGATGCGATGCACTCGCCCCTTGAGGCCGCTCGCTTCCAGATCGCGCACCCACTGCTGAGGCTGCAGCTGCAGGTACAGATCGAACTTCCCCTGCTTCAGGAGCTGGAACCCGACTGAAGGATCGGTGACCACCTGGTAGACGACGCGATCGAGCCAGGCTTTGCGTCCCCAATACTTCTCGTTGCGCACGAACGAGATGCGGTCTCCGCTCTTCCACTCCTCGAACCGGAATGGCCCGGTCCCGACCGGGGCGCGGTGAAGCGGCGCGTGCAACATGTCGCCGGCGGTCTGGAGGAGGTGCGCGGGATAGATGGGGAGAGTCGCAAGCGCGCGGAAGGCCAGGAAGTACGGCTTCCGCTGACGCGCGACGACGGCGAAGTCGTCGCCGGGTACCGTGAAGATGTCGGCGAGATCGATGAAATTGTTGCGCAGGTGCAGTGAGCGGACCGCAGGATCGAGGATCTTCTTGACGGTGGCGACCACGTCCTTTCCGCTGAACGGAACGCCGTCGTGCCAGACCACGTCGCGGCGCAGATGGAACGTGAAGGTGAGCTGATCCGGGGAAGTCTCCCAGCTGGTGGCCAGCGCGGGTTTGAGGGGGTAATCCGGGTGCTTGCTCGCGTCGAGCTCCGCCATCGACTCGACCACCTTGCGTTCGAGCATCCAGACGATGGCGAGGGAGGAGTCCGTAATGCCGTCGAGGCTGGGCGGCTCCTGGTCGATGCGCACCACCAGCGTCCCGCCGCTCTTCGGTGTTCCCTGCGCGACGCTCGCCGGCAGTCGACCTTCGCGCCAGTCCGCGTCGGGATCGTTCTGTCCCGCGGCGGCGCGGGCGAAGGCGGCGATCAGCACTAGAATCAGCAAGCATGGGGTGCGCTTCCATGCGCGTATCGCGCGCTTCGCCATCAGGCTTGTTAGACCATAGGGAGGACGGCCAACCCACAAACCTGCCGCCCGGGCATTGTTTCCCGGCATCACTCTCCGCTAGTGTCCTACCAACCTCGCGATTCCCGTCGCGGCAACGGAAGCAGTCCGATGCCCATGGAAGACGAACAACAACTGTGGATCACGCGCGCGCTGGCGGTCACCGATCCGTCGCCTGACCCCGAGCTGGACGAGCTGATCCGATACGTCGCGCGCGTCTGCGGCGCGCCGTCTGCTGTCCTCGGACTCCTCGGGCGTAGCCGGCTGTGGTTCAAATCACGCATTGGAATCGAGGCCTCGGAGGCGCCGAAGTTCCCGGTACCGCTGGATGTCTTCGTCATCGAGGACGCGGTTCGCGACGCGGGTGCTTCCGGCAATCCGCTTCTCGCGCTCGTTCCCGGTGCACGTTTCCTCGCCGTCGCGCCATTGCGCGATGGCGCGGTCGAGCTCGGCGTATTGGCGGTCATGGATCGCAAGCCGCGCGCGCTCGCGCCTCACCAGCTCGACGCGCTCCGTTCCGCTGCGAGCCTGGCAGCAGGCGTCGTCAAGCTCCGCCGCCGCGCACGGTTGCTCGAAACGCTGCTGGAATCCTCGCCCGATCGCTTCTATGCGGTCGACGCGAGCGGCCGGTACATCTATGCGAGCGAGCGCGGCGCGCGCGCCATGGGCCTGGAGAAAGGAACGATGCTGGGCCGCACCTGGCAAGATCTCGGGTGGGATCCCGAATACGGCGCGCAGTTCCACGCGATGGTCCGGCTTGCCCTCGGTACCGGTCACGTGATCGAGGACGCGCGCGAGATCTCGACAGCGGGCGGGCCCGCGCACCATGAGTACGCGTTTGCGCCGCTGCACGGCCAGCGCGGCGAAATCGAGGGGGTGGCGATTACGGCGCGCGACGTGACTGCGCGCGTCGAGGCGGAAGCGGAGCGCCGCGCAGCGCTCCAGACGGCACAGTGGGCGGTGCGCCAGCGCGACGAGGTCCTCGCGGTGGTGTCGCACGACTTGCGCAACATGCTGAACATCTTCCGCCTCTCGGCAGCGTCAGTCGCGCACGAGCTGGCGAAGGACGCGACGACCGCGCGCGAGCTCGTCTCCCTGATGCAGAGACAGGCGGATTCGATGACCCGGCTGGTCGACGATCTGGAGGACGTCGGCCGTATCGACGCGGGGAGTCTCCGCGTCGTGCGATCGCGCTGCGACGCTCGGACGTTGGCCGAGGACGCCATCTTCGACGTGCGGCCGCTCGCCAAACAGAAAGGGATCGGGCTCGAGGCGAATCTGCCCCCGGCGGGAACGTTGGTGCGCTGCGACCGCCGCCGCGTCCTGCAAGTGTTCGCCAACCTGCTGGGGAACGCGATCAAGTTCACGGATCGCGGTGCCGTGCGTCTTGACGTGTCGGTGAAGAAGCGCGAGGTGTGCTTCTCCGTGTCGGATACGGGATCGGGAATCTCGCCGGAGCATCTCCCGCACCTGTTCGAGCGCTACTGGCAAGCGCGCCACGGCGAGCGGTCCGGCGCGGGGTTGGGTCTCTATATCGCGAGAGGCATCGTCGAGACGCACGGCGGGCGCATCTGGGCCGACAGTACGCGCGGGAAGGGCACCACCATTTCGTTCACGCTGCCGCGCTCCCGATCGGCTTCCTAGTCGCCGCCGCGCGCGGAACGACAGCAGCGCCAGTGGAGCGCCCGCTTGACGCGACGTCTTCCGGTCGTACGTTCAGAAGATGGCCGAGGTGAAGCTGCTCGAGCAGGGCGACCTGTGCTTCCTGTACACGCCCCGCGTGCGTCCGCGGCCGGAGCTTCCGTTCGAGCCGGACGAACGCGTCGTCGGTCCACGAGACGTGCAGCGACTTCATGTCGTGCTGAGTCCGAAGGACCGCCGCGTGTACAGGCGCTTGCTCGTCGGGCGCAAGCGCATGCCCGAGCCGCGGCGTCAGCGGTTCTGGGCGGAGATCGAGCGCGTCGGCGAGACGCCAGACGAGGTGTCGTTCGATCTCGAGCGGTACGAGTACGAGACGAAGACGCGTGGTCCGCGCGTGCAGCCTCCCGCGCGGCCGGCGGGCGAGGGCGCCTACGTGCTCGCGCAGCATGGCACGCACGCGCACCTCGCGTATCGGCTGGAGGCGCCGCGGCGGCCCGGCGAAGTGCAGCGCGCGTTGCGCATCCTTCCCGAAGCCAGCTACATCGTGGCGGCGTTCAACCCAGAAGCGCCGCCGCGGCTCGGGCGCCGTCCACCGGACGTCGGGCGCGTACCGAAGTGGATGCGCGAGAAGTTCCGCGGCCGGAAGTTCGCGCCGCTGGACAGCGACCTCTTCGACGTCAAGGGACTCGAGCTCGTCCTCATCGGAACGTCCGACGATGTCGAGGCAGAGTTGGGCATCCACCTCGATGCGGAATCGGAGCGCCTCGATCTGCTCGGCGATCTGCGCCTCGATCCCCGCGAGCACCCGCTGCGGCCGCTCGCCGACGGCACGTGGACCTGAGGCGCCGACGTTCGCTTGACACTCGGGAGCTGCTCGCCTACGTCCCGCAGACCATGGCCGACGTCTCCATCACGCTCCCCGACGGTTCGCAGAAGCACGTCCCGACGGGAACGACGGTCGGCGATTTCGTGAAGCAGCACATCGGGCCGGGCCTCGCGCGCGCCGCGCTCTTCGCGAAGCTCGACGACGAGGAGCTGGATCTCTCGCGTCCGCTGACGCACGGCGGCAAGCTGACGGTCTTCACCAGCAAGAACAAGGAAGCCCTCGACCTCATCCGGCACGACGCCGCTCACATCGTCGCGAGCGTGGTGCAGCGCCTGTTTCCGGGCACGCAGGTCACCATCGGCCCGAGTACGGAAGAGGGCTTCTACTACGACTTCCACCGGGAGAAGCCGTTCACGCCGGAGGACCTGCAGCGCATCGAGAAGGAAGCGAACGAGGAGATCAAGAAGGACCTTCCGTTCGTACGGCGCGAAGTTTCCAAGGAAGAGGCGCTCGCCCTTTTCGAGAAGCTCGGCGAAAAGTTCAAGATGGAGATCGTCGACGACATCTTCGCCAAGGGGGCGAAGACGCTGACGCTCTACAGCCACGGCGACTGGGTCGACTTCTGCCTCGGGCCGCACGCCCCGTCGACGGGCAAGGTCGGTGTCATCAAGCTGCTCAACGTCGCGGGGGCGTACTGGCGCGGCGACCACCGCAATCCGCAGCTGCAGCGCATCTACGGAACGGCGTTCTTCGACAAGAAGGACCTGGACGCCTGGCTGAAGCAGCAGGAGGAAGCGAAGAACCGGGACCAGCGCAAGCTCGGCAAGGAGCTCGACCTCTTCCACTTCCACCCGTTCGCGCCCGGCGCGGCGTTCTGGACGCACAAGGGAACGCTGCTCTTCCACACACTGTCGAACGCGATGCGTTCGCTATGCCTGCGCAACGGCTACCAGGAAGTGAAGACGCCGCTCATGTACAACAAGGGGCTCTGGGAAATCAGCGGCCATTGGGGGAAGTACCGCGAGAACATGTTCCTCGTGCAGGACAGCGAGACGGGCGAGCACGACTTCTCGCTCAAGCCGATGAACTGTCCTTCGCACCACCTGCTGTACCAGATGAAGAAGCACAGCTACCGCGAGCTGCCGATTCGCTTCCACACGCAGGACGTGCTCCACCGCAACGAGGCGACCGGCGTGCTGAGCGGGCTCACGCGCGTGCGCCAGTTCCAGCAGGACGACGCGCACATCTACTTGATGGAATCGCAGATCGCGGACGAGGTGCGGCGTCTCGTCGATCTGATCGGCCGCGTCTATCGCGCCTTCGGGCTCGAGTACCGCGCCAAATTCGGCACGCGCCCGCAGCAGCGCATCGGCACGGATGCGATGTGGGATCGCGCCGAGGCGGGGCTGCGCGGCGCCGTCGAGCAGAGCGGCGTCTCGTGGGTGGAGAACCCGGGCGATGGCGCGTTCTACGGGCCCAAGCTGGACTTCCACGTGAAGGACAGCATCGGCCGGGAATGGCAGCTCGGCACGATCCAGCTCGACTATGCACAGCCGGAGAGCTTCGACCTCACGTACGTTGGCGAGGACAACAAGGAGCACCGCACGGTCCTCATGCACCGCGCGATCTACGGATCGTTCGAGCGGTTCATCGCCATCCTCATCGAGCACTACGCAGGGAACTTTCCGGTCTGGCTCGCTCCGGTGCAGGCGCGCGTCATCACGGTTGCGGACCGGCACATGCAATGGGCGCAGGAAGTCGCGAACGAGCTGCAGTCGCGCGGCCTGCGCGCCGAGCTGGACAGCTCGAGCGAGAAGCTGGGCGCGAAGATTCGCGACGCGCAGCTGCAGAAGATTCCCTACACGCTCGTGGTGGGCGACAAGGAAGTGGATCAGAAAGCGGTCTCGCCCCGGCGGCACGGCGAAGGGAAGGAAGCTGAAATGGGAACGCTTCCCCTGTCCGAATTCGCGGCCCGTCTGGCGAAGGAAGCGGCGGTGCCTTACTGAAGGTGCAGATGTGTGAGCGAGCCCCCACAGGCGCCCTTGACAGAGCGCTGGGGACCGCTACCCTACCTAGACTTGCAGGTCCGTGGGTGGTCTCGAAGAATTCTGCCCTGAAATCGGGAGTTGAACGTCCCGGCGTGGTTCGCCGTGCCGGTCCACACTTTTCGAAAGGAGTCCGTCATCCGCGACGCCCGTACGAACCGCCGCATTCGCGCACGTGAACTTCGTGTCATCGGCCCCGAAGGTGAGCAGCTGGGAGTGCTCCCGCTGGAGGCCGCCCTCGCCAAAGCCCAGGAATATGGCCTCGACCTCGTCGAGGTGTCGCCGATGGCCAAGCCGCCGGTCTGCAAGATCATGGACTACGGCAAGTTCAAGTACGAGGCGAAGAAGAAGGCGAGCGAGGCGAAGAAGAAGCAGACGATCGTCAAGCTCAAGGAAGTGAAGTTCCGTCCCAAGACGGAAGAGCACGATTACGCGTTCAAGACGAAGGCGATTCGCGAGTTCCTCGCCGAGGGGAACAAGGCGCGCGTGACGGTGATGTTCCGCGGCCGCGAGATCACCCACCGCGAGATCGGGCAGGCCATCCTGCGCCGCATCGAGAACGAGCTCAAGGACATCGCAGTCGTCGAGCAGCCGTCGCGCCTCGAGGGCAGGCTGCTGTTCATGATCCTCGCGCCGAATCCGCGATTCCTGCAGCAGCAGCGCGCGGCCCAGCAGCAGCCGCAGGTAGCGCCGGGTCAGGTGGCGCGCCCCGGCCAGCCGACGGGACCGCGCCCCGGAGCGCCACAGGCGCGTCCACCCGCGGCAGGCGGCGCTCGCTCGCCGACCGCCGGCAATGGAGCTGCGCGTCCGGCCACGGCCAGCGCATCCCCGCCCCCGCAACAGCGAGCCGAGGCGCCCAAGGCATAATCGGCGCCGGCCAAGAGTTGATTTCCGAGGCGGCCTGGGATACTAGGCCGCTTCCTTTTTCGAGGTGTGAAGAGGCAATGCCGAAGTTGAAGACCAAGCGGAGCGCGGTGAAGCGGTTCCGCAGCACGGGGACGGGGAAGATCAAGGCAGCGAAGGCTTTTCGCCGCCACAACCTGTCCCTGGGCAAGAACCGCAAGCGCAAGCGTCACCTGCGCGGCAGCGAGGTCCTCGCGAGGCGGGACGAGAAACACCTCAAGAAGGCATTGCCGTACGGATTGCCGAAGTAGGAGAAGGTCGGGAACATGCGCGTCAAGAGAGGATTCAAGGCACGCCGCCGCCGCAACCGCGTCCTGAAGCTCGCCAAGGGCTTCCGCGGCCGCCGCCACGGCACGTACAAGCGCGCCATCGAGGCCGTCGAGCGCGCGATGATGCAGTCGGCGAAGGGCCGCCGCATGCGTCGGCGCGACTTCCGCTCGCTGTGGATTGCGCGCATCAACGCCGCCGCGCGACTCTCCGGGGTCTCGTACTCGAAGCTGATCGCCGGGCTCAAGAAGGCGGGGATCGCGCTCGACCGCAAGGTGCTGGCGGACATCGCTGTCGCCGATCCGCAGGCGTTTGCCGCCATCGCCAAGCGCGCCGCGGCGTAGGCCTTCCGCAGTTTGTCTCTCCCAGGCCGCGTCCGGTAAATCGGGCGCGGCCTTCGTCGTTTCTGGAGCAAGGATGATCGACGAGCTGAATGCATTGCTCGCGCAGGCCAAGGACGAGCTGTCCAACGCCAGGGACGAGGCGCAGGTCGAAGCCACGCGCATCAAGTTCCTCGGCAAGAAGGGCTCGCTGTCCGCCGTCCTGCGCGGCATGGGGAAGCTCGCCGTGGACGAGCGGCCGCGCGTCGGCGAGATCGCCAACTCCATCAAGGCAGGAATCGAGGAGCTGCTCGAGCGCGCCAAGAAGACCGTCGCGGAGCGGGCGCTGGAAGCCGACCTGCACCGCGAAAAGCTCGACGTCACGCTGCCGGGCCGGCCGCAGAAGCTCGGGCACCGTCATCCGGTATCGCAGGCGATGGACGACATCATCGAGATCTTCGCGCGCCTTGGGTTCCACGTAGCCGATGGCCCGGAGATCGAGTGGGACGTCTACAACTTCGAGAAGCTCTGCTTCCCGGTCGATCACCCGGCGCGCGACATGCAGGACACGTTCTCGCTCGAGGCGGCGACTCTGCCGCCGCCACCGCCGGGAGCGCCACAGCCGCCCACGCGCATCCTGCGCACGCACACGAGCCCCGTGCAGATCCGCGCCATGCTCCAGGCGCGCAAGCCGCCGGTGCGCGTGATCACGCCCGGAAAGGTCTACCGCTGCGATTCGGACGTGACGCACACGCCCATGTTCCACCAGGTCGAGTGCCTGCACGTCGAAGAGGGCGTCTCGATGGCGCACATGCGTGGGACGCTCGATGCGTTCGTGAAGGCGTTCTTCGGACCGCACATCCAGACGCGGCTGCGGCCCAGCTACTTCCCCTTCACGGAGCCATCCGCTGAGGTCGACATCTCGCATCCGCTCTGCGGCGGGAAGGGATGCAAGATTTGCAAGTTTAGCGGATGGATGGAAGTGCTCGGCGCGGGAATGGTGAACCCGGACGAGCTCTCCGGCGTCGGCATCGATCCGGAGCGCTACACGGGCTACGCGTTCGGCGTCGGTATCGACCGGCTCGCGATGCTGCGGCACGGGATCGACGACCTGCGCATGCTGTTCGAGAACGACGTGCGGTTCCTGGAGCAGTTATGAAGATGTCGGTCAAATGGCTGCGGGAGCTGTGCGCGACTGACTTGCCGCCGGACGAGCTTGCGCGCCGTCTGACGTTCGCGGGTTTCGAGGTGGAAGGACGCGAGGACCGCGCGCTCGGAAAGGACGCCGATGTCGTCGCCGCTCGCATCGTGTCGTTCGAGCAGATCCCCGGTTCGGATCATCTCACCGTCTGCCAGGTCGACGACGGACGCGGCATGCACCAGGTGGTGTGTGGCGCCCAGAACTTCAAGGCCGGCGACATCGTTCCGATGGCGCGTCCCGGAGCCGTGCTGCCCGGTGGGCAGCGGATCGGTCGCGCAAAGCTGCGCGGTGTCGAGAGCTTCGGAATGCTGTGTTCGTCGCGCGAGCTGGGGCTTTCCGACGACCACAGCGGGCTTCTCCTCCTGCCGCGCGACGTACCCGCCGGGAAACCGCTGGCGGATCTGCTCGGATTGCCGGACGTGGTGCTCGAGCTGAACGTCACACCCAACCGGCCCGACGCGTTGTCGCACCTCGGTATCGCGCGCGAGATGCATGCGCTCACCGGAGCGACGTTGCGGGTTCCGCAGCCGCGCCTGGCGGAAGGAGACAAGCGCATCGATTCGCTCGCGCGCGTCGACGTGGAGGACGCGAAACGCTGCCCTCGGTACATGGCTCGCGTGATCGAGGGCGCGCGCCTCGGGCCTTCGCCGTTGCACTTGCAGGAGCGGCTGCGAAGCTGCGGGGTGCGGCCGATCAGCAACGTCGTCGACGCGACGAACCTGGCGCTGCTGGAGCTCGGGCACCCGCTGCACGCGTTCGATCTCGATCGCCTCGGCGGCCACCGGATCGTGGTGCGCCGCGCTCGCCGCGACGAGCCGATGACGACGCTCGACGGAAAGGAGCGCGCTCTGAGCGACGACGATCTCGTCATCGCCGACGCGGAGAAGCCCGTCGCGCTCGCGGGCGTGATGGGCGGACAGACGAGCGAAGTAGGGGAGGGAACGACGCGCATCCTCATCGAGAGCGCCGTCTTCGATCCGGGCGGCACGCGGCGCACGTCGCGCCGCCACGGGCTGCATACGGAAGCCTCGCACCGCTTCGAGCGTGGCGCTGACGAGAAGACCGCGGCGGTGGCTCTCGACCGCTGCGCGGAGCTCGTCCTGCAGCTCGCCGGCGGCCGCCTCGCGAAAGGAGTCATCGATCGATACCCGCAGCCACGTCCGCAGACGCGGATCTGGGTCCGTCCGGCGCGCGTCTCCGCGGTGCTCGGAACGGAGATCCGCGCCGACGAGGTCGAGCAGCGGCTCAAGTCCCTCGGGTTGCAGACCGTCGAAGGGGACGCGCAGCGCCGGTTGTGGGTAGTGCCGTCCTGGCGTGGCGACCTGACGCGCGAGATCGATTGTGTCGAGGAAGTCGCGCGGATTCGTGGATACGACACGATTCCCATCATCGTGCCGAAGGCGGGCGTCGGTGAGACGGCCGCGATTTCCCCGGAGGAGCGGATCACGCGTGCTGCGCGGCTTGCTCTCGCCGCGCGGGGATTCGACGAGGCGATCAACTACAGCTTCGTCTCCGAGCGCGAGTTGCTCGCGATTCGTCCCGACATTGTCCCGGTGGGCGTTGCGAATCCGCTCACGGTCGAGCAGGCAGCGATGCGCACGACGATCCTCGCCGGCCTCCTGCAGAACGTCGGGCGCGCGCTCAAGCATGGAGCGCAGGACGTGCGGCTCTACGAGCTCGGTCGCGTGTACTTGCCGCGGGCCAGCGAAGCGCATCCCTCGGGGGAGCTCGCGTGGCCCGTCGATGAGCCGCGGCGCGTCGGCCTCGCCGCGGCTGGACATCGCGTTCCGCGGAGCTGGGCGGCGCCGCACGACGCGGTCGACTTCTACGATCTGAAAGGCGCGGTCGACGATCTCCTCGGCGCCCTTTCGGTGCAGGGGAGTTACGCGCCCCTCGAGGAGCCGTTCCTGCACCCAGCCGCTTCCGCCGTCCTGACGGTGGGCGGTCGGCGCGCCGGTGTGCTGGGACAAATCCATCCGCGCGTCGCCGAGGTATTCGACGTTCCCGTCTCGGTTCTGCTCGCCGAGCTCGACTGGGAACTGCTGCTCTCGAGCGCACGCGCGCTGCGCGAGAGCCACGGCATTCCGAAATTCCCCGCGGTCGCGCGCGACCTCGCGTTCGTCGTCGCTGCCGATGCTCCCGCGTCGCGGCTGCTGGCGGAGATCCGTGCCGCGGACGGGAAGGGGCTGCTCGAGGACGTGACGCTGTTCGATGTGTACCGGGGCGCCCAGGTGCCGCCGGGGAAGAAGAGCGTGGCGGTCGGTTTGACGCTGCGCGCCGGCGACCGCACGCTCACCGATGCCGAAGCGGATGCGCTCATCGCTTCGGTGAAGGACCGCCTCAAGACGTCGTTGGCAGCCGAGATCCGGTCGTAGGATGTAGGCACATGAAGGTGGGCGTCCGACCGCTCCCGCTCTCCTTAACCCATTGCTTTGACTCGCGCTTGTTCCTTCGACTATCGTCCTTCACATGACCAAGGCCGACGTGATCGAGAGCGTGTGCAAGGAAGTCGGGTTCTCCAAAAAGGAGAGCGCCGAGATCGTCGAGATGGTGTTCGACACCATCAAGGACACGCTCGAGAAGGGGGAGAAGATCAAGCTCTCCGGCTTTGGCAATTTCGTCGTCCGCGACAAGAAGTCCCGCGTCGGCCGCAATCCGCAGACGGGCCAGGAGATCGAAATCAGCGCGCGGCGCGTGCTGACGTTCCGCCCGTCGCAGGTGCTGAAGAACGCGCTGAACTCCTCGAACGGCTCGTAGTCCCACCGCTCGAATTCGCGAATGTTCCTGAGCTTTCCTGCCACGCGCGGGAACGCTGGCGGATTACTTTGCCGTCGCGGAGGCGATGTTAGCGTCGCCGGCAGGTGATCCGCTCCGCCACTTTCGTCCTGCTGCTCTTCAGCGTCGCTTCCGCGGCCCACGCGGACGGCCCCGTCACGAACCGCAACTACGGCATCGATGCGTATCGGGGTGCGGCCGTGGCCGATTATCGCGTGATCGGGATGGGCGGCGTGTCGCTCGCGACAGCCGAAGGCGCAACGGGCCTGCTAGCGAATCCAGCTGCGGCGGCCTCGCGACCGGCGACCTCTTCGAGCTGGTTCGATTGGGACTGGCTCCTCGATCTGTACGCGCCGGGCCTGGGCGTCGACGCAGACAACAGCGGCATCCCGCAGGAGCGCATGATCGGCAAGACCGGCGCGTTCAACGCCGGTCTGGTCGGCATGTTCGGCGGGTGGGGAACCGCAATCACGCTCACCGGCGAGGTGCGCGACTTCAGCCTTCCCGGCGGCACGCAGGCATCGCTCTCCGCGGCGATGGGTCGCCTCACGATTGCGAGATCGTTCATCGACGGTGAATGGATCGCCGGCGCGAGCCTCGTGGTCGGGGGCTTCACGCTCAAGTTGCCGTCGAGCGGGACCGACCTGGTGAATACGGCAAACTGGTCGGTCGAAGGAGGCGCGCTGTGGCGACCGCACGGGCAGAACGTGCGCGTCGGCGTCAGCTTCCGGCCGGGGTTCCTGGCAACGATCGACGGCACCGGATGCGATCCCAATAATTGCTACGGCTATATCCTGCCCGGCCGCGTCGAGTTCCCCTGGACCGCCGGCGCCGGGGTTGCGGTGCGTTTCGGCGGGACTCCGTGGAACGACATGGTCGCGTCGGATTTTCGCGACGAGAAGAGCACCATCGTCGCGGCGGACCTGATCTTCACTGGTCCGGCGACGAACGGCGATGGACTCGATGCATTTCTGGAGAAGCAGCTGCAGCAGTCAGGAGCGAGCGTATCGCCTTCAGTGCGCCTCGGAGCCGAGTACGAGTGGGTCCCTGGTTGGTTGCGGGTCAGAGGAGGCGCCTATTGGGAGCCGAACCGCTTCGACGACGTTTCGGGGCGGCTGCATCTGACCATGGGACTCGACGTGCGCTTCTGGTCGTTTTCCCTCTGGGGCTCGCGGTACAGGCTGCGCGCGTCGCTCGCGGGCGACGGGGCGCGGCGATACGGAAATACGGTCCTTTCAATCGGCTTCTGGCACTGACGAGTTCGCGTTGACGCGACCGGAGTCGGGTGATACTTCCCGCGCCTCTTCCGGGGCGTAGCGCAGCCTGGTAGCGCACTTGCTTGGGGTGCAAGTGGTCGCTGGTTCAAATCCAGTCGCCCCGACCATTGGAGGCCCCTGATCTTGCTGGCTTTGCCGGCTCGGTCAGGGGCCTCAGCTTTTGGGTTTTGGGCTGCCGGTAGCAAATTGGTAGCAAAGGTCGTGGTTTTTCGCAGCGGGACGACGGGCGCCGGGGCGCGCTCGGCGAGTGGACCGAAGTCGAGCTTCGCGACCGCTGCGCGCATGTCGTCGATGCCGTCCAAGTGCGTGTAGATCGCGAGCGTCGTCTCGATGTTCGCGTGTCGGAGGATCTTCTGAGCGACAGAAGGGTGGAGCTTCGCGCGCGCCAGCAGCGTCGCCGTGGTGTGCCGCAGCGAGTGGAAAACGATGCCCTTCTTCCGGGAGCGGCCGGATCCAGAGCGCGC
>Ga0209474_10002802_pt1 | contig 15731 bp, 11 predicted proteins | sample GraSoiAngelo_145_FD_185902 | JGI IMG/M metagenome (GOLD analysis project Ga0209474, IMG submission 185902) | Grasslands soil microbial communities from the Angelo Coastal Reserve, California, USA - 14_1009_05_20cm (SPAdes) (version 2) | ecosystem: Environmental > Terrestrial > Soil > Grasslands...
CCTCAAGTACAGCCGCCTCGCCCGCACGGGGCAGCGGCCGAGCTCGCGCGACTACAAGAACCCGGTGAACGTGGCGCTCGCCGACGAGGAAGGGTTCCCGCACGACGGCGTCATGGACTTCGTCGACAACCAGGTCGATCGCGGCACGGGGACGATCGTCGGCCGCGCGCTGCTGCCGAATCCCGACCTGAGCCTCATCCCCGGGCTCTTCGCCCGCCTGCGGCTGCCGGGCAGCGGCCAGTATCGGGCGATCCTCCTCCCCGACGAGGCGATCGGCAGCGACCAGTCGCAGAAGTTCGTCGTCGTGGTCGACGGGGAGCAGAAGGCCCAGTACCGCACCGTGAAGATCGGGCCGCTGGTGGACGGCCTGCGCGTCGTCCGCGAGGGCGTCACGCCGGAGGACTGGATCGTCGTGGCCGGTCTCCAGCGGGTGCGACCCGGGCTCGTGGTCGACGCGCAGCGGGAGACGATCCCGGACCGATGAACATCTCGCGCTTCTTCATCGACCGGCCGATCTTCGCCGCCGTCCTCTCGATCGTCACGCTCATCCTGGGCGGGCTGGCCTACGGGACGCTGCCGGTCGCCCAGTACCCCGAGGTCGTGCCGCCGACCATCGTGGTGCAGGCCTCGTACCCCGGGGCGCCGCCCGAGGTCATCGCGGACACGGTCGCGACGCCGATCGAGCAGGAGGTCAACGGCGTCGAGGACATGCTCTACATGTCGTCGCAGAGCACGACCGACGGCCAGATGACGCTCACCATCACGTTCCGGCTCGGCACCGACCTCGACAAGGCGCAGGTCCTGGTCCAGAACCGCGTCGCGATCGCCGAGCCCCGCCTGCCGGAGGACGTCCGGCGGGTCGGCGTGACGACGCTCAAGTCGTCCCCCGACCTCCTGATGGTCGTGCACCTCCTCTCGCCCACCAAGCGCTACGACCAGCTCTACATCGGCAACTTCGCGCTCATCCGGGTGCGCGACGCGCTCCGGCGCCTCGAGGGCGTCGGCGACGTCAACCTCTTCGGGCTCCGCGAGTACAGCATGCGCGTCTGGCTCGACCCGGGCCGGCTCGCGAGCCGGAACATCGCGACCAGCGACGTCATCCAGGCCCTGCGCGAGCAGAACGTGCAGGTGGCGTCGGGGTCCGTCGGGCAACAGCCCCTGCCCCCCGGGCACGCGTTCCAGCTGCCCGTGACGACGCTCGGCCGGCTGCGCGAGCCCGAGGAGTTCGAGAACATCGTCGTCAAGACGGGAATGGACGGGCGCATCACGCGCGTCCGCGACGTCGCGCGCATCGAGCTGGCGGCACGCGACTATTCCGTCAACAGCTACCTCGATAACCAGCCGGCGGTGGCGATGGCGGTCGCGCAGCTGCCGGGCTCCAACGCGCTGGCGACGGCGGAGGCGGTCGAGCGCACGATGGAGGAGCTGTCGCGGAGCTTCCCCGAGGGGCTCACCTACAAGATCGTCTACAACCCGACGGTGTTCGTCCGCGAGTCGATCAAGGAGGTGATCCACACGCTCTTCGAGGCGGTCGGGCTCGTCGTCCTCGTCGTGCTCGTGTTCCTCCAGACGTGGCGCGCGAGCCTGATCCCGCTGCTGGCCATTCCGGTCTCGCTGGTGGGGACAATCGCCGCGATGAAGGCCTTCGGTTTCTCGCTCAACATGCTCTCGCTCTTCGGCCTGGTGCTGGCCATCGGCATCGTGGTCGACGACGCGATCGTGGTGGTCGAGAACGTCGAGCGCCACATCGCCGAGGGGCTCGCGCCGCGCGAGGCCGCGCACCGCGCCATGGACGAGGTGACGGGCGCCGTCATCGCGATCGCCTTCGGTCTCTCGGCGGTCTTCGTGCCGACGGCCTTCCTCGGCGGCATCGCGGGCCAGTTCTATCGGCAGTTCGCGCTCACGATCGCCGTGGCGACCATACTGTCGGCGTTCAACTCGCTCACGCTGAGCCCGGCGATGTGCGCGCTCCTCCTCCAGCCCGAGGGCGCCGCGAAGGACTGGCTCGGACGGCTGTGGGATCGCCTGTTCGGGCGGTTCTTCCGGGCGTTCAACCGGGTGTTCGACCGGACCAGTCATCGCTACGGAGGGGCCGTCGGCCGCCTGGTACGCCGACCCGCCCTTGCGCTCACCACCTATGCCCTGCTGCTCGGTCTCATCGTGGTCGGGTTCCGGACCATCCCGACGGGCTTCATTCCGGCGCAGGACAAGGGCTATCTCATCGTCGCGATCCAGCTCCCCGACGGGGCGTCGCTCGAGCGGACCGACGCCGTCGTGCGGCGAGCGGGCGAGGTCATTCTCGCCACGCCGGGCGTCCAGTTCGCGGTTGCGTTCGCGGGGTTCTCGGGCGCGACGCGTGCCAACAGCGCGAACGCCGGTGCCATCTTCGTCGGCCCGAAGCCGTGGGAGGAGCGGCGTCACGGGCCGACGGCCAACGAGCTCATCGCGACCCTGCAGCGGCGTCTGTCCGACATCGAGGAGGCGAGCATCTTCGTGATCCCACCGCCGCCCGTGCAGGGCCTCGGCACCTCGGGCGGGTTCAAGCTCCTCGTCCAGGATCGCGCCGGGCAGGGGTTCCGCGCGCTGCAGGAGGCGACCGACGCCTACGTCGGCGCGGCGCGCGGCGATCCGGACGTTGCCCGGGTGTTCACCACCTTCCGCGCCTCGGCCCCGCAGCTGTACGCCGACATCGACCGCGTGAAGGCGGAGAAGCTCGGCGTCCCGCTCGCGAACGTCTTCGACACGCTGCAGGTCTACCTCGGGTCCGTGTACGTCAACGACTTCAATCGCTTCGGGCGCACGTTCCAGGTACGCGCGCAGGCCGAGGGCGCTTATCGGGCGGAGCCCGAGGATGTCGTGCGGATCAAGACGCGCAACAACGCGGCCGGCATGGTGCCGCTCGGGTCGGTCGTGAACCTCGAGTGGCGCAGCGGCTCGGATCGGATCGTCCGCTACAACATGTTCCCCGCCGCCGAGGTGAACGGCGACGCGGCGCCGGGCGGGAGCCAGGGCACGGCGATGGGAACGATGGAGCGGCTGGCGGCGCAGGTGCTCCCGCCCGGGATGCAGATCGAATGGACCGACATCGCCTACCAGGCGAAGCTCGCGGGCAACACCGCGGTCTTCATCTTCCCGCTCTGCGTCCTCTTCGTGTTCCTTGTCCATTCTGCCGAGTACGAGAGCTGGTCGCTGGCGCTCGCGATCATCCTGATCGCACCGATGTGCCTGCCGTTCGCGCTCTTCGGCACGTGGCTGCGAGGTCTGGACAACAACCTCATCACGCAGATCGGCTTCATCACGCTGATCGGGCTGGCCGCGAAGAACGCCGTGCTCATCGTCGAGTTCGCCAAGCAGCAGCAGGAAGAGGGCAAGGACCGCTTCGCGGCCGCCGTCGAGGCAAGCCGGCTCCGCCTCCGGCCGATCCTGATGACCTCGTTCGCGTTCATCCTGGGCGTGCTGCCGCTCGCGCGCGCGACCGGACCCGGCGCCGAGATGCGCCAGGCGCTCGGTACCGCGGTGTTCAGCGGCATGCTCGGCGTGACGCTCTTCGGCCTCTTCCTGACGCCGGTGTTCTACGTGGTTCTCCGGCGCTCGGCGGCCGCGCGGGCCGTCGCTCGCGAGCGGGCGTCGGAGCGCGCGGCGCCGCGCGTGCCGCCGGAGACGGCCGGAGAGCTCGGGCGTGGGTAGGCGCGGCCGCGGCAGGCGGCTCTGGGTCGCCCTCGCGGTGCCGCTCCTCGCCGCCTGCGCGGTCGGGCCGAGGTACCGTCGCCCGGCCGTCCCCACGCCCGAGACGACGCGTGGCCAGCGCGGGCCCGCGGATCCCGCCTCGCTCGCCGACTCACCGTGGTGGGGGGTCTTCCGCGACCCCGCCCTGCAGGCGCTCGTCGAGGAGGCGATCCGCGGCAGCCACGACCTGCGGGCGGCGGCGGCGCGCGTCGAGCAAGCGCGCAACCAGATCGCCGTCGCGCGCGCCGACATGTTTCCGCAGGTGAGCTATCAGGGCGAGGCGGTCCGTGAGCGTACCTTCGTGCCCCTGCCCGGAGCCACGGGCAACCCAACCCTCAACTCCTTCCTCGGAACCTTCAACCTCGCCTGGGAGATCGACGTCTGGGGGCGCATCCGGCGCGCCACCGAGGCCGCCCGCGCCGACTACCTCGCCGCCGAGGCGGCGCGGCGCGGCGTGCTGCTCACCCTGGTGAGCGACGTCGCGCAGGCCTACTTCGAGCTCCTCGAGCTCGACCGCGAGCTCGAGATCACGCAGGGCACGACGATCACGTTCCAGGACACGCTCGATCTCTTCCGGCGGCGCTACGCGGGCGGGATCGGCACGCTGCTCGAGGTGTCACGCGCGAGCGCGGCGCTCACCCAGGCGCGGGCGGGCATCCCGGAGCTCGAGCGCCAGATCGTCGCCAAGGAAAACCAGCTCTCGATCCTGCTCGGACGGCCGCCAAGCGACATCGCGCGCCGCAAGCCGCTCGATGGCGAGTCGCCGCCCCCGGAGGTGCCCGTCGGTCTGCCGTCCCAGCTGCTCGAGCGGCGGCCTGACATCCAGCAGGCGGAGCAGGCGGTCGTGGCGGCGAACGCCGACGTCGGCGTCGCCGTGGCAAACTTCTTCCCGCGCCTCGGTCTCACCGGGCTGTACGGGGGCCAGAGCAGCGAGCTCGAGAACGTCGTCAAGAGCGCCGGCAACGTATGGGCGATCGGCGGCTCGCTCGCGGGTCCGCTCTTCCAGGGTGGACGGCTGCTCGCGAGCTACCGGGCGACCTCGGCCGCCTGGGACGAGGCCGTCGAACGCTACCAACAAGCCACGCTGCAGGCGTTTGCGGAGGTGTCGAACGCGCTCGTCACCCATCAGAAGCTCAAGGGCGTGCACGCCGATCGCGACGAGACGACGAAGGCGCTTCAGACGTCGGTCGCGCTGTCGCTCCAGCGCTACAACGACGGCGTCGCGAACTACTTCGAGGTCCTCGAGGCCGAGCAGCAGCTCTTTCCCGCCGAGCTCGACCTCGCGCGCACGCAGCGCGACGAGCTGGTGGCCGTCGTCACCCTCTACCGCGCGCTCGGCGGCGGGTGGCGACTCGACGTGCCCGGGTGGAGCGCCGCCCCGGACAGGTCGGCGGCCCGCGAGAAGCCGTCAGGCGAGTGAGCTGACATGATCCGATTCAACCGCCCGAGAGCGCGGCGTCCCAGCCCGCCAGGTCATCGACCGGCGGCGGGGGAGAGTCGTCGTCGCGCGCATCGAGGTAGCCGTGCGGCAGCCGGACCTCCTGCCGCCGCGCGTCCTTGGCACGGCTCCGGCGCAGGGCGTCGAGCGGGAAGGGCTCTTCGAGATCGAGCCGACCGAGGAGGCCGAGCATCTCGTCGAGGCTCTCGATGCGAAGGAGATACGGGCGGAGCTGAGCCGCGCCGTGGAAGCCGCTCGTGTACCAGAGACACCACTTCCGCATCTCCCGCATGCCGGGCGTGGGCCCGAAGAAGGCCATCAGGAGCTCGGCGTGCTCACGCATGAGCGCGACGATATCCCCGAGGCGCGGTTGCAGTGGGGGCTCGCGGCCGTCGAAGACGGCAACGAGCTCGGCGAAGAGCCACGGCCGGCGGAGGCAGCCGCGGCCGATGATCGCGCCGTCGCATCCCGTCGCACGCAGCATCCGGAGCGCGTCCCAGCATTCCCACACGTCACCGTTGCCGAGGACGGGGATGCGGACGGCCGCCTTCAGCTTGGCGATCGCCGGCCAGTCGGCCTCGCCGGCGTACAGCTGGGCCGCGGTGCGGGCGTGGAGCCCGATCGCCGCGGCGCCCTCCTCCTCGGCGACGCGGCCCGCGTCGAGATAGGTGAGAAGGGCATCGTCGATACCCTTCCTGACTTTGACGGTGACCGGCACCGAGCCCGCCCCGCGCACGGCCGCCCGTACGAGGCGCGCCATCAGCCGGGGCTTCACGGGAATCGCGCTCCCGCCGCCGTGGCGCGTGATCTTCGGCGCCGGGCAGCCGAAGTTGATGTCGATGTGGTGCACGCCCTCTGCAGCCAGCCGCCGCGCCATCTCGCCGACCACCTCCGGGTCGCTGCCGTAGATCTGCACCGAGCGGGGGCGCTCGTCGGCGCGGCTGCCGGCGAGAAGGTGCGTCCGCTGGTTGCCCGCCAGGAAGCCGCGCGCGGTGATCATCTCGGAGACGTAGAGGCCGGCGCCGAAGGCACGGCAGAGCGTGCGGAATGGGTAGTTCGTCACGCCCGCCATCGGGGCGAGGACGATGGGTGGCCAGACCGACAGGGGGCCGAGGCCAAGCGGGCGGAACTCCCCGGCGCGAGCGGGGGGCACGGTCAGATTGATGGCGCTCGCGAAGCGGGGGAGGATGGGCATCGGACGCCAGTATACCTGGTCAACCCGAGTCACGCCCTTCCGGCCGTCAGGCCGATTTCGCCGAGCAGTCCCATGGCCGGTGGTGAGGCATGATGGCCGACAGGGGCCGTCGATGTGCTATGTGATCCAGAAGACCGCGCCAGGAAGGGGAGCTGTTGATGGCCAAAAAGAAGACGAAGGGCAAGGCGACCAAGAACGTCGGTCGGAAGAAGGTCACCAAGACGGCGAGTACCAAGCGCAGGACAGGGAAGGCTGCGAAGAAGCCGCGCCAGCCGGCTGCGAAGACATTGCCACCGGAGCCCGCGGTCCCCACTACCGTCGAGTCGCCGGGAAGCATGGACCTGCTCCGCGGTTGGTCGCCGTCTCGCTACTCGACGCGCTGATTCCGAACGGCGAGCGTCAGGCCATCCTCACGCCCTCTTCGAAGGCCTGGTATCCCGCGCCCGAGCAAGGCGTCTCCAACAATGCTAAGAGGCAGGCGTCCAAGGAGTGCGGAGCCAAGGTCGACGCGCCGCAAGGGGGCCGACGATGACGCACCGATTCGATGACGATCCTTACCGCGACCTGCATCCATCCCTCGAGTCGCAGTTCGCGGCTCTCCTGGCCCGTCACAAGGAGGCCGCGGGGAAGAACGAGTGGTCGTACCACCAGTTCCTTCCGCTCGGAACCTCCGAGGCGAACGAGCGGTCGCCACTCTCCCCGACCGCGTACCTGGCGGTCGAGACGGCGTTGCTGACCGAAGTGAACTTGCCCTGGTACACCGCCGGCCTCTCTCGCGGTCTGGAGAGCTGCCCGGCCCCGATCCAGGAGTTCGTGCGCGTCTGGACGTCGGAGGAGGATCAGCACGCGACTCTGCTCGAGAGCTATCTCTTGTTCACGGGGAGCGGGGATTTTAGCGCCCGGGGACGCTCGCGAAAGGCGATGATCGCGGCGGGCTGGAACCACTCGCTGGGCGGACCGTTCGAAGGGATGGTCTATACGGCCATCCAGGAGGCAGCGACCCGCACCTTCTACCTCTGCGCGGCTCGTGCATGCGGCGAACAGCATCCGCCGCTGGCTGCGGCGTTGCGAAGGATCGCCAAGGACGAGACGCTTCACATGGCGTTCTATCGCGACGTCGTGAAGGCTCACCTCGATCTCGATGCGAACTATCTCCGACCGCTGGCGGCGGTCATGCTGCGGTTTGAGATGCCATGGTCGGCTTCCGTCCTACGGGACTTCGAGGAACGCCGGGCCATCCTGGCGGCGCGCGGTGTCTTTCGCCTTTCCGACTACCTCGACGAAGTCGTGCAACCACTCTGGTCGTACTGGGAGTTGGACGACCGCAGGCCGCGGAGAGAAGAGGCGCGTAAGGCGTATGTCCAGCTCCGCCGGTATCGCGCCGCGTTGAGGAAGTTCGCGACGAGCGAGCGGGACTCCGCCCAACGCTTGCGCGAAATGCCGGGGGAATGGTGACCTCGAGAGAACTGCGCGATTCAGACCGGCGCCGTCACCGGATGAAATCGGCCGACGGGTGCGCGCGCGGATAGCCGCGCACGTACGCCAGGAAGCGCGCGAGCGCGCGGTCGGCCGGGAGCAGCACGTCCTCGCGGAAGCGGATCGTCTGCATGATCGGGTTGTCCTCGGCGATGAGGCCGAGGAAGAACGCCTCCCCCGCCGCGAGCCGCGCCGCGACCTCCGCCTCGTCGCCGTTGCCGCGCGTCGCGGTCACCACCCATCCCCGGGTGTGCCCGCCAGGCAGCGGGACGCCGCTGAACAGCGTGAGCAGGTCGGCGCCCGCCATCCGGCCGCTCAACGTGATCGTGTTCGTCCCGAACACCTTCACGTGCTGCTCGAAGACGCCGAGGTTCGGGTCCTCGAACACGACGTCGTACTCGACGCTGTGGTCCCGGAACGCGATCGTCCCCGGGTCGCATTCGATGCGGAGCCCGTGGAGCACCCGAAGGTGCTGGAAGTCGACGGAGTTGGTGAGCAGCATCCATGGGTCGACGGGGAGATCGCACGCCTCGACGGTGCGGAAGACGAGGTCGGGGATCGCGACCGGGAAGTGCGGCACGTCGAACAGCGGCTCGGGACCATTGAAGGCCCAGACGAGGTCCCACGCCTCGGCGCACGGAAAGCGGTAGAGGGCCACGCCGCGCGGGACACGGTCGGTGACCGGGATGCGCGTGCACGCGCCGTCCGCGCCGTACTGCCAGTGATGGAACGCGCAGCGGATGTCGTCGCCGACCACCGTCCCGAGTGAGAGATCGGCGCCGAGGTGCCGGCAGTAGGCGGAGAGCACGGCCACGCGGCCACTCTCCCCGCGGTAGACGATCACGCGGCCGTCGAGAAACTCGCTGGCGACGACCTGCCCGATGCCGACCTCGCGGGAGAGAACGATCGGGTACCACGTCTGGTCGTAGCCGTCGCTGCCCTGGCGGGGCATGGTGCCACCGCGCCGGCCGATTGGGGGCTCCGTCATCGCCATCGGCATAGGCCAGAAGGGCCACGCGGCTCAAGCGCACGGCCACGTTGACGACGGCTCGCTGCCCCGCCTATGGTCGCGAGCCATGCAGGCGGCGGACCCGGCGCGCGTCGCGTGGACGACGGTCTCCGGCCACCGCGCCGGCCGGATCGAGTTCAAGCGCCTCCTGCACGGCACGTCCGGACGGCCGGACAACTTCGAGCTGAGCCTGGTCCGCACCTTCGCCGACTACGCGACGCCGCGGCACCGCCACAACTTCGACCAGATCCGCTGCGGCCTGTCGGGCGCGATGAACTACGCGCCGCGGAAGGACCTCGTCGCCGGATCGGTCGCCTACTTCCCGGAAGGTACGTTCTACGGGCCGCAGCGGATGGCCGGCGAGTCGCTCGTCCTCCTCCTCCAGCTCGGGGGCGCGAGCGAGCAGGGTTTCATGCGCTACGAGGACCTCCAGGCGGGGCATGCCGCGCTCGCGGCGCGTGGCGCCTTCAAAGGCGGTATCTACCGCGGTTCCGACGGCCCGCCTCGGGACGGCTACGAGGCGGTGTGGGAGCACGTGCACGGGCGACCGATCGCGTACCCGCCGCCCCGCTTCGAGGAGCCGATCCTGATGTGGCCGGCGCACTGTCCGTGGGTGCCGTCGCGCGACGAGCCGGGGGTGGCCACGAAGCTCCTCGGAATCTTCTCCGAACGCGGGCCGGACCTCCGTGCGGTGCGCCTCGAGCCGGGCGCCGTCTACCAGCCGCCGCCGGTGCCGGGTGCGCGCCTCCTTCTCGTGCTCGCCGGTGCCGTGCGCTGCGACGCGGAGGAGATCGGGCTTCACGGCGCCGCGTGCCAGACGGCCGGGGAGCGGGTCCGCGTGAGCGCGACCGCCACGGCCGAGCTGCTCGTGGTCGGCCTGCCGGTTTTCGCCGACTGAACGCGGGGCAGCCTCAACGCGAGCGGCGATTCTCAGGGCGCCGCCGCCGGACACGTCGGCGGCGCCGGCGCCCTCGTCGCGACGAACCGGCCGGGACGGTCGACCCTCACGGACCCGCCGAAGAGCGTGCAGTACCGGCGACCGCCGCTCGAGAGGACGGCGCCGAGGCTTCCCTGCTGCGCCTCGTCGAGCGTGAAGGCGATCCCGCCTCCGCTCGCGACGACCTTCGCGATTCGGCCGAACTTCACGAGGGCCCGGGTGACCGGACCCCGCGCCTGCGTCCGATCGCTGTAGCGGAAGCCGTTCGCGACCACCGTCCAGCCCGCGGCCGGCATGTCGAGCCTGGCCGCCTCGCCGGTGTGGGGGTTGACGACCAGGAGCGACGCGCCGGCGACCGTCGGACGGTCGTCGCCGGTGAGCACCGCGAGCGACCGGTCCCTCGTCGTCCAGGCGAGCCGCCGACGCGTGGGGTCGCCGGCATCAGCCACGGCGAGCCTCGTGCCGAGCACGAGCTGCGCGCCGCCGAGCGTCCCCTCGGCCAGGTCGAACTCGAGCGCCCGCCCGAGATTCCCGGCGTCGTCCACCGCCTGGACCGTGCCGTGATCGATGCCGGCCGGGACGACGAGCACCTCGGTCTGCCCCGCGTCGACGGTCGCGGCCAGCTCGACGACACTTGCGCCCGACACGATCCGGTACTTCGCAACCCGGCCCGCGTACCAGTCGTCACCCGGCGCGACGAACGTGATGCGCCGGAGCGCCACGTCGAGCGCCGGCGAGCGGAGGATCCCGGGCGGACGCGCGTCGACGCCGTAGCGCCCCGTGTTGCGCTCGTCGTGGCGGTATCGCCACCACTCGGTGTTCGCCGACGCGAGGCCCGGCGTCTTCCAGACCATCGTGTAACCCTCGCGCGTGTTCGCGACGATGTCGACGGTGCCGTCGGAATCGAGGTCGCCCGCGGTCGGGGACCAGAGGATCCAGCCGGTCGTGAACTTCGGGAAGTTCGCGAGCGTGGCCTGGAGGCCGCCCGCCATGAACCCGTGCAGCGCGCTGGAATCGCCGCCGTCGACGATCTCGGCGAGGCCGTCGCCCGTGATGTCGACGAAGAGCGGCGCAGAGAGGAAGTTGAGGCCCTGGAACTTGGCCGGGAAACCGGCCAGCACCGCGCCCGTCGCGGCGTTCCACGCGCGTTCCTTGTTGAGGATCGGCTGCCCGGAACCCGCGGTCAGCAGGGCGCCGATGATCGAGGCCGCACCGGACCCCGCCTGAGCGTAGCTGAGCACGCCGCCGAACCGGCCGAAGGCGCCCGAGGTCGTGAACGCGACCGGGACGTCGGGGACCGGGAGCACCGGGTCCGGGAGACCCGCGGCCGGGTTCGTCCACGGGTTCGGCGTGAACGCGGTGCCGTCGCCCTTGAACGGATACTCGTTCAGCGAGAACACCGGGTTCGAGACGACCTCGTCCTTCCCGTCGCCGTCGATGTCCGCGACCGCAGGCGAGTTGGAGCCCTCGGTGATGAACTCTTGCGCGCTGCCGTAATAGAAGGCCGCACCGTCCATCTTGGCGGTCCACAGGTACGTCCCGTCGTGGTCGTAGGCGATGAGATGGCCGACGCCGGAGAGGACCTCCACGTCGGTCGACGGCATCGTGTCCGACATCTGGCTCCGCACCACGATCTCCAGCTCCGGATCGCCGTCGAGCTGGGCCAGCGCCGGATTCGAGCTGATGCGGAAGTCCTGCATGCGGATCGGCGTGCGCGTGTCGCTCGGGTTGTTGAGCGCGGGCCGGGTGATCGGCACGGAGTCGGGAACGCGCACCTGGATCGGCCAATTGCCGGTCCGAACTTCCGTGCCATCGGCTCGGTACTGGTGGATATGGCCGTCGTAGCCCGCCTGGATGATCTCGAGGCGCCCGTCACCGTCCCAGTCGGCCAGGATCGGTGCGGCGAAGATCCCCTCGTGTGGCACGCGCGAGTACTCGCGCGGAGTGCGCGGAGACTCGAGCGGGACGACGCCCTCGGCGGGCTCCTCGGGCCAGCCGGGCCGGCGCGTCCCGTGCGCGTCCCAGACGTGGAGCTTCCCGGTGGACGTGGCGGCGACGATCCAGAGGTGACCGTCGTGGTCGAGGTCGCCGACCGCGACGGGGATCGGGACGGGCTCGAAGCCCGGGTTCACGCCCGGCCAGCCGCCGCTCTTCATGACCACCGTGGGATCGGTCGTGACCGGAAAGCCGGGAACCTCCGCTCCGGTCGACGGATCGACGGCGTGGACGTAGCCGTCGGTGTCGCCGAAGACGATCTGCAGCCGGCCGATCCCGGCGACGTCGGCCAGCGCCGGCTGGCCCTCGCCGCCCGGCGAGAAGCAGTAGTCGCCCGCCGCACCCGGCGCGATCTGGCCGCCCGCGCAGGCGGCGCCGTTCCGGATGCGTCGCGGAAAGCCCGCCGGCCAGTCCGGGTCGTGATGCACGAAGATCGAGCGCCGCTCCTCGCCGGTCAGCACCGACGTGTCGGCCGCCGTGTAGCTCACGCGGAGGCGGAGCGTCACCGTGTAGTTCTCGGCCGTCTCGAGCTGCTTCCCGGTCGAGAGCGCGAACGCCCGAGCGTAGAACGACGCCGGTACCTGCGAGAGGTCCAGCTCGCCGAGCTTGCCGTCGAACGCGGCCTGGCGGGTGCCGCTCGCGAGCGTCGTGAAGGCCGCGTCGGCCGGCTCCGCGCCGAGCGCCCACTCGAGCGTCCAGCCGTAGGAGCCGCCCGGCGAGCGGCGCCCTTCGGTGTGGCCGAAGATCTCGACCTTCGACTGGCGGGTCGGATCGTAGAGCGTGAACCACTCCGGGCCGTCGAACCACGCGACGGGCCGGATGTGTCCGAGGCGGAGCTCTTCCTGGAAGCGGCGCGCGTTGATGGCCGTAGCCCGTCTGTAGATCCCAGCCGACCTGCGTCGGCCAGCCGTTCGGTACCGACGTGTAGTCGGAGGGATCGATGTCCGACGCCGTCGCGATCAGGAGCTGGACGATCTCGGGTCCGGTGAGCGCCGACGAGATGAAGCCGCGCTCCACCGCCGTGCGGTTCCACGACTGGAGGAGGCCGAGAATCCCACCGAGCGTGCCCGTCGACGCCGACGTGGACGTCGTGCCCGACACCGACACCATGTTCCGCGTCCCCCACGACGTCTGGCCCGAGCGCTGCCGGAACGTGCGGGTGGTGTCGTCGCCGGGGACGCAGAACTGCGAGCCCGGGAAGCAGTTCGGGATTGGCAGCCCGCCCTCGTTCTCCTTGACGACGCCGTTCCCCGCGACCGCGTGCGGCCAGTACATGCCGCCCTGGTGGTCGGTCGAGTCGAAGTCGTTCGACGCCTCCGCGACGAGGACGTCGTGCCGCCAGAGGTACTCCTCGGCCTGGCGCATGAACGTCGAGTAGCCGAGGTCGGCGGTGAGGCTCGCGATCGACGCCGCCCCGGAGTCGGCCGCGAAGAGGAATGCTTGCGCGAGGTCGTCCGTCCGGTCGAGAGCCTCCTCGCCGGCGCGGATGGGCATGACCATGCAGAGCGGGCACGCGCCGAGCGTCCCGCCGTCGTTGATGGCGGCCTCGCCGTTCAACATCTGGCCGTTGTGGTGACCGTAGGTGACGTCCTGGGAGTGCGGGTTGTTCTGGCGGTTGTAGAAGTCCCATCCCGAGATGTCGTCGGTGTAGCCGTTGCCGTCGTCGTCGACGCCGTTCGAACATTCGATGATGAGGTCCTCGGGATCGAGCCGGCCGTTGCCGTTGTGGTCGGGCGTGCCGGGGAAGTCGAGGACGTTGAACCACGGGTCGCCGTTGTCCTGGTACCGCGCCGCGCAGGTCGGGTTTGCCATCACCTCGGCGCGGTTGATGTAGATCTTCTTGATCAGCTGGTCGGCGCCGTTCCGCCAGTAGTTGACGCCGCCCTCGATGTACCCGACGACGACGTCGGGCCGGCCCTCGCTCGAGAAGTCGCCGCCGCTCGACGCGAGTCGCGGCCAGTGCGCGATGTCCTTCCACGCCGCTTCGAGCGACATGCCGGACGCGCCTTCCTTGTCCTGCGCGTTCGGATACTGGGTGCGATCGATGACGCTCCGGAAGCCGTACTTCCATCCCTCGGTCGGCGTGTCGGCGTCCTCCGGAAACGCGGCCAGGGCGGCGGCCGCAGCCAGCAACCCGACGATGCTCGATCGGAAGGCTCGCGTTCGCATGGGCGCGGATGCTTCCCCGCGCGCGCGGCGGCGGTCAAGGACAATCCGGCGCACTCCCGTGTCGTCGTGGCGAAGTTCACGTGATTCCGCGGCAGAACTCCCGACGCTCGACTGCCTCGGGATCGCGTACGTGGGACGGCGTGATCGCGGGATGACCGCGACGGGCCGATCGCGGCTACCGCGATGCCGGAGCCATGATCACAGCACCGAGCCGAACCGTGAATGACCTGGTCGGCGTCAGCGAGCCAGTGGTCGGGTCCACCGCGAGGCCGAGCGTCTCGAGCGTCTCCACCCCGAGAAGTGGCTCGTCGCAATCCGCGATGACGACGGTGCTCGGCGCCTTGCGGTCGCCGATCTCAACCATGACGACGCCGACTTCCGCGTCGATCCGCCGGCCGTCGGCGAGAACGATCTCGTGCTTCCGCGGGAAGCGGGCGATTCCGAGGCGATCGGCCAGCACCGGCGGAATCAGCGAGAGCGTCGCACCAGTGTCGACGAGAATGTTCAGATCCTCCTCGTTGACCGCGGCCAGCTTCACGCGCTGATAGACGTGACCCATGCCGTCTCACGTAGCACGTAAGGCACCCGGAGGCGAGGACACCGCGATACATTGCCCCACCATAAAGAGTCATCTGGATCACCCGCCGTCGCTTATCCCGTCGCGTCGGCGTCGTCTTGATGCCGAGCCGGCGCGGCGGCGTCCGGCGGCGTCGCGTACTCGGGTCAGGCTGCTCGATGTAGCGGCTCGAGACGCACCGGCACCCCGTTGAGGATCGACTGACCGATGATCGGCTCGACGACCGAGTCGTCGACCCAGTCGTTGACCGATACACCCGCGTGGCTGCCCGCGACCTTCTGCCACGGCGCGCTGTCCGCATGGCCCCAGCCGTGCGGCAGGCTGACCACCCCGGGGCGCATGTCGTCGGTGACCGCGACCCGCACCTCGCCGCGATGCACGCGGCTCTCGAGGATTGCCATCTCGCCGTCCCGCACCTGGTAGCGGGCGGCGTCGTCGGGATGCACGTAGAGCACGCAGCGTTCGCGGCCCGACACCAGCGACGGCAGGTTGTGCATCCAGGAGTTGTTGCTGCGCAGCTCGCGACGGCCGATCAGCACGAGGCCGTTTTCCCCGGCCCTCGCCTCGAGGTCGCGCTCGAGCGCGGCCATCGCCTCCAGCATGCGGGGCGAGGCCAGATGGACTCGCTTGTCCCGGTGGTACAGGCGCCCCTCCACGCCCGGCCGGAGCGCACCCAGATCGATGCCGTGGGGCGCGGCCTTGAGCTTCTCGAGGCTGAGACCGTCCGACCATGGCAGGAAGCGGTCCCCGTACGGCCCGAGCCGCAGGATCAGGTTCAGGAAACCCGTCGGAGTCCAGCGCACGCCGAAGGGGCGCAGCCAGCGGAGCGGCCGGTCGAGCCAGGGCTCGCCGAGCGGGCCGCCGCCCAGCCGCTCGGTCAGCTCGAGCATGATCTCCCAGTCGGCGAGCTCGCCTTCCTCCCGCTCGACCACCGGCGGCGACCAGCGCGCGATGTTGCGCACGGCGATCGAGTTGAACAGCAGGTCGATGTGGTCCTCGGCCAGGTTCCAGCAGGGCGGCAGGATCACGTCGGCATGACGTGTGGTCTCGTTGATGTAGATGTCGATCGACACCATGAAGTCGAGCGTGCCGAGCGCGGCGGCGATGCGCTTGCCGTTGGGCGCGGAGAGCACCGGGTTGCCGGCCAGCGTGATCATGGCGCGGATCTGGCCCTGACCGGGGGTCTCGATCTCGTCGGCCAGCACGGTC
>Ga0209474_10002805_pt1 | contig 15716 bp, 17 predicted proteins | sample GraSoiAngelo_145_FD_185902 | JGI IMG/M metagenome (GOLD analysis project Ga0209474, IMG submission 185902) | Grasslands soil microbial communities from the Angelo Coastal Reserve, California, USA - 14_1009_05_20cm (SPAdes) (version 2) | ecosystem: Environmental > Terrestrial > Soil > Grasslands...
CGTCAACGGCGCAAACATCGCCATCAACGGCGGGCAGCACATGGCGTAGGCGATTCGGAGGGCCGAGCGGATGGAACCGGGCGGCAATCTCCAGTATCATGTGGCACCGCAACACCCGCAAGGGTCCCCATGTCTGAACCCGCCCGACTGATCAAGAAGTACCCCAACCGTCGCCTCTACGATACCAAGACGAGCGTGTACATCACGCTCGCCGACGTGAAGAAGCTCGTGATGGGGGGGGAGGAATTCCAGGTGGTGGACGCGAAGACCGGGGAAGACCTGACGCGATCCATCCTGCTGCAGATCATCCTGGAGGAAGAAGCCGCTGGAGCGCCGATGTTTTCCTCGGAAGTTCTCACGCAGTTCATCCGCTCCTACGGGAACGCCATGCAGGGCATGCTGGGTGCGTACCTCGAGCGCAACATGCAGTTGTTCGGCGAAATCCAGAAGAGCATGCGGGAGCAGTCTCAGAAGCTCTATGGCGAACCCACCAAGGTCAACGAAGAGCTATGGAAGCAGTTCATGAGCTTCCAGGGCCCGGCGATGCAGAGCCTGGTCTCGGCGTACATGGAACAGAGCCGCAACGTGTTTCAGCAGATGCAGGAACAGCTGCAGAGCCAGACGCGCAACATATTCTCCGGCTTCCCCTTTCCGGGATTCCCCGGAGTGCCGGGATTCGGCGCGCAGGCGTCGCCGGGCGACAACAAGACACCCGGCGAGGAGAAAAAGTCCTGAGATCTTTCACACCGTGGTGCAGGGTTTGATCTGAAGCATGGCCGCGGCACCCAAGGTCGGGTTCGTCTCGCTCGGCTGTCCCAAAGCTCTGGTCGATTCCGAAGGCATCCTGACGCGCCTGCGCGCGGAAGGCTACGCGATCTCGCCGTCGTACGACGGGGCGGATCTCGTCGTCGTCAACACCTGCGGGTTCATCGAGTCGGCGATGCAGGAATCGCTGGAAGCGATCGGCGAGGCGCTCGAGGAAAACGGCCGCGTGATCGTCACCGGATGTCTGGGCGCCAAGGGCGACGTCGTGCGGCAGACACACCCGAAAGTCCTTGCCGTCACCGGCCCGCACGCGCTGGAGGAAGTCATGACGGCGGTGCACGAGCATCTGCCGAAACCGCATGATCCTTTTGCCGACCTCGTGCCTCCCCAGGGCATCAAGCTCACTCCGCGGCACTACGCCTACCTGAAGATCTCCGAGGGCTGCAATCACCGCTGCACGTTCTGCATCATCCCGTCCCTGCGCGGCGATCTGGTGAGCCGGCCGATCGGCGAGGTGATGCGGGAGGCGGAAACCTTGGTGAAAGCGGGCGTGAAGGAGCTGCTGGTGATATCCCAGGACACGAGCGCCTACGGCGTGGATCTCAAGTACCGCACGGATTTCTGGGGCGGGCGGCCGCTCAAGGCGCGCATGGGCGATCTGGCGGCGGCACTCGGGGAATTGGGTGTGTGGGTGCGGCTCCACTACGTTTATCCGTATCCCCACGTGGACGAGGTGATCCCGCTCATGGCGGAAGGGAAAATCCTCCCCTACATCGACGTTCCGTTTCAGCACGCGAGCCGGCGGATCCTGAAGCTCATGAAACGTCCCGCGAGCGGCGAGGACAATCTCGGGCGCATCCGCGCCTGGCGCAGGATCTGTCCCGACATCACGATCCGCAGCACCTTCATCGCGGGCTTCCCGGGCGAGACGGAAGGCGAATTCCGGGAATTGCTCGACTTTCTCGAGGAAGCCGAGCTCGACCGCGTCGGCTGTTTTGCGTATTCGCCGGTGCCGGGCGCGAGCGCGAACGAACTTCCGGGCGCCCTTCCGGACGAATCGCGCGAAGAACGCCGTGAGCGACTCATGCGCCTGCAGGCGAAAATCAGCGCGCGGCGCCTGAAGCGCAGGCTCGGAAAGACTATCAAGGTATTGGTGGACGAAGTGAAGGGGGAACGGGCGGTGGGACGCTCCGCTGGCGACGCGCCGGAAATCGACGGCGTGGTGCACATCGAGGGCGGCTCGGCGCTCAAGCCGGGCGATTGGGCGCAAGTCAAGGTGACGCGAACTGACGCGCACGATCTGTGGAGTCAATTGATGCATCCGAAAGCGCGAAGAATGGCGCCCCGTGTTGTAGCGTCATCCTGAGCGAAGCGAAGGATCTGCTTCTCGAAGTTGGAGATTCTCATGGCGCAACGTGAAGTGGTCGTGACGGGCGGTGTTCGCACCGCGATCGGCGCCTACGGCGGCTCGCTCAAGGACATTCCGCCGACGAAGCTCGGCGCGATCGCGATCAAGGAAGCGGTGGCGCGGGCAAAGATCGACCCGGCAACGGTCGGTCACGTCGTGCTCGGCAGCGTGATCCACGGCGAGGCGCGCGACATGTACATCTCGCGCGTCGCGGCGATCGAGGGCGGGCTGCCGGTCGGCACGCCCTGCCTGACGGTCAATCGCCTGTGCGGCAGCGGGCTGCAGGCGATCGTCTCGGCGGCTCAGCACATCCTGCTCGGCGACACCGACGTCGCGCTCGGCGCGGGCGCCGAGAGCATGAGCCGTGCCGCCTACTTCATACCCGCGGCGCGCTGGGGCCAGCGCATGGGCGACGCGCAACTCATCGACGCCATGACCGGGGCGCTGCACGACCCGTTCGGCAACGGCCACATGGGCGTGACCGCGGAAAATATCGCGGAGAAACACGGCATGACTCGCGACGAACAGGATGCGTTCTCGCTCGAGAGCCACAAGCGGGCGGCGAAGGCGATCGAGGCTGGTTATTTCAAGAGCCAGATCGTGCCGGTGGAAGTGAAATCGAAGAAAGGACCCGCGCAGTTCGACACCGACGAGCACGTCCGCAAGGACGCTACGCTTGCGGATCTGCAGAAACTGAAAACCATATTCAAGAAGGACGGCACCGTTACCGCGGGTAACGCTTCCGGCATCAACGACGCCGCGGCCGCCGTCGTCCTCATGGAGAAATCCGCGGCGCAAAGGCAGGGCGCCAAGCCGCTCGCGCGCCTGGTCGCTTACGCGCACGCGGGTGTCGAACCTCAATTGATGGGCCTCGGGCCGATCCCCGCGGTGAGGCGCGTCTTCGAGAAGGCGGGCCTCAAGCCCGCCGACATGGACGTGATCGAATCGAACGAGGCCTTCGCCGTCCAGGCGATGGCGGTGACGCGCGATCTCGGTCTCGACCCGGCGAAAGTCAATCCCAACGGCGGAGCGGTCGCGCTCGGCCATCCGATCGGCGCAACCGGCTGCATCCTCACGGTGAAGGCGATCTACGAGCTGCACCGCACCGGCAGGCGCTACGCCCTGGTCACGATGTGCATCGGCGGCGGGCAGGGGATCGCGGCGATTTTCGAGCGGATGTGATGGAGACCCGGGCGGGTTAACTCTATTCCATGCGTCGCCGGCCTAAGATCGGATTCGTCCTCGGCGCGGGCTCGGCGCGCGGCTGGGCGCATATCGGCGTGCTGCGCGCCCTCTCCGAGGCGGGCATCAAGCCCGATCTCATCGCGGGATGCTCGGTCGGCGCGTTCGTGGGGGCCGCATTTTCGGCGGGCCGGCTCGACCAGCTGGAGGCGTGGGCGCTCGCGCTCGACTGGAAGCGCGTCCTCAGGCTCGCAGACTTCGGCCTGCGCGGCGGACTCATCAAGGGCGAGCGCGTCAACGAAGTCTTTCGCGAGCAGTTCGTCGAGTGCGAGTTCTCGGAGCTGCCGATACAGTTTGCGGCGGTCGCGACCGATCTGCATTCCGGACAGGAGATCTGGCTGCGCGAGGGCCAGGTGTCTGTCGCGATCGGCGCCTCCATAGCCGTGCCGGGCCTGTTTCGTCCGGTCCCGTACGACGATCGCTACCTGGTCGACGGCAGCGTCGTCAATCCGATCCCCGTGTCCCTGTGTCGGGCGATGGGGGCGGACATCGTCCTGGCGGTCGATCTCGGGTCCGACCTCGTCGGGCGCTACGTCGGCGACGATGACCGGGCGCCGACGCGGACCGGCCCCCGCGGATTCATCAGCAGGGTCCTGCCCCGATTCAACCGGACGGGAGAGAGACAAGCGCAGTCGGGGCCGCCGGCCCTGCTCGAGACGCTCATGGGCTCGATCAACATCATGCAGCTGCGGATCGCCCGCAGCCGCCTCGCGGGCGATCCTCCGGACGTCCTGCTTACGCCGCGCCTTGGCAATCTGGGCCTGCTCGATTACCACCGGGCGCAAATCGCGATCACGGAAGGCCGCGAAGCCGTCACGCGCATGCTGCCCGCGATCCGCAACGCGATTCCCGCCTGAGCCGCAGCACCGGTGCTAGCCCGATTGCAGCTGACGAACGAAACCCTCGATCCCGCGCAATAACATCTCCACCGCGATCGCAGTCAGCAGCAGTCCCATCAGCCGCTCGAAAGCGGCGAGCACCCCTTCGCCCACCCACCGGCTGATGCGCTCGGCGAAGACCAGAACCACCAAGGACGCCGCTATAGCCACGGTCACCGCGAGAAGCCACTCCGGCACGCGCTGCGGCGCGCGCGATACGAGCAGCACTACGGTGGCGATTGCCGCGGGCCCGGCTATGGAGGGAATCGCGAGGGGAACGATGAACGGCTCGCCCGAAGCTGTTTCTCCGAAAATGCCCTCTGGGCCATGAAAGATCATGCGCAGCGCGATCAGGAACAGGATGACGCCGCCGGCGAGGTTGAGCGAGCGCTCCGACAATCCGAAGAGCTCGAGCAGGGAGCCGCCGAAAGGCACGCATATCAGCAGCACGGCAAGCGCGATCGCGCACTCGCGCACGATCACGCGCACACGGCGTTCCGGATCGACATGCCGCAGCAGAGAGACGAACAACGGGATGTTGCCGATCGGATCGGTCACGAGCAGCAGGATCACGACGGCGGAGGCGAAGGAGTCTTCCATGGCGTGAGCTTACTCTAGCCGATCGCGAGCGCGACTACACCCAGCGCTATCGCGGCGGCGGCGGCGACGCGACGCGGGACGTCGCCTTCCTGGAGCCAATGGGCTCCCATCAGCGCGCCGAACAGTATACTGACCTCGCGCGCCGGCGCGACATAGCTGACCGGGGTGAACACCATTGCGGTCAGCACGAGGATATACGAGAGCGGGCAGAGCAGGGCGACCAGGATCACGGCCTTCCTCTGCCGGCTCCAGGCGGCCTTCACCTCTCCGCGGCGCCCGAGCGCGAGCGGAGCCATCACGATCACCCGGCCGAGGTTGGCGCCCCAGTCCTGGAGGATGGGCGGTATCAGCACGGCGCTCACGGCCTGTTTGTCGACGACTGTATACGCCGCGATCATGCAGCCGGTGAGCAGCGCGAACGCGGTTCCGCGCGCGGCGCCCGCCTCGCGCAGCTTGGCGGGGCTCGCCGCGATAAAGAAAGCTCCCCCGACCACGAGCGCCGCACCGCACAGGGCGACGATGCCGGGCCGCTCGCCGAGCATGGCGACGGCGACCAGAACCGTGAGGAAAGGGCCCGTCGCGCGGGCGAGCGGATAGACGACCGAGAGGTCGCCGTGCCGGTAGCCGCGGTCGAGCAGCAGGTAGTAGGCTGTGTGGAGCGCCGCGCTCGCGAAAAGAAACGCGAGCGCCTCGATCGTGAACTCGAAATGCTGGACGATGACTACGCCGACGGCGAGCGGCGCGTAGAGCAGCGAGGACAGCGCGGCGAACGCCCAGACGAAGCCGATCCCTCCGCCGCTTTTCTTCAGTAGGTAGTTCCAGCTCGCGTGGATGAGCGCGGCGCCCAGCACCAGCGCGATGGCGAGTCCGGTCATGCCGCGATTTTATTCTGCGCCCCGCCCTTTGCGAAACGCGCCTGAAAAGAAAACGCGGGCGTTCGCCCGCGTTTTATCGGCTGGTGTTCGCTTCAGCTGCGTCCCTGGATCACCCCGTTGATGACCTTCACCTTGTCGCCGCTACGCCAGCTCGGCGGCGTGACCTGCGTGAACAGGCCCTTGGTGCCGTCCTCGTAGCGGATGACGATCTGGTATTCAACGGTCTTTTTCGCGTTCTTCTCGATCGCGTTTCCGGCGAGGCCGCCGCCGAGGGCGCCGAGGATCGTTGCGAAGTCCTTGCCCCGGCCGCCGCCCATTTGGTGGCCGACGACACCGCCGACGACCGCGCCGCCGACGGCCCCGGCACCCGAGGCCTGACCTGCTTTCTCGACCTCGCGCACTTCCTCGATCACGGCGCACTCGCGGCAGATCGCGGCCACAACGACAGGGGGAGGAGGTGGAACGGCAGCGCGCGCAGCCACGTGCGGCGGCTCGGATCTCACGACCGGTTTCGGCCTCACCACCGGCTGGCGCTCGACGGGTTTTGCCGGCTCGGGCTGCGCCGCGGGCTGCTCGGGCGCCTGGGCAAGGGGCGTGCTGGCTGCGCCCGGGGTCCCGACCGAGGTCGGGATCCAGCCGAGAACGGCCCCGATTCCGACGAGACTGAACAGGGTGATCGCGACAGCGGCGATGATGACGAGAGGATGGGTACGACGTGCGGCTTGCGCTTCCATGGTGGTCTCCTGTTGCAGGGGTGCTAAGAGCTTACCCGCACTAACGCGCGAGGCGCCAGACGGTTGATGTAACAGAGTGTTTCGGCGTTCCAGAAGCTTCAGGTTTCCTGACGCAGGTGGGGAAACAGCAGCACGTCGCGAATGCTCGGCCTGTCGGTGAAGAGCATGACGAGGCGGTCGATCCCCACGCCTTCGCCGGCCGCGGGCGGCAGGCCGTATTCGAGGGCGCGGATGTAATCGGCATCGTAATACATGGACTCCTCGTTCCCCGCAGCCTTCGCCCTGGCCTGCTCCTCGAAACGCGCCGCCTGATCTTCGGGATCGTTCAGCTCGGAGAAGCCGTTCGCGATCTCGCGTCCGGCGATGTAGAGCTCGAAGCGGTCGGTGACGTCAGGGTTCTTGTCGCTGCGTTTCGCGAGGGGCGACACCTCCGCCGGGTAATCGACGATAAAAGTCGGCTGGATCAGCTTGTCCTCTACGGTTTCGAACGCTTGCAACTTCAGCACTGCGATGCTCGATTGGGGATTCGCTTTCACACCCTTGAGACCGAGCGCGGATGCCAGCACCTTGGGGTCAGCCATCTTCGCATACTCGGGTGCGTATTTTCGGAGGGTCTGGTCGATCGTGAGGCGCTCGAACGGTTTTCCCAACTCGATCGTATGCTCGCTGTAGCGCAGGGTCGTCGCTCCCAGCACCGTCTTTGCCAGCGAGCGCAGCATCTCCTCGCTGAAATCCATGAGGTAGCGGTAGTCGCGGTAGGCCTCGTAGAACTCGAGCATGGTGAACTCGGGGTTGTGCCGCGTCGAGATGCCTTCGTTCCTGAAGTTCCGGTTGATCTCGAACACCTTTTCGAATCCGCCCACCACGAGGCGCTTGAGGTAGAGCTCGGGCGCGACTCGCAGGAAAAGCTCCACGTCGAGCGCGTTGTGATGCGTCTTGAACGGCTTCGCGTTCGCGCCGCCGGGGATCGGCTGCATCATCGGCGTTTCGACCTCTAGGAAACCCTTGCCCGTCATGAATTCCCGGATCACGTGCACGATGCGGCTGCGCGTCTGGAACACGCCGCGCGTCTCCTCGCTCATGATGAGGTCCACGTAGCGCTGGCGGTACCTCTGCTCCTGGTCGGCGAGCCCGTGGAATTTCTCCGGCAGCGGCCGGAGCGCCTTCACGAGCAGGCGCAGGCCCGTCGCTTTTACCGAGAGCTCGCCGGTCTTGGTCTTGAACAAGGTTCCCTTTGCGCCGAGGATGTCGCCGAGGTCGTAGCGCTTGAAGGCCTCGTACGCGGCCTCGCCGACGCCGTCGCGAGCGACGTAGAGCTGGATGCGCCCGCTCATGTCCTGGATCGTGGCGAAGCTCGCCTTGCCCATGACGCGCTTGAGCATCATGCGGCCGGCAACCGCGACAACGAGCTGCTTGCGCTCGATTTCCTCGTTCGATTTTGCGTCCCATGCCTTGTGCAGGTCGGCCGCGAGATGCTCGCGCGCGAAATCGTTGGGGAAGGCGGTGCCGCGCTTTCTCAGCTCGGCGAGCTTGGCGCGCCGCTCCGCGATGATCTGGTTCTCGTCGTCGTTGTTTGTCATTCTGAGCGCAGCGAAGAATCTGCTTTTGTGTTTGCGTTGTACCACGCTTCGCTGAGATCTTCCCAGGTCGGGTTACTGGACTCGATCAAAGCAATTTTCTTTATTCGAAGCAATCCCTTTATTTGTTTCTCGCGTTCGATGGCAGCCGACACATAAGATGTTTCTTCGAAATGCACCAACCGATCGATCTTGTACATTTTGGTGAATCCGGCGGCAAGTTTTTGCTTGTGTTCGTAAATACGACGCTCCAAGTCGTTCGTCACACCCACATAGAGACGTCGCGACTTACTCGCAAGAATATAGACGAAGTACCGGCCTTTCGGCATGGCAGAACTTCCACAGGGTTGTCATTCTGAAACCGCAGGCCGAAGAATCTGCCTTTCCATTTCCCAAAAGCAGATCCTTCGCTTCGCTCAGGATGACGGTGTTAAACACCCTTCTTCAGGCTCGCGCTGATGAAATCATCGAGGTCGCCGTCGAGGACCCTCTGTGTGTCGCCTTTCTCGACCCCGGTGCGCAGGTCCTTGATGCGCGACTGGTCGAGCACGTAGCTGCGGATCTGGTGCCCCCACTCGATGTCGGTCTTGGCGGACTCGAGCTTGTCGCGGTCGGCCTGGAGTTTGCGCAGTTCCAGCTCGTACAGGCGCGATTTCAGCATCGCCATGGCTTCCGCGCGGTTGCGGTGCTGCGAGCGATCATTCTGGCACTGTACCACGATGCCCGTGGGCAAATGAGTGATGCGCACCGCCGAGTCGGTCTTGTTGACGTGCTGGCCGCCCGCGCCGGATGCGCGGTAAGTGTCGATGCGCAGATCGGCGGGATTCACCTCCACTTGGATGTTCTCGTCCACCTCGGGATAGACGAAAACGCTCGCGAAGGAGGTGTGGCGGCGCGCGTTCGAATCGAACGGCGACTTGCGCACCAGGCGGTGCACGCCGTTCTCGGTGCGCAGGTGCCCGTACGCGTAGCTGCCGCTGATCTTGAGCGAGGCGCTCTTGATGCCGGCGACTTCGCCCGGCGACTCCTCGAGCACCTCCATGCGGTAGCCCTTGCGGTCGCAGTACCTGGCGTACATGCGCTCGAGCATCGCCGCCCAGTCCTGAGCCTCGGTGCCGCCCGAGCCCGACTGGATGTCCATGAAGCAGTTGTTCGGATCCAGGGGGTCGGAGAACATGCGGCGGAACTCGAGATCGCCGACTTCCTTTTCCAGCTTGGCGACGTCCTCGGCGATTCCGCCGAAGGTCGCGTCGTCGTTCTCGGCTCGCGCCATCTCGAAGAGCCCGCGCGAATCGCGCAGCGACGAAGTGATCGCGGCGAGCCGAGTGACGGTCCCGTCCAGCGCCTTCTTTTCCCTGCCGAGGTCCTGCGCGCGTTTCGGGTCGTTCCAGACCTTGGGGTCGGTCAGGAGCGTTTCGACTTCCGCCAGGCGTTTCTGCTTGCCCTCGAAGTCAAAGATACCTCCGCAGCTCCGCCGACCGTTTATCCAGGTCCGAGAGCGTCGACGCGATTTGATTGATGCGTTCGGCTTCCATTTTGGCTTCTTTATGAAACGCGCATTATAAGGTACGGCGTCTTACTTTATCCGGCTCGACGGAAAGCTCTCGTCGATCTTGTCTTCGAAGAAGCTCGTCGCCGAGGGCGCGGCCATGAACTGGCGATGGACCTCGGGCGAAACTCCGCGGTATTGGATCAGCCTGCCGTCGCTGAATTCGACCTCCAGGAGCTGCGACTTGGGGTCGTAGCCGGCTGCGCGGATCTTGCTCGAGTTGACGCGCTTTCTCTCCATGATCGGGCTCCTGTCGCTGTCATTCTGAGGGCGTAGCCCGAAGAATCTGCTGTTGGATGTATAAGAAAAGCAGATTCTTCGCTTCGCTCAGAATGACAAATCTTGGTTCACTCCAGCGATACGGTGATGCCATCGCCCGAGCGCACCGAGGCGAGCCGGCGCGGATCGCCATCGATCGCGCCGAGCACGTTGCAACGGGTCACCAGGCGCGACTCCTCGCCTTCGGATACGGGGGTCCGGCCCCAGGGGAGGGCGAGCGAGCCGCCTTCGGTCCAGAAGCAGACCGTTCCAGGCGGCACGACCTGTTTGGCGCCGGCCTCGAGCGTTGCCTTCACGGGCACCTCGAAATAAACCTCCTCGCCCCAGGTCTGGGCTTTGGCCTTCAAAGGCAGCGCGGCGACGAGGGCGCGCGACGTGGGCGTGTCCTCCAGGGTCGCGCTCGCCGCGCCGTTTGGCCAGGAAATGCTGATGCGCGTATAGCTCATCGCGCGGGCTCCCAGTGTTCGATGATCAATTGCAGATTCTGCATTCCGTTGAACTCGTTGACCGCGAGGCGGTACGCCGCGCGCACCGAAGAGGGCAGGGGATCGAGCGAGTTGAAGCGCATCGCTTCGACTGTACGCCCGGCGCGCCCGAGCTTGAGCCTCAGGTGTTTCTCGCCGACCACGCGCTGGCCGAGCACCTCGAACTCGTCGCAGAAAAGCGGCTGGGGAAAACCCTGTCCCCAGACTTGGGTGTCGAGCAGCTGCGCGAGGCCGAGGTCGAGGTACGCGGGTTCCAGCGAACCGTCGGTCTCGACCGCGCGCGCAAGCTGCGCGGGCGAGAGCAGCTCGCGCGCCACGGCCTCGAAGCTTTGCGCGAAGCGCGCGAAATCCTCCGGGCGCAGCGTGAGGCCGGCCGCTGCGGCATGTCCGCCGAAGCGCAGGAGCAGGTGCGGTTCGCGCTTCGCGACGAGATCGAGCGCGTCGCGCAGGTGCAAACCCGCAATCGAGCGGCCGGAGCCGCGGATCTCGCTGGCACCGGCGGGAGCAAAGGCGAAGGTCGGGCGGTGATGGCGATCCTTGACTCGCCCGGCGAGGATGCCGACCACGCCCTGGTGCCAGGAAGGGTCGTAGAGGCTGATGCTGGAGCTCTCGCCCACCGAGAGCTTCGCCATCAGCTCATCGGCCTGCGCCTGCATGTCGGCTTCGATCGTGCGCCGCGCGCGGTTGAGCTCGTCGAGCTGCCGCGCGATCTCGAGGGCGCGCCCGCGGTCCCCGGTGGTCAGGCACTCGATCCCAAGGCTCATGTCGGCCAGACGCCCGGCCGCGTTCAAGCGCGGCCCGAGCAGAAACCCGAGGTCGAACCCGCTCGCACGCGAAGGGTCTTGGCCGGCAACGGCGAAAAGCGCGCGCACGCCTTCCTGCATACGGCCCGCGCGGATGCGCCTCAAGCCCTGAGCAACGAGGACGCGGTTGTTGAAATCGAGCGGCACGACGTCGGCGACCGTGCCGAGCGCCACCAGGTCGAGCACATCGCCGAGATTCGGCTCATCCTTGCCGGAGAACGCTCCGCGCTTGCGCAGCTCGGCACGCAGGGCGAGCATCACGTAGAACATCACGCCGACGCCCGCAAGGCTCTTGCTCGAGAACGCGCAACCGGGCTGGTTGGGGTTGACGATAGCCGCGGCGCGCGGCAGCTCAGGGCCGGGCAGATGGTGGTCGGTGACGATCACCTCGATGCCGAGCCGGCCCGCCGCTTCGACGCCCTCGACGCTCGCGATTCCATTGTCCACCGTGATAAGGAGCTCCGAGCGCGACGATTTCCGGCGTCAGCCCGTAGCCGAACTCGAAGCGGTTGGGGACGAGATAGCCGACGTTCGCTCCGAAGGCGGAGAGCGCGCGCATGCCCACCGCGCACGCGGTCGCCCCGTCGCAGTCGTAGTCGGCGACGATCAGCATGCGCTTGCCGGCCGTGATCGCGTCGGCGAGCAGCGCCGCGGCGCGCTCGGCATTCATGAGATCAGAAGGAGGAATGAGGTCGGAAAGCGCGTCATCGAGCTCGCCGCGCCTGCTGATCCCGCGCGCGGCGCAGACGCGCGCCAGCACCGGGTGCAGGCCCTCGCGCACGAGCTGGTCGTGCACGCGCAAGGGAACCGGGCGGGTGGTGATCTGGGACATCAGTTGGATGACACGTCATCCAGAGCGAAGCGAAGGATCTGCTTTTTTGCGCACAGCAAAGCAGATTCTTCGGGCTGCGCCCTCGGAATGACAAGGCTATTGAGCATAGGCCGAAAGCGGCTTGCGCAGGCGCCAGAAATAACGCAGGTCCGAGCGTACGGTCTCGACCTCGAGCAGCGAACCCGCGCCGCAAAGATGCAGGGTGAGCATTCCGATACGGCCGGACTTCAGTGCGGCGAGCAGCGGCCCGAACCAGTCGCGCTCGAGCGCCGTGCGGCCCCCGCCAAGCTGCGCCTCCCGCGGCGCGTCCAGAACCACCAGCGCCCGCCCCTCGTCCTCCAGGGCCGCGAGAACGGAATCGGCGTCCTTCGGCAACGCGTGCGCCGGGATTCCCGCGGCGAGCGCGAGGCCGCGGGCGAGCGGATCGCCGGCGATCACCGCCGAGAAAGGCCGGGCCTTCGCTGCGGCGATGACGCCCCCGCCCCAGAACCAGATGCTGTTCAACGCCGGCACCCCGCGCGCCTCGCGCTCGGCGTTGACGGGGTGCTCGTGCAGCAGCATCTGCGCTTCGTTCATGAGCGCGTGGAAGCGCATCGCATCGGGCCCGGATGGAAGCTTCTCGTCGATCGCAACGCCGCGCGCCGCGGCGGCCGGCGTGGTTTGCACGTCCGGCGCTTTCTCGAGACGCAGGTACCAGCGCGCCGGCCTCAAGGGCTGGAAGAGCATCGTCTGGCCGAAATGCCGGTTGAGCGCGTCGACGAGCGCTTGAGACTCGGCGCGCGAAACCTCGAAGGCGGCGCTGTCGGCGAGGCCGAGGCTGTCGCGGCCCACCTGCAAGTGCACGGGATCGGCGCGCATCCAGTAGTGCGGTCCGGGCACCCCGCCGTCCGCGAGCAGCGTGTAGGGAGCGACGGGCCAGTCGCGCTGCCGCGGTACGCCGAAGCGCCCGAACAGCCAGGCTTCGCGCGAAACAAGCGCCCTGCGCGTGCGGCGTCCTCTCGCGATCAGCGTCTCCGCGGCCGCGAGGCTGTTTGCGCGTGGAAGTCCCTCGAGAGGGAAGAAATCCGGAATATAGAGTTCACAGTGCATTCGATTTCGAGTTTATCACCGGTTATGGCACACTTCGCGCGTGCAATACGAACTCCTCGTCGGGCTGCGCTACACGCGCGCCAAGCGTCGCAATCACTTCATCTCTTTCATTTCGCTCACTTCGATGCTCGGCATCTCGCTCGGCGTCGCCGCGTTGATCGTGGTGCTCTCGGTGATGAACGGGTTCCAGAAGGAAGTTCGCGCGCGCATTCTCGGCGTGGTCTCGCACGTGCAGATCACCGGGGTGGACAACCGTCTCGCGGATTGGCAGGCGGTGGCGCGGGAATCGGCCCAGCATCCGCAGGTGGCTGCGGCGGCGCCCTTCGTGAACGCGCAAGGGATGCTCGTGTTCGGCGCCGCCGTCCGGGGGGCGCTGGTGCGCGGCATCGTGCCGGAGCTTGAGCAGAAAGTCGCCGAGATCGGCCTGCATATGACCGCGGGGAAGCTCGAGTCGCTGGTGCCGGGGGAATTCGGCATCGTGCTCGGGTCGGAGCTCGCGCGCGCGCTCGGCGCGAGGACCGAAGACAAGGTGACGCTGATCGCCCCGCAGGGGCTGGTCACCCCGGCGGGCATTCTTCCGCGGCTCAAGCAGTTCACCGTGGTGGGCATCTTCGAAGTGGGCATGTTCGAATACGACTCGGGCCTCGCCCTCATCCATCTCGAGGACGCGCAGAAGCTCTACGGCATGGGGGATACCGCCTCGGGTGTACGGCTGAAGCTCCACGATCTGTTTCAGTCCCGGGAGGTCACGCGCGACCTCATCGAGCGCCTGCGCGGCGACCTGTATATCTCGGACTGGACCCGCAGCCACGCCAACTACTTCCGCGCGGTGCAGATCGAGAAGACCATGATGTTCATCATCCTGCTCCTGATCGTCGCGGTTGCGGCGTTCAACATCGTGTCGACGCTGGTGATGGCGGTCACCGACAAGCAGCCCGACATCGCCATCCTGCGAACGCTGGGCGCGAGCCCCGGCGGGATCATGAAGATCTTCATCGTCCAGGGCGCGCTGATCGGCGTGATCGGCACGCTGATCGGCGTCGCCGGCGGCATCGCGCTCGCGCTCAACATCGACGTGGTGGTGCCGTTCCTCGAGCGGCTCCTGAACGTCCAGTTCCTGTCGCGCGAGGTGTACTACATCACCGACCTGCCTTCCGATCTCCAGACGAGCGACGTCGTTGCGATTGCCCTGGTGTCGCTCACGCTGTCCCTTCTCGCGACGCTCTACCCGAGCTGGCGGGCCGCGCGCGTGAATCCGGCTGAGGCGCTGCGCTATGAGTGAGGTGCTCGCCTGCCGCGACCTGCGCAAGACTTTCCGCGAGGGAAGGGAAGCCGTGCACGTGCTCCAAGGGGTATCGCTGAAAGTCGAGGAGCGGGAAATAGTCGCCATCGTTGGCGCCTCCGGCTCGGGCAAGAGCACGCTCTTACACCTGCTCGGGGGCCTCGACGACCCGACTTCGGGAGCGGTCGACGTGCTCGGCCGACCCACTCACAGTCTTTCCGATGCAGAGCGGGGGCAGGTACGCAACCGCTCGCTGGGATTCGTCTACCAGTTCCACCACCTGCTGATGGAGTTCACCGCGCTCGAGAACGTGGCGATGCCGCTCCTGATCCGGCGCGCGCAGCCCGCCGAAGCGCGCGAAGCCGCCGCGGCGATGCTGAACGAAGTCGGCCTCGCCGAGCGCCTCGATCACACGCCCGGGGAGCTTTCCGGTGGCGAGCGCCAGCGTGCGGCGCTCGCTCGCGCGCTGGTCACAACGCCCGCGTGCGTGCTCGCCGACGAGCCGACCGGGAACCTCGACCGCAAGACTGCCGACAGCGTCTTCGGGCTGATGCTCGAGCTCAACCGCGCGCACGGCACGAGCCTCGTGATGGCGACCCACGAACCCTCGCTCGCCGCGCGCGCGCACCGCGTGATGCGGCTGCAGGACGGGGTGCTGGTGCAGGAGAGGTGAGCGCTAACGCTTTGTCATTCTGAGCGAAGCGAAGAATCTGCTTTTCTCGAACACTCACCGACCGAAAATAAGAACCAGCGCGATAGCTGCCGCGATCGCGGATAAGACCGCCGAGACAACGCACAGCAAGAGCGCGCGGCGGAACTTCGCTTCCGCAATCGAAGCGGCTTGTTCCAGAGCTGCAACCGTGTTTTGCAATTGCGCCGCCAGCTCCTTGATGTGTGCCGCGTTCTGAGACGCCGCGGACTGGAGCTCAGTAATCTGCTGCTGAAGCAACAGCGCCTGATTGGCAACCGCATCGGCATTCTTCCTGGTGAATACGGGCGCAGCGGCCGAAATGATCGTGGCGATGTGAGGCAGAACGGCCTTGAGTGCGGGAAGGAGCCAGGCTGGCATGGATGAGCCTTAACGCCAAGTTGAGCGGCGCCGGCCAGTGCCGCCGGCAACGCGTCCGCTCGAATTAAAGTTAGGCGTCACTTCTGTTGCACCCCAAGACTTCAACGGTACTCGACATTGACGCGCTTGTACTTAGCGAACTCGCCTTCACTCGGGCAAGGCACCTGCTCAAGAGTGAACCGGTAGCCGGTAGCAATGAGCAGCGGCGGGAGAAGTACTTTTCCTAGGTTGCCCGGATCCGCCTCGGTC
>Ga0209474_10002807_pt1 | contig 15702 bp, 19 predicted proteins | sample GraSoiAngelo_145_FD_185902 | JGI IMG/M metagenome (GOLD analysis project Ga0209474, IMG submission 185902) | Grasslands soil microbial communities from the Angelo Coastal Reserve, California, USA - 14_1009_05_20cm (SPAdes) (version 2) | ecosystem: Environmental > Terrestrial > Soil > Grasslands...
GTCATGGTTTCGGGGATAAACCGTCCACCATAGGCTCCGAAGCGACCTCGAGCGTCCGGCCCTTCGAGAGACTCTCTTCCTCCCTGGGGCAGGGCCGGGCGGGGGCTTGTCCCGCTCATCGCCCGTCCGCTTCGCGCACGGCCTCGACAAAGGCACGGAGCTTGGCCGGGTCCTTTTTTCCAGGTTCCGCCTCGACGCCGCTGGAGACGTCAACGCCCCAGGGTCGGAGCCGGCTGATCGCCTCAGCGACGTTGGTCGAGTTGAGGCCGCCCGAGACGATCACGGGATAACGGCTGGCCAGCTCCGCGGCGCGATCCCAGGTCCAGGTCTCGCCCGTCCCGCCCCCATCGCTCAGCGGATTCCAGGTGTCGAGCAGCGGATGGTCGGACGCCTCGAATCCATCCGCTTTCACCGCTTCCCCTGGCCGCATGCGTACGGCCGGCAACAGGCGAACGCCCAGCCGGCGGTCCTCCGCGGTGATTGGACGGTAAATCTGCACCGCGGTCAACCGGCACGCCTCGATCGCCGCCGCGATCAGGGGCGAGGGTTCATCGATGAAGACGCCAACCCGGTCGACAGATTCCGGGACATTCGACGTCAGCGCCGTGCCGTCTTCAATGCTGATCTGCCGCCTGCTGCGAGTGAAGATGAAGCCGAGCAGATCGGCGCCAAGCTCGACGGCAAGCGCGACGTCCTGCGCCCGCGTGTTGCCGCAAATCTTGATCCTCGTCATCGTCCGCTGAGCTCCCGCACTTTGGCATCGAGGTCGGTGGCCCGCAGCAGCGCCTCTCCCACCAGCGCCGCGTCGATGTCCAAGCGGGCCAGCTCCTCGATGTCCTCCCGGCTGTGGATCCCGCTCTCGCTGATGACGGTGCGACCTTTGGGAATCAGCGGTCTCAGCAGTGCCGTGGTGGCTTTATCGGTGGTCATCCTGGTCAAATCCCGGTTGTTGATGCCGATAACCTGGGCGCCGGCGCTCAGCGCCCGTTCCAGCTCCGGCTCGTCGTGCACCTCGACGACGGCCGCCATGCCAACCCCGGCAATCGCTTCCCGCAGACCCTTCAACTGCTCATCCTCGAGGATCGCGACGATCAACAGCACAGCATCGGCGCCAGCGGCGCGCGCCGCCATCACCTGGATCGGATCGATGACGAAGTCCTTGCAGAGGACCGGACGGTCAACCGCGGCCCTGACCTCTTTCAGATGCAGCAAGCTGCCGCCGAAGAACTCCGGCTCCGTCAGCACCGATATCGCCGCGGCGCCACTCGCCGCGTAGCGCCGTGCCAACTCCATCGGGTCATAGTTGCTTTGCAGCAGTCCGCCCGATGGTGACCGCTCCTTGCACTCGGCAATCAACGCAACCCCCGGACCGCTGAGGGCAGCCCGAAAGTCTCGAATCGGCGGCGCCGTTGCGAGTGCCGCCGTGATCGCGGCCGGCGCCTCCCCCTGCTTCAGCTCGTCGATCGCGGCGCGTCGCAACTCGAGGATCTGCTCGAGGATCGGCGCCGTGTTGGTGGCCATCTCAGCCGAAATCTACCGGCTAGGCCCGGGCGGCGGTCTTCTCCAGGACTCCTTGCATCCGCTTGACGCCCTCCTCGATCTGGTCGACCGAGTTCGCATACGACAGCCGCAGGTACCCCTTCCCCGCCCCGCCGAAGGTCGAGCCGGCAAGGACGGCGACGCCACCCTCGTTCAGCATGCGATCGGCCAGCTGGCGCTCGTCCTGGCCCGTTTCGGTGATATTCGGAAACACATAGAAGGCTCCGAGCGGCTTGTGGCAATGCACCCCTGGCAACGCATTCAGGCGATCGACGACGATATCGCGGCGGCGCTTAAACTCGGCGACCATCGCCTGGACCGAGGCGTCCGAGCGCGACGACAGCGCCTCGATCGCCGCCATCTGCGTAAAGGCCGCGGCACACGAGCTGCTGTTGATCATCAGCGTTTCGAACTTTTGGGCCAGGGGCAGTGGCGCCACCGCGAACCCGAGCCGCCAGCCGCACATCGCGTAGGCCTTACTCAAGCCATCCGAATAGATGGTGCGCTCGAGCATCCCTGGGACAGTCATGATCGACGCGTGATGGCCGTCGTAGGTGATCTGGCCGTACACCTCGTCGCTCAGCACATGGAAGTCATGCCGCATCGCGAGCTCCGCGATCTGCTCGAGATCGCGAGTCGAGAGCACGCCGCCGGTCGGGTTCTGCGGCGAGTTGATGACCATCAGCTTCGTTCTGGGCGTGATCTTCGATTTCAGTTCCTCGATGTCGAGCCGGAAGTCATTGCGCTCACGCAGCGGGATGCCGACCGGCGTCCCTCCCGCAAGCGTCGCGGCCGACGCATAGATGGCGTAGCCGGGGTCGGGGACGATGACCTCATCACCCGGGTCGACCAGGGCCAGCATGGTGAAGAGGAGGACATTCTTCGAACCCGGGACCATCACCACCTGCTCCGGCTTGACCTCGACCTCGTACCAGCGCCGGATCCAGTCGGCCACCGCCTGGCGGACCGGCATCAAGCCCCCGGCCGGCGTGTAATGGGTATAGCCGTCGTGGAGTGCGCGTTCGGCCGCGTCGACGATGTTGGGCGGGGTCGGAAAATCGGGTTCGCCGATCTCCAGGTGCACAATGTTGCGTCCCTGGGCTTCCAGCTTGCGGGCTTTCGCCAGCACCTCAAAGGCGGTCTCAGTGCCGATGTCGTCCATCCGCCGCGCCAACTTCATGCCGCTATCCTCTCACGCCGAACGGGCCAAGATCGCCCCGATACGACTCCCAGGTGACGCGGATGTCCTGCACACGGGCCTGGCGCGGCCCGTGGCGCAGCTCATTGAGAAAGGTCGCTAACGCCGCCCCATCGCCCTCCGCCTCCACCTCCACGGCGCCATCGTCTCGATTGCGGACATAGCCTTCAAGGGCCAGCCGGCGAGCGTGCCGTTCGGCGAAGAAGCGGAAACCAACCCCCTGCACGTCGCCTGTGATCTCCGCCTTCAATCGGCGGCGATCTGGGCTCGCTTTGTCACGCACAATTGGTCGATCAGGTGTGCGCGAGCGGGGCCGTGGTGACCACGACGGAGACGCGCTTCGGCGCGTCCGGGATCGCCTCGAGCGTGCGGCGGACGACCGGCAGGTACGCCTGGACCAGTTGGCGCGCGGATTGTTCCGTGGGCGCACCGATGACCAGGTTCTGGTCGTCACAGTGACAGCAGATGGCGGTCCCTTCCCACAGGTAGTAGGCCGTGTCGGGCAGGTTCAGACTCAAGAGGAGCTGGAGCTCCTTCCAGACTCCTGCCGTCCCCTGCATTGCGACTTATCGTACTACCCCCGGCACGCCTAAGCTACGTCCAAAATGGCCCTGACCCAGGAGGTCAAACATCTGGCCAGCTCGCTCGGTTTTTGCGCCGTCGGGATCACCGGCGCGGATCCGTTCACGCCAGCAGCCGAGGTGGCGGCGCGGCGAACCCACGATGGCTTGATGGATGGCCTCAGCTGGTGGTCGGAGGCCCGGGTTCAGGCCAGCGCCGACCCGCGCCGCGCAACCCCCGATGCGCGGAGCATCATCGCCCTCGCCTTCCCGTACCCTGCCAAAAATCACTCAAACGCTCCCTCCCCCACTCGGGGAGGGCAGGGTGGGGGCGCTGGTCCTCGAGGAAGAATCGCCTCTTATGCCCTTGGTCGCGATTACCACGAAGTGCTGCTCGAGCGCATGCAGCCGCTGGTCGAGATGCTGCGCCAGCGCGGGTATCGCGCCAAGACTTACGTCGACCATGGATGGATGCTCGATCGCGCCGCCGCCGCGCGGGCCGGTATCGGCTGGTTGGGAAAGAACACGAACCTGCTCGTTCCCGGCACTGGCTCCAATGTCCTTCTCTGCGAGATCGTCACCTCCGCCGAGCTCGACCTCGACCAGCCGCTCGCCAAGAACTGCGGCAGCTGCAACGCCTGCATGCGCGTGTGCCCGACCGGCGCCCTCCTCGCGCCGGGCGTGCTCGATAACCGCAAATGCATCTCGTACTGGACGATCGAGCATCGCGGTGTCATCCCGCGGGAGATGCGACCGCCAATCGGCGACTGGGTGTTCGGCTGCGATCTCTGCCAGGAGGTCTGCCCCATAAACGCCGCCGGCGACGCCCAGACGCCGAGGCCGAGCGCCGATGCCTTCGGTCCCTTGCTCGATGGACGCCCGGCACTGGAGGAGCTCCTGAGCCTGGACGAAGAGGCGTTTCGGGCACGCTTTCGCGAGAGCGCCCTCTGGCGGACTCGACGTTCCGGCCTCCTGCGCAATGCCTGCATTGCCCTGGGTAATGTCGCCGACCGTTCCTCCGTCCCGGCCTTGCGCCGCGCGATCCAGGACCGCGATCCGCTGGTGCGGGGCCACGCCGCCTGGGCGCTAGGGCGGCTCGGCGGCCCAGCGGCAAAGCGCGCCCTCGAGGGCGCGCTTAGGCGCGAAGCCGACGCTTGGGTGCGGGAGGAGTGCGGGCTGGCACTCGAGGAGTGCGGGCCGCTCGCCGTCCGCTCAGCGGCTTCACCGCCGACCCCTCTTCAGCCCGAGCCAGCATGAAGACGAGGTCGGACAGCCGGTTCACGTAACGCAGCACCTCGGCGTTATGCAGTTGTCCCGCCTGCTGAAGCGCCACGATGCGACGCTCCGCCCGTCGCACCACCGTACGCGCCACGTCGAGCTCGGCGGCGGCCGGCGTGCCACCGGGGATGACGAAGGCATCGGGCAAAGGAAATCTTCGCTCCAGGCCGGCGATCTCCGCCTCGAGCCGCTGCGTGAACTCTGGCGTGACCACCATGAAGTGCGCTTCGAGCTTGCCGTACTCGGCGGCATCAGTCGCCAGCTCGGCGCCTACCGTGAAAAGCTCGCTCTGGATCCTGAGGATGATGGCGTGCCGGCCGCGGTCCTTGACCTGGGCGCGGGCCGATCCCAGCGACGAAATTGCCTCATCGACCGCGCCGTAGGCCTCGGTGCGCAAGTCGGTCTTCGAGACCCTGCCGCCGTAGAGCAGGCCGGTCTGGCCCGCGTCTCCGGTTTTCGTAACGATGGACCGGCTAGGCGGCGCCCCGCGCCAGCACTTCCTGCGACCATTGCTTCAGGATTTTCTGGTGCGTGGTGAATGCCAGGGGCGGCAGCCGGTCGGGTGTGAACCACTCGACTTGCTGCACCTCGTCGCCCGCCGCCGGCTGCCCGTCGACGAGCCGTGCCCGGTAAAAAAGCCCGACGATGCCCTGCTCAGCTTGCCTGATGTGCAGCACCGTCAACAACTCGAGTGCTTCGACGCGAATGCCCACCTCTTCCTGGCACTCGCGCACCATCGCCTCCTGCGGGTGCTCGTCCCAATCGACAAAGCCGCCCGGCAATCCCCAGAGCCCGCGGCCCGGCTCGATATCACGCCGCACCAGCAGCACCCGGCCGTCGTCTTCGATGACGGCAGCCGCGACGACTTTCGGATTGCGAAAGAAGACCTGGTCACACGAGGAGCAGACGCTGAGCTGCTGCCTTCCAATCGGCCGGGTTTCGGTTTTGGACCCGCAGCTCGAGCAGTAGGCGATCATCCGCGGCGGCTGAGCCGCCAGCCGGCGGGCACGACCAGAACCGCCGCTACCAGCTTGATCGCATCGCCGATCAAGAATGGGAACAGTCCTAACGCCATGACTTTCTCCGGCGGCACCAGGTGCGCCAGCCAGAGCAAGCCGAAGAAATAGATCGCGACTTCGCCGCTGAGCATCGCGATGACGGTCAGCGTCCAATCGCGGGTCCAGCCGCGATCCGCGAACCATCCCACCAGGAAGGTGGCGACCACGAAGCCAATCAGGTAGCCGTAGGTAAAGGTGCCGGCCGCGGCGGCAAAGACGGGCAGGCCGGCAAAGCCTTCTGCCAGGTAGAGGACCATGGCGGCTGTCCCCAGGCGCGCGCCCAGCACGGCGCCGGTGACGAGCACGGCAAAGGTCTGCCCGGTGATGGGCACCGGCGTAAAGGGCAACGGGATCGCGACGTGCGCCATCAGCGCCGTAAAGAGACTGAAGCCGATCACCAACCCGCCGTCGCTGAGCAGCGACCGCTCGGGAACCCATTGCCGGATCAGCGCGCCTGATGGTGCGGGACGCATTGAGAAATCGTAACGCCTAGCGGCGAGCGCGGTGGCGGTACGGGAGCTACGAAAGGCGCCGATCGGCTTCGTCGATGTCGATCTCGCCTCGAGCCAGCTGCTCCAGCGTGCTCAGCGGTGGGTCCGGCGCAGCTTTATCCACCAGGCCTAGCTTGGCCAGCAACGCATCAAACCGGCCACGTGCCGTGGGATAACTGACTCCGAGATGGCGCTCGAGGTCTTTCATGTTTCCGCGTGAGGCGAGGAAGACGCGAAGCACCTCTCGGTCTTCTTTGCCAAGCGAGCAGAACTCGCACGTTTCGAAGGCGCCCGAGAGCTCGGTCCCGCAGTCGCGGCAGCTCATTCGCGTCAGCGTCAGCTTGCTGCCGCAGACCGGGCAATCGCTCGGCGCGGCCCGAACCCCATCCGTCACCGATCCGCCGTCACCCTGACCGAGCCCATGTTGCTGTCGATCAGCAGCGATCCCGCGCCATCGCCGATGGTGACCTCCTGGATGCCATTGATCGCCGCCGTCCCCGGCAGGTCCACCTTGCCCATCGAGGCGCGCGCCTTGATCCGAACGCTGCTCCCCGGCTCGAGCTGCAGGCTCACGCTGCCAGCGTCGCAGCCAATCCTTGAGTCGCCATCGTCGAGCCGGCCCGAGGCCCGCACCGACCCCGCTTGAACCGACAGGTTGAGTTCGCCTCGGATGCCCTCGATCACGGCTGAGCCGGCCTGGACATCGGCCCGAATCGGTCCCTCCATGCCGCGGACCCGGCAGCTGCCAGCTTGCAGCTGGAGGTCCAGCGCCAACGAGGGATTCAGCCGGATCAGCAGCTTTTCCTTCCCGGCGTTGCGTCCGAACCCGAAGAAGAAGCCTCCCCAATCGTCGGCGGTCTCCGCCTCGAAGACCATGATGTCGCCATCGATCCGGGCCTGATGCGGGCCTTCAGCCACCGCGTCCCTCACGCTGGCGTCGCCAATGATTTCCAGGCTCCCGAGCCGCCGCACCACCTGGACTTTGCGGATTGCCGTGTCCGCGGATTGGTGGACGGCCTTGATCGAATCTAGCTGTGCGGCCGCCTCTTCGGGCGTGATGGTCCCGGCGGCCACCCGGCTAAGGATTTCGCGTCGATCTGGCTTTTCCATGGCCAGAATATAAAGCGCAGCTTATTAAATTGTCAAGGCGACTTGCTAATTAGAGCCGGCCTGAGTCTGCGCGAGTTCAGGACTGGCGGCATGCTCGAACTCGGGACGAGGGGCCAACAGCGCCAGATCCTCCTCCTGCAATGGCGCCGACTCCACCGTGCGGCCGGCCTTGGCCGCCGCCACAATCTCATCCTTGTGGAGTCGGATCCGGCGCATCCCCAGCGGGCACTTGAGGTACTCGGCCATCGGCTCGTCGCAATAGCCCATCCGCTGCTCGCCGCACTTGGGCTGCACCGGTTTGGCCAGCTCGGGAAAGCGGGCCTTCAGCGCATTTCGGGCCCGGGCCCACATGTGCCGGATCTCCCACTGCGCGCGCCAGCAAAGGCGCAGGTCGGCGATATGGAGAAATTCCTCGAAGTTGACGGTAAAGGTCAGGTTGGTGGTGGCGGCGTTAGGAAGTAGAAAGCGGGCATCCTCCGCGGGGATGCCCGCCTTGAGCGCCAGATCGTACAGCTCGCCCACCCGCCGCATGAACGCCAGGTACTCGTCCCGCAATCCGGCTTGCTCCCAGGTCTCCGGAACGACGAACGGAAAGTCCGCTTCCTTGAAGGCGTAGTACCGCTGCGACTGCTGGTCGAAGGTGATGCCGTTGTTGTGCCGCACCAGCTGATGGCTGGCCGAGCGAGAGAGGCCGCTGACCCCGAAGGTGAAGTAGACCTGCGTGCGCGGCGAGGAGTGGCCACTCTTCAGCTTGTCGAAGATGAAGCTCTTCATCTTCTCTTCGGAGATCTTGCCCGACTCGATATCGGCCCAGATCTGCTGGGGCGTGAACTTCGAATAGCAGGTGCGAAAGGCGACGTACATCACACGGACGGGATCCGGCGTATGGGTCAGCAGCTGAACGTCGAGCGCGGTTTCCATCCGGGGCCGGTTTATTGTCCGACTCCACAACATCTGGTGTCAAGACCGACCTTTATCCACCATCTGTGGAAATCCTGGGGACAACGTATCATGAGCCAAAATGCCGGTCACCGCTGCCGATTTCAATCTCCAGGGGCGGGTTGACAACTATCGAGAACGCCTCTACGAGCTCCTGGTCGATCTCGATGGGCTGGTCCGCGAGCAGATGAATGAAGTCAACGCCCAAAAGCTTGGCGGGAGCGGCGTCATCAGCTACGAGCGCCAGCCGCCGCGCTGGACCCTGGCCTGGCGAGAGAAAGGCCAACGCCGCAATTTCGAAGTCAACCTGATGGCGTTCGCCCAGGGTGGCGCCTGGGTAATCCATGGACGGATGGGCCTGAACCGGCCGTTTCGGAACCTGAAGAGCGTGCATGAGCGCGACCAAGCGGCGATCCGACAGGAGATCCTCGACCAGCTCACCGTAGACGAAACCATCCTTTAGCAATCCACGGAGCCCGGCGTTAATCGCTTCCCAGTGCGTGACGGAGGATCTCGGCCACACTCCAAGCCTGCGCGATGCAGCCGACCGGCCGAAAGGGCGGCTCGGGCTCGAAGATCTCGCTGACGCTGCCGAGCCCGGCCTCATGAAGGTGCGCGAGGAATGGTTCGAGCAGTTGCTTCGCTCCAGCCCGATCACCAGTAATCCTCTGGCGGGCGTCCAGGTAGGGGCCGAGTAGCCAGGGCCAGACCATTCCCATGTGGTAGGCCGCGTCGCGTGCCTGCTGGTCGCCGCGGTAGATAGGTCGGTAGCGCGGGTCCTCCGGCGTCAGCGTTCGCAATCCATAGGGCGTGTGCAACTTCGCGGTAACACAGTCGAAGGCGGCCCGTGCGCGGTCTCCGTCCAGAAGCGGATATCCCAGCCCGAGCGCAATCACCTGGTTTGGGCGAAGGCTCGTATCGTCGCCCTCAGGCCCGTCGATGCAGTCATAGAAATAGCCGCCGTCCGCAAACCAGTAGCGCCGCTGCGCCGATTCGAACGCCTGGGTCGCCATCGCCCGATATTCTCCGGCCGGCCTCCCGGCTCGCTCGCACCAGTCGGCGGTCAACCGCAGGGCGTTGTACCAGAGCGCATTGATCTCGATCGGTTTGCCACGCCGCGGCGTTACCACCCAGTCCTGAACGCGGGCATCCATCCAGGTGAGCGCATACCCCTCTTCCCCTCCGGCAAGCAAGCCGTCGCGCTGGTCCACCGCGATTCCGTGGTGCGTGCCGCGCCGATGCCAGTCGATGATGTCTTCAACAAGCTGGAGGCGCTCGACGATGAAGCGCCAGTCGCCGCTGGCGCGCAGGTAGGCGGCGATTGCCTGGAACAGCCAGAGCGTCGCATCCATCGCGTCGTACTCGGGCGCCTGGCCGCCATCGGGGAACCGGTTTGGAATCAGTCCCTGGTTTAGGAACCGCAGATTGGTTTCCAGGACCGCGCGCGCCTCCCATAAGCTTCCAGGCCGTAACGCCAGGCCGGGGAGGCTGATCATGCTGTCGCGCCCCCAATCGGTGAACCAGTGATAACCCGCGATCACGGTCCGCGAGCTATCCCTCCCGCCTTGGGGGGCCGCGTGGGGGCTGAGAGCCGGCGACCGCGTAACGCGGAACTGCTCGGCGGCGATCGTCAGCTGGGTGGCCAGCGGATTTGTCGCCGGCCCAAGCGCACTCGACTGCCGGCGACGGGCAGCTTCGAAGGATGTCATGACGTTCCACCCGGGCGGCGCCGACTCGGTGCCGGCGATCACCACGGCCTCGATGCCCGGCTCGAGGTCAACCTCGCAAATCCCGGGCGTGAACAGGTCTTCTTCGGCATCGAGTCCACGCTCGCGTTCCGCGCGGTGCAAGACGCGCCAGTACCAGTCCGGTCCGCTGCGCAGGGTCGGCGCTGGCCGCACCTCGAAGGAGCTGCGGACCCCGGCGGCGTCGACGATCCATCCATCGCTGGTCTCGGCGATGTCGAAACCGCCGGGCCCGTGACGCTGCTCGTGGTAGTCCCGATGCGCAAACAGCGGTCGAATCCGCAGCCGGACTCCATCACCGTCGACCAACCGGTAGCTGATGACCGTCCGGTTGACGTTGTGCTCCATCCAGAGCCGCTTCTCGATCGTCCGTCCAGCCAGGCTCCAGCGAAAGCACGGCAGCATGCCGTCGATCTCCGCAAGCTGGAGTTGCTTGAAACCATCTGGATAGAGCGTGCCGTCCCAGTATTCCTGTGCCGAAATGGGCTGCGGTTCCGCACCGGGCAGCACCAGCCACTCTTCGATTTCGGCGAGCAACAGCATGCGCCTGACCGGTGGATCGATCGCGGCCACCAACAGTCCGTGGTAGCGACGCGTGTTGACGCCGGCGATCGTCCCGGAGGCGAAGCCACCGAGGCCATTCGTGACCAGCCATTCACGGGTCAGCGCCAGGTCGAGGTCGAGAGCGGGCTGAAGATCAATCCGAATCGCCACGAGCCCCTAATAGTAGGTGGCGCTCAGCGCCGCGCCAGCAGCGCCAGCCGCGGCACGGGCGGCAGCAGGAAGATTCCAGTCGCCACCCGATCCACCGCTTGAAATCCGACAGTCTGCAGCTGACGGGCAAGCGTGTTCGGATCCCGCAAGATGAAGGCGGGCGGGAGACCGCTGGCCCGCGCGCTGATGAAGAGCGGCGCCGAGAAGGGGCTCTTCTTGAATTCCCAGATCAGGAATCGTCCGTTCGGTCGGAGCACGCGGTGGACTTCCGCAAAGGCGCGCAACAGGGCATCGTCGTCCAGGTGCTTGATCACATGCGAGCTGATCACGACGTCAAAGGATTGGTCCTCGAACGGCAGCTCGGTCGCAAACGCGACCCGGAGCTCGACCCGACCATCGAACCCGGCTCGGTGCAACTCCCGACGGCCGAGCTCGATCAAGGCCGGCGAGACGTCAACGCCGATCGCCGGCTGGGTGAAGGCAATCCGCTCGGACAGCGCGATCAAGAGATTGCCGATACCGCATCCAAGATCGAGCACGCGATCGCGGGCGTCGATGCGAGCCGCCGCCAGGATGCGCCGGTATGGCGTGTTGATCACCCAGAGACCACGGCGTGAAAAGACGTATCGCATGCCAATGCCGCGCAGCCCGGTCGTGAACCAGTCCGCGTAATGGCGCCCGATGCTGTCCTGGTCGATTCGGTCAGGCATGGTCGATGCGAGGAAGCAGGGCCACCGCGGCGACAACCGCGGGCATCGCCGCGATCCAGCGGGCGTGGGCCGGTCGGGTTCTTGCCACCCGCGCCAGCAACGAAACCGCGACCAGCGCCGTGACACCGACTGCAATCGCGATGAGCGGGCGCGAGGCAAGGGCTGCAACCACCACCAGGCTGCCGGCCAGCGCGCATCCCAGCATCACCCGAATGGATTGGTCACGACCGAGCGCAACGGCGAGCGGCCGGATTTCGGCGGCAGCGTCCGTTTCAATATCGGGCAGGCCGTCGGCCAGGTGAATCGCCACGGCGAGAAATGCGCCGGCAATCACCAGCCACGCAAAGCTGCCGGGAGGGCGGCCGGCAATCAGCCCGACCCACGTGGGGAGCAACGGGAACGCGATTGCAAAAGGCAGAAAGCTGAAGGGCGTAGGTTTCGCCCAGAGATCGTAAAACCATCCGGAGGCAAGCCCGATGAGAACGACGATCCCGGGCACTGCACCGAACGCGAGCATGCCCGGCAACGTGAAGAGCGCGAAGAGAATCGCCAGCCCGAGCGCGACACCGGACGGAAGATGCCCGAGCACCAGTGGCTTCTTGCGTCCCGCGGCCGCGTCCCGCGCTCGATCGGCCCAATCGTTCAACGTGCTGATCGAGAGCTGCGTCATCAGGACGGTCGCCATGATCGCACCCAGGCGTGGGTCGCTCCAGCCGAGGCCGAGGAGCAGGCCGAAGCCGCCCGCGGCAGCGGTGGTGGCGAGTGAAGGCCAGGGATGGACCATCTCCCAGACGAGCCGCAACTCGAACCAGACGGCTCGAGCGGTTAGTGCGGCTGGCCTTGATGGACCTGGGGTTCGGCGACCGGGATCCGAAGCCGTTCCGAGTTGTCCGAGCCGCCAATCGGCAGCGAGATCGTGAGGATGCCGTGCGTCAGCATCGCCTTCGCGCCGGCCGGACGCACCGGTTTTGGCAGCTCCACCTCGCGATGTGACGTACCGACGGTCCACTCATGCTGAAGGTAACGCTGCTGCTCCTGCGCATATCGCGCCTCAGCGTTGACGATCAAACGGCGCCCCCTGAGCTCGACCGACACGGTGTCATGATGTGCGCCTGGGATCGGCATTGCGACCGTGAGCTGGTCGTTTGACTCGTAGATGTTGATCGGCGGTGCCTCGATCGCGGTCTGCTTTGCCATCTTGAAAATAGCCTACCCGAGCGAGCTCAGCTCATGGGGCTTTCTTCGGGATCCACCGCATGGCCGTCGATGATGCGGGCGTCGAGACGCATCGGAAAGGCATCGAGTCCCCGGTCCTCGAGGATTCGGGCGATACAGGCGTCGCTGCCGCCGACGTAAGTCTCGGCCAGATCAATCTCGGTCGCGACGCACCAGGATCGATCCTCGGGCCACCACAAGTTTGGCGTTTGCCACGAAAGATTCCACTCCATGGATTTGATTACGTCGATCGGTCCCTGGAACAGCAGGTAGGCTCGGTTGGGAACCCTGACTTTGGGAACAGGTTCATAGCGATCCTGATCGAGGAATCCAAAGCCGTCCCAGATGCCAAACCAACAACGGTCAGCTGCGAAGGTGAATCCGCGCAGGACGTCCACAAGGCGCTCTGCCGCCGGCCTAGGTAACGAGCCAGTGAACGGTTCCGATTCCCGTTCCGATGGATGCACGATCCGGGCGTAGGCAGTAAATCCTTCGGGGATGACGGACCCGGCTCGGAGCCAGGGGCGCTCCCACGGCCAGAGCGATCGCTCGATCCAGCTGGCCGCGGCGGTGCTGCTCGCCAGCTCCATTCCATCGGGTATCCGCCACTCGACGGGCGGCGGCGTCGTCGAAGATGCGTCGGTCAGCCAGGCCTGGCTCGATTGCTGCCGCGGTCGCGCCCAGCGCCACCGCCAGCGCTTCAACTCAAATCCGCTCGAAGTTTCTCCGCAGCTCCCAGTCCGTGACCGCGCTGTCGAAGCTCTTGCGCTCGAGCCGCGCCGCGTGAAGGTAGTGCTCGACGACCTGGTCGCCGAAGGCGCTGCGAGCTACCTCGCTCTGCTCGAGCGCATTGATCGCTTCGGTGAGATTGCTCGGCACGCGTGGAAGATCGCGGGAGGTGTAGGCGTCGCCCCTGAACTCGGGGGGAAGCTCGAGCTTGTTTTCGATTCCATGCAGACCCGCGGCAATGGTCGCCGCAAACGCCATATAGGGATTGCCGTCCGCGCCAGGGATGCGGCACTCGACCCGCAAGCTCGGGCCGTGGCCGACGATCCGGAAGCCGCAGGTGCGGTTGTCCCAGGCCCAGACCACCGACGTTGGCGCGAACGAGGTGGCCTGGTAGCGCTTGTAGGAGTTGACGTATGGCGCGTAGAACAACGAAAACTCGCGAGCGAGTGCAATCAGACCCGCCAAATAATGCTGAAACAGCGGCGACATGCCGTGGGGGCCAGCGTTTGCCGAATGGAACAGCGCGCGATCACTCTTTACATCCCAGAGCGACGAGTGCAGGTGAAACGAGCTGCCCGCCTGGGCCATCGACCACTTGGCCATGAAGGTCACCGCCACCTGGTTGAGCGCGGCGATCTCCTTTACGCCGTTCTTGTAGAGCACGTGGCGATCGGCCATCTCCAGCGCTTCCGCATAGCGCAGATTGATTTCCTGCTGGCCAAAGCCCCACTCGCCTTTACTGTTCTCGACCGGGACGCCGGCGGCCTCCATGCCGTTGCGAACCAACCGGTTGAACCACTCCGCCTTGGTGCCTTGCAGGATGTGGTAGTCCTCGATGTACCGGCCGTACGGCTCGAGACCGCTGTAGTCCTTGGCGGCCGCTTGCTCGTACGTGTCGCGAAACAGGTAGAACTCCAGCTCCGAGGCGGTTTTCGGATTAAAGCCCAGCTTGCGTGCCCGATCGACCTGCCGGCGCAACACCTGCCGGGGCGCGATGTCAACCGGGCGGCCATCCATCGTCTCGACGTCGCAGAGAATGACTGCGGTCTTTTCCAGCCAGGGGAGGCGCCGAATCGTCGAGAGGTCGGGGCGACCGTGCATGTCGCCGTAGCCGGTCCCCCAGTTGGTGAACTTGAAGCCCGGCAGCGGCTCATTGTCGATGTCCATCGCCAGCAGGTAGTCGCAGGCGTGCAGACCCTCATCGACATGGTCGAGGAAGTACGGTCCGGTCAGCCGCTTGCCCATCAAGCGTCCCTGCAGATCGGCGATCGCGATGATCACCGTGTCGACCTCACCGCCCTTGACCTGCCGAATCAACTGCTCCAGCGTGAGCTTCGCGGTCTTCTCCTCGGCTCGTCGTGCCGCGCCGTTCGGCCGCTCCGTACGTGTGACCGCCGATCGCTGCCGCGCCGTACTGACGTTCCGAGCCATCTCGATCCCTCCTCCCTACTCCAGGCTGATGAACACGTTCTTGACTTCCGTGTAGAGCTGTAGCGCGTGCATGCCGAGCTCACGACCGATGCCGCTTCGTTTGTAGCCGCCGAAGGGCGCTTCCTGGTGGACGCTGCGGCTGCTGTTGATGCTGAGCACGCCGGTGCGGACGCCCTTTGCGACACGCAGCGCGCGACCGATGTCGCGGGTCCAGATGGAGCCGGAGAGCCCGTACTGGTTCGCGTTCACGAGGCGAACGACCTCCTCTTCGTCCTTGAACGCGATGATGGTCAATACCGGGCCGAAGATTTCCTCCTGGGCGATCCGCATCCGATTGTCGGCGTTGTCGAAGACGGTGGGTTCGAGGAAGCTTCCGTTCGCTGGTCGGCCGGCGGGGGTCGAGCCGCCGGCGATCAACCGCGCGCCTTCCTTGTTCCCCACATCGATGTAGCCCTGAACGCGCTCGCGCTGCTTGACCGAAATCAACGGGCCCATCTCGGTTTGCTCATCGAGCGGATCGCCGACGCGTAGGGCCTTTGTCCCCGCCGCCACGCGCTCGTCGAATTCCTGAGCGATCGACCGCTGCACGAAGGCACGGCTGCGGGCGCAGCAGTCCTGGCCGGCATTGCCGAACACGCTCGCCACCGCCGCCGGCGCCGCCTTTGCCAGATCAGCGTCCTCAAAGATGATGTTCGGCGACTTGCCACCCAGCTCCAACGAGACGCGGGTAATGTTCGGCGCGGCCTGTTGCAGGATGCTGACGCCGGTTAGCGTCTCGCCGGTGAACGCGATCTTGTCAACGTCCGGGTGCCCGGCGAGCGCGTTTCCGGTGATCGAACCTGGGCCTGTGATCACGTTGAGCACGCCCTCGGGCAGCCCGGCTTCGAGCGCAATTCGCCCTAGCTCGATGGCGGTGAGCGGGGTGTAGCTCGCCGGCTTGAGGATGGCAGTGTTTCCCGCTGCCAGCGCCGGAGCGACCTTCCAG
>Ga0209474_10002808_pt1 | contig 15699 bp, 13 predicted proteins | sample GraSoiAngelo_145_FD_185902 | JGI IMG/M metagenome (GOLD analysis project Ga0209474, IMG submission 185902) | Grasslands soil microbial communities from the Angelo Coastal Reserve, California, USA - 14_1009_05_20cm (SPAdes) (version 2) | ecosystem: Environmental > Terrestrial > Soil > Grasslands...
CCGAAGCCGGTGATGACCTCGTCGGCGATCAGCAGGACCTCGAGGTCGTCGCAGATCTTCCGGGCCGCCTTGAGCCAGCCGATGGGCGGCATGACGAAGCCGCCCGACGAGATCACCGGCTCCATGATCACCGCCGAGACCGTGTCCGGGCCCTCGCGCTCGATCGCCTGCCGCAGCTCGCCGGCGCGGCGCTCCACCAGCTCGGCGTCGGTGCCGCGGCCGCGATCGCGGAACGGATACGGCGGCTTGACCTTGGCGAAGCCCGACGGCTGAAGGTCGGCGTAGGCGGCGGTCATGTGGGGCAGTCCGCAGATCGCGAAGGTGCCCATCGTGGCGCCGTGGTAACCGCCCTCGAGCGAGATGACCTTGTGCTTGCCGGCCTTGCCCCGGGCGAGCCAGTAGTGCCGCGCCATCTGCATGGCGCGCTCGTTGGCCTCCGACCCGCTGACGGCGAACATCGTGTACTCGAGGTCGCCGGGCGCCAGCGTGGCCAGCTTCGCGGCCAGCTCGGCGGCCGGCCGATTCGAGAACTGTCGCGTGGTCGGGTAATACGCGAGCCGGACGGTCTGCTCACCGATCGCCTCGGCGATCTCCCGCCGCCCGTGGCCGACGTTGACCACGGCCAGGCCGGCGAAGCCGTCCAGCAGCTTCTTGCCCGCCTCCGTCCACACCCACACGCCCTCGGCGCGATCGATGACGAGCTGCTCGTCGGCCAGCCAGGGGTGGTCCTGCGTCTTGTGCGTCCACAGATGCCTGATCGCGTCGGGGCTGGTAGTCATGTCGGTACTCTACTCGATCACGTGCATCGATGCCCGGCCGGCGCGCCAGCGTCGAGGCGCGGGCGTCCGGATCCGCCAGCGCGACGTGGCCGTCCGGACGCACGAGATACACGGCATCGCGCCTCAGCCCCGTTCGCCGGATCGCGGGCTGCCAGGGGAAGACGTGCAGGGCCAGGCTCCGCTCGCGACACGTCGTCTCGATCTCCGGCGTCGCCTGGCCATAGACGTGGACCTGCCACGCCAGCGGGCGCAGCGGGGCGAAGTTGTCGGCGGCCTCCACCCACGGCAGCCGGTCGCCGCCGTGCACCCGTCCGGCCCGGCCCGTGCTCAGGGGACTGTCGCGATAGCTCAGGCCCGTTTGCGAGATCGTCCGGAACATCAGCCAGCGCGCCGCCCTTGCCCGGAACACGAGGGGCACGAGCATCGGCACGACCTTCGTCCGCACATAGCGGGCGATCGGGCCCCGGCTCGTGACGAGAGTGAAGACCCGGTCCGTGGTCGCGACCAGGCGCCGGGCGAAGGCGATGCGCTCGGGCTCGTAGCTGTCGACCAGGGACCCCGGCGCCCGCCCGTGGAGCACCTCGGCGAGCTTCCAGGCGAGGTTGATCGCGTCCCCGATCCCCGTGTTCATGCCCTGGCCGCCCACCGGACTGTGGATGTGGGCGGCGTCCCCCAGCAGAAACACGCGGCCCTTCCGGAACCGGTCGGCGACCCGGTGGTGCACGTGGTAGGTCGAGAACCAGTTCACCCGCTCCACCACGATGCCGATGCGGGCCATGATGTCCTTGCTGACGTCGTCCCAGGTCAGCCCGTCGCGCCGGCCCTCGGCCTCGTCACGGACGACGCCGATGAGCCGGGCTCGCCGCTCGCCCTTCAGCGGGAAGACCAGCAGGAACTCCGCCTCGTCCAGCGTGCCGTGCAGCTGCCCGTCCCTGGCCGGCGCGAGCGCCTCGACGTCGGCAACATAGAAGAGGTGCGCATAGGTGCCGCCCGGGAAGCCGACGGCGAGCCCCTCGCGCACCGTCGAAGACGCGCCGTCACAGCCGGCGAGATACGCTGCCTCGAAGACCTCGGGGCCGTCGGCGCGGCGCAGCCGCGCGCGGACGCGATCGCCGCCGTCCTCGAAGCCCAGGAGCTCCACGCGGCGCTCCACGGTCACGCCGGCCTCCCGCAGCCGCTCGATCAGCAGGCGCTCGTGCTCGTCCTGCGGGAAGATGACGGCGTACGGGAACGGGCTGAGGCCCACGCCGCCGTCGCCGAAGACCGCGCGGGCCACCCGGACCGCGCCGACCCAGAAGTTCACCGTGATGACGCGGACCCCGCGCTCGACGACGGCCGACGCCAGGCCGAGCGGCTGGTAGAGCTCGAGCGTGCGCGCCTGCACCGCGAGCGCACGCGACGTGGTGCCGGGCTCGGCCGCTTTGTCGACGATGCGAACGCGGACGCCCAGCCGCGTGAGCCACAGGGCGAGGACGAGCCCCGTCGGCCCCGCTCCGACGATGAGGACCGGGCGCTCGCCCGCCAGGGAAATCGGATCACCTCGTGCTCGGGAGGACTCTCGCGTCCACCGCGTACTGTATCATCGCGCCCATGTTCATCGTCGGCATCGACGTCGGGGGGACGTTCACCGACCTCACCGCGATCGACGAGGGCACCGGACGCGTGGTGGTGACGAAGGTGCCGTCGCGGCCGCGCCACGAGGCGGATGCGGTCCTCACCGGCCTCGCCGCCCTCGGCATCGCCCCCCGCGACGTGCGGCGCCTCGTCCACGGCACCACCGTCGGCACCAACGCCGTCCTCGAGCGGCGCGGCGCCCGCGTCGCGATCCTGACGACGGCGGGATTCCGCGATCTCATCGAGATCGGGCGCACCAAGCGCAACATCCCGGCGCTGTTCGTGCCGACATTCGTGCGGCCCAAGCCGGTGGTCGAGCGCAAGCATCGCTTCGAGGTCGTGGAGCGCCTCGCCGCCGACGGCTCGGTGCTGGTGCCGCTCGACGTCGCCAGCGTCGAGCGCGCGCTCGATGCCGCCGTCGCCGCTGGCGCCGAGGCGATCGCCGTGTGCCTGCTGCACGCCTATCTCGATCCGCAGCACGAGCACGCGATCGCCGACGCCGCCAAGAGCCGTTGCCCGGGCGTGCCGCTGTCGTGCTCGGCCGACGTCGTCGCCGAGTACCGGGAGTTCGAGCGCTTCTCGACGACGGTGCTGAACGCCTACCTGCAGCCGCTGATGGACGGCTACCTCGCCGGGCTCGAGGCGCGGCTGCGGTCGACCGGCTACGCGCACGGGGTGCTGACGGTCGCCTCCAGCGGCGGCATGATGACCACCGAGACGGCGCGCCGGCTGCCGATCAAGACGATCTTCTCCGGCCCGGCCGGCGGCGTCAGCCAGGCCTGCCACGTCGGTGGCGCCGGCGGCGTCGGCGACCTCATCACCTACGACATGGGTGGGACGTCCACCGACGTGTGTCTCGTGCGCGGCCTCACGCCGCTGGCGACCTCCGAGGGCAGTGTCGGCGCCTTCCCGGTGAAGGTGCCGCAGATCGACATGCACACGGTCGGCGCCGGCGGCGGCTCGATCGCCTGGCTCGAGGTGGACGGCAGCCTGCAGGTGGGACCGCGGAGCGCGGGCGCCGCGCCGGGCCCGGCCGCGTACGGCCAGGGGGGCACCGAGCCCACGGTGACCGACGCCAACGTGGTCCTCGGCCGCATCGGCACCACGCGTCGGCTCGGTGGCAGCATCGCCCTGGACGCGGCGCGGGCGCGAGGGGCCGTCGCCGGCCTCGCCGCCCGCCTGGGCGGCGTGCTCGGCGTGGAAGCGCTGGCCGAGGGCATCGTGCGCATCGCGGTGGCGCGCATGACCTCGGCCATCCGCGAGATCTCCATCCAGCGCGGCCACGACCCGCGCGACTTCACGCTGGTCGCGTTCGGCGGCGCCGGGCCGATGCACGCGCTGGCGCTGGCCGAGGAGATCGGCATCCCGCGCGTGCTGGTGCCGCGCCATCCCGGCAACTTCTCCGCCCTCGGCCTGCTCGCCTCCGACGTCAAGCACGACGGCGTGCGCACGCGCGTGGGTCTGCTGCGCGAGCGCTGGCCGGCGCTTCCGGCGATCTTCGCCGACATGGAGGCCTCGGCCCGGCGGCAGCTCACGCTGGAGGGCTTCGGGGTGGAGGCGCAGCGCGTGCGGCGCTCCCTCGACCTGCGCTACCAGGGGCAGGCCTTCGAGCTGAACCTCGAGCTCGACGGCGCGCCGATGGCCACGGTGGCGGCGGCGTTTCATCGGCATCACGAGACGACGTACGGCCATGCGAATCCCGACGCCGCCATCGAGCTGGTCAACGCGCGGCTCACGGCCTACGGCGTCGTCCCCAAGCCCGCGGCCGAGCGGCATCGGAGCGCGTCGCGGGCGCTCGACGACGCGCTGATCGAGCGCCGTCCCGTGTGGTTCGCCGGGGCGCCGCACGACTGTCCGGTGTGGGAGCGCGAGCGGCTGCCCGAGCGCGCCGTGCTCGCCGGGCCGGCGATCGTCGAGGAATTCGGCGCGACGACCGTGGTCCTGCCCGGCTGGACCGGCGGCGTCGACGTGCACGGCAACCTGCGGCTCGAGCGATGATCGACCCGATCACGCTCGAGGTCGTCCGGGAGGCCTTCGTCTCCACCGTGCGGGAGATGCGAGTGACGCTGGTCCGCACCGCCTACTCCTCGATCCTCTACGAGGGCGAGGACTTCTCCTGCGTGCTCATGGACGGCGACGCGCAGATCGTGGCCATGTCCAAAGGCCAGGACCACCCGCTGCACATCGTGCCGACCGGCTGGTCGATGAAGGCCGTGCGCGAGCGGTTCGGCGACGACATCCACCCCGGCGACGTGTTCCTGCACAACGATCCCTACACCGGCGGCACCCACCTGAACGACGTGGCGATGCTGATGCCGCTGTTCGCCGACGGCCGCCTGTTCGTGTTCCCGGTCGTGCGCGCGCACTGGGGCGACGTGGGCGGCATGAGCCCCGGCAGCCTCTCCGGCGGCGCGACCGAGATCTACCAAGAAGGCGTCCGCATTCCACCGATTCGCATCATGGAGGGGGGACGCTCGAACGAGGCGGTATTGGAGGTGCTCTTCGCCAACATGCGCGGCCCGCGCGAGCGCCGCGGCGATTACCACGCGATGCTCGGCACCTGCCGCAAGGCGGCCGAGCGCGTGGAGGCGCTGGCCGCGCGCTACGGCACGGCGACCGTGCGGGCCGCCGTCGCCGAGCTGATGGACCGCGCCGAGGCCCGGATGCGCCGCGCGATCCGGGCGCTGCCGGACGGCGAGTACCGCTACGAGGCGCACCTCGAGTCGGGCCACGAGCGGCTGGAGCCGCTGACCGTGCGGGCCCGCCTGGTCATCGCCGGCGACACGCTGACCGTCGACCTGGCCGGCACCTCGCCGCAGACGGCGGCGCCGACCAACGTGGGGCCGGCCATGGCGCCGACCGGCGCCTTCACGATCGTCAAGTCGTTCCTCGATCCCGGCAGCGACGTCAACTCCGGCGCCTTCCGCCCGCTGACCGTGCTGACGCCGCCCGGCACGATCGTCAACGCCGATCCGCCGGCGCCGTGCGGCGGCATGGTGGAAGTGAAGTACTGCGTGGAGTCCGCGGTGATGGGCGCGCTGGCCCCGGCGCTCGACGGCCGCGTGGCCGGCGACCTCAAGGGCGGAGGCAACCACTGCTACGTCGGCGGCCCGCATCCGCGCACCGGCGAGACGTTCATCTTCTACGAGTACCCGGCCGGCGGCACCGGCGGCTTCGACGGCGGCGACGGCAGCAACACGGTGCGCGCGTGGACCGAGAGCGACATGACGACCCTGCAGCCGATCGAGGCGATCGAGCAACTCTATCCGGTGCGCGTCGAGCGCACGTCGCTCCGGGAGGACTCGGGCGGCGCCGGCCGCTGGCGCGGCGGGCTCGGCCTCACGCGCGCCGTCCGCATCCTGGCGGAGGACACGCGGCTCTCGGTGCTGGCCGAGAAGGCCGTGCTCCCGCCGTTCGGCGTGTGCGGCGGCGGCGCCGGCGCCACGAATCGCTTCTGGATCCTGCGCGGCGTCCGGCCCGTGCAGCCCTCACCGCTGCCCGGCAAGGTCAGCGCGTTTCCGATCGAGCGCGACGACGTGCTGATGATGGAGAGCTCAGGCGGCGGTGGCTTCGGCGATCCGCTCGAGCGCGACCCCCTGCTGGTCGCCGCCGACGTGGCCGAGGGCTACGTGACCGCGGTCGCCGCCGAGGCCGCCTACGGCGTGGTGCTGCGCCCTGACGGACCGGATCCCGACGCCACGCGCGCCCGGCGCGAGACGCTCCGGCGCCGGCGGCAGCGCGTGAGGCTGATCGCCGCCCCGGGCCTCGACGGCCCGCGCGGCCGCGCGATCCGCCTCGACGCCGCCACCGCCGGCGCGCTCGGCGTCGGCGCCGGCGCCGTGGTGGAGCTGGTGAACCCGCGCGGCGCGCCGCTGCGCGCGTGGGTCACCGACGTGGTGACCGGCGAGAGCCGTGCGGAGATCGCTCCCGCGGCACTCGGCATGCTGGGGGCCGCCGCCGGCGCCGAGGTCGACGTGCGCGCCGTCCACTCCGGCCTGCTCAGAGCCCCGCGATGACCGCGGCCGATCGCGCGCCGGCGGTGACGGTGCGCTTCGTCGGCTCCGGCGACTCGTTCGGCAGCGGGGGACGGTTCCAGACCTGCATCGTCGTCGACGGTCCGCGATCGCGGTTCGCGATCGACTTCGGCGCTTCGTCGCTGATCGCGCTCGCCCAGCAGGGCATCGACCCCAACTCGATCGACGCGGTCGTCCTCACGCACCTGCACGGCGATCATTGCGCCGGCGTGCCGTTCCTGTTGATCGACGCGATGCTGGCGAGCAAGCGCTCGCGCCCGCTGACGATCGCCGGTCCGCGCGACCTCCCGCGGCGGATGGCCGACATCCGTGAGGCGCTGTTCCCCGGCTCCCACGGGATGACGCCGGGATTCCCGCTGCAGTGGCTCGAGCTCGAGCCCGGCCGGGCTCACCCGATCCTCGACCTGGTGGTGACGGCCCGGCCCGCGCGTCACACGCCGGAGACGAATCCTACCGCCGTCCGCGTGGAGGTCGCCGGCAAGGTCATCGCGTACACCGGCGACACCGAGTGGACCGACGACGTCGCGCAGGTCGCCCGCGGCGCCGACCTCTTCATCGCGGAGTGCTATTTCTACGACAAGCCCGTCAGGTGGCACCTGAACTATCCGGCCATCACGGCGCACGCCGGGGCGGTCGGGGCGAAGCGCCTGATCCTGACCCACATGAGCCGGGAGATGCTCGCTCACGCCGGCCGCGTGCCCGAGGAGTGCGCGCGCGACGGGCTGGTGGTCGTGCTGTAGCCGGGCCGCGCGAGGTCGGGAGCTACTTGCGGCCGGCCTGGGCCTTCTTGGGCGCCGCGGCCGGCTTGGGCTTGGCGGCGGGCGCGGCGCCGGCGCGGGCCGGCGGCTTCTTGGCGGTGGCGTCCTCGGCCGACAGCCCGCGCTTGGCCAGGCTCTCCTTGAGCGCGTCCATGAGGTCGATCACCTGCGCGCGCGGCGCGGCCGGCTCGGCCAGGGTGATCTCCTGGCCCTCGACCTTCTTGTTGATCATCTCCAGCACGCGGTGGCGGTACTCGTCGCTGTAGCGGGCGGGGGAGAACGTCTCGCTGGCCAGTCCGTTGATGAGCTGCAGCGCCAGGTCGAGCTCGCCGTCCCTGATCTTGGCCGACGCCCCCTTGTCGATCTCGCCGAAGTCGCGCACCTCGTCGGCGAAGTACATCGTGTGCAGCATCAGCCCGCCCTGGGCGGCGCGGATGAGGACCAGGCTCTCCTTGCCGCGCATGACGTACCGGGCGAGGGCGACCTGACCGGCCTTCTCCATCGCGTCGGACAGCAGGCGATAGGGCTTCTCGCCGCCCTTGTCCGGCCCGAGATAGTACGTCTTCTCGAAGTAGATCGGATCGACGTCGGCCAGCGGGACGAACTCGGCGATGTCGATGATCTTGGAGGCCTCGCCCTCGAGCGCCTTGAGCTCGTCGTCGGCGACGCGCACGTACTGGTCCTTGGCGAACTCGTAGCCGCGCACCAGCTCGGCGCGCTCCACCGTCTTGTTGCAGGTGGGGCAGAACGTCTGTTGCCGGATGCGCGAGCCGCAGACGCCGTGGAGCTGGTTGAAGGCGACGTTGCCCGACGAGGCCGCCGTGTAGAGGCGGACCGGAATCGACACCAACCCGAACGAGATCGTCCCCGAGCCCAGCGAGTGCGGCGGCATCCCCGACCCCTCCTCGACGAAAGTCCCTGAACGATAGCACGCGGAGGCCTCACGCGCGCCAAACCCGGACTATCCTAGGGATTGTGCCCGCCCCCCTCGACGACTACCGAAAGAAGCGCGATCCCCAGCGCACGCCCGAGCCGTTCGGCGCGCGGCCGGGGGCGGCCGGCCCGGCCGGCGTCGAGGACGGGCGCCTCTTCGTCATCCAGAAGCACGCCGCCCGCCGGCTGCACTACGACCTGCGCCTCGAGATGGACGGCGTGCTCAAGAGCTGGGCGGTGCCCAAGGGCCCGTCGCTGCGCGCCGAGGAAAAGCGCCTGGCCGTGCACGTCGAGGACCATCCGATCGAGTACGCCGACTTCGAGGGCATCATCCCCGACGGCAACTACGGCGCCGGCGCCGTCATCGTGTGGGATCGCGGCTGGTACCGCCTGCTGAAGGGCGCCCCGCCGGCCGAGCAGCTGGGCACCGGCCGGCTCGACGTCGAGTTCTTCGGGATCAAGCTGCGCGGGCGCTGGACGCTCGCGCGCATGGGCGGCACGTCGAAGGACTGGCTGCTGCTCAAGAAGGCCGACGGATTCGCCGGCGGCGACGAGGCGACCGAGCGCTTTCCGGAGTCGGTGCTGTCCGGCCTGACCGTCGAGGAGGTGCGGGCCGGCTCGCCGCGCCTGGCCCCGCTGCGCGCGCGCCTGGCACGCGCCGGGACGCCGGCGCGTGCGGTGGACGCCGCTCGCCAGCCCGTCATGCTGGCCTCGCTGGCCGAGCGGCCGTTCTCGAGGCCGGACTGGCTCTTCGAGATCAAGTACGACGGCGTGCGCGTGCTGGCCGCCCGCGACGGCGAGCGCGTCGAGCTCTACGGTCGGGCCGGGCAGGTGTTCACCGGGCGCTATCCGGAGGTCGTCACCGCGCTGCGCACGCTGCCGCTCGGGCGCTTCGTCCTCGACGGCGAGGTCGTCGCGCTCGACGAGCGGGGGCGGCCGTCGTTCCAGCGCCTGCAGAACCGCATGCACCTCACCCGGCCGGCCGACGTCGAGCGCGCCCGCTCGACGGTGCCGGTGAGCGCGGTCTTCTTCGACGCGCTCGCGCTCGACGGGCACGATCTGCGCGACGTCGCCCTGGCAGAGCGCAAGGCCTCTCTCGCGCTGGTGCTGCCGGCGCGCGGCGTGATCCGCGCCGGCGAGCACGTGGAAGACCGCGGCGAGGCGTTCTACGAGGCGGCCGCCGAGCAGCGGCTGGAGGGCATCATCGCCAAGCGCGCCGACAGCCGCTACGTCGGCGGACGCACGCGCGAGTGGCTGAAGATCAAGTGCCACCTCCGCCAGGAGTTCGTCATCGGCGGCTGGACGGAGCCGCAGGGCACGCGCGGGTGGTTCGGCGCGCTGCACGTGGGGATCTACGACGGTGACCGCCTCGTCTATGCCGGCAAGGTCGGCACCGGCTTCGACGAGGCCACCCTGCGCCGCGTGTGGGACCGCCTGCAGCCGCTCGCGCGCGCCCGGTCGCCGTTCGATGCCGGCACGCCCGGCGGCCGCGGCCACCACTGGGTCGAGCCCCGGCTGGTCGCCGAGGTGCGCTTCACCGAGTGGACCGAGGAGGGCGGGATCCGCCATCCGGCATTTCTCGGCCTTCGCGACGACAAGGACCCGCGCGAGTGCCGCCGCGAGGCCGGGCCGGCCGCTCCCGCGCCGGCGCCGGCGGCGGCGCCGCCCGAGCCCGGCGAGCGCCGGGTGACGCTCACGAATCCGAAGAAGGTGTTCTGGCCGGACGACGGCTACACGAAGGCGGATCTCGTCGCCTACTACGAGCGGTTGGCGCCCTGGTTGCTGCCGTATCTCGCCGACCGGCCGGTCGTGCTGACCCGCTACCCCGACGGCATTCGCGGCAAGTCGTTCTTCCAGAAGGACGCACCGTCGTGGGCGCCCCCGTGGGTGCGCACCGAGCGCATCTGGGCCAGGGGCGTCGAGCGCGACATCGACTACTTCATCGTGAGCGACGTGGAGACGCTGCGCTACGTCGCCAATACCGGCACGATCCCGCTGCACCTCTGGGCCTCGCGGGTCGGCTCGCTCGAGCGGCCCGACTGGCTCGTGCTCGACCTCGATCCGAAGGGGGCGCCGTTCACGGACGTGGTCGCGATCGCGGTGGCGCTGCGGGCGATCCTCGAGCGGCTGGGGCTGCCCAGCTTTCCCAAGACCTCCGGCGCGACCGGCCTGCACATCCTGCTGCCGCTGGCGGCGCGCTACTCTTACGAGGAGACGCGGACGTTCGCGAACCTGCTGGCCACGCTGGCGATCGAGGCGCAGCCGGCGATCGCCACGATCGCGCGGATGCTCCGTACCCGCGAGGGCAAGGTGTACGTCGACTACGGCCAGAACGGCCACGGCCAGACGATCGTGGCACCCTTCGCGGTGCGGCCGCTGCCAGGCGCCCCGGTGTCGTGCCCGCTACGATGGTCGGAGGTGACTACGAAGCTCGATCCGCGCCGGTTCACGATCGCGACCATGCCGGCCCGCCTCGACCAGCTCGGCGACCCGCTGGCGCCCGTCCTCGGCGCCGGCGTCGACATCGCGGCCGCGCTGGCCCGGCTCGACGCGCCGCCGCCCCAGCCATGATCCGCCTCGCGGGGCTGCTGCTCGCGCTCGCCGCCCTCCTCGGCGGCTGCGCGGAGCCTCCGGGCGCCCCGGGCCCGATCACCATTGTGTTCAAGCATGCCAAGATCCTCGGCCCGCTCGATCCGATCCCCGGGTTGCTGCGCGAGTTCGAGCGGCGCCATCCCGGCGTCGTCGTGCGGAGTGAGCCGCTCAGCTGGACCAGCGACGAGCAGCACCAGTTCTTCGTGATCAATCTCGACGGCCGCACGCCGAGCTTCGACGTGCTGCTGCTCGACGTCATCTGGGTGCCGGAGTTCGCCCAGGCCGGCTGGCTGCTCGATCTCTCGCCGTGGGTGACGCCGGAGGAGCTGGCGCCGCACTTTCCTGCGGCGGTCGCCGCCGCCACCTGGGGCCACGGCGTGTGGGGACTGCCGTGGAACATGAACGTCGGCGTCCTCTACTACCGGCGCGATCTGCTCGGCAAGTACGGGTTGACCGCGCCGCGGACGTGGGAGGCGCTCGTCGAGCAGGCCGCGCGGGTCCGGGCCGGCGAGCGCGACGGGCGCCTCGACGGCGTGCTGTGGCAGGGCAAGCAGTACGAGGGGCTCGTCGTCAACACCCTGGAGCACTTCTGGGCGAGCGGGACCTCGCTGCTCGGCGACGATGGCCGCGTGCTGCCCGATCCCGAGCGCGCGGCGGCGGCGCTCGGGTTCATGCGCGGGCTCCTCCAGCGCGGCGTGAGCCCGGGCTGGGTGACCGCCGGCGACGAGGAGCTGACGCGCCGGCCGTTCGGCGACGGGCGGGCCGTGTTCGTCCGCTCGTGGCCCTACGCGCTCGATCTCTTCGAGGCGCCCGATTCGCCCGTGCGGGGTCGCGTCGGTATCGCGGCGGTGCCGGGGCACGCGGGCGGCGCGGCGGGCGCCGGGGCCACCGGCGGCTTCCATCTCGCGGTCAACCGGCGCACGCGGCACGCGGACGCCGCCGTCGCGCTCGTGCGGTTCCTGGCCAGCGACTACGGCCAGCGCGCGATCGCCGCGCCCGGCGTCGCGCTCTATCCCACCCGGGTCGCCCTCTACCACGACGCCGCCGCGGTGCGCGCGCACCCCGGCATGCCGCGCTTTCACGATCTCGCGCTCGCCGCGCGGCCGCGGCCGGTGACGCCCTACTACCTGATGATGTCCACCACGCTGCAGCCCGAGTTCTCGGCCGCGCTGGTGGGCGTCAAGCGGCCGGAGCAGGCGGTGGCCTACGCGCGGCGCCGGCTCGAGTACCTTCTGAGCGGCCTGCGATGACCGCGCGCCAGCGCGCCGACCGGCGCGCCGGCCTGGCCTTCGCCGCGCCGGCGATGCTGGCGCTGGGCGCGCTCGCCGCGTATCCGGCGCTGTGGGTGCTGTGGCTCTCGCTGCAGCAGCGCGTGCCGATCTTCGGCATCGCCCGCTTCGTCGGCCTCGATCACTTCCTGTTCCTGGCCGGCGACGCGCGCTTCTGGAACGCCGTCCGCGTCACGCTGGTGTTCACGCTGGCCTCGGTCGCGCTCGAGCTGGCGCTCGGCGTGGCGGTGGCGCTCGCGCTGCAGCGCCAGCGCACCGGGCGCCGGCTGGCGCTCTCGCTGCTGCTGCTCGGCTGGGCGCTGCCGTCGGTGGTGACCGCAAAGCTCTTCGAGTGGCTGTATCACCCCTCGGCCGGGCTCGTGAACGTCGTTCTCGGCGGCCACGCGATCAACTGGCTCGGCGATCCGCGGCTGGCGCTGCCCGCCCTCGTCGCCGCCGACGTCTGGCGCACGATGCCGTTCGTCGCGCTGCTCTGCTACGCGCGGCTGCTGACGATTCCCGTCGAGGTCTACGAGGCCGCGCGCGTCGACGGCGCCGGGCGGGCGGCGACGCTGCGGTCGATCACGCTGCCGCTGCTGCGGCCGATCCTCCTGGTCGCGCTGCTGTTCCGCACGCTCGACGCGCTGCGCGCGTTCGACCTGATGTTCGTGCTGACCGGCGGCGGCCCTGCCAACACCACCGAGACGCTGACGGTCTACGCCTACCGCAGCCTGTTCCAGACGCTCCAGCTCGGCTTCGGCGCCGCGATCGGCGTCGTCGTCTTTGCGCTGGTCATGGCCGTCGCCTGGGGCTACCTGCGCGCGCTGCGCGGCGCCGGCGTCGCCGCGTGAGGCGCCGGCTGCGCGCGTGGGACGCGGCGGTGCTGCTGCTGCTGGCGGCGTGGGCCACCCCGTTCTTCTGGCAGCTGCGCACCTCGTTCACACCGGACGTCGAGCTGCTGACGACCGACCGCGCGGTGCCGGCCCATCCCACGCTGATCCACTACCGCGCCGTCGTGGACCGCAGCGTGATGCCGCGCGCGCTGCTGAACAGCCTCGGCGTGGCGTCGATCACCACACTGCTGGCGATCGCGCTCGGCCTGCCGGCCGCCTACGCGCTGGCCCGGCTGCCGGTCCCCGGCAAGGGCCTCCTGCTCCTGGCCGTCGTGGCCAGCACCGCGTTTCCCCAGATCACGACCGTGAGCCCGCTCTACCTCCTGCTCCGCGCCCTCGGCCTGCGCGACACCTGGACGGCGCTGGTGCTGGCCGACACGTCGTTCGCGCTGCCGCTCCTGATGTGGCTGCTGGCCGGGTTCATCCGCGACATCCCGCTCGAGCTGGAGGAGGCGGCGTTCCTCGACGGCGCCGGCCGCGTCGCCGTCGTGCGCCGCGTGATCCTGCCGCTGGTGGCGCCCGGCGTGGCCTCGGCCGCGCTGCTCACGTTCCTGGCGGCGTGGAACGAATTCCTGTTCGCGTTCACCTTCACGGCCACCGAGGCCAGTCGCACGGTGCCGGTCGCCCTGGCGCTCTTTCCCGGCGTGTTCGAGGTGCCCTGGGGCGACATCGCGGCGGCGTCGATGCTGGCCGCGCTGCCGCCGATCGTGATCGTGGTGGCGCTGCAGCGCTGGCTCGTGCGCGGCCTGGTGGCCGGCGCGCTGAAGGAGTGAGTCAGCGGCGCAGGGCCGCCCAGGCCAGTGCCGCCCAGCCGGCGAGGAACGCCAGGCCGCCCAGCGGCGTGATGGCGCCGAGCCAGCGGTGGCCGGTGAGCGCGAGGAGATAGAGGCTGCCGCAGAAGACGACGGTGCCGGCGACGAAGAGCCAGCCGGCGGCCAGCGTGGCGCCGCCGGGCCAGCGGCCGCCCGCCCACGCCGCCGCCAGCAGCGCGAGCGCGTGATACATCTGATAGCGGGCACCGGTCTCGAAGACGGCCAGCATCTCCGGCGACAGGCGCTCGCGCAGCGCGTGGGCGCCGAAGGCGCCGGCGCCGACGGCGAGCAATCCAGACAGCGCGCCCAGCGCGAAGAACGTGCGCTCCATCGTCAGAGGCCCTGGCCCTCGCCCCACTGCGCGTAGAACTCCAGCGGGCGGCCGATCAGGTAGCGCTCGAAGTCGCCGTGAAAGCGCTCGGCGGCGACGTTCTCGAGGAAGCCGGAGGCGGCCGCATCGTCGAGGTCGGAGTCCGGATCGGCCATGCATTCCGAGAGCAGCCAGGCCAGCGCCTGGACGCGCTCGGCCGGCAGCTCCTCGTAGCGCTCGCAGAAGTACGCGCTGAACTCGCCGAAGGCGCCGTGCAGCGTGAACGAGCCGTCGGAGTCGCGCTGGTCGTTGTCGGGGCCGTTCCAGTACTCGGCGAAGTCGGGAAACAGCCCGACCAGGCGGCCGAGCAGCTCTTCCGGGGACATGTCGTCGTCCTCGGCCATCAGCAGCCCGACCGCGCGACGATCCACCCGTTTCGGATCCGCAGGTCCAGCATGACGATCCTCCTCCCGCGCTCAGCGGCCCAGCTGCGCCAGCAGGCGGTTGGCCAGCGCGGGACCGGTGCCCTTCTCCTCGTGCTTGAAGAAGACGAACGCATCGCGCCACCGCTCGCCGATCCGGCGCATGGTGGCGAGCCAGCCGGCGAGGTCCTCGTCGGAGTAGCCGGCGGCGCGCAGGCGCAGGTAGCCCCAGTCGGCCGTGGCGACGGCCGGCGTGGCGCCCTCGTCGTTGTCGGCCACGCAGAGGGCGGCGTTCCGCGCGCGCAGCAGCGTGTAGACCTCGTCGGTGAACCACGAGGCGTTGCGGAACTCGAAGGCGGCGCGGACGTCGGGCGGCAGCAGGACCAGCAGGTCGGCGAGCCGGCTGGCGTCGGCCTTGAAGTTCGGCGGCAGCTGGAAGAGCAGCGGGCCGAGCCGCGCGCCGAGCGTGCGCGCCACGTCGCAAAACGCGCGCACCGGGTCGTCGACGTTCTTCAGGCGCGCGAAGTGCGTGATCCGCTGCGGCGCCTTGAGGACGAACGTGAAGGCGGGCGGCACGACGCCGGCCCAGGCGTCCACGACCTTCGGGGTGGGCATCCGGTAGAAGGTGTTGTTCACCTCGACGGTCGAGAAGCGCCCGGCATAGTACGGCAGCATCGCCGCCGGCTTCATGTCGGACGGATAGAACGAGCCCTTCCACTCGGAATAGTTCCAGCCCGACGTGCCCACGCGCACGTCCATCACGCGACCCCCGAGCGCGACGGCTCGGCGGAGGCGCTGCCGAGCGACGGGGGATTCGAGAAGTGCCACGGCTGGGCCGGGCCGCTGCCGAGGGGCGGGGGAACCGAGGAGCGCCGCGGCTTGGCCGGGGCGCTGCCGAGGGGCGGGGGAACCGAGGAGCGCCGCGGCTTGGCCGGGGCGCTGCCGAGCGACGGGGGGGTATGGGGGGCCATTTCGGGGCCCCCCATCAGATGGTCAGCAGGCCGCCGTTGGGCGACAGCCACTGCCCGGTGACGAAGCTCGCCTCGTCGGAGGCCAGGAACAGCGCGGCGCTGGCGATCTCGCGCGGGTCGCCGAGCCGGCCGAGCGGCGTCTGGCGCTCGGCCAGCATGCGGACCATCGGCGGCAGCGGATCGAGGATCGGCGTGTCGATCCAGCCCGGGCAGATGGCGTTGACGCGGATGCCGCGGGTGGCGACCTCGCGGGCGACCGAGCGCGTGAAGCCGAGGATCCCCGCCTTGGCCGCGCCGTAGTGCGGCGCCACCT
>Ga0209474_10002809_pt1 | contig 15698 bp, 15 predicted proteins | sample GraSoiAngelo_145_FD_185902 | JGI IMG/M metagenome (GOLD analysis project Ga0209474, IMG submission 185902) | Grasslands soil microbial communities from the Angelo Coastal Reserve, California, USA - 14_1009_05_20cm (SPAdes) (version 2) | ecosystem: Environmental > Terrestrial > Soil > Grasslands...
GAACTCCACGAACATGTTGCGGCGCCAGTAGTCGCTCGGCAGGAGTCCCTCTTTCGACCTCCAGCCCTTGGTGAAGACCGGCCGCTCGCGGTACGTGAAGTCCATCTGCTTCAGCCAGTGAGGAATCCAGGCGGCCTCGTGCTCGACCGAGCCGACCCGCAGCCGTGGATACCGATCGAAGACGCCGGCAAAGATCATCGCGGACAGCGAGTAGCGCACCCAGTAGTCCGTGGTCGACCGGCCGGCGCCGGTCAGCTCACCGAGGTTCATCGTGAACTCGCAGCCCGGAACGCCGCCCCGGGGCGTGCCGATGTGCAGGAGGAGCGGAAGCCCGAGGTCCTGCGCGGTCCACCACAGCCGATCGTAGATGGCGTGCCGGTACGGCCGCTCGGCCAGCGGCGAGACCGGGATGAACGCGCCGACCAGCCCCAGCTTCGCGCAGCGCTCGAGCTCCTGCGCGGCCTCCTCGACATCGTCCACGTTGATCATGGCGATGCCCTTGAGACGGTCGGGATAGGGCTTGCAGAAGTCCGCGATCCAGTCGTTGTAGACGCGGCAGATGGCGGTGAGCAGCGCGCTGTCCGGGATGCGGTACCAGAACAGGCCCTGGCTCGGCTGCAGGCACGAGCCCCACACGCCGTCCATCTCGTTCTCCTTGATCATCGAATGCGGATCGTAGGCGCCGAGGCGGACGTCCTCCCACATGCCCAGGAAGTCGATCTGCGACGGGTCCTCGAACCGCTGCCCGGCCTGCATCACGGCACCCAGCGTGCCGACCTGCTGCCCGTCGATGACCCAGGCGTCGAACTTCCGCCCGGTGGGCGTCTCCAGGCGCTCCAGGCGCGGCGCCCGGTCGCGGAACCGGGGCTCGATCCGCTTCGCGTACAGGTCCGGTGGCTCGACGATGTGAGAATCGGCCGAGATGAGCTTGTACGCGGTCATTGCAGCCTCCTCGTCACCACATGTGGGGCCCCGAGATGGCCCCCCATCAAGACGGAAGCCCGTAGTACGCGGCGCAGTTGTCCCAGAGGATCTTGCGCTTGCTTTCCTCGGAGATCGGCAGCCTGAGAAACGACTCGACGGCCCGGGGGAACTTCGAGTCGCCGTGCGGGAAATCCGTCGAGAACACGATCCGCTCGTCCCCGATGGCGTCGATGACGTGGCGGACCGGCTCCTCGTCGCACTCGACCGAGACGAAGCACTGCCGCTTGAAGTACGCGCTGGGCGCCATCGTCAGGTCGCTCGCGTAGACGTCGCCCAGCCACTCCCAGTGCTCGTCCATGCGCCAGAGCAGGAACGGCACCCAGCTGCAGTTGCCCTCCAGGAAGGCCACCCGCAGTCGCGGATGGCGCTCGAGGATGCCGCCCGCGCAGAAGGCGCCGGCGGTGAGCATCTGCTCGACCGGGTGGGAGTAGACGTGCTTGAGCATCGTGTTGGCGCCGAACTGCTCGCCCACCTGCCGCAGCAGCGAGCCCGACCCCTCGTGAAAGCCCAGCGGGACCTCCAGCTCCTCGAGGGCGGCCCACAGCGGCTCGTAGTAGCGATCGTGCCAGTTCCGACCGTTCACCTCGTTCGGCCGCAGGAACATCGCGCGGAAGCCGAGCTCCCGCACACACCGCCGGGCCTCGCTGACGGCATCGTTGACGTCGAACGGCGAGATCATGCCGGCCCCGAGCAGGCGCTCGGGGTTCTCCTGGCAGAACTCGTAGAGCCAGTCGTTGTAGGCGTGCGCCATGGCCGCGGCCAGCCGCGGATCCATGTCGGGGATCGTCAGCGCGAAGAGCCCGCGCGATGGATAGACCACGGCGACGTCGATGCCCTCGATGTCCATCGCCTCCAGCTGGACCTTGGACGTCCAGCCCCGTTCCGCGTACGGTCGCCAGCGCTCCTGGTTCAGGGCATAGTTGCGACCCTGGCGGCGCCGGCTCCGATCCGCGTCGATGGCCACCCGCCCCCACGGCTTGCCGCCGAGGGCCAGCCGCAGGTCGCCCTCGTCCTCCGTGAGGCCGACCGGCGCGCGGTCGCGAAAGGCAGGATCGATGTACCGGGGCCACAGGTCGGGAGGCTCGATGATGTGGATGTCACTGTCGAGGACCCTGAACGTGCCGTGCGCCATGGGTCACCTCCGTGCGCCGGCACCGTAACCCCCCCTCCCGTCCTTGTCAAAGGCGTCGCGAGCCGCTGCCGTCGAAGTCGACGTCCTTACAGTGACGCACGGAGCGCGGCGAACGGCGCGGTCCACCCCACGATGGCGCCCTGGGCGCGCACCATGTCGAGGGTGGCGCGCTTGAACTCCGGGAAGTAGCTCTCCGTCGCATCCTCGATCAGCAGGCACTCGTAGCCTCGGTCGTTCGCCTCGCGCATGGTCGTTTGCACGCACACCTCCGTGGTGACGCCGGCGAGGATCAGGTGGGTGACGCCGCGCCAGCGCAGCATCTCGTCGAGAGGCGTGGCCCAGAACGCGCCCTTGCCCGGCTTGACGATGACCGGCTCGCCGGCGAGAGGTGCCAGCGCCGGCACGATATCGTTCCCGGGCTCGCCGTCCACCAGGATGCGGCCCATCGGTCCCTTCGCGCCGATGCGCAGGGCGGGATCCCCGCGATGCTGCTTGGCCGGCGGACAGTCGGCGAGATCCGGCCGGTGACCCTCGCGCGTGTGGAGGACCGTGATCGCGTGGTGGCGGGCCCAGTCGAGCAGCGCCCGCACCGTGGGGACGATCGCGCTCAGGCGGCCCACGTCGTTGCCGAGCGCCTCGCCGAAGCCGCCGGGTTCGACGAAGTCGCGCTGCATGTCGATGACGAGCAGCGCGGTGCTTCGGGGCTCGAAGCGGTAGGAATACGGCTGCGCCGCGACCTCGGCCATGGCGCCAAGATCCTCGAAATGGGGTGTCGCCGCAAGCGCGCGCGGCAGCGGCGTAGAATCGGGCGCCGTGGACACGCTGCTCGCGGTGAACGGCACGCTCATGCGAGGCCTTCCGCTCAATGGTCACCTGCTGGAAGCCGGCGCGAGCTTCGTGCGCGAGGCCCGCACCGCGCCGGTCTACCGTCTGTGGTCGATCGGCGACCGCCATCCGGCGATGGTCCGGGTGGCCACCGGTGGCGCGGCGATCGCCGTCGAGGTGTGGTCGGTTCCCGCGGCCGGGCTGGCGGACATCCTGGCGAAGGAGCCGCCCGGCCTCTGCATCGGCAAGGTGCGGCTCGACGACGGCAGCGAGGTGCTCGGCGTCCTCGGCGAGCCGATCCTCTGCGAGGGGCAGCGCGACATCACGGCCCACGGCGGCTGGCGCGCCTACGTCGCGACGGGACGCTGCTAGAATCGCGTCGGGAGGGCACCATGGCGGACGACGATCGGCGGCTCGTGGTCGCCCTCGGCGGCAACGCGATCCTCCGCGCCAAGGAGCTGTCGAGCTACACGGCGCAGTTCGACAACGTCCGTCGTACGTGCGGGCAAATCGTCGAGCTGATCGCCGAGGGCTATCGTCCGGTGCTGAGTCACGGCAACGGTCCCCAGGTGGGCAATCTATTGATCCAGAACGAGGCGGCGGCGCGGCTGGTGCCGAGCGTGCCACTGGACGTCTGCGGCGCCGAGACGCAGGGCCAGATCGGCTACATGATCCAGCAGGCGCTGAGCAACGAGCTGCGGCGCCTGGGTCGAACCCAGCCGGTGGCGAGCGTCGTGACCCAGGTTCTGGTGGACGCCGACGATCCGGCGTTCGCGACGCCGATCAAGCCGGTGGGGCCGTTCCTGCCTCGTGAGATCGCCGAGCGGCGCATGCGTGAGCGGGGCGAGACGTGGTCGCTCGTGGACACGCGCGGCTGGCGCAAGCTCGTGCCCTCGCCGCGGCCGATCGGCATCGTGGAGGTCGCCGCCATCCGCGCGCTGGTCGACGCGGGGGTGGTGGTCGTGGCCTGCGGCGGCGGTGGCGTGCCGGTGTTGCGGCGGCCGGACGGCCACCTGCAAGGCGTGGAGGCCGTCGTCGACAAGGACCTGGCCGCCGCGCGCCTGGCGCTCGACCTCGGCGCCACCACGCTGTTGATCCTCACCGACGTGCCCGGCGTGGCCGTGGACTTCGGCAAGCCGAGCCAGCGCTTCCTCGGCCAGATGACCCTGACCGAGCTCGAGAGCCTGCTGGTCCAGGAGCCGTTCTCGGCGGGCAGCATGGGCCCCAAGGTGCGCGCGGCCTACCGCTTCGTGCACGACGGCGGCAAGCGCGCCATCATCTGTGCGCTGGAGGACGCGCTCGCCGGCGTCGGCGGCCAGGCGGGTACGCAGGTCGTGGCCGACGGCGCCTTCCAGCCGTCCCTGCTGCGCTGAGCGCGACGCTTCAGCGCGGCTGGCCGACGACCCCCTCGACGAGCCAGTTCATCTTGCCGAGATCGGTGAGCGGGAAGACCTCGCCGGCCTTCACCCGCTCGAGGCCGGTGTTGTCCTTCAGCGGTCCCTGGAAGGGATGCGCGCGGCCGCCGGTGAACTCCTGCCGCTTGGCGTCGACCAGCCTCGCCGCCTCCGCCGGCACGGCGGGCCCGAAGGGCGCGATCGCCAGCAGGTCGTCGCCGAGCGAACCCAGGATGTTCTCGCTCTTGAAGCTGCCGTCCATCACCTGCCGCGCGAAGCGCGTGTAGAGGTTGCCCCACGTGAACGCGATGCCGCTGATCCAGCCGTTCGGCGCAAACTTCTGCGCGCCGAGATAGTGATAGCCCACCGAATACGCGCCGCGCTTCTCGGCCGTCTGCACCACGGTGATGGGCGAGTCCACGATCACCCCCAGCACGTCCACGCCCTGGTCCAGCAGCGCCGTGGCCGCGGTCGCTTCCTTCGCGGGGTCGAGGAACGTCCCGGTGAAGACCACGCGGGTCTCGGCCTTCGGGTTGACCGAGCGGGCGCCCAGCTCGAACGCGTTGATGTTGGCGAGGAAGAAGCTGATGGGCAGGGCCACCACGTAACCGATCTTGTTCGTCCGGGTGACCTTGCCGGCGGCCAGGCCGAGCAGGTAGAAGCCCTCGGGCGTGCTCGCCCAGTAGGTGGTCAGGTTCGGCGCGCGCTTGTAGCCGCCGGGATGGGCGAACTTCACGTCGGGGTAGCGCTGGGCCACCCGCAGGGCGGGCTCCAGGTAGCCGAAGCTCGCCGGGATGATCAGGCGGGCGCCCCGCTTGATCATGCTCTCCATCACGCGCTCGGCGTCGGCGCCCTCGGGCACGTTCTCGACCTCGATCACCTCGACCTCGGGCAGGTTGCGCTTCATCGCCTGGATGCCGTCGGCGTGGGCCTGGTTGTAGCCGGCATCGGTGATGGAGCCCACGTGCAGGATGCCCACGATGAGCTTCGGCTGCGCCGGCGCGACGCCCGGGCCGACGAGTAGCGCGCTGACGAGCGTGGCGACGATGGCTCGGGCGTTCATGACGTTCCCCCCTGGTTCGATGTCATCGCTGTCCCTGGAACACGCGGCCGAGGCTGCCCGGCGCGGCGTGGCGCCCCATGCCGCCCCCGGCCGCGAGCACGGCGAGGCTCAGCACGTAGGGCAGCATGTCGAGCACGAACGGCGAGATCGGCACGCCGCGCGCCTGCAGCTGCAGCTGGAGCGAGATGGCCCCGCCGAAGAGAAAGGCGCCGGCGATGGCGCGCAGCGGCTGCCAGCGCGCGAAGACGACGAGCGCGACCGCGATGAAGCCGCGGCCCGCCGTCATCCACTCCGCCCACGTCTTGGCCACGCCGATCGACAGGTGCGCGCCGGCGATCCCCGCGAGCAGGCCCGCGAGCACGAGGGCCTGGTACTGGACGGCGCGGGGGCTGCGCCCGGCCGCGAACGCCGCGACCGGATTCTCGCCGACCGCCCGCACCGCCAGGCCCCATCGTGTCGAGAAGAGCGCCCACCACGTGGCCACGGCGACCGGCAGGGCGGCGTACACCAGGGCGTCGTGCACGAACAGCGCGGGGCCCAGCACGGGGATGCTGGCGAGCCCGGGCACCGTCAGCTCGGCGAGCCCCGTGATCGGCCGGCCGATGTAGGGCGCGCCGATCAGCGCGCTCAGTCCGACGCCGCAGAACAGCAGCGCGAGCCCCGTCGCCAGCTGGTTGGCGCGGCGGTCGACGACGAGCCACGCGAAGAGCGCGTTGAACGCGGCGCCGGCCAGCGCGGCCGCCAGCACGCCGGCGGCCGCGCTGCCGGTCTGGACGGTCGTCACGAATCCGACGACCGCCCCCATCAGCATCACGCCCTCCAGCCCGAGGTTGACGACGCCGGCGCGCTCGCCGATCACCTCGGCCAGCGTGGCGTAGAGCAGCGGCGTGCCCGACACCACGCAGCCGGCCACCAGGCTGCGCGCGAATGCGGCGATCACGAGCGGGCCCCCGAGCGAGCGAGCACCACGAAGAGCAACACCGCCATGAGGATGTTCGCCACCGAGCCGGGCAGCGCCTGGGTCATCTGCAAGATGTCGCCGCCGGCGGTGATGACGGCCAGCACGAAGGCCGCACCGACGATGCCGGCCGGGTGGCCGGCCGCCATCCAGCTGATGAGGAAGCCCGTGTAACCGTAGCCGGGCGACAGGCTCGGCCTCAAGCGGCCCTGGATCGCCGACACTTCGGCCATGCCGGCCAGCCCGGCGAGGCCGCCGCCCACGATCATCAGGACGATCACGTAGCGGGTGACGGGCAGACCGAGCCGGCGCGCGGCCTCGACGTTGCCGCCGATGGCGCGCAGATCGAGACCCCAGCGCGTGCGGGTGACGACGAACGCGAACGTCGCCAGGGCGATCAGCCCCACGAGCAGTCCCGCATGCACGCGGCTGTCGGGCAGCGAGGGCACGATCGCCGCGTCGGTGAAGACCGCCGTCTGCGGATAGTTGACGCCCTCGGGATCGCGCCACGGACCGAACACGACGTACTGCACGAGCAGGATCGCGACGTAGTTCAGCAGCAGCGTGGAGATCGTCTCGCTGGCCCAGCCGCGCGCGCGCAGCACGCCGGCGACGGCGGCCCACGCCCCACCCCCGGCGAAGCCGAGCAGCGCCATGACGGCCAGGAGCGGCGCGCGCGGCCAGTCGCCGAGGTACAGGGCGGCCCCGGTGGCGCAGAGCGCGCCGACGAAGAGCTGGCCCTCACCGCCGACGTTGATCAGCCAGATGCGCGAGGGCACCGCCACTGCGAGCGCGGTGAGCAGCAGCGGCGTGACCTTCACGAGCGTCTCCGAGAACCCGTACGCACTCCCGAGCGTGCTCGCCACGATGTCGGCGTAGGCGCGCACGGGGTTGCGGCCGAAGACGAGGAGGAGGAGCGCGAAGGCCGCGAGCCCGAGAACGAGCAGGCCCCCGAAGCGGGCCACCGGCTCGAGCCGCGGATGCCGGAACGCGAGGGCCGCGCGCAGGGTGTCAGCCACGGGCGGCGACGGGCAGGCTGCCGGTCATGAGGTGGCCGATGGTCTCGACGGCGAAATCGGCGGGACGCCCGGCGCCGACGATGCGCCCGCCGAAGAGCACCACGAGGCGATCGGCGAGGGCGCACAGCTCGTCGAGGTCCTCCGAGATCAGCAGCACGGCGGCGCCGGCCTCCCGCGCCGCCAGCAGCGCGCGGCAGGTGGCGGCGGTCGAGCGCGCGTCGAGACCGCGCGCGGGGTCGAGGGCGACGATCAGCCGCGGCCCGTGCGTCAGCTCGCGCGCCAGCACCGCGCGCTGCACGGTGCCTCCCGACAGCGTCCCGACCGGCGCGTCGAGGGACGGCACCGGGAAGCCGAGGCGCGCGAAGGCGCGCGTCAGGTCCGCGCGCGCGGCGGCCCAGTCCACCGCGAGGCCGCCGGCGCGCGCGTAGCGGCGCCGATCGCCGAGCACCGCGTTCTCGACCGCGCTCAGCTGCGGCACCGCGGCCAGGCCGAGCGCGTCGTCGGGCACGAATACGACCCCGCTGGCGCGCACCCGCGCCACCGACCAGCGGGTGGCGTCGTCCCCCCAGAGCCACTTGCGACCGGCCGCGGCCGCGACCAGGCCGAGGATGACGTCGCCCAGCTCGCGCTGGCCGTTGCCCGAGACCCCGGCCACGCCGACGAGCTCACCGGGAGCCACCGTGAGATCGACGTCAGCGAGCCCGCATCCGTGCGCCTCGGCGCGCACGCTGACGCCGCGCAGCTCGAGGGCGGGGGCGGCGCCGGGCAGAGGTGCTTCCGAGCCTGGCGGTGGGGGGCGCCGTGTCCTCTCCCCCGTCGTCGTGTCGTCGAACATCAGCGCAACGAGCGCGGATTCCGTGGCCTCGGCGCGGGACAGCGAGCCGACCACGCGCCCGCGGCGCATCACGGTGATGCGGTCGGCCACCGCCAGGACCTCGCTGAGCTTGTGGGCGATGAAGACGACGGCGCGGCCGTCGCGCTTCAGCGTGGCGAGGACGTCGAGGAGGCCGGCGACCTCGTGAGGGGCGAGGCTGCGCGTCGGCTCGTCGAAGACGAGCACCCGGGCCCGGGCGAGCAGGAGCTTGACGATCTCCACCTTCTGCCGCTCGCCGACCGACAGCCGCCAGACCGGCGCCCGCGGATCGATGGCGAGGCCGTACTGCTCGGAGGTGGTCGCGATGCGCCGCGCCAGCGCGGCCCGGCCGAGCACCGCCGGCAGGTCGGGCAGGAAGAGGGCGATGTTCTCGGCGACCGTCAGGGCGGGAACCTGCACCAGGTCCTGGAACACCATGCCGATGCCGAGCGCGCGCGCGTCCTCGGGGGCGCCGATGGTGACCGGGGCACCGTCCAGGCGGATCTCGCCCGCGTCGGCGCGATAGAACCCGTACAGGATCTTCACCAGCGTGCTCTTGCCCGCGCCGTTCTCGCCGACCACGGCATGAACCTCGCCGGCATGGACGTCGAGGTCGACGTGATCGTTGGCCACGACACCGGGGAACGACCTGGTGATGCCGCGCAGCGTGAGCGTCGGCGAGGTCATCGCGCGCGCGATTATACGTGGGCGGCCCTTGTCCTTATAATGGTCGCCGCCTCATGGCCGACATCGCCGCCGCCAACCGCGAAGCGCTCGACCGGCTCTGCCGCGCGCGGCCGGCGTGGACCGCCATTCGGTCCGCGCGCGAAGCGCTCGGGCTCGAGGGCCGCACCCTCCTGCACGCGGGGCCGCCGATCGAGTGGGCACGCATGTGCTGGCCGATGCGCGGCGCCGTCAAGGCGGCGGCGCTGTTCGAGGGCTGGGCGCGCACGGCCGAAGAGGCCGAGGCGCTGGCGGCCTCCGGCGACATCGCCTTCGCGCCCTGCCATTCGCGCGGCGCCGTCGGCCCGATGGCCGGGGTCATCTCGCCCGGCACGCCGCTTCTCGTCGTGGAGGACGCGGTGAACCGGACGACGGCGTCGGGGTTCATCGCCGACGGCCCGTGGGGCCACCAGCTCCGCTTCGGCGCCCACGGGCCGGAGACGCTGAACGGCCTGCGCTGGATCCGCGACGCGGTGGCCCCGGCCTTGTCCGCGGTGCTCGAGCGCGAAGGACCGATCGACCTCGCGGCGCTGATGGCGCAGGCCTTCACCATGGGCGACGAGATGCACATGCGCAACGCCGCCGCCACCGGACTCCTCGCGCGCCGGCTCGCCGCGCCGCTGGTGGCGGCGGTGCCCGACGCCGCGCGCCTGGAGCCGATCATGCGCCTCGTCACCCGCGACAACGACCAGTTCTTCCTCGCCTGGTCGATGTGCGCGGCGAAGGCCGCCACGCGATCCATCGAGGGACTGGCGGCCTCCACCGTCGTGTGCACGATGGCGCGCAACGGCGTGGAGTTCGGCATCCGGGTGGCAGGGCTCGGCGAGCCATGGTTCACCGCGCCGGCCAGCGTCGTCGAGGGCGTCTACTTCCCGGGCTCGGCCGCGGGCGACGCCAATCTCGACACCGGCGATTCCGCCATCATGGAGACCTACGGACTCGGCGGGCTGGCGATGGCCTCCTCACCCGCGGTGCAGAAGATCGTCGGCGCCCGGTCGTGGGAAGACGCGCTCGCCACCACCCGCGACATGGCGGAGATCTGCGTCGGCCGCAACCCGCTCTTCCCGATCGCCGTGCTCGGAGGCGAGGGGACGCCGACCGGCATCGACATCCGCCGCGTCGTCAAGACCTGCATCGCGCCGAAGATCACCACCGCGATCGCGCATCGCGCGGCGCCGCGCATGATCGGCGCCGGCATCGCCACCGCGCCGATGGAGCCGTTCGTGGCCGCGCTGCGCGCGTTCGCCGAGCGGTACGGCGCCGCCGGGGCCTGACCGCGTGGCCGTCCGCGCCGTCGTCCGGCGCTCCTTCTACCAGGATTCGATGATGCTGATGAGCATGGCCGCGCGGCTGCGCGGCCAGCCGGGCGTGCGCGAGGCCGCCGCGCTCATGGGCACGCCGGCCAATCACGCGTTGCTGGCGGCGGCCGGGCTGGCCTCGCCGGAGGTCAAGGGCGCGGCCTCGGGCGACCTCGTGATCGTCGTCGACGCCGAGAGCGAGGCGGCCGCCGCGGCCGCGCTCGCGGCTGCCGCCGCGATGCTGGAAGAGCGCGGCGGCGCCTCCGGTGGCCTCCGCCGCCCGCGCACGCTCGCCGCCGCCCTCGCCGCGCGGCCCGATGCCAATCTCGCGGTGATCTCGGTGCCGGGCGCCTACGCCGCGCTGGAGGCGCGGACCGCGCTGCGCCGCGGCTTGCACGTGTTTCTCTTCAGCGACAACGTGTCCCTGGCCGACGAAGTGGAGCTCAAACGCCTGGCGGCCGCCCGGGGGCTGCTCTGCATGGGGCCAGACTGCGGCACCGCCTATCTGGGCGGCATCGGCCTGGGCTTCGCCAACATCGTGCCGCGCGGCCGCATCGGCTGTGTGGCGGCTTCCGGCACGGGCCTGCAAGCCGTCGTGTCGCGGCTCGCGGCGCTCGGAGAAGGCGTCTCGCACGGCATCGGCGTGGGCGGGCGCGATCTCTCGGCCGAGGTCGGCGGGACGATGACGACGCTCGCGCTCGCCGCGCTGGCCCGCGACCCGAGGACCGAGGCCATCGTCGTGATCTCCAAGCCGCCGTCGGCGGCCGCGCTGCCCGCACTCGAGTCGGCGATCCGGGCCACGGGCAAGCCCGTCGTCGTCTGTTGCCTGGGCGCGGCACGCCCCGGCGCGCCCGGCACCTGGGTCGACACGCTCGACGACGCGGCCGACGCGGTCGCGGCGCTCGTGCGCCGGGTCTCGTGGTCCCCGCGTGCCTTCAGCGATCCGGAATCCGTCGGCGCCCGCCTCGCGGCGCTGGGGCCGGCGCGCGGCACGATCCGCGGGCTCTACACCGGCGGCACCCTCGCTCACGAGGCGCGGCTGCTGCTGGAGCCGCTGCTCGGCGCTGCCGGCCACCGTATCCTCGACCTCGGCGCCGACGAGTTCACGGTCGGCCGCCCGCATCCCATGCTGGACCCCGACGCGCGCGCCGCGCAGGTGCGGGAGGCCGCGCGCGACCGCGACGTGGGGGTCGTCCTGCTCGACGTGGTGCTCGGGCGCGGGACGCATCCTGATCCCGCGGGCGTCGTGGCGCGCGCCGTTCGAGACGCGCGCGACACCGCCGCGCGCGCGGGCCGCGGGCTTCTCGTCGTCGCGTCGGTCGTGGGCACCGACGCGGATCCGCAAGGCCTGCGCCACCAGGTCGAGGAGCTCCGCGCCGCCGGCGTCGAGGTCCTGCCGTCCAACGCCCAGGCCGCACGCTTCGTCGCCGTCGCCCTTCGCCCCGAGCTGGCGCCGGCGCTACTGGGCCGATGACGCTCGACGCCGGACTCGACCAGCCGCTGCGCGTGGTCAACGTCGGCCTCGAGCTCTTCGCCGAGCAGATCGAGGCGCAGGGCGCCGCCGTGGACCGGGTCGACTGGCGCCCGCCCGCCGGAGGCCCGGACATCGCCTCGCTGCTCGCGCAGCTGGAGGAGTAGGAGCCCGTCGGGTTAACGAGGGCCGCGACGGCTCCGCCGGCGACGCCCGAGCGTCGGGGGCTTGGGGGCCATATCGGGGCCCCCATGTTCCTAGGAGCCCGTCGGGTTAACGAGGCCGCGACGGCTCCGCCGGCGACGCCCGAGCATCGGGGGGCTTGGGGGCCATATCGGGGCCCCCATGTTCCTAGGAGCCCGTCGGGTTAACGAGGCGGCGACGGCTCCGCCGGCGACGCCCGAGCGTCGGGGGGCTTGGGGGCCATATCGGGGCCCCCATGTATAACTAGATCGACTTGAGCCGGGGGGCGATCTCCCGGGCGAAGCCCTCGAGGCTCCGGTTCATCTGCGCGGGCCTCAAGCCCGGGGGGACCGCCCACGTCACCAGGTCGGTGATCCCGTGCTCGGCGATGAAGGCCGACAGCTCGGCCACGCACTGCTCGACGTCGCCGACGACCCACGTCTGCGGGATCCGCGGGCCGGCGCGATACCACGACCGCTCCTGGCCCGACTCGGCGAAGAACCGGTTGTAGAGCTCGCCGCGGTAGCGCTCGGCGGCGCGCACGGCCGGCCAGTCGCGCTCCGGATCGTCGGTCACGAAGCACGAGCGGATGATGCCGACCCGTCGCGCGTCCGGCGAGCGCCCCGCCGCACGCACGGCGTCACGCCAGGGATCGAGCACCTGCGCGCGCTCCCCCTGCGGCAGCAGATGCGCGTCGAATCGCGCCGCCCGCGCCGCGCCGCTCGCGGACATGGCCGCGATCCACAGCGGGGGGCCGCCCGGCTGCACGTAGCGCGGACGGATCACGACGTCGTCGAAGTCGTAGCGCTTGCCGTGGAAGCTGAAGCGCTCGCCCGTGAAGGCACGCGTGAGCACGGCCAGTCCTTCCTCCATCCGCGACAGGCGCTGGGGCAGCGGGATGCCGAAGCCGCGGAACTCGTGCGGCGCGTAGCCCATGCCCACGCCGATCTCGATCCGCCCGTCGCTCAGGTTGTCGAGCACGGCCAGGTCTTCCGCGAGCCGCACCGGGTTCTCGAACGGCAGCAGGCAGATGTCCGACGAGAATCGCACGCGCGACGTGCGAGCGGCCATCGCCCCGGCCACCGGCGTCCACGCCGGCAGATAGCCGTCCTCCACGAAGTGGTGCTCGGTGAACCACACGAGATCGAGGCCGAGGGTGTCGAGCCAGGCGACCTGCTCGAGGATCTCCGCGTAGAGCCGCGGCGTCGGAATGCGGGAGTCCGGCGGATTGCGGAAGTCGTAGACGACACCCAGCCGGAGTGGAGGGCGGCTCACGGCGATACAATAGCCGCCACCCCCCGAGAAAGCGACACGGAGTGAGACGATCATGGCGACCTCGGTCAGTGCGCCCGTGGTGGATTCCGACGGCCACGTCCTCGAGCCGGCCGACACCTGGCTGAAGTACCTCGAGCCCTCGTACCGCGATCGCGCCATTCGCATCGCCCGCGACGAGCGCGGGTACGAGGTGCTCCTCATCGACGGCCAACCGCTCAAGACGCTGCGCGGTGAGCTCGGCGCGCTCGGCGGGATCGGGATGGACGCGACGCGCCTGCTCACGCGCGGGCAGATGACCTACGCGGAGGGCAGCCCGGCCGGGGGCTACGATCCCGTCGAGCGGCTGAAGGTCATGGACGGCGAAGGCATCGACGCCGTGTTGCTCTATCCCACGATCGGCATCTGCTGGGAGGGGCACGTCAGCGACGGCGGGCTGGCCACGGCCTACACCCGCGCCTACAACCGCTGGCTGGTCGACTTCTGCCGCACCGACCCCCAGCGCCTCTATCCCGTCGCCCACATCTCGCTGCTCGATCCCGAGGGCGCCGTGCAGGAGACGCTTCGCGCGCGGCGCGACGGCTGCGTGGGCATCTTCCTCTCGCCGGACATCGCCGCCCGCGCCGGCCGCCACTTCGACGATCCGGTCTTTGCGCGGTTCTGGGAAACGGCGCAGGAGCTCGAGATGCCGGTGGCCTTTCACGTGGTCGTGCGCGATCGCCAGTGGTTCCGGCAGTGGCAGCGCCGGGATCCCTCCGATGCGCTGTTCAGCATCGCGTTCCTGGCCATCGACGTGATGGCGGCGTTCACGCAGATGCTGGCCGCCGGGATGTTCGAGCGCTACCCGCGGCTGAAGTGCGCGGTCCTCGAGGCCGGCTCCAACTGGATCGCGGCCTGGCTCGACCGGCTCGATCACAAGTACCGGGTCATGAAGCACCAGACGCCCATCCGCATGGAGCCGAGCGCGTATTTCTACCGCCAGTGCCTGATCTCGGCCGACCCGGACGAGTCCGTCACCGCGCAGATGGTCGAGCACCTCGGTGCCGACTACTTCATCTGGGCCTCCGACTACCCGCACATCGACGCCTCGTTCGGCGTCGTCGGCGAGCTGAAGGAGCGGCTGGCCCCGCTACCCGAGGACGCACGCCGCAAGGTCCTCGGCCTCAACGCTCAGCGCTTCTACCGGCTGGCCGGGTGACCTGCGGCCTCCAGGATCAGATTGGTGATCTCGTCGGGATGCGAGATCAGGGAGAGGTGGCTGGCCTTCACCTCGATCGTCTTGGCCTTCATCCGGCCAGCCATGAAGCGCTCCAGCTCGGGCGCGATCGTTCGGTCCTCCGTGGAGACCGCATACCAGCTCGGTTTCGACCGCCAGGCCGCCCTCGTCGTCCGTCCCGAGAACAAGGTGTCCGAGATCCGCCCCTGCACGGCATGGAGGATGCGCGCCCGGGCGGGCTCGATATCGCCGGCGAAGTCCCTGAGGAACGCTTCCTCGCTCAGCTGGGCGAAGCCGCCCGACTTCACGAGGCCGGCGCTGGCCGGTGGCGTCGGGAACCTGGCGGCGAGCGCGGTGTAATCCTCGCCGGCATCCGGCGCGCGGGCGGCCACGTAGACGAGGGCGGAGACCCTGGGATCGACGCCGGCCTCGCTGATGACCATGCCGCCCCAGGAGTGAGCGACCAGCACCGTCGGTCCGTCTCGAAGGGCCAGGATGCGGCGCGTCGCCTCGACGTCGGCCGCGAGCGAGGTCAGCGGATTCTGGACGGCCGTCGCCCTGAGGCCGGCCTGCTGCAGCCGCCCGATCACTTCGGACCAGCAGGATCCATCCGCGTAGGCGCCGTGCACCAGCACCACGTTGCGGGCCACGGGCGGAGTCTGCGCCCCGGCGGCCCCGACCACGGACCAGCTGGCAGCCCCGGCAAGGAGCGTGGCGGAGAACGAGCGTCGATCCATCGTGCCTTTGGGACGTTCGACGGTGGGCGCGCGAAGCATGGCGTGGGCTTTTCGCAAGAAACCGACAGCCACTCCGTGCGGGAACGATACTGTGACAGGGCCAACCCTCGAGACAGACGTCCGTTGCCGGGCCGGAATTCGTATCCGGTCGATGGAGCCTGACATGGCAGTCGCCGAGCTTGCGAACGCGCTCGAACGCACAGAAGAGATCGAGCTGACGACGGTCGGCCGCGTCTCCGGCCGCAAGATCTCCCACCCCGTCTGGTTCGTGACGGACGCCGACGATCCTGGCGAGGTGCGCCAGGTGGTCGAGAAATTCCGTGCCAGGTACGGCGCCGGCGAGGTCGCGAAGTATTACTCGAAGCTCGACGTAGCCGTCAGGGTGCCGATCGGGTCATAGCCCCAGGCCGCGCGTATTCGACACGCTGACGAATGTCTCGCCGGCGATCTCTATCTGCCCGGCGAATGCTGGGGCCGGAATGTCTCGATCAAGGTGGTCGGTGGCTTCGCCAAGTCCATCCCCGACAATGAAGTTCGACCTCACGGAAGTCATCGCCGCCGGCGTGGTCA
>Ga0209474_10002811_pt1 | contig 15693 bp, 9 predicted proteins | sample GraSoiAngelo_145_FD_185902 | JGI IMG/M metagenome (GOLD analysis project Ga0209474, IMG submission 185902) | Grasslands soil microbial communities from the Angelo Coastal Reserve, California, USA - 14_1009_05_20cm (SPAdes) (version 2) | ecosystem: Environmental > Terrestrial > Soil > Grasslands ...
CTATATAGCAGCCCATAATTGAAAAGCATTACTTCCGGTAATGCTTTCGGGGTCGGGCCTCTATTCAAAAATTGGGTGTGGGGTGGACGAAGAGCATGATCTTTTGCGAACCGGTGCTTCCAAAGGTTTCGTGCTCACGGAATCTCCCCAAATTTTTCCTCGAAGGGGTAAGCGAATGAAAATTAGATTTTCGAATTTTTCGGAATCGTCCCGCGAATCCAGCGTGTTGGGCGCGATCTTCTGCCTTCTCGCTCTTTTGCTGATGCTTCCTTTTGCTGCGCACGCGCAGCAGTATTCGGGCAGTATCACCGGTACGGTCACCGATCCTTCCGGCGCCGCGGTTGCCGGCGCGACCGTGACCGCCACGAACTCGGGAACAAACGCAACGTACACGGCAACGACCACGGATTTGGGTGCGTTCACGTTTCCGCAAATGACCGTTGGCGCTTACGAAGTTCGCATCAAACACGCGAGCTTCAAGGAGTTCGTTGCAAAAGGCGTGGAAGTTCATACCTCCACCGCCGCCGAAGTAAATGCCAAACTTGAACTCGGCGCGACCACGGAGTTGGTCACCGTGGAAGCTACGGACGTGCAGGTTCAGACGGTTTCGGCGCAGGTTGGCGAGGTCGTCGAGGGCCAGCAGGTTCGCGAGTTGCCACTGGCCGGCGAAAACTTCATGGAGTTGGTCACGCTTTCGCCGGGCGTCTCTACCGCCAATAGTTTTGATGGTTTTGATAAAGGCCTCAAGGGCGGCAGCGACTTTTCCGTCAACGGAAATCCGTACAACAACAACTTGTTTCTTGTAGACGGCGTGAACAATAATGACGTCGGCTCGAACCGCACCATCCTGGTATATGCCGCAGTGGATTCCATCGCCGAATTCAAGATGCTTCGCAATTCCTACGGGCCGGAATATGGCCAAGCTGCCGGTGCCATTATCAGCATCAACACACGCTCGGGTGAGAATCAATGGCACGGTGGCGTTTTCTATATGGGCCGCAACGATAAACTCGACGCCAATGATTACTTTTCGAATAAAAATAAGACGGGGAAAGGAGAGCTGCGCCGTAACGACGTCGGCTATCACATTGCCGGTCCTATCAAGAAGGACAAGCTTTTCTTCTTCTTTAACCAGGAATGGAACTATGAAATCCGCGGAGCCTCGTTTGCCGCTTGCGTTGCCAGTGCGGCCGAGAAGAGCGGCGATTTCAGCCAGGGCCTAAGCTGCGGCGCTGCGGCTCCGAATTTCACCAACGTTCCCGCATCGGAACTCGCAGGTCCACAGAAACTGGCTTCCGTGGATCCAGCTGGACAACTGCTCGCGAACTTCTACCCAGATCCAAACCGTCCAGTGGACGCCAATGGAAATAACTGGGCTAAGAGCGAACCCAACAAGAATAACTGGAAGGAAGTCAACGTCCGCGGTGATTACGATCTCTCCAAGAAACATCGCCTCACGGCGCGCTACACCAGGGACTGGTGGACGAATCCTGCGCCCAACGGCGGAGCCTTCTGGGGTGACTCCTTCTTTACCAATGTCGATTCTGATTGGGCACAGCCTTCCCACAGCGTTATGGTCGGGTTGCGGTCGCAGGTGACCGACACGTTGATCAATGACGTGCACTTCGGCTGGGGCTGGAACGCGATCGTCACCACTCTCAACGGTGACAATAAGCAGATTGTGTCCCAGCTCGAAACCGCCCTCCCCAATGTTTGGCCCACCAGCAAGGATAAGGGCGCGCTGCCGGAGGTTGGCTGGGGCGGCTGGGGCGGGCTGACGCCCTATGGTTCTTCGCAAACCATCTGGAACATCGCTCCCTACGGAAACCATGAAGATCTCTACACGATCCAAGACAACCTCTCGAAGGTCCGAGGAAATCACATTGTCAAGTTGGGGGCGTTCTACGGTACCAACGCCAAGATAGAAAACAACAATGGAGGAACTGACCGCCCGGTCCTCCAACCATTTGACGGCGGGGTCGCATTGCCAGACCCAGTGGGATGCCCCGGTCCGACCCCAGGTTCTACAACGTGCACGGGAATCGCGACGGGAAACCCATTGGCCAACATCCTTTTGCCCGGAACTGCGACGGCTGCTTCGCCGCAGATGTTTAGGTTGTCCGAGAACAGTATTGACGCTGTTGCGCGCGTGCACTGGCACGACTTCGAATGGTACCTGGCGGATTCCTGGAGAATTCGCCGCAACCTGACACTTGAATATGGCTTCCGGTGGTCCTTCTACAGGGAGCCGTTCGTCGACGGGAACAAGCAGGCAGGTTGGAGCCTCGCGGCATGGAGCGCCTCTCAAGCTACTGCGAATCCCTCCGACGCTTGCAACGGAGTGATCATCGTGCCCGGGACGCATCCTTGCCAAGATGCCGTCACAGCTCTTGCCGGTCTCGGGGTCAACTTGGCGCTTTCGAACGGTACGCCTGGCCCGAACTCTGCCTTGATCAACAACAACAACCATGCCATTGCCCCCCGCATCGGCATTGCTTGGGATGTCAAAGGCGACGGGAAAACAGCTGTGCGACTCGGTTTTGGTCAGTTCTATACCCGCGAAGAAGTCGGTATCGACGAAAGGCTGTCGGGTACGGCTCCTTTCGTCATCAATGCCTCCGTTAACCGCACGCTCGATACCGCTCCGGCTCTGTCCAGCAGCCTGTCGGTTTCGCCAAGCGCCGGAAGGGATCCGCGTGGCGTGGTCCCCAATAGCTGGCAATGGAACATGTCGGTCGAGCGGGAGATTGCCCGCAACACCGCCTTAGAAATCGGCTACGTTGGGAATACGGGCGTTCACTTGACATCCATGGCGCAGGGGAATCCCGTGTCACCTTCCAACTATTTGCAATCCGCCTTTGCGAAAGCAGGTCCTAATCCATTTCGCGCAGCAAACAACTTTGGAGCCATTAACGATTTCGCAAGGACTGGGCATGCGAGCTATCACTCGTTGCAGGCTCTGTTTCGGTCGAGGTCCACCAACTCTTCGCAGTTCCAGGCCGCCTACACCTACTCGCACTCCATCGGTAACGTCGAACTGGACAATTCGTCTGGTAGCGTGAACCAGGAGGCCACCACCGACCTGAGCAATGGGCGCCTGGACAAGAGCAATACGAACATCAACCGGCCCCATATCTTTGTGGCTAATGAAGTGTACTTCCTGCCCAAGCTCACCAACCACGGCAAGTTTGTTGAGAACACCGTGGGAGGGTGGGAGGCCAATAGCATCATTACCGTGGAATCTGGCACGTCCCTCAGCGTTTTCACCGGAGGCGCAACCGCGCTGACAAACGCTGCCGGATTCAACCTCAACTCACTCATTGGTACGGGATTTAATTCCAACAATCGGCCTTTGGCCACTGGCATCGGCTGCAACGTAGGCGAAAGTGGGAACCAGATTCTGAATCCCGCCGCGTTCACTCTAGTTGGCTATCACCTTGGTACTGTAGATCCGAAAATGGCCGCCCGTGGCGTCTGCTACGGCCCGAAAACCAGGCTTTTCGACATACAGATGGTCAAGAACTGGTATTTTAAAGAAAACCACTTCCGCCTGAAGTTCAGTGTGGATGCGTTCAACATCTTTAACCACGCAAACTTTACTACGAGTGGCATTCAGAGCGGGTATGACGGCAACAACCTCGTTTGCAATGGCCCGGGCGGCGCATGCTCTCCGACAAATAATGTTGTCGTGTCAGGAGGCGGCACTACACAGTTTGGCCAAGTTTTCGGCCTAGTTCCAGGTCACAATAGCCGCGAAATGCAGTACGGTTTGAAGTTGACCTTCTAATCGCGCTGCGTCCACAACTCTTTTCAACCAACGGCGGGGCTTGCGATTTCCAGCCCCGCCGTTTACTTTTGAGTTCGGATGTCTGGGCCTCGAACGCGTGATCGCTCAATCCTTTAGACGACAATTCTCGTTACTAACTCTCGGCCGATTCGCACCCCGAATCGCCGGTACGCTTTTATGCGTTGCGATTCCATGGTTCGTTGCTGGCTTCGCCTTTGCGCAATCAACAAAGACTAAAAAGAGCCCTCCAAACGCTCCTGCGAAGCGCGCCACAGCCCTGGACAATGATTTAAGCAAAGAGCTGGACAAGCGCATCGACGCCGCCCGTTCCGCGCGCGGTTCTGCGGATCTTCTTGCCGCCGCCCAAGCCAATAAACAAGTCATCTCGCTGGCTCTTCGGCAGATAGCGCGTCTGCGCCTGGTCGAGTCCGCCTATCCCCAAGCCATCGAAATCTACCGCCGCTCGTTGGATTTTGAGGATTCTCCGGAAACACGCCTGAACCTGGCTATGAGCGAACTCGGAGCGAATCGTCCCTACGAGGCCATCGCCGATTCAAATCGCGTCCTCGCTTCCGATCCCACCAACGTGCGCGCGCTGACCATTTCCGGCCGGGCGTCCATGTCCAAACAGGACTACGCGAAAGCGGCGGAGGCCCTTTCCGGCGCCGTGCAGCTCTCCCCCGACGTCGAGACTTACTACTCGCTTGGCATCTCTCTTCTTTCCACAAAAAATCCCGCCGACAAGGACCGCGCTGCCGCCGTCTTTCGTCAAATGGTTCAATTCGCGGGCGACAACGCCTCGCTCCATGTCCTCTTTGGCCGCGCTTATCGCGACGCTAACGACATGCCCGCCGCCACGCGCGAGTTCGAACGCGCCATTGCGCTCGACACCAAGGCTCCGCACGCGCATTATTTCCTGGCGCTCGCGCGTCTCGCGGTCAATGAATGGAAGCCGACACCCGAGATTCGCGCGGAATTCCGCAAAGAGCTCGAATTTCACCCGCGCGATTACCTGGCCAACTATCTCATGGGCTTTCTCGCTTCCAGCGACCGCCAGTACCCCGAAGCGGACAAATTCTTGAAGATCGCCGCAGAAATCGGGCCTGAGTGGCCGGAGCCCTGGCTGTACCTGGGGCTGGATGCTTATGCGCAAGGCGACATGAAAAGTGCTGAGGAATTCCTACGCAAAGCCGTAAAGCTTACCGGCACCGATGAATCCCGCTCCAATTATCAAATCCGCCGTGCTTACGTGGACCTGGGGCGCATCTTGGCCAACTCTGGCCGCACCCAAGAAAGCGAAGTCTTCCTCACCAAAGCGCGTGAACTCCAGAAAAAATCCATGGAGCTGACGCAGCAGCAGATTTCCTCAGAAATTGCCGAACAAGGCGGCACCATGGCTGCCACCGTCCCTGTTCGTATCGAAAAGGAAACCGAAACGGCGATGCTTCTCCCCCCAAACACGGACCCTTTCGCCCGCTTCGATGATTCGGATCTTACGCACTCTCGATTCACAGCCGAGCAGCGCGCCGCCATCGATGCCGAAGAAAGCCGCCTCCGGGGAATTCTGGGCCTCAGCTTCAACGACCTGGCCACCGCCGAAGCCGTGGGAGGTCAATATCTCGCCGCTCTTGGCCACTATCAAGAAGCGGAACGCTGGGACGCCTCGATTCCCGGGCTTGCCAGGAATCTGGGTCTCTCGGCGTTCCGTGCCGACAATTTTCCGGAAGCCATTCGCGGCCTTTCGAAGGCACTTCAGGAAAACCCTTCCGACGCGCCTCTTCGCGCCACACTGGGCATGGCCTATTTCGGCTCCGACAAATTCTCAGATGCGGTCAGGACCTTTACGCCGCTCGGCCCTTCCGGTACGCAAGACTCCACCGTCGGCTATGCCTGGGCAGCTTCGCTCGCGCACACGGGCGACTTGAAGCCTGCAGGCGAAGTGCTCGCCGTGTACGAGAAAGGCAAGCTCACTCCGGTAGCGCTGCTTCTTGTTGGCCGGCTCTGGATTGAAATTGGAGACTATGCCCGCTCCGTTGCCGCCCTGCATCGCGCCTTGGACGTCGACCCACAACTGCCCAAAGCTCATTACTTCGCAGGACAGGCCAATATCCTCTGGGAACACTGGTCCGACGCTTCCGCGGAATTCGCCGCCGAGCTTGCCTTGGTTCCTACCGATCCCGACGCCAAGTTCAGCCTCGGCTTCGTCGATCTTCAGCAATCAAAAACCGACGAAGCCGCCGAACTTTTCCGCCAGATCCTCGTTCTTCATCCCGATCACGCAAAAACGCAATACGAGCTTGGGAAGATGCTGCTAGACCGCGGCCAAGTGAAGGAAGCCATTGGACATCTCGAAGCCGCCGCGCGTCTCAGCCCGCAAGCCGATTACATCCACTACCAGCTCCAGGCTGCCTATCGCAAGGAATCGCGCATCGCCGACGCCGACCGCGAACTCGAACTCTACAAGGAGCTCAAAGCTAAATCGCGCGAACGCACCGTTCCGCAGCCCGTCGAGCGTCCATGATATTCTTTTACCGGGAATTCTTTTGATCGCACTCTTCTCGAAGAACCTCACAAAATCCATTTTGCCTTTGTCGCTCTGCGCGAATCTGGCCTTCGCACAGGGTGGCCATCCCCTTCCTTCACCTCCGCCGCCCGGTGCAAAGTCCGCCAAGTGCAGCGGCCGCCAGGTCCCTCAGCTGGAAGACATCACCGCAAAAACCGGAATTACCTTCAAGCACACTTCCGATCCCGCGAAAAAATACATTATCGAATCCATGAGCGGTGGAGTGATTATTTTCGATTACGACCGCGATGGCTGGCCGGACATTTATTTCACCAACGCTCCCAGCGTCGAGATGGCTTTGCAAGGCCAGAAAGCTCCCGGCGCCCTTTATCACAATAATCGCGACGGCACATTCACCGATGTCACCGAAAAGTCCGGCTTGAACGCGCGCTGTTTTGCCATGGGCGGAGCCGTGGGCGACTATGACAACGACGGCTGGCCTGATTTGTATCTCACTTGTCTCGGCGGCAATGTCCTTTATCACAACAATGGCGACGGCACTTTCACTGATGTCACCCCCAAAGCCGGCGTTGCCGATGGCCGCTGGTCCACGGGCGCGGCGTTTGGCGATTACGACGGAGACGGCTTCCTCGATCTGATGGTCACGAACTACGTCGATTTTCATCTCGACGATCTTCCCGGCTTCGGCAAATCTCCCAACTGCAAGTATCGTGGCATCGACGTGCAATGCGGCCCACGCGGCCTGAAAGGCGCGGGCGATTCGCTCTTTCACAACAATGGAGACGGAACGTTCACTGACGTTTCCAAAGCCGCCGGAGTCAGCGATCCCAACGGCTACTACGGTCTCAGCGTGGTTTGGGCCGACTTCAACAACACCGGGCGCCCGGACGTTTACATCGCCAACGATTCCACGCCGAAGTTCCTCTACAAGAACTTGGGCAACGGAAAATTTCAGGATATCGGCCTCGAGTCCGGCACAGCCGTAAGCGAAGACGGTTCCGAACAGGCCTCCATGGGAATTGGCATTGGCGATTACCTGCACACCGGCGGGCCTTCGCTCTACGTCACGAATTTCTCCGATGAAAACGATCTTCTCTTCCGTAACGATGGCAATTGGAATTTCACAGATGTTTCTTACGCTTCCGGAGTGGCTCTGCCTTCCTTGCCATTCGTCAAGTGGGGCACCGCCTTCGTGGATTTAGACAATGACGGCTGGCTCGATCTCATTACTGCTGGCGGCCATGTTTATCCGCAAGTGGACACGCTTCCTGCCGGCGCGACCTACCGCGAGCCCAAGCTCTTGCGCATGAATCAGAAGGATGGCAGCTTTTGCAATGCCAGTGACCAGGCAGGTCCGGCGCTTCTCGAGAAGCGCGTCTCCCGCGGCCTTGCCGTCGCCGATTTATTCAACGATGGAAACATGGATGTCGTCATCGGCGATATTGACGGGACCCCGATGATTCTGAGGAATCACGGCGTTTCTGGCCGTCACTGGGTCAGTTTTGAACTCGCGGGTACGAAGAGCAACCGCCTCGCCATCGGCGCGCGCATCAAAGTGACTGCAGGCGGTATCACGCAGACTGATGAGATTCACAGCGGCGGCAGTTACCTTTCGCAAAACGATCTGCGCCTGCATTTCGGACTTGGCTCCGCTACCAAAATCGACCATGTGGAAATCTTCTGGCCCTCCGGTAAAACGGAAACTCTGGCCGCCTTGGCAGCCGACCAATTTTATTCTGTATTGGAAGGTTCCAGTATCGTTGCTGCTGCTCGTATTCGCCCCGCAAGTCCTGCGCCCTCAAGCCCTGCGAAGGACAAGTCCGTGTCTTCTAGCTCGGAGTCCAAAAAGCCGTGAGTAAAACAGGGCGTCGTTCTTTGCGTTACTGTTCCTGCCATCGTCAGGCATTTCCTGTGACGCAACGCCCCCGATAGTTTCCGCTCGCAACGTAGTTTCGAGCGGTATTCTAGGGTTTCAATCTTTCAAACAGCCGTCAGACAGGCCTGCACCGAATGAAAAAACTGCGCTTTCTCGTTTCTCTCACGACCAACGACAACGATTACCAAATCGAGCAGGCGCAGTCTGCTGAAGCGGCTGCCCGCAAGCTCGGCGTCGAGCTCCAGGTGATCTATGCCGACAACGACGCCATCACGCAAAGCACGCAGCTTCTGAAAGCCATCCAGGCCGAAGAAGCGCACCGCCCCGACGCCATCATTTTTGAGCCTGTCGGCGGCACCGCCTTGCCTCAGGTTGCCCGCGCCGCAGCCTCCGCCGCCATCGGCTGGGCCGTTCTCAATCGCGACGCCAATTACTTCGCCGAGCTTCGCAAGTCCTCCACCGCCCCTGTTTTCGTCGTCACCTCCGATCATCTCGAAATCGGCCGCATTCAGGGCCGTCAGATTGCTGCTCTACTGCCTCACGGTGGCGCTATTCTTTGCGTTCAAGGACCTGGGGAGAACTCCGCAGCCAAAGACCGCACCGCCGGCATGCAGGAAACCAAGCCTGCCAACGTCCACACCACGCTTCTCCGCGCTCAATGGACCGAGGAGAGCTCGCAAAAAGCTGTCCGTTCCTGGCTCAAGCTCACCACTTCGCGCAAAGCTGCCATTGACCTCATCGCCGCTCAAGACGACTCCATGGCCGTCGGCGCGCGCAAAGCCTTTGAAGAGTTACCCGACGACGCCGAGAAAGAGCGCTGGCTCAGCCTGCCGTTTCTCGGCTGTGACGGTTTGCCCAAGACCGGTCAGGCCTGGGTCAGCAGCGGCATTCTCACCGCCACGATTTTTGTCCCGCCCAACGCCGGTCAAGCCATCGAAATGTTCGTGGACGCCCTCCAGCGTGGCAAGCAGCCGCCCGAGCGCGCCCTCACCGTGGCCGTCTCCGTCCCTCCTCTCAGCGAACTCAAGCGCCGCTGACCATTTAGGTTTCCTCAACTCGGGCTTTCCTCTTTCCCAACCGGGATTCCCTTAGAAAATCGATTTTTCCATGCTGTTTACGCCTCACACCGTCGTATAATGCCGCAGAATAATCGTTTGTCTGTTTCGATATGCTGCGTTTGCCGAGGTGACGCGCATGACGTCTCTGCCCCAAGACTCCTTGCCCATGAACACGTCGCTCCACAATGCATCACGCGACAATTCAACAGCGGCTGATGCATCACCCTCAAATTTGTCAATGGACCGCCGACGATTTCTCGCCGCCTCCGGCGGTCTGCTCGCCGCCAGCGTTCCTGGCAACTCTATCGTCGCCAACGCCGCCGAATCCGCTGCCTTTTCTGCGCCCACCCTCACGCCCAGGCCCGCCGGCAATCTCCGCAAGATTCCTATCGGCGTCTTCGATCCTGTCTACGAGAAGCTCTCTCTCGACGCCATGCTCGACAAAGTTACGGCCCTCGGCTTCGAGGCCATGGAAATCGGCACGGGCGGCTATCCCAATAATCATCATTGTCCCCTTGACGACCTCATCGCTGACCGTTCCAAGGCCAAGGCTTGGCAGAAAAAGTTTGAAGACCGCGGCATTCACGTTGCCACTCTGAGTTGCCACGGAAACCCCATCCATCCCGACGCCGGCATCGCAAAAAAAGATATTGACACTTTCCGTAAAACCGTCCTCCTCGCCGAAATGCTCGATGTCAAAGTCATCGTAGGCTTCTCCGGTTGTCCCGGCGGCACCCCGCAAGACACGCAGCCGAACTGGATCACCTATCGCTGGCCTCCCGAGTACGCAAAGATGCAGGATTGGCAGTGGAAAGAGAAAGTCGTCCCCTACTGGAAGGAAGCTGCTAAATACGCCCGCGAGCATGGCGTCAAGCGCCTCGCTCTCGAGATGCATCCGAATTTTGTGGTCTACAATCCGCGCACGCTCATCAAGCTCCGCGAAGCCGTCGGTGAAGAAATCGGGGCCAACAATGATCTCAGCCATCTCTTCTGGCAGGGCTGCGATCCCGTCGAAGTCATCCATTTCCTCGGCAACCAGGGTGCCATCTACCACGCGCACATGAAAGACACGGTTTTCTTCCCCGAAAACCGCGACAAATACGGCGTCCTCAATTTCGCTTTTGAAACCAACGAGCTGGACACCGCATCGGAAACGTTCCGTGCCGTCGGCTACGGCCACAGCGCCAGCCTCTGGAAATCCGTCATCAAGGCTTACATGGACGTCGGTTATGAAGGCATCCTCAGCATCGAGAATGAAGACCCCATTCTTGCCGGGGAAGTCGGTGTCGAGCGTGCGGCCTACGTCTTGAAAAACGTTCGTAACGAAATCTTAGGAGCCTGATATGCGTCGCCGAGAATTCATGGGAGCCTGCGCCGGGGCAGCCGTAACTGCCGCCGCCGGTGGTGTTCCCGCAACTGCCACATCGCTTCTGCCAGACTCAGCCGCGGAAACCAACGGTGCGCCCTTCACTCTTACCGTAATGCTCTGGACCGTCTACCGCGATCTGCCGTTTCCGCAGCGCCTCGAAAAAGTTGCCGAAGCGGGCTACCACGCCGTCGAGCTCGTTGACGAATTCAAAAACTGGAAAACCCAGGACTTTGCCGACGCGCGCCGCAAGAAGCGCGAACTGGGCATCGAGTTCGACGGCACCTGCGGCGTTTGGATTCCCTTGCCGGATGCCACCCAACGCGACGCTTTCCTGAAGGCTCTTCGCGATTTCATCCCCACCATGCATGAACTCGAATGCACGCGCCTCATCATGCAAACGGGCAACAACGTTTCCGGCCTCTCCCACGAGGAAATGCACGCCAATTGCGTCGAAACCCTCAAGCGTGGCGGAGACATCGCCGCTGAAAACAAAATCGACCTTCTCGTCGAAAACATCGACCCGGAAGAAAATCCCAAGTATTTTCTGACGCATTCCGCCGAAGGTTTTGACATAGTCCGTTCCGTCGGCAACCCCCACGTCAAATTCCTCTACGATTTCTTTCACGAGCAAATCTCTGCCGGCAACCTCATCGCCAAGCTCGAAAAGAACCTGGATCTCATCGATCTCGTCCACATCGCCGACGTGCCCGGCCGCCATCATCCCGGCACCGGCGAAATCAATTATTCCAACATTTTTCGCAAGCTCGCCGAATTGCATTACTCGCGCTACGTCGCCATGGAGTTCCATCCTCTTGGCGACCCCGTGAAGGAATTGCGCGAAGCCCGCGAACTAGCTATTTCGAGCGCGCGCTCCGCCCATGCCGCTCGTTCGTTCAAATCGGGGAGGAACCATGAATCGGCGTGACGCCCTTCGCGTGCTTACGGCAGGAGCCGTTCTGCCTGCATTGACTCCGGAGCTTTTTGCTTTCTATCAGCAGGCGCATCCCGGTGGTTCTTATTCTCTCCGCACTTTGAATCCCCACCAGAACGACACTGTTGTTGCGATGATCGATCAAATCATCCCCGCTACCGACACGCCCGGCGCAAAAGGTGCGCGCGTCAACGAATTTATTGACGTCATCCTCGCCGAATGGGCCACCGAAGAAGAGCGCCAGAATTTTCTCAACAGTCTCGCTGCCGTCGACAAAGAGAGCAACGAACTTTTCGGAAAGGATTTCGCTGCCGCTTCTTCCTCGCAACAAGTCACTCTTCTGCGCTCCATGGACGATGCCGCTTCTGTCCTCCGCGCTGCCAGGCAACGCCATGCCCCCAATACGGTTCCGGAGCCGGACACTCAGCTCAAGGGTGATTTCTTCACGGTCTTTAAAAACATAACGCTCCACGGTTATTACACGTCGGAAGTCGCTTTTTCGAGGGAGTTGAATCTCGAAATCATTCCGGGCGCATTCCACGGTTGCACAGTCATTCCCGCAGGGAGGAAGGCATAGCGCCATGGCGCCGAATTTGAATACTTACGACGCGGTCATCATCGGCTCGGGAATCACCGGCGGATGGGCCGCCAAAGAGCTAACCGAAAAGGGTCTCAATACACTGGTCCTCGAAGCTGGCCGCACGATCGTCCCCGAACAGGACTATGTCGAGCACGTTCCCGTCTGGGAGCTCAAGTACCGCGGCTGGGACAATCGTGCCGAGCGCGCGCGCACGCAGCCCATTCAGCGCGAATGCTATTACGCCTGTGACGAGTACTCTCACAAATTCTTCGTTAGGGATGACGAGAATCCCTACTCTTGCGATCCCGGAAAGCACTTCTCCTGGATTCGCGGCCGCCAGGTTGGGGGAAAATCCATCACTTGGGGCCGCCAGAGCTATCGCTGGAGCGATTTGGATTTTGAAGCCAACCTGAAAGATGGAATCGCTGTCGATTGGCCGATTCGTTATACCGACATCGCTGCCTGGTATGACTACGTCGAGGAATTCGCCGGTATCAGCGGCCAAATCGAAGGTCTGCCGCAGCTTCCCGATGGCAAATTCCTTCCGCCCATGGGAATGACCTGCGTCGAGCTGGATTTCAAAGCCGCGCTCGCCAAGCATTTCGACGACCGCATGATGACCATTGGCCGTTCTGCCGTGCTGACGCAAGTGCACAAGGGCCGCGCCGCTTGCCATTATTGCGGTGTCTGCCATCGCGGCTGCATCACGCAATCCTATTTCAGCAGTTTGAACTCCACGCTTCCCGCTGCACAAAAAACCGGCCGCCTCACTCTTCGGCCCTACAGCGTGGTACACAGCCTCATTTTCGATCCGAAAGCTCGCAAGGTTTCCGGCGTGCGCGTCATTGATGCGCAAACCAAAAACGCGCTCGAATTCAAAGGCCGCATCGTTTTCCTTTGTGCCTCGACTCTCGAATCCACGCGCATTCTTCTCAATTCCGCCACTCCGGAGTTTCCTAATGGCCTCGCCAACTCCAGCGGCGAGCTTGGCCACAATCTCATGGACCACCACATGGGAGCCGGCGCCAACGGCATGATGCCCGGCCACGAAGATAAAATGCCTTTCGGCAATCGCCCCAACGGGATTTACATTCCGCGTTTTCGTAATGTGAACAGCAAGCAAAAAGAATTCATCCGCGGGTACGGCTACCAGGGTGGCGGATTCCGCGAGGGCTGGTCGCGCGGCGCGTGGATGAGCGGCATCGGCGCGGATTTCAAGAACGCCCTCAAAAAGCCCGGCCCATGGCGCTTTGGCGTTGGCGGATTTGGCGAATGCCTGCCGAATCACGGGAATTACGTTGAAATTGATAAGGAGAAGCTTGACGCCTGGGGCGTTCCCACGCTCAAGATTCACTGCGCCTGGGGCGATAACGAACACGCCATGTCGCGCGACATCTCCATCCAGGCCGGGGAAATGCTTGCCGCAGCCGGCGCAAAAGATATTCAGGTCTATCAGGACATCAGCTCACCCGGGTTGGGCATTCACGAAATGGGCACGTCGCGCATGGGCCGCGATCCCAAAACGTCCGTGCTCAACGAACACAATCAGGCTCACGACGCGAAAAATCTCTTCGTCACCGACGGCGGCTGCATGACTTCTTCCGCCTGCGTGAATCCGTCGCTCACGTACATGGCGCTCACCGCCCGCGCCTGCGATTTCGCCGTCTCGGAGATGAAGAAAAGCAACCTATAGAGCAGGCCAGCCGAGTTGCAATTGCGAGGAAAAGAGTATTGCTCTAGAATTCTCTCGTCTTTACGCAAATCGAAATTAAATGCTTTTTCTTGTTCTCACTAAAAACTGAGAACTGACAACGTGCAATAATAGATTCGTTACGAAAATAAGAACTCCGCGGAGCACCCCTCATGGCGCAGGTTCAGCGGTCCCCCAAGCAGTACGACGTCTGCATCATCGGCTCCGGCGCGGGCGGCGGCATGGCCGCCAAAGTCCTCACCGAAGGCGGCCTCAGCTGCGCCCTGCTCGAAGCCGGGCCGGAGGTTCATCCCGAAAAAGACTTCAAGATGCTGATGTGGCCGTACGAAGCGCCGCATCGTGGCGCGGGCGTCGGCGGAAGGGCCCGCGAGAATTTCGGCGAATTTCTCGCCCCCAACGGCGCCTGGCACATCGAGGGCGAGCCTTACACTTCCGCTCCCGGCTCCGATTTTCAATGGTTTCGTTCCCGCATCGTGGGCGGCCGCACCAATCACTGGGGCCGCATTGCTCTGCGTTTTGCTCCCATCGATTTCAAATCCAAGACGCGCGACGGCCTGGGCGACGACTGGCCCATCACCTACGAAGACCTTTCGCCCTACTACGATAAAGTGGAATCGTACATCGGCGTCTTCGGCAGTAAGGAAAACGTCCCCAGCGTTCCCGATGGCGTCTTTCTTCCTCCACCCAAACCGCGCTGCACGGAGCTGATGGTTAAGAAAGCCTGCGACAAGCTGGGAATCACTTGCATTCCCTCGCGCCTCGCCATCCTCACGAAATCCGTGAACGGGCGTTTGCCTTGCCACTACTGCGGCCAGTGCGGCCGCGGCTGCATCACCGCGTCAAATTTCAGCTCCAGCCAGGTCCTCATTCCGCCCGCGATGAAAACCGGGAAGCTGACGATGATTACCGGCGCGATGGCTCGCGAAATTCTCGTGGATAAAGACGGCAAGGCCACCGGCGTATCTTACATTGACAAAGCTGCGCGCTCTGAAAAGCGCATCAACGCCCGCGCCATCGTTGTTGCCGCCAGCGCTTGCGAATCCGCACGCTTGCTGCTCAATTCCAAATCCTCGCTGTTTCCCGCAGGGCTCGCCAACTCCTCCGGCGCGGTCGGCAAATATTTGACGGATTCCGTAGGCAGCAGTGGCTACGGCTACTTCCCGCAACTCGAGAAAATGCCTCCGCACAATCACGATGGCGTTGGCGGCATGCACATGTACATGCCCTGGTGGAAATTCGACCGCCAAAATGATTTTCCGCGCGGCTATCACATCGAATTTGGCGGCGGCCGCGAAATGCCCGGCGTCGGCATGTTCAACGGCATGAATCGCGATGAAGAAGGCTACGGCCTCCCCCTAAAGCAGCGCGCCCGCAAACAATATGGCTGCCACATCGGTTTCGCTGGCCGCGGCGAAATGATTCCCAATCCCGACACTTATTGTGAAATCGATCCCGATGTGGTTGATCAATGGGGCATTCCCGTCCTGCGCTTCCACTTTAAATGGTCAGATTATGAATTGCTTCAGGCCAAGGACATGCAGGAAACCTTCCGTTCCATCGTCGAAACCATGGGCGGCGAATACAAAACCAAAACCTCCATCCACGGTGAGTATCCCTTTGGCATCGAAGAGGGTGGAAAAATCATCCACGAAGTCGGCACCGCGCGCATGGGCGCCGATCCGAAGACCTCCGTCCTCAACGGCTTCTGCCAGGCGCATGACGTCAAAAATGTCTTCGTTACCGATGGCGCTCCACTCGTGACCAATCCCGACAAAAATCCCACGCTCACCATCATGGCTCTTGCGTGGCGCGCCTCGGAGTACCTCCTCGACGAAGCCAGAAAGGGTGACATTTAAC
>Ga0209474_10002812_pt1 | contig 15688 bp, 12 predicted proteins | sample GraSoiAngelo_145_FD_185902 | JGI IMG/M metagenome (GOLD analysis project Ga0209474, IMG submission 185902) | Grasslands soil microbial communities from the Angelo Coastal Reserve, California, USA - 14_1009_05_20cm (SPAdes) (version 2) | ecosystem: Environmental > Terrestrial > Soil > Grasslands...
GAGATCGCCAGTGACAACGGCGAGATCGGCGCCAAGATCGTTGGCCATGTTGACAGCACGGCGAACCTGCGAGCGCGACATGTAGCTGCTCAGGTGGATATCGCTTAATTGGACAATCTTCATGCCATCGAGCTCTGGCGGCAGGTTAGGAATGGGAATTTCGATGCGGCGGACCTGATAATTCAGGCGCTCGGCAGCAAAGCCGTACATCGCTGTTAGAAATGGAGCTGCGCCAGCTGCAGCTGTGGCGGTGCGGAAAAAGTAACGGCGGCCGGGGTCCGGGACTCTTTCCAGCGCTTCGGAAGAGGCGCCAGAATGCTGCTCATTTTGGGCAAGAGCGGGGGCACGTTTAAGGGCGGCGGCGTGAGACCAGCGCCAAACACGCTCCAATCCATGAACGGTTTTTACAGATAAGTAAGCAAACAGCGCGCTAAAGAACCAAAGGCCTGTGAGCACGGTGATCCAGGAAGTCCGATGGGTGACGCCCGAGTGGCCCATAATCACCACTCGAATTAGGGTAACAAGCATCAGGAGTAGAAGGACAACGTAGACAAGCCGGGGCCCGCGGCGAAGCCCCAAACGGCCCCAGTGCGCCGTTACGCGCCACAACGAGCGGTACCAGAAGCGTTGCGAGAGGTAGAGGAGCGCGGCTACTCCCAGACCAATCCCGACCCGAAGAAATAAGAAAGACCAGTTCACAAAAAAGATTCCCCCAGCTGCAATGCTCAATTTTAGCACGTGGGCTAACAGGAATTCGAATGACGAAACACCTGAATACTGCGTAAGATAAACCCGGCCAAAGGACAGGTTCCGGCTGGCCGAACGGGAAACACTTCTCAAGAACGTGCGTCTGAGAGAGAGTGCCCTGTCCAAGTGGGGACGAACGGAGGAGAAAGCAAATGACGAAGTGGATGAGGTTGTGTGGTGTGGTGTTGGCCGTGGGGATGGCGGCGCTGCCTGTAATGGCTCAGGAAGCGAAGAAAGAGCCGCCGAAACCGGCGCCGAGCCCGTCGCAGGCGGTGTTGGAGCAGTGGAATGAGATTGGGCGGAAGCTGGTGGCCATTGCCGAGGATTTGCCGGAAGACAAATACGACTATAAGCCGAATCCGGACTCAAGGACGTTTCGCGCAGTGCTGCTGCACGTATCCGCGTCCATGTACTATTTTACGGACTTCGCGCTAGGGCAGAAACCGCGCTACGCGGATGATCCCAAGCCCGCCGACCTCAAAATCAACAACAAGGCGGATTTGGTGGGGTTCGTGAAGAAATGCGTGCAAGACGGCGCCGACGCGATCAAGTCGAAGGGCGACAAAGGACTGAATGAATCGGTAAACGATGGCGGGCCGCATCTGGACCGGCTGTATGACCTGGCGTACGGTTTGATTGAGCATTCTGGAGAACACTACGGCAACCTGGTGGTGTATTACCGGGCGAATGGGATGGTGCCTCCGGAGTCGAGGCCAAAGAAATAGCAAAAAGGCTGAACAGCAAATAGACAATTCTTGGCCAGGGGTGGATCATCCAATTGATTTCCCCTGGTCTTCTTTTTGGGAGGGAAAACCATGAAACCAGCTCTACTTGCCCTTCTGGCAATTGGCGCAAGCTCTTTCCTGTCTGGTTGTGCGCCCGAAAATTCTTTATTTCCTCTCTACACTGGCGAGGAGTCCATGTTCAATGAGCGGCTCGTCGGAGCGTGGAGGATGCAGAAATCCCCAGATCAGAAGAGCTCGGATGATAGTTACTGGATTTTCAGCCAAGGGAAAGAAAAGAACACTTATCTGCTCCGAGGAGTGGACGCGAAAAAGTCATCTGGGGACCTGACGCTGACAGCGCATCTCCTGCGGTTGGGCGCATATACCTTCATCGATTTTGCGACGCCGGAAGACTCTGAAGAGTTGAACGTGCACATATCCATGCTCCCTTACATTCCAAGCCACGTTTTCGGACGAATGCGAATCGAGAAAACATATGTGCGCGTAGACCTTCTCGATGACGAATGGGTGAAGAAACAGATTCAGGCGGGAAAGCTGAACCTCGCCCACGTCGAGGGGCCGAGTGAAACAGTCCTCACCGCCCCTACCGATGAACTACGGAAATTTGCCCTAGAACACGCCGAAGATGAGAAGGCCTTCGCTTTCACAGAATATTTTGTGAAAGAGCAATAATGCTGCATCTGTGTCCTAAGCTGAGCATGCCAGAACTGGACTACTCACAGGTTTGCAGCATTGACAGCGCCGTTTTCGAGGTAAGCCGTTAGTTGGGCGGGATCGCTGGTGGGAGGCAGGCAGGTTTGGCCGGAGCAGACGACCGCGAGAGCTTTGTCGGCGGGGAGATGAGGAAGGGTTTCTTTGAGAGCGCCGGCGAGCGCGGCGAGTTGGGTGGCGGGAGTAACGCGCAAAACGGACTTGCCGAAGCGGAAGACGCGGTGAGCGGCGTTTTCGAGGGCTTGCGCCGCTGGGTCGTCGGCGGGACCGGTGATAACAACCTGAATGGGATGACGGGTAAAGAGCGTGGCGGCGAGGCCGTAGGTTGCAGCGAAGAGGCCGTACTGTGGGGCGACGCCGGCGAAAGCTTCGAGCGTTTTCTTGGCGAATGAACGGTAACGGTCGTCGCCGGTGAAAGCCTGCATACGAATGAGGGCAATAGCGGCAACAGAATTGGCTCCCGGTGTGGGGGAGTCCTGAAACGGCTTGCGGCGTACTTCGAGGCCGCCCATCGGAGCGGCGTCGCAGGGGCGATCGAAGAAGCCGCCGTTTTCGCTGTCACCATAGCGCGCGATGGCCAGGTCCATGGTTCTTTGCGCGGCGGAAAAATAGCGTGGGTCGAGCGTGGCTTCGTAGGCGTCGAGCAAGGCTAGAACGCTGAAGACTTGATCGTCCAGCGTGCCTTCGAGCGTTGGGCCGCCGATGCGATGAGCGAAGCCGCGCGATTCGGTCCAGGCTTCGCGCAGCATGCGGTCGAGCGTTTTGAGAGCAAATTCCTTGCAACCCAAGTACGAGGAATCTGAAAGAATTCGGTTCGCTTCGAAGTAGGCCGAAACAAACATCGCATTCCAAGCGACATACATAGTCTTGTCAACGAATGGCGTGGGTCGCTTGCGGCGGGCCTCCAACATCTTTTGTTTCGCAGTCAGTGCCAGCTTGCTCGCCTCGTCCCAATCTATCTTCAGAGTGCTAGCAATCTCCTCGAGTTTCCGTGCCTCCCAGAGAACGTTCTTTGCAGGGTTGTGATGCATTTCCCCGTGCGCTTCCACGTCGTAGAGGAGTTCAATCGCTCGCGCTTCCTCGGGGGAAAGCACTGCCCTGACTTCTTCCAAGGTCCAAGTGAAATAATCACCGTCGTCATCCAAGGAATAGTCTGCGTCCTGGCTCGCATAGAATCCGCCGTCGGGACGATCGGACAAAGTGTCGTTTACCCAGGCGACAATGCTTTCGGCAGTTTCGCGCAATCGCCAATTATCTGAAATCTGCGAAGCATGAAGGTAATTCTTCAGCAAAGCGGAATTGTCGTAAGACATTTTCTCAAAGTGGGGGACGAGCCAGCGCTCGTCCACCGAGTAGCGGTGGAAGCCGCCGGCGAGTTGGTCGTACACCCCGCCACGAGCCATCTTTTCGAGCGTGGTTTCCGCCATGGCGAGCAAATGTTTTTCTTTGGTCTGTTGGTAGCGCTCGAGCAGGAGATCAATCGCTGAGGCATGAGGAAATTTTGGCGAGCGGCCGAAGCCGCCATTCTTAATGTCGAAGAGTTGCGTGATGGATTGGATTTGGGCGTCTATAACGCCGAGGTCGAACTCCGCCCGAGCGCCGGTGAAAGCCTCGGCCCGCGCCACAGCTTCCGAAAGGGAATTCGCGGCACGCGCAAGCTCGTCTCGGCGGTTGCGGTAGGAATCCGCCACGGCAAGAAGCACCCGGCGGAAGCCGGGCCGGCCCATCTGGTCTTCGGGCGGGAAATATGTTCCACCGAAAAAGGGCTTGCCGTCGGGAAGCAAAAAGCCAGTGAGCGGCCAACCGCCCTGCCCGGAGATGGAGCTGATGGCGGATTGATAGCGCGAGTCAACATCGGGGCGCTCGTCGCGATCCACTTTGACGGGCACGAAGTGATCGTTGATGATCTTGGCGATTTCGACGTTTTCGTAGCTTTCTCTGTCAATGACATGGCACCAGTGGCACCACACGGCGCCAATGTCGAGGAGTATGGGCTTATCCTCTGATTTGGCGCGCACGAAGGCGGCATCGCCCCATTCATGCCAGTCAATGGGTTGATGCGCTGCGGAGCGCAGATAGGGACTGGCGGAATCCTTCAAGCGGTTCGTACGATGATCAGTCAAGGTTGCTCACTGAGAAAAAGATGCCGGGCGGAAGCCCGGCGCTACACGAAAACCTTCTCGCTCGAACAACAACGCTACTGCACTTTGTCGCCTGGGCCGGGGTCGCTGGGGTCGAGCGGCTTGCGGCCGGCAAAGCCTTCGTCCTGGCGATGATAAAAGCGGATGCGGTCTTCGCCGAGTTTCCAGCAGAGGTAAACATCCTGATTGTCGATAATCGCGGGAAAATCGAGGAGACCGACGTCCAGATCCTTGACGATACAGCCGGTTTCAAGAATGCGGTTGAGCGCAGACTTGAGCGTTTGCGCGAGTTGCGTGTGCTCGGAGCGGAGCTTGGAGAGTTTTTCGTAAGGAACGATGACGCCGCCCATCATCATGATGCGGGCGGAAACGGCGGAGAGGTCGTTATCGAGACCTGAAAGCTTCTTGCGGCAATCAATGGCCTCGACGAGAAACGGTTCCAGGTCTTTGCGCACACTTTCGGCTTCGGAAAGCGTGAAAAGCCGCTGGGGCGGCTCCGGAGTCTCGTCCTGCTCTGGATCTTCGTCAGCCATTCGTCTTCTTCGATTCAGTGTCCTTCATTAAACACAGCACAAACGAAGTCTCTTCTAGAGTTAGAAGCTTTGCAAGAAGAAACCGACCGCAATTTCTGCCGCTGGCCTAACGCAACGCAAGCATGCGGTCGAGGGCCAACCGGGCGTAGTAACGCGTGCGTTCGTCCACGGAGATCCGGTTCACGACGTTGCCGGCGCCGAGGTTCTCCAGGGTCCAGAGGAGATGCTGCGGAGTGATGCGGAACATGGTGGTGCAGACACAAACGTTGGGGTCGAGCGAAATGACTTTGCGATCGTGGAAAGCCTTGCCAAGGCGGTTGACGAGGTGGATTTCCGTGCCCACGGCCCACTCCGAACCTGCAGGGGCAGACTCGATCGCTTTGATGATGCCTTCGGTTGAGCCGATCTGATCGGCCGCCTGGGCAACCTCGAAGCGGCATTCGGGATGGACGATGACGCGAATGCCGGGATGCTCGCGGCGCACGCGTGCGACTTGCTCTGGTGTGAACCGCTGGTGTACAGAGCAATAGCCCTTCCAGAGGATGATGCGCGCGTTGCGAACCGCCTCCGCGGAATTCCCGCCAAGCTCCTGGTAGGGGTCCCAAACAATCATTTGTTCCAGCGGAATGCCCATGCGATAGCCGGTGTTACGGCCAAGATGTTCGTCGGGAAGGAAAAGAACCCTTTCGCCGGTTTCAAAGGCCCACTTCATGACCGCAGCGGAATTCGAACTGGTGCAGATCGAGCCGCGATGCTCGCCGGTGAATGCCTTGATTGCGGCCGTGGAGTTCATGTAACTGACGGGGACGATCATGCGGGTGTCCACGACGGACGCGAGTTCGTTCCAGCAGGCTTCCACTTGGCCAATGTCGGCCATATCCGCCATCGAACAGCCGGCGTTCAGGTCGGGCAAAACAACAATTTGGTGCTGGCGGCGGAGAATGTCCGCGCTTTCAGCCATGAAATGAACGCCACAGAAAACGATGTAGCGAGAATAGGTTTCGGAGGCCTGGAAAGAGAGTTTGAGGGAATCGCCACGAAAATCAGCGAATTTGATGACTTCATCGCGCTGGTAATGGTGGCCGAGTATGACAACGTCTTCGCCCAGACGGTCTTTGGCGGCCGCGATACGGTCATCCACGGTGTTATCGGGAATGAGCAGGTAGGAGTCAAAGTTGCAACCGACGCCCGGCTCGATCTCCGGCGCGCGAACAGTTGCCGGCGGCTCTGCGCCGATGATGGTGCTGCTTCCGGAGATAGAAACAAGGTGGCCCATGGCTGGTTTATTTCTTACCTTAAGAGGCGGTTTTACCTGCGGTCCCTGAAACCGCTGTGAAACTCCATTTTCTCATATAGGCCGTGATTGTCCAACTAGCCCCCGATGAAGACCATGGTGCGGGACGGAGGCACAAAACCGGGCTCATTGATGCGGTGGCCTTCTTCTTTTTCGTTGACCACGGAGCGGATATAGAGAGCCAGATCCTCGTCGGAGGCCCCATCGCGGAGCAGGAAGCGAAGGTCATGGTCCTCCTTACTGAAAAGGCAGGTGCGGAGCTTGCCGTCGGCAGTAATGCGTATGCGCGAACAGAAGCCGCAAAAGGGTTGAGTAACCGAAGCGATGAGGCCGATTTCACCGGGAGCGCCATCCGCGAAGCGATATTTGCGAGCCGTTTCGCTGCGTTCGTGAGGGATTTGAACGAGAGGCCAACGCGTGTGGATGCGCGCGTAAACCTCTGCGGCAGGGACCACGAGTTCGCGGGACCAGTGTCGGTCGGCGTCCAGCGGCATGAATTCAATGAAACGCATGATAACGGCGCGATCGCGGGCAAATTGGGCGAAGGCCTCGACTTCATCGTCGTTGAGGCTGCGCACGAGCACGGCGTTCACTTTGGCGGGGGCGAGGCGCGAATTTTGCACGGCGTCGATGCCATCCATGACTTTGGAGAAAGACTGCGTGCGCGTGATGCGCTCGAACTTGGCGGGATCGAGCGAGTCGAGACTGATGTTGATGCGGCGAAGGCCTGCGGCAAGCAGGCGGTCGCAGCGCTCGGCAAGGAGGTGACCGTTCGTGGTCATGGAGAGGTCAGGGAAACCCCGCGCGTGGAGGCGGGAAATGTAGTTTTCCACGCCCTCGCGGACGAGAGGTTCGCCGCCGGTAACGCGGATTTTGCGGATGCCAAGGTCGAGGAAGATTCCGGCCAAACGGTCGAGCTCGGGCCAGGAGAGAATTTCGTCGTGATCGCGATAGTTTTCCGGGTCGGCGGAACGGCAGTAGACGCAACGGAAATTGCAGCGGTCAGTGACCGAAACTCGGAGGTCGGTGATCTGGCGGCCGAAACTGTCGTGAAGGGTCATCTTGGCTTGCCTAAGTTGGATGCCTCTACTGAAAAAACTGACTCAAAGGGCCTAAAACAAAACCGCCCGAATCCAGCGTTGGAATCGAGCGCAAGCCGGAAATCCACAGATTTCCGGAGAAATCGCTCCTTTCCAATCGCGGGAGGCGAGGGCGTTTCCACCCGAACCCTGAGTCCCAGAGTACTCGGGACGTCGCCTTTGCGGCCGTGGGTTGGTTCTCCTTTAGGTCGCGGAGGTCGGAGTTACAGCGACAGTGTACGCTCTCCGGGCCGCAGGTGCAATGCAACGACATGGCCCACACAGCCTGCAGGAGGCGTTAGAGATTGTGATAAAGTCTTGCGCACGCCATGCGGATCTTCGTCTTAGGGGCCGGTGCGACCGGCTCGCTTCTCGCACAATTGCTGGAGCGCCAAGGACATACGGTCTGGTGCGGGGACCGCGATCCGGAGCGGGCGCGGCGCTTCCTGGGGAAAAGAAGCACGATCCCGGTCACGGAAGTGAATGCGCGAAACCTCCGGGGCATCGTGAAGGTGGCGAAAGGCTGCCAGCTCCTCGTTAATGCTTCCGCGTCGGTCTTCAATGAGATTGTGTTGCGGGCGGCGCTGCGGCTGCGCGCGCATTACTTGGATCTAAGCTCCCACCTTACTCGTAATCCTTTCAAAGCCGAGCAGTTCCGCTACGCCAAGCGGTTCGCAGAAAAGAATCGCGCGGCGGTGATTAATGCCGGCGTAGCGCCGGGTTTGACCAACCTACTGGTGAAACGCGCAGCGGAAATGCTCGATGAAGTGGAGTCCGTGCACATCCGGCTCTATGAAAGCAGCGAGAGCGAGGACCCAATTTCGCAATGGTCGCCGGAAGTGTCGTTCGACGAAGCGGTTTCGCACCCGCGCATTTACCGGGGCGGAAAATTTCAATTAGGCAAACGGTTTTCGGATGTCGAGAAATTTCGGTTTCCCGATCCCATTGGCACGGTGCGAGTGGTGCTAGCAGCGCAGGACGAAGTGGCCACGCTGCCGCACTTCATTCGAATGCGCGACCTGGATGTGAAAATCGGCGGCAACGAAATTGACCGCCTGCGCCGCTGGCACAAGCAGGGGAAACTATCGAAATCTCGGGGAATGGCGCGGCACCGCTTCCCCCAAACTTTTTCGCCAAAGAGGATCGCGAAACTGATTCGGCAAGGGATTCTACAGAACGCGCGGTTCGCGGCGGCTATGCTGGTCAAAGGCGTGAAGAATGATAAGACTGCAGACGAGCATTTGTTGATACGAAGTGACTGCATGTTTCCTACGCTGTACCAGATTCGGCAGCAGGGGCGGCTCACTACGCCCGTGGCTTATGCCACGGCTCACGTTGCTGCACTATTCGTTAGGTTTTTTCCGCGAGAGTCGGCGGGAGTGTTTGCTCCAGAGATGCTGCCGGGCGAAACGAGACGCGCCATCCTCTCCGGGATTCGCAACAATAGCATTCGAATCATGCACAAAACTACTGTCTTGAAAAATCGCGGCGAAGAGGACGAGGAATTCTAGGCAGGCACCGGCGATTTTGCGTAGGGCGTCACGCAGGTGCAAGCGTGGAGGCTGAGGTTTATTCCGCTGAGCCGTCCAATCAGTATTTAGCAGCAGCGGTTGGGGCGGGAATAGCGGCGATTGAGCTGCTCGACGTAAAATTCTGCCGGGCTCAGGGTGCGGCAGGAGCCAACGTGGCGGGCTTTTGAACGCAAGTAGCTTTCGTAAGCCGCGTCGCCACACCATTCGCGAAGGCCGCGCCAGAAGCGGCGAAGGAAGCGTTTAGTTCGTTTGGCGGCTTCGCGCATCAATCGTCTCCACTGGCATCGCCGACAACCGTACCGTGCCCTGCGCCGGAAAAGTTAGAGGCCCAGTGCGTCGCGATGTAGGGCGATTCGTGGAGCACCGATTCACGACGGCGGCTGAGAATCGAATACCACTGGAAAATGGCCTCGACCACCAGGACCAGAACCATGAGGGCAAAAATGGCAGTCACGGCGGCATCTAGACGCAGATTAAAGATCAGGCGCTGCGTGCCGGCTATGTTCGCAGCGGCAATCTTGCCCTCGGTGATCTGACGGGCCAGATCTTTTGCGTTTGCAAGAAAACCGAGTCGAGAACTAGGGTCAAAGATCTTCTGATAGCTCGCAGTCATGGTAACAATGACCAGCCATACCGTCGGCACCAACGTCACCCAAATCCAGCGCAGCTTTTTCATCTTGAGAAGAATTGTGGTGGCGACAACCAGGGCCACCGCCGCAAGCAATTGATTTCCGATGCCGAAGAGCGGCCAGAGGGAATTGATTCCCCCCAGGGGGTCAATGACTCCCTGGTAGAGAAAGTAACCCCACATGGCGACAATCATCGCACTGGACAAAAGAATTCCTGGCATCCAGCCTCGCCGTCCAAATGGGGCCCAAACGCGCCCAACCAATTCCTGAACCATGAAACGTCCGACGCGCGTGCCGGCGTCCAGCACCGTGAGGATGAAGAGCGCTTCGAACATGATGGCAAAGTGATACCAGATGCTGAGGAGCCGGGGGCCGCCGATGGTATTGGAAAAGATCTGCGCCATGCCGACGGCGAGCGAGGGCGCGCCGCCCGCGCGATTCCACAGCGTAATCTCGCCCACAGCGTGAGCAAGACTCGTCATGGTCTCGGGCTGCAACGGGTAGCCCCAACTGCTGATGGTGGCCGCGCCAGCGTCCGCCGCGGCGCCCACGATGCTCGGCGGACTGTTGATTGCGAAATAGACACCAGGAGTCATGGCGCAGGCCGCGACCATCGCCATGACACCGACAAAAGATTCGAGCAACATGGAGCCGTAGCCGATGAAGCGGGCATGGCCTTCGCGCAAAATCATCTTCGGCGTGGTGCCCGAAGAGATCAGAGAGTGAAAGCCGCTGACGGCGCCACAGGCAATAGTGATAAAGCAAAATGGGAAAATCTTGCCGGCGAAAACGGGTCCGGTGCCGTCAATGAAGCGCGTCAGTGGCGGCATAAGTACATGCGGCCGAACCAGCAGGATGCCCGCCGCAAGAGAAAAGATGGCTCCGGCTTTGATGAATGCGCTGAGATAATCGCGTGGAGCCAGCAACAACCACACGGGCAGTGCGGATGCGGAGAACCCATAAATGATAATGGCGGCGGTCAGCGAAAGGCCGCTCAGCGTGAAGACGTTGGACCAATATGGCGAATCCGCCACCCACTGGCCTGCGATCACCACAAAAATCACCAGCGCAACGCCCATGATGGACGCTTCGAGAACGCGCCCCGGCCGCACAAAGCGAAGATACACCCCTAGTAGCAGAGCAATGGGGATCGTCATGGCCAACGTGAAAGTTGCCCAAGGGGATGATTTCAACGCGTTCACCACAACCAGAGCGATCACGGCCAAGAGAATGACCATGATTGCCAGAACCGCAAGCTGTGCGATGAATCCGCCGCGCTCGCTGACTTCTTCGCGCGCCATCTGGCCGAGGGATTTTCCGTCGCGGCGGATTGAGCAAAACAGGATCACAAAGTCCTGGACGCAGCCGCCAAACGCTGCGCCGACTATCAGCCACAACGTGCCGGGGAGATAGCCGAATTGCGCGGCCAGTGTGGGGCCGACGAGCGGCCCAGGACCGGCAATAGCCGCGAAATGGTGGCCGAAGAGGACCCATTTGTTGGTCGGCACAAAATCGCGGCCGTCGTCGTGCCGTTCCGCGGGGGTGGCGCGCGTATCATCGAGCGCAAGCACTTTCGCCGCAACAAAAGCCGAATATAGGCGGAAGGCGACAAGGTAACAACAAAGCGCGGCGATGACAAACCATATAGCGTTGAGCGGTTCGCCGCGGTGAATGGCAATCGCGCCCAGGGCGCCCGCTCCCAGAAGCGCGACGGCAAGCCAAACCACAATGCTGAAAATCCGCTTCATTGTGCAGGTCCCGGCGCCACGCTGGATTTCAGGAACTGCGCGATGTCCTTTTCCAGCTTCACGCGCGAAGGCGTGTGAACGTACATCATGTGCCCGGCCTCGTAATAAGCGCCGCCCAAGTGGGCGCGCAGTGTGGGATCCAGTCCAAGGTGATCGAAAGTGTAGTCGGCGGCAAAAAAGGGCGTAGCCAGATCGTAGTACCCTTTGGCGACAAAAACGTGCAAGAACGGATTTTGTGTCATGGCCCTGCGGAGTGTCTCCGCCACATTGACGTAGCGGTTTTCAAAAGGCGCATAATTCCACGGTTGTACGCGTCCGGTGAGAATCTCGTAAGGCAAATCGCTGTCGAATTTGAGATCGCTGCGCACGTAATCGTTTAGCATGCCGGAATACGGCCCGGTTATGGCGGCGATGCTGGGATCGAACTCGGGATTTTCACCAGCGGCGTCGCGGTCGATCCCAAGGAACCGCGCATCAATGCGTCCGATGGTGCGGCGCTGACCGCGAAGCAGCTCCTTTGTGAAGCGCATGATCTCGATGCGCAGATTAGTCCGATCTATGTAGTCGGGCGAGAGTCCCGTGAGGCGCGCGAGCTTCTGAGCGGTTTCCGCGCGGCGGGCTGCCGGCAGCGCGTCTCCAGCCGCAAGAGCGTCGGTGTATTCCCCCATGGCAAACTTGCGCGACTCATCGAGCGCTTTCTGCAAGTCGCCCTGCAAATCAGCCGGAAGCTTTTTGTGATACCAGGCGATTGCGGTATAGGTCGGCAGATAGAGGACGTACGGCAGATCGTTCCCAGTGTCGAATTCCGCAGTTTCAAAATTCAAAATCGCGGAAATCAAGACGATGCCGTTCAGATACATTCCGAAGCGCTGCTGAAGATAGCCGGAAAGCCCGGCAGCGCGCGTGGTTCCGTAACTTTCGCCGGCCAGGAATTTTGGCGAGGACCAGCGCTTGTTGCGCGTAGCATAGACCCGGATGAACTCCGCCACAGACTCCACGTCTTCTTCCACGCCGTGAAACTGTTTCGGCGCCTCGCCGGGAACCGCGCGGCTGTAACCGGTTGAAACGGGATCAATGAAAACGAGATCGCTGGCGTCGAGAAGCGAAGTGTCGTTGTCCACGAGCTTGTACGGTGGCGGGAGCAGCGAACCTGCGTCTCCCATCTGCACGCGGCGTGGCCCAAGCAGCCCCAGATGCAGCCACACAGAAGAAGAGCCGGGCCCGCCGTTGAAGCTGAAAGTGATTGGGCGCTGGCTCAGGTCGGCGACATCATCCTTGGTGTAAGCCACATAAAAAATGCTGGCTTTGGGCGTGCCGTCTTCGAGTTTGAGGAGAATCGTGCCTGCGGTCGCGGTGTACTTGATTTCCTTGCCGTCAATCTTGAGAGAGTGTTTGGTTACCACGTTCTTTTCTTCGGGGATAGGAGGCTTTTTTTCGTCTTTTGGTTTTTCCGCTGGCTTCTCTCCGGCTTTTTCCGGTTGCGTCTGCGATTGCGGCTGCTGGGCCAGGCAGGTGCTGGCTGCGAAGAGCAGCGCAGCGAAGCCAAAGCAGCAAAGCGAATGTTTCATAGGCACCAAATCTCCCCAAACGAGCCACGGCAAATGCATAACAGCAACGTGCGGCATCGTAAGCGAGAGTCGAGACAACGTCAATTGGCGAAACAGATGGGTCATGGATAGAATGCCACTTACAAAGAACTCACCCAGGAGCGTTTCATGCGGCGAATCTTGTTGCCAGCTATCACTTTGTCTTTATTAATTGCCGGGCCAGCCACCCTGGCTTTTCCTCAGGCGGAGCAAAAGAAGGAAGAGCTGCCCCATCCCAAAACGCTCGAAGAACTGCAAAGGGCCATGAAGGGTGTTGTGGAGAAAGAGCATGTCACGGGGGCCGGCGTGGCGCTGGTTTCGAATGGCCAATTGTTGTGGTGCGGCGGAATCGGCAAGGCCGACCTATCAGCGAACCGCGATGTTACGTGCGACACGGAATTCCGCGTCGGTTCGATCAGCAAGACATTTGTGGCGCTGGCGCTCTTGAAATTGCAGGAAGACGGAAGAATCAACCTGTATTCGCGCTTGCAGGATGTCGCTCCCGAAATCCCGATGAAAAACCGCTGGGGAGGCACGAACCCGGTACGCGTCGTGAATTTGCTGGAACATTCTGCTGGATTTGACGATATGCAGCCGAGCGAGATCTACAATCGCCGTGATCGTGCGGATTATCCCGTGCTTGACGTGTTCAAGCGCTTTCAGGAACCGCAAGATGTGCGCTGGCCGCCAGGCACGCGCTTTTCCTATTCGAACCCCGGCTACGGCATTGCGGGCTACTTGATCGAAAAGGTCACCGGCCAACCCTTCGATGCTTACATCCGGCAAAACCTTCTTGCACCCCTGGAAATTACTGTCGGCGACTTTCGAATCACGGATGCAAATCGCGCGGCCCTCGCGCAGGGATATGACGGCAACCCGCCTCGAGCGGTTCCCTACAAAAGCATTTATTTGCGCCCTGCTGGTGATATGAAGGCTTCACCCGGCGAATTGGCGAAGCTGGTGCAATTTTTCTTGAGGCGAGGCAGGACGGGCGATCTTCAATTGGTGAAACCGGAGAGCATCGCGCGTATGGAATATCCCGAGACCATTTCGTCCGCGAAAAATGGCCTGCGCCTGGGCTATGGCCTGGCAAATTACACGGAAAGCGAAGGCGGAGTCATAACGCACGGCCATGACGGAGGAATCGACGGTTTCATTTCCAGTTACAGGTACATGCCGGAACAGAACTGGGGTTACGTGGTTCTGTTGAACAGTACCGTGTCGGGAAAAGCTCTCGATGACATGAACCATCTGACCATCGAGTTTCTTTCCAAAGATTTTCCGAAACCGCAGCAGCCATTGATTTCTCTCACTGCGAATGAACTGAAAAAGTTCTCCGGGTATTACGCGCCGCGCGCCCCACGGAGCCAGCTGCTTGCATTCCTTGGCGAGTTGGCCGGAGGCACGTGGGTTCGCGTGGCGGGCGGCAAGTTGGAATGCTCGACGCTTTTCGGAAAAGGGCATGAACCGTTGCTGCCCGTTGGCAAGAATCTTTTTCGCGGGGCAAAGGAGCCCGAAGCTACGGCGGTTTTCTTTCCGGATGCAAGCGGCCGGATGATTTACGTCCGCTCGGGAGAAGACGGGGAGGCCTACGGAGAAAGAGTCTTTCCCATTTGGGTGTTCACGCGGCTGCTCTTTCTGGCTGCATCGGCCACAGTGATGGCCTCAGCGCTGCCGTATGCGTTGTTTTGGGGAATGTGGCTGCTGCTCTCTAGATTCATCAAGAAAGTGAAGCGCATGAAGCACGCGCGCGTGCGAGCGGTGCCGCTGTTTGCGGTTCTGAGTCTTGTGCTGGTGCTCTTTGCGTTCACCAACGTCGCAGACAATATCGGGACCTTCAACTTCTGGTCGTTCCTGATGTGGGTCATGACTATACTTTTCATGGTGCTGTCGCTTGTGGGACTGGCGCTGGCAGTGAGCGTGCCCAAAGCGGAAATGCATAAGGCAGAGCGTATTCACGCGTTGCTGGTTTCGAGCGCATGCTGCATCATCACGCTATTTTTCTCCGCGTGGCACCTGATTGGTTTGCGCCTTTGGGCGCCATGAGGCCATGGTGATGCCTGGAATCAGGATGGACGTGAGACTAGATAATCGTGTGTGATTTTTTCAACCGAGGTTGTTCCCGCCTGGCGCATGATAGTGCGCAGTTCCCGCTGCAAGATCTCGAGGACGGCCTCCACGCCCGCCTGGCCAAACGCTCCGAGCCCCCAGGAATGCGGCCTGCCAATTCCCACCGCGGTGGCGCCCAGGGCCAACGCTTTAAAAATGTCTGTGCCGCGCCTCACACCGCCGTCCACAATCACGGGGACCTTGCCGCCAACCCCTTCGAGCACTTCGGGCAGGCTTTCGACGGTCGGCCGTAGAGTCTCTTCCGCGCGGCCACCGTGATTGGAAACAATCAGCCCGTCCACGCCGTGCTGGACAGCAAGTTGCGCGTCTTCCCTGGTAACTATTCCTTTGATGAGCAATTTCACGGTCACCGTATCACGGAGGCGTTTCACAAAATCCCAATCCATATTCACTGCGTGCAAGGCAGTGACTTTTGATAAATCCAGTCCGTCAAACATGGGCTTCCGAGAGGCGAAGCCCGCGAACCCTCCTGAGCCGCTGGTTCCCGGTTTTCCTCGCGCGAAGGGAGAGTACGCTCCGGAATGGCATGCGGAGCATTGCCGCTTGTCTAGTCGCTGGGAGCGGAAAAGAGTTTCGCGATTGCTCCCTTCCTGCAAATCGACGGTGAGGACAATCGCCGGCGAGCCGGCCTTTTCGGCGCGCTTAATAATGGCCTGGCCGACTTCCCACACATTCGTCGGATAGAGCTGTTGCCACACGGGCCCTCCCCTCGCGGCAATGGCGTCTTCAATCGAGGATGTGGCGGCAGTGGACAAGAGCATCAGGTGGCCCTTGCTTTGTGCAGCTCTGGCGACTGCCAACTCCCCGTCGGG
>Ga0209474_10002813_pt1 | contig 15687 bp, 14 predicted proteins | sample GraSoiAngelo_145_FD_185902 | JGI IMG/M metagenome (GOLD analysis project Ga0209474, IMG submission 185902) | Grasslands soil microbial communities from the Angelo Coastal Reserve, California, USA - 14_1009_05_20cm (SPAdes) (version 2) | ecosystem: Environmental > Terrestrial > Soil > Grasslands...
TCATGAGGGTCCTGCGGGCCTCGGAGGACGGGCGTTTCCACTTCAAGCGCGTGCCGGCGGGGAGCTATCGGCTCATGGATCGGATCGCCGGCGAGCCGCGGTGGCGTGTCAAGGTCAGCATCCCGGCCGGACAGGACGTGGCGATGGATCTCACGCCGCAGAACAGCCTCCGCGTTCGGGACGACTTTCCGGACGGCAAGTAGTCGCTCCAAATGACTGGCCGATCAGTGGGGCCCGCGCAATACCGGACCCCCAAGCCTTGTGTGCGGGAAAACGTTGGTCGTACACCCGAGCAAACCTATACTACTAATCCAGCGGGTAAAACGACTTGTTAAACAAGCTCTTCCGTAGGCAGAGCGATACGTTTGGCCTGGACATCGGCTCCAGCGCCGTCAAGGTCGTGCAGATCCGGCAGAGCGGGGAGTCCCGGACCGTGACGGCCTTCGGCATGGTGTCCTTGCCGAACGAGACCATCACCGAAGGCACCATCAACGATCCCCAGACCGTCGCCGACGCCATCAAGGAGGCCGTCGCCAAGGCCGGGGTGAAGGGCGGTGACGCGGTCATCTCGATCTGCGGGCGCGAGCTCATCATCAAGAAGATCCAGATCCCCGAGGTGCCGGCCAAGGAGATCGACGACGTCGTCCGTCTCGAAGCCGAGCATCACATTCCGTTCGCGATCGACGAGGTCTTCATCGATCACCACACCGTCGGCCGGCAGAACGGCCAGCTCGACCTGATCCTGGTGGCCGTCAAGAAGGCGAAGGTCACCGACTACATGTCGGTGGTCGAGCAGGCCGGCTTCAGCCCCGCGATCGTCGACGTGGACGGGTTCGCGCTCGGCAACCAGTTCGAGGCGAACTTCCCGGGCGAGGACCACGAGGCGGTGGCGCTGATCGACATCGGCGCCTCGATCATGAAGACGAACGTCCTGCGGGCCGGCGCCACGATCTTCGCCCGCGACATTCCGTTCGGCGGCAACAACTACACGCAGGCCATCGCCCAGCGTCTCAGCATCTCCTTCGAGCAGGCCGAGGCGGCCAAGATCGGCAAGGAGGTGGGCGTGAAGTGGGAGACGCTGGTGCCGCCGCTGGAGGCGGTGTCGCGTGACCTGTCGCTGGAGGTCCAGCGGACGTTCGACTACTTCGCCTCCACCGCCGAGTCCGAGCGGATCGGCAAGATCGTGCTGGCCGGAGGCTGCGCGCAGCTGCCGGGCCTCAACGAGTACCTGTCGTCGAACTGGGGAATCCCGGTGGAGCTGGCGCGCCCCTTCGAGCGGATCGAGGTGGCGTCGGCGTACGGAGAAGACGTCACCGCGCTGGCCCCTGCGCTGGCCGTCGCCGTGGGATTGGCGCTGCGCCACACGGGTGACAAGGAGTCGTCGAAGTGATCCGGATCAACCTCGCCCCGCCCGAGACACGGAGCAGCCGGCCGGCGTTCAACCTGTCGCTGCCGCCGCTCAATCTCGGGGTCGTGTTCGCGATCGTGTACGCCCTCACCCTCGGCGCCTTGGGCCTCTCCTGGTGGAGCCTCAGCGCCGAGGAAACCCGCACCGCCGCCGACGTCGACCGCCTCACGCGCGAGCTGCAGTCGCTGAAGGCGACACTCGGGGACGGCGCCAACGTGAAGGGCCGCCTGGCCGAGGTCAAGCGCCGCGTCGACATCCTGGAGGAGCTCACCAAGGGCCAGGGCCGGCCGATCGCGCTCCTCGACGCCTTCGCCGACACGGTTCCGCGGGACCTCTGGATCACCACGCTCGAGCAGAAGGAGTCCGTGTTGAAGCTGAGCGGTACCGCGTTCTCCACCACCGCGGTCTCGGATTTCATGTCCAACCTCAAGGCCACCGGGAAGTTCAAGGACGTCGACATCGTCGTGTCCCGTCAGGCCATCGACAAGACGCCCAGCCTCGTGACCTTCGAGGTCACGTGCAAGTTCGAGATCTGAGATGACGCTGCCGCCGGTCCTCCAGAGTTTCGTCGATGGTCCGAAGCTCCCCAAGGTCGTGCTGGGAGTGGTCGGGGTGGCCGTGCTCGGGGCGCTGGGCTATTTCTTCGTGATCTCGCCGGTCCAGGCGCGCATCGACGAGCTCGTCAAGAAGCGCACGCAGGTGGCCGGCGAGGTCAACGTCGCCCGCGCCCAGGTGGCCGAGCTCGAGCGCTTCCGTCGCGAGATCGCCGAGCTCGAGAAGCGCCTGGCGCTGCTCAAGGACCGCCTGCCCTCGGAGAAGGAGACGCCGACGCTCTACCGGGCGCTGTCGACGGCGGCCGAGCAGGCGGGGCTGGGGGTCGCGCTGTTCCAGCCCAAGGAAGCGCATCCGAAGGACGTGGTGAACGAGATCCCGATCATCGTGACCGCCCAGGGCAGCTATCACCAGCTGGCCAAGTTCTTCGAGCGGGTGGCCGGCCTTCCCCGCGTCGTCACCGTGAACGACTTCAAGATGACCGGCCTCGGCCGAGCGAGGGACTCGATGAAGGCGGACCTGAGCATGGCGACCTACATGTATCGCGGCACCCCGCCGCCGCCGCCGGCCAAGCCCGGCGCGCCGCCGGCGGCGCCGCCAGCCGGCAAGCCGGCGGCCGCGCTGCCCGGGATCACGGGGACGCGCTCGTGAAGCCCGTCGTCGCGCTCGCCGGACTCGCTGGTCTCTGCGGCACGCTGGTGGCATGCGGCGGCTCGCCGCCCCCGGCACCCCAGGTGACCGCGCCGAAACCGGTGGCGGCGATCCCGGCCGTGGTCACTCCGAAGCCGGCAGCGGCGGCCCCAGCGGCTCCGGCCCCAGCCGCCCCGGCCTCGGCGGCCCCGCCCTCGCCGGCCTCAGGCCCGTCGGCCCCAGCCGCGGCGGCCCCAGCCGCGGCCGCCCTGGCTCCGGCCGCCCTGGCCCCGGCAGCCGCCGGTCCGGCCCCGCTGGTGACGTTGCCCGCGGTGCCGACGTCCGATGCTCCCGGCTACGATCCCAAGGGGCGGCGCGATCCATTCGTGTCGCTGGAGCTCAGCGGTGGCGCGAAGGGGCTCCAGGTGTCCACGACGAAGCTGACGGGGATCGTGCGGAGCGCGAGAGCCACGCTCGCGCTCGTCGAAACACCGGACGGCATCGGCTACATCCTCAGGGCGGGTGACACGCTCGGCGACGGTCGCCTGCTCGAGATCGGCGCCGACAACGTCGTCTTCACCGTGTCGGCGACCCCTGGGTCTATCTCTAACCGCGTGGTCCTAAAACTGGCGGCCAACTAAATGACTGATCGACGGGCGGCTGTACTGCGGAGGGCATTCGGGATTGCGCTTCTCCTGCTGTTCCCGGCCGGAGCCGTGTCGGTTGCGCAGACGGCGCCCGACGTGCGGCTTCAGGACGTCACCGTCACCACCCAGCCGGACTCGGTGACGATCATCGTCAAGACGTCGGGGGAGGCAAAGTACCAGGCCGAGCTCATGGACCATCCGTACCGGCTCGTCGTCGATTTCGAGAACACGACCTACGGCTGGCGCAAGACCCCGCTCAAGATCGGGACCGAGCCGCTCACGCAGGTCCGTGGCAGCCAGTACAAGCCCACCGTGGCCCGCGTGGTCGTCGAGCTTACCCGCAAGGTCGGCTACGCGATCCGCGAGGAGAGCGATGGGCTGGCGATCGTCATTCCGACGACCTCGACGGTCGCGGCGGCCGAGCCGGGTCCGAAGCCAGCGACCGCCGCGAAGCCGGCGCGCCCGGCGACGCCCAGGGCCCCCGCACCCGCGCTGGCCGCCGAGCCCAAGCCGGCCCCGACCGACGCGAAGCCGACCGGGCCGGCCGTCGTCGCCCAGGCACCCACGACGCCCGCCACGCCGGCGCCGGTCACGCCCGCCCCGGTCACGCCGGCGCCGGCGGTGCAGCCGCCGCTGGCGACGAACGGCCAGCGCCTGATCTCCCTCGACTTCAAGGACGCCGACGTCGTGAACCTCCTCCGCATCCTCGCCGCCGAGAGCGGGCGCAACATCGTCATCGGCGAGGACGTGAAGGGCAAGATGTCGATCACGCTGCGCAACGTGCCGTGGGAGCTCGCGCTGGACACCGTGATGGACTCCAAGGGGCTCGTGAAGGTCGAGCGCGACGGCGTCATGCGGATCGTCACCTCCGATCAGCTCGCCAAGGAGCGCGAGGCGCGGGCCAAGCTGGAGGAGTCCAAGGTCAAGTCGGAGACGGAGATCCGCACCAAGCTCGCGGAGGCCAAGCTCAAGGAGCAGGAGGCGGCGGCACGCCAGTTCGCGGCCGAGCAGGCGGCGGCCGACCTCGCCGCCCGCGGGCCGCTGAAGGAAGAGACGATCCGGCTCTCCTACGCGGATCCCGAGGAGATCGCCAACACGCTGATCGGCATCCTCGGACTTCCGCCCGGGCAGAGCAGCGCGCCGGCCGCGCCGGCCTCGGGGCCTGGCGTGATCCCGGCGCCGCCCTTTTCGCAGCTGTTCGGTCCCGGCCAGCCGCCGGGCCCGCCGCCGCCCTCGCCCTCGTCCGACGTGCTGGCCAAGGGCATCACGATCAAGGCCCACAAGCCGACGAACTCGCTGTTCATCCGCCACTACGCGGCCGACCTCGAGCGGATCAAGACGCTGATCCGCGAGAAGCTCGACATCCCGCTGCCGCAGGTGAAGATCGAGGCGCGCATGGAGATCCTGGCGCGGAACGATCTCTTCGCGCTGGGCATCCAGTGGGGCGGTGGCGGCGTGGCGACCAACAACCAGGGTGTGCTCGTCGGCCGGGGCTTCACGAGCTCCGTCGGCAACACGCTGACGACCGGCGGCATCGGGGCCAGCGATCTCGGCGGCAAGCTGCCGAATCCGAACCTGAACATCGGCGGGGCGACCGGCCAGATCCTGCCGGTCAGCGCCACGACCGGCCTGCCGAACGGCGGCAACCTCGTGAACCTGCCGATCGGCTCGATCCTCCCGGGCGTCGTCTCGGCCGGCACCGCCGGCATCGCGTTCGGCATCGTCGGCAGCCGCCTGAACCTCAACCTCGCGCTGGAAGCGCTGAAGAGCGAGGGCAAGACCCGCACGCTGGCCCGGCCGGAGATCGTGACCGTCGAGAACAACAAGGCCACCGTCTCGCTCGGCGAGGAAATCCCGTACGCGACGGTCAGCTCGGCCGGGACCCAGATCCAGTTCAAGGAGGCGGTGCTCAAGCTCGAGGTCACGCCGACCGTCGTCCGCGAGGGGGACGTCAATCGCATCAAGATGAGCGTGCTGGTCGAGAACAACTCGCGGGGCGCCACCGTCGACCTCGGCGCCAGCGGCGGCCAGCCGCCCGCCATCAACAAGCGCAAGGCGGAGACCCAGGTGCTCATCAAGGAAGGCGAGCGGCTGGTGATCGGCGGCGTGACGAACAGCGAGAGCGAGGAGGCGGTCCGCCGCGTCCCGCTGTTCGGCGACATCCCGATCCTCGGCTGGCTGTTCAAGCAGCGAGGTGACCGCAACAACTCCACCGAGCTGGTCGTGTTCATCACCCCGTCGATCCTCCGGCGGGACGCCACCACCGCATCGGTCCCGGGAACGACACCGCCCCGGCAATGAGCCGTCGTTCGCGGCGCCTCGCCGCGAACGGGCGCCGCGGCGAGGCGCCATGATCGTCTCCGTCAACCTCGGCAGCCACTCGTACTCGATCGTCGTCGAGGCCGGCGCTCTGGCCGGCGTCGGCGAGCGCCTGCGCGCGCTCGGCGTCGGCCGGCGCGCCGCGCTGGTCACCGACGCCGCGATCATCCGGCTGCCCTACCCCGGCACGGTGATCGGGAGCCTCGAGAGGGCCGGCTTCGCCGTGACCGTGATCGAGGTCCCCGAGGGCGAGGCCGCCAAGACGCTGACGGTGGCCGAGCATTGCTGGGACCGTCTGCTGGCGGCCGGCCTCGACCGGACCTCCACCGTGCTCGGTCTGGGCGGCGGCGCCGTCGGCGATCTCGCCGGCTTCGTCTCGGCGACCTACATGCGCGGCACGAACTTCGTCACGCTGCCCACCACGGTCCTGGCCCAGGTCGACGCCTCGATCGGCGGCAAGACCGCGATCGATCACCCGAGGGCCAAGAACCTCGTCGGTGCCTTCCACCAGCCGCGCCTGGTGATCGTCGACCCGGCGGTCGTGCGCACGCTGCCGGAGCGCGAGTTCCGCTCGGGGCTGGCCGAGATCGTCAAGCACGGCGCCGTCCTCGACCGCCCCTACTTCGAGGAGGTCGAGCGCGACGCCCCGCGGCTGCTCGCCCGTGAGCTCGAGGTCGTCGACCGGATCATCGGCGGCTCCTGCCGCCTCAAGGCCGGCGTCATCGAGCGCGATCCCGAGGAGAAGAGCGAGCTCCGCTACGCGCTCAACTACGGCCACACCATCGGCCACGCGCTGGAGTCCGCCACCGGCTACGAGCGGTGGACGCACGGCGAGGCCGTCGCGCTCGGCATCGTCGCCGAGGCGCGGCTGGCGTGCCGTCTCGGCGTGGCCAGCGAGGCTGTCGCCGGCCGCCAGGAGCGACTGCTCGCCACCGTCGGCCTGCCCACCCGCGCCGGACGCCTCGACACCGAGGCCGTCCTCGACGCGATGACGCACGACAAGAAGGCGCGCGACGGCCGGGTGCCGTTCGTCCTGGCCCCCGACCTCGGGCAGTTCCGCGTCGTCTACGACGTCGCTCCCGACGCCATCCGCGCCACGCTCGGCGAGCTGGTCGGCTAGGACCGCGTGAGACGTCTCGTGCGCGGTCGCTGGGCCTTCGTGGTCGCCGTCGCGAGCGCGACGCTGCCCGCCTTCCTGCCGGCGCTGGCGGGGGAGTTCGTCGACTTCGACGATGTCTACAACTTCACCCTGAACGCCCATTATCGGGGCCTGGGACCCCACCACCTGCTCTGGATGCTGGGTCTGGGCCCCACGCAGCGCTTCTGGGGCCCGCTGAGCTGGCTCACGCTCGGCGTCGACTGGAGCGTGTGGGGCCTCGATCCGTGGGGCTACCACCTCACGAACCTGGCATTGCACGCGGCGAGCGCCGCCACGCTCTTCCTTGTCGCCGAGCGGCTCCTCGCCCGCGCGGTCACCGGCGTGTCGCCGACGACGGTGCGTGTCGGCGCCGCCGCGGCGGCCCTCTTCTGGGCACTCCATCCCCTGCGCGTCGAGTCGGTGGCGTGGATCTCCGAGCGGCGCGACGTCCTTTCAGGGCTGCTGCTGCTGCTGACGGTGCTCGCCTGGCTCAGGAGCACGGAGTCCAGCGGATCCGAACGACGCCGCTGGATGGCCGCGGCCGTCGTCGCCTATGCCCTCTCGATGCTGGCCAAGCCGATCGGCATGACGCTGCCGCTCGTGCTCCTGGTTCTCGACGTGTATCCGCTCCGGCGCCTCGCGCTCGGTCGCGCCGGGGCGGCGGCGCCCGGCGGCCGAGCGGCGCTGCGGGAGACGCTGCCGTTCGCGCTGGTGGCGGTGGTCGGCGCCGCCCTCGCCCTCTCCCTCACGCACGAGGTGAAGGGCCTGGCGGACTATCCTCTATGGGTACGGCCCGCCCTGCTTGGCTACGCGCTCGCCTTCTCGCTGTGGAAGACGGCGCTCCCGCTGGGCCTGATCCCGCTCTACGAGATCCCGGCCCGGTGGAGCGCCGCCGATCCGCGACTCGTCCTCGGAACGCTGGCGGCGGTGGCGATCACCGTGGCGGTCGTGCTGACCTGGCGACGGTGGCCCGGCCCGGCGGCGGCGTGGGCCGTGTACGTCATCGTGATCTCGCCGGTGAGCGGGCTGGCGATTCATGGCGGTCCCCAGATCGCGGCCGATCGCTACACGTATCTGCCCGCGCTGGCGCCCGCCCTCTTGATCGGCGCCATGGTGTGCCTGCTCGCCCGATCGGTCGGCGCCGGCGCCCTCGCCGCCGGCAGCGCGCGACTGGCGGCCGCCGGCCTCGTGGTGTGGCTGGCCGGCTTCGGCGCGCTGACGTGGCAGCAGGCGGGCGTCTGGCGCGACAGCGTCACGCTCTGGGATCACGCGGCGACGTTCGCGCCCGGGTGCGCGCGCTGCCTGCACGGCCTCGGCGTCGCCTGGTACCGCGGCGGTGCCCCCCAGGCCGCGGTGCCGCCGCTCGAGCGCGCGGTGGCGCTGCGACCCGACTTGCCGTTCCAGGCCGATCTCGGGCTCGCGCTGTGGGCCAGCGGGCGCGCGCGTGACGCCGTGCCCCATCTCCAGGCCGCGCTCGCGCAGCAGCCGCACAACTCGCAGCTCGAGCGGCGGGTGGGCGCGGTGCTCATCGAGGCGGGCCGCCCCGAGGAGGCGCGGGCCCACTTCGGCGCGGTGCTCCGCCGGCGGCCCGACGACGTGGACGCGCTGACCGGCCTCGGCCTGGCGCTGGTGGCGAGCGGCCGCGCCGCCGAGTCGGTCGCGTATCTGCGGCACGCCGCCGAGCTTTCGCCGCGGGCGACGCCGCCGCGCTTCGCGCTCGCCCGGGCGTATCTCGCGCTCGGCGACCGCCCGCGCGCCGACCGCGAGCTCGCCGTGCTGCGCACGATGGATCCCGGGCTCGCCGAACGAGCCGGCCGTTGACAACGAAATTGACGGCTCCGTATAGTCCTGTCATGAACGCGCCCGGCGAAGACCGCGCGCTCGCCGACGCGATCCGCCGCCACGAGGAGCGGGTGGCGCGCGATCCCGAGTCTCTCGCCTTCGCGCAGCTCGCCGATCTCTACCGCAAGGCCGGACGCACCGGCGACGCCGTCGCCTGCTGTCGCGACGGCCTGCGACGCTGGCCGCACTACACGACCGCGCGCCTGATCCTGGCCAAGACGCTGCTGGCCGAGGGGCAGCTCGACCCGGCCCTGGCCGAGCTGGGCGCGATTCTGCAGACCAGCCCGAAAGACGTACAATGTCACCGTCTGGCCGCCGAGGTCCACCGCCGGGCGGGCCGCCTGGACGTCGCGGTCGGGCACCTCGAGAAGGCTGTCGGTCTCGATCCCGGCGATCGCGAGTCGAAGGCGCTGCTGTCGCTGCTGCGCGCCGACGCGAGCGCGCCCGGCGACGGCGCCGGGCTGGCGCGGATCCTGGCCGACGAGACGTTCGCCACGCTCAGCTTCGGCACCGTGTGCCTGGAGCAGGGGCTGGCCGACGAGGCAGCGCTGGTGCTCACGCGCGTGGTGCGGCGGGCGCCCGACAACATCGAGGCGCGCGAGCGGCTGGAAGCCGCGCTGCGTGCGCGCCTGCGACGGAGAGGCTAGGAGTCCCATGCAGGTGTCGACCGCGGAGTTCAAGAAGGGCCTGCGCATCGTCTTCGACGGGCAGCCGTACGCCATCGTCGACTTCCAGCACGTCAAGCCCGGCAAGGGCGGCGCCTTCGTGCGCACGAAGCTGAAGCACATGCGCCTGGGCAAGGTGATCGACAACACGTTCCGCTCGGGGGAGAAGGTGGAGCTGGTCGAGTACGACGAGAAGCACATGCAGTTCCTCTACAGGGACGACCGCTACCACTTCATGGACACCGAGACGTACGAGCAGGTGTCCCTGTCGGCCGACGAGGTCGGCGACGCCCGCGCGTACCTCAAGGAGAACATCGAGGTCGACGTGCTGTACATCGACGGCTCGCCGACCGCGGTGGACGTCCCGAACTTCGTGGAGCTCACCGTCGCCCGCACCGATCCCGGCGTGCGCGGCGACACCGCCCAGGGCGGCACCAAGCCGGCCACGCTCGAGACCGGCGTCGTCGTGCAGGTGCCGCTGTTTCTCAACGAGGGCGACGTCGTCAAGGTGGATACCCGCACCGGCGACTATCTCGGCCGCGTGGCGGCGGCCGGCTGATGGCGCGGCCGCGCCGGCCGTCCCGTCCTGCCGCCGCCGCGCCGGCCGGCGACGAGCGTGTGGTCGAGCTGACGCGACGTCTGGCCTCCGTGCTGGCCGAGCTGGGGCTGTCGGAGGTCGAGATCGAGTCCTCCGACATGCGCGTGCGCGTGCAGCGCTCCACTGCGCCGGCCGCGGCCCCGGCGGCCGCCGCCGCGCTGCCGCCGACCGCCCCCGCCGAGCACCTGCTCGTCACCGACGTGGTCTCCTCCGCGCTGGTCACGATGGAGGCGCCCATGGTCGGCACCTTCTATCGATCGTCGTCGCCGACCGCCGACCCGTTCGTCACCGAGGGCGACGTCGTCAAGGAGGGACAGGTCCTCTGCATCATCGAGGCGATGAAGCTCATGAACGAGATCGAGTCGAAGGTGGCCGGGCGCATCGCCCGCATCCTCGTCGACAACGCGCAGGCCGTCGAGTATGGCCAGCCGTTGTTCCTCATCGATCCCCAGAGCTGACGGGCCGCGGTGACCAGGCTGCGCGCCCACCACGTCGTCCTCGTCCCCGCCGCGCTCGTCCTCGTGCTGGCCGGCGGCTGGTGGGCCACCCGCGAGGCGCACGCCCCCGCGCCCGCCGACGTTCCGCGTCTCGGCGCCACGTCGGCCGCCCGGCTCACGGCGCTGACCGACGAGGCCATCCGCCTCTACGCGGCCGGCCAGTTTCCGCGCGCGTGCGAGCGCTTCAGCCGCGCCTGGGAAGACGACCCCGCCAGCGCCGCACGACGCAGCGACGTCGCGCGCTGCTTCGAGGGCTGGGGCTGGGACTCGCTGAAACGGGGTCACCCCGAGGAGGCCATGCTGCTCTTCCGCCAGGGCCTGCGCCAGAATCCCGACGCGTCGACGCTGCTGCGGGGCCTGGGACTGGCGGCCGTCCATGCCGGCTACGCCGACGAGGCGCTGGCGCCGCTGGAGGCCGCGGCGCGCGAGGACACCGACGCCGAGGTCCACGTGCTGCTCGCCCACCTGTATGACCGTCGCGACGACTCCGGCCGCGCCCTCGAGCACCTGCGCCTCGTGCTCGCCCAGCAGCCCGAGCACGCCGCCGCCCGCCGCCTGCTCGCCAAGATCGAGCGCGAGGCGCGCGCGGAGGCGGGCCTGGCCCGAGAGATCACGCCGCACTTCGTCGTCAAATGGCAGGCGGCCGGCGACCCCGAGGGGCACCGCGCGCTGCTGGCCGCGCTGGCGACCGCGCGCGATCGTGTGGTGAGCCGCCTGGGCGAGGCGCCGCGCGAGCGCGTAACCGTCATCCTCTACGACGCCGCCCAGTTCCAGGAAGTCGCGCGCGTGCACGCCTGGGTAACCGGTCTCTTCGACGGCAAGATCCGGCTGCCAATCGGCGGCGCGCTGCCGCGGCGCCGCGATCTCGAGCGCATCCTGGTGCACGAGTACGCCCACGCGACCGTCCACGACCTCACGCGCGGCCGCGCCCCCCGCTGGCTGCACGAGGGACTGGCCCAGGCGCTGGAGGGCACGACGCCCGATCCGCTGCTGCGCGTGCCGGGTCGGCCGACGCTGGCCGGGCTAGAGGAGCTGATCGCCGATCCGGACGCCGCCCGCGCGCGGACCGGCTACGACGTCGCGCTGTGGGTCGTCCACGATCTGCTCGACCGCGGCGGCATGCCGGCCATGCGCGAGCTGATGCTGCGCCTGGGCCGCGGCGAGACGATCGCCGCCGCCGTTCCCGCCGTGTACGGTCTGCCACTGGCGCAGCTCGAAGACCAGTGGCGGCGCGTGCTGGGCGGCTGACGGGGGGGCGATGTTCCACAAGATCCTCATCGCCAACCGGGGCGAGATCGCGCTCAGGATCATCCGCACGTGCCGCGAGCTCGGCATCCGCACCGTCATCGCGCATTCCACGGCCGACGCCCAGTCGCTGCCGGTCCGGGTGGCCGACGAGTCGATCTGCGTCGGCCCGGACGACGCCCGCGCCAGCTATCTGAACATCGCCAGCATCATCTCGGCGGCCGTCGTCACGGACAGCGAGGCGATCCATCCCGGCTACGGCTTTCTGGCCGAGAACCCGGCCTTCGCCGACATCTGCCGGACCTGCGGCCTGACGTTCATCGGCCCCTCCCCGGAGGCGATCCGCCTCATGGGCGACAAGGCGCAGGCCCGTGTCATCGCCAAGCAGGCCGGCGTGCCGGTGGTGCCCGGGAGCGAGCTGCCGCTCAAGGACGAGGGCGAGGCGGCGGACATCGCCGAGGCGGCCGGCTTCCCGGTGATCTTCAAGGCGGCCGCCGGCGGCGGCGGCCGCGGCATGCGGATCGTGCGCGCCCGGGCCGAGGTGCCGCACGCCTTCGCCGCCTGCCAGGCCGAGGCCGGCGCGGCGTTCGGCTCGTCGGAGATCTACTGCGAGAAGTACATCGAGGAGGCGCGGCACGTCGAGGTGCAGGTGCTCGGCGACCGCAACGGCATCCGGGTCCATCTCGGCGAGCGCGACTGCTCGGTGCAGCGGCGCCACCAGAAGCTCGTCGAGGAATCGCCGGCGCCGTCGCTGCCGGCCGAGACCCGGGCCGGCCTCCACAAGGCGGCGCTGGCCGCCGCCGCCGCCGTGAACTACGTGAGCGCCGGCACGGTGGAGTTCCTCGTCGACGCCCGCTCCGGCGAGTTCTACTTCATCGAGATGAACACGCGGATCCAGGTCGAGCACGCGGTGACCGAGATGATCACCGGCATCGACCTGATCCGCGAGATGATCCGCGTCGCGGCCGGGGAGCCGCTCGGCTATCGCCAGGACGCGGTGCGCCTGGAGGGCCACGCCCTCGAGTGCCGGGTGAACGCCGAGGATCCGGTGACCTTCGCGCCGAGCGCCGGCCGAGTGACGGCGTGGATCCCACCGGGCGGCTTCGGCGTGCGGGTCGACAGCCACCTGATGGCGCCCTACTTCGTGCCGCCGTTCTACGACTCGCTGCTGGCCAAGATCATCGTGCGCGGCCGCACGCGGGCCGAGGCCATCGACCGCATGCGTCGCGCCCTGGCCGAGACGGTCGTGGAGGGCGTCAAGACCACGATCCCCTTCCACCTCAAGGTCCTCTCCGATCCCGCCTTCGTCGAGGGTCGCTTCACCAGCGTGGACGGCGCGCGCCTCAGCGCCGTCTGATGGACGCCGCCCTCTACGTGATCCTCGACCGCGGCGCGGCCCGCGGCCGCGACCTGGCCGACCTGCTCGACGCGGTCATCGCCGGCGGCTGCCGGACGGTGCAGCTACGCGAGAAGGAGTGGCCGTCGGGCCGGCTGCTGCCGCTGGCCGAGCGCCTGCGGGCGCGCTGCGCGGCGGCCGGCGTCACGTTCGTCGTCAACGATCGGCTGGATCTCGCCCTGGCCGTCGGCGCCGACGGTGTGCATCTCGGCCAGGACGACCTTCCGGCCCGCGCGGCCCGCCCGCTGCTGCGCCCCGGCATGATCCTCGGCGTCTCCACCCACAGCCTGGCCCAGGCGCGGGCGGCCCAGGCCGACGGTGCTCATTACATTGCCGTCGGCTCGATGTTCGCCACGCGGAGCAAGGCGGACTTCCAGCTCGTCGGGCCCGATCTCATCCGGAAACTCCGCGCCGAGATCCGCGTTCCTCTGATAGGCATCGGCGGCATCACCCACGACAACGTGCGCGAGGTGATCGGCGCCGGCGCGGACGGCGTCGCCGTGATCTCGGCGGTCGGCGCGGCGGACGATCCGCGCGCGGCCACCGAGCGGTTTCTGATGCTGATCCGTGCGGCGCGGGACTTGACCGCCTCCCGGCCGCGGCTATAGCATGGCGGCGCGTAAATCCCCGATTCGACGCTCAAGGAGGCTCCGATGAAATCCGTCACCGTCCGCGGCGCCCTCGTGCTCGCCCTGGCGCTCGCCGTCGCCCTGCTCCCCGGCGCCTCTCCGCTCGAGGCCCAGGGCAAGGGCACCATCAAGATCGCCACGCAGAGCCCGCTGTCGGGCGGTCAGGCGGCGCTGGGCGAAGGCATCAAGCTCGGCGCCCAGCTCGCCATCGACAAGTTCAAGGGCCCGCTCGTCAAGGCGGGATTCAAGGTCGAGCTGGTGCCCTTCGACGACCAGGCCAAGCCCGACGTCGGCGTCGCCAACGCCAAGAACATCATCGCCGACAAGGACATTCTCGCCGTCATCGGTCACCTGAACTCCGGCGTGGCGATCCCGTCGTCGGAGGTCTACAAGGAAGTGAACCTCGGGATGATCTCGCCGGCCAACACGAACCCGACGGTGACCGATCGCGGGTACGGCAACATCAACCGCGTGTGCGGTCGCGACGACGTCCAGGGCGTCGTCGGCTCGGAGTTCGCCCACACCACGCTGAAGGCCAAGAGCGTCTACATCGTGCACGACAAGACGACGTACGGCCAGGGCGTGGCGGAGTTCTTCCGGGACGACGCCAAGAAGAAGGGCATCACGGTGGCCGGCTTCGAGGGGACCGAGGAGAAGTCCAACTTCGACCCGATCCTCACCCCGATCAAGGCCAAGAACCCCAGTCTCATCTACTTCGGCGGCATCTACGACCAGGGGGCGCCGTTCTTCAAGCAGGCGAGCGAGAAGGGCATCAAGGCGAAGTTCATGGGCCCCGACGGCATGGACTCCTCCGACCTGACCAAGATCGGCGGCAAGGCCGTCGTCGGCATGTACTACACCTCGGCCGCCGGACCCGCCTCCGCGCTGGCCGGCGCCAAGGGCTTCGTGACGGACTTCAAGGGCAAGTTCGGCAAGAACCCCGAGCCCTACGCGGCCGAGGCGTACGACGCCACCGCCATCGCCCTCAAGGCGATCGAGGCGGCGGCCAAGGGCGGCAAGGCCCCCAGCCGCGAGGACGTCTCGACGGCGATCCGCAAGGTCAAGCACCACGGCGTGACCGGCGAGATCGAGTTCGACGGCAAGGGCGATCGCAAGAAGGCGCTGTACTTCGTGCTCCAGGTCGTCAGCGACAACCCCGAGAAGTGGGGCGACAACAAGATCGTCAAGCAGCTCACGATCGCCGCACCAGCCGCCAAGAAATAGCCGGCTGGACGCGCGACGGGGCGGGCCCGGCCGCCCTGTCGCGCGTCTCCGCGCGCTGATCGCATGGACGTCGAGCTCCTCGTCGGCATCTTCCCGCAGGTCCTGCTCGACGGCATTCTCCTCGGCTTCATGTACGCCCTGATCGCGCTGGGCTACACGATGGTCTACGGCGTGCTCGAGTTCATCAACTTCGCCCACTCCGAGATCTTCATCGTCGGCGCCTTCGTGGGGGTCGAGATCCTGCTCGGCCTGAAGTCGGCGGGCGTCCTCGAGGCCGTGCCGTGGGTGCTGGTGTTGCTGCTGATCCTGGTGGCCGGCATGCTCGCCAGCGGCGTGCTGGCGGTGAGCATCGAGCGCATCGCCTACCGGCCGCTGCGCCACGCCCCCCGGCTCATCCCGCTCATCTCGGCCATCGGGGTCTCCTTCTTCCTGCAGGACGCCATCCGCCTCTTCGAGTCGATCTGGCGGAACGCCTTCAACCTCGTCTATCCCACGCTGGACGTCCTCAATCGCCGCTACGACCTGACCTCGACCGTCGACGTCCCGCTCAAGTCGCTGGTCGTGATCGTCGCCGCGCTGCTCATGCTGTGGGGGTTGTGGGCGCTGGTGAACCGCACGAAGATCGGCACCGCCATCCGGGCGGTGGCCGAGGACCAGGCGGCCGCCAGCCTGATGGGGATCAACGTCAACCGCATCATCTCGCTCACCTTCCTCATCGGCGGTGCGATGGGGGGCGCCGCCGGCGTGCTGTTCGGCGTCCAGTACGGCCTCATCAATCCGTACACGGGTTTTATTCCGGGACTCAAGGCGTTCACGGCGGCGGTGCTGGGCGGCATCGGCAATATTCCTGGCGCGATGGTGGGCGGCCTCGTGCTGGGGCTGCTGGAGGCGTTCGCC
>Ga0209474_10002814_pt1 | contig 15682 bp, 12 predicted proteins | sample GraSoiAngelo_145_FD_185902 | JGI IMG/M metagenome (GOLD analysis project Ga0209474, IMG submission 185902) | Grasslands soil microbial communities from the Angelo Coastal Reserve, California, USA - 14_1009_05_20cm (SPAdes) (version 2) | ecosystem: Environmental > Terrestrial > Soil > Grasslands...
CCTCGAGCCGTTGCTGGACGCCATCCTCGAGGCAATACCGCCGCCGCGCAAAGCCGAGACGACACATGACAAGCTGCAGATGCTGGTGGCCAATCTCGACTACGACGATTACGTCGGCCGGCTCGCCATCGGACGCCTGACGAGCGGCTCCGTCGAAGCGGGCCAGCAGGTCGCCGTCTGCCGCGCCGACGGCAGCACGCCGCGAGCGAAGGTGACGAAGATCTTCGCCTTCGAGGGGCTCAAGCGGATCGAGATCGCCGAAGCAGGGCCGGGCGAAATCATCTCGATGGCCGGCATCGACGACATCGCGATCGGCGACACGATCGCCGATCCCGAGCACCCCATCCCGCTGGAGCGGATCCACGTCGACGAGCCGACGATGTCGATGATCTTCAAGGTGAACGACGGTCCGTTCGCCGGCCGGGAAGGAAAGTACGTGACATCGCGGAACCTGCGCGAGCGGCTCCAGCGAGAGGCCTACCGGAACGTCGCCATCCGCGTTCACGACACCGACTCGGCGGACGCCTTCAAGGTGATCGGCCGCGGTGAGCTGCAACTGGCTGTCATCATCGAGACGATGCGGCGCGAAGGATACGAGCTGACCGTGTCGAATCCCGAGCCGGTGACGAAGGAGATCGGCGGCGTCCTGCACGAGCCGATGGAGCTGATGGTCTGCGACGTGCCCCAACCCGCGGTTGGCGTCGTCACCGAGCGGATGGGTCCGCGCAAGGGGCGGATGGTGGAGATGCAGCAGCTGGGGTCGGACCGCGTGCGGCTCAATTTCCGCGTCCCGGCGCGCGGGCTGGTCGGGTTCCGCAACGAGTTCCTGACGGTGACTCGCGGCGAAGGGATCATGTCGTCGCAGTTCGACGGGTACGAGCCGTGGCAGGGAAAGATCCCCAAGCGCGTGAGCGGTGCGATCGTGGCGGATCGCGAGGGCGAGACGGTCGCGTACTCGCTCTTCGACATCCAGGAGCGCGGCACGCTCTTCTACGGACCCGGCGAGCCCGTGTACGAGGGAATGATCGTCGGCGAGCATTCCCATCCCGGCGACCTCGACGTGAACGTCACCCGTGGCCGCAAGTTGACGAACATCCGTGCCGCGACTCGCGACGAGAACATCATCCTCAGCCCACCGCGGCAGATGAGCCTCGAGAAGGCGCTGGAGTGGATCAACGAGGACGAGCTGGTCGAAGTCACCCCGAAGAGCGTTCGCCTGCGCAAGAGAGTGCTCAGCGCCGGCGATCGGTACCGCCTCGAGCGCGAGCGCAAGCGCGCCGACGGACTCATCTAGGCGACGAGCCAGCGGTAGACGCCGCTGCTGCGAGTCTGCATCATGCGCCCCTTCTACCCGGAGGCCGCCGTGTACGCATCCAATCTGCTGCAAGGGCGAACCATCGTGGTCACGGGAGGTGGTTCGGGGCTGGGCGCGGAGATGGCGCGGCGCTTCGCGGAGCTCGGCGCGACGTCCGTCGTTCTCGGGCGCAGGCAGGAAAAGCTCGACGAGGTGGTCGTCCAGATCCGCGCTCGCGGCGGCCAGGCGACGGGGATCGCCTGCGACGTCCGCGATGCGACTGCCGTCGAGCGCGCGGCGGCTCAGGTCCCGCACGTCGACGGCCTCGTGAACAACGCGGCGGGAAACTTCCTTGCCGCTGCCGAGGATCTCTCGCCGAACGGCTTCAAGACCGTGGTCGACATCGTCCTCAACGGCACGTTCCACTGCACGAGCGCCTTCGGCAGGAAGATGATCGAAGCGCGGAAGGGATCGATCCTCAATATCGTCACGACGTACGCGTGGACCGGCTCCGCGTTCGTCCTTCCCTCGGCGTGCGCGAAAGCGGGCGTTCTCGCGCTGACGCGATCGCTGGCCGTCGAATGGGCCGCCTACGGTATTCGCGTCAACGCCATCGCGCCCGGTCCCGTTCCGACGGAAGGCGCGTTCACCCGGCTGATGCCGGATCCGCAGCTGACCGAGATGGCGAAGAACCGCGTCCCGCTGAAGCGATTCGGCACGCCGCGCGAAATCGCCGACGCCGCCGTATTCCTTCTCAGCGACGGCGCCGCGTATGTGACGGGCGACTGCCTCACGGTCGACGGCGGCGAGTGGCTGAAGAACGGCGGCGAGTTCAGCTACGCGACGGACTTCGACCGCGACAACGTGAAGCAGATGTTCCGCGCGATGCGCGGCAAGGAGCGTTAGTCAGCGCGCGGGTTTTTCGAGGAGATCGCGGACTGCGCGGAAGCGGTCGTTCGGAATCGTGATGGAGAGCACGTACTGCTCGATCAGCCATCGGCCGCCGCGCAACGAGAGGACGCCGCTGCCGCGCGCGGGGCCGAGGTTTTGCGTCTCGAGGTCCTCGTCGAACCAAGCCAGGTCGCCGCGAATCGTGACGTCGCGCCGGATGCCGCGGAAGGTCCAGGCCTTGCCGCGGGCGAAGTAAGGATGCGCGTAGGCGCGGAAGGCCGCCACGTTCCACCGCTCGGTCGCGTCCGTGCCGAGGAACACGCCGTCCGGGGCGAAGTGGGCGAAGTAGCGCTCTTCGTCCGCGCGAGCGGCGGCGTCGTGGAAGTCATCCAGAGCCGCATCGATGGGCGCGCGTTGCTGCGTCTGCGATGCCACTCCGTGCGCGCACGCGGCGAGCAGGAGGAGCGCGCAATGCGTCGTGAGGCCGCTCGATCGCAATCGTCAAAACACGTACCGGATGCGCGGCACGATGGCGAGCGACGCGATGCCGGAATGCCCACCGGTCGCGTGCGACACGAGCGCGTAGCGCATCATGGTCTCGAGCGCGACCGCGAAATGGTCGTGCGTCGCGTATTCCAGCCCGACGCCGCCACCTGCGTGGGGCGCGATGAGGTGGTCAGGGACGCCGCCGCCCGCGTCGGTGAACGGCCCGGGCGAAAGGATCGTCATTCCCGCCGCCGCCTTGAGCGACCAGGATAGACGAGGGGCGAGCGCGAACCGGTACGAGCCGCCCACCTCGACGAATGTGGCGCCGAACGAGTCCGCCGCGAGGCACTCGCCGCGCGGCGCACGATCGAAGCACGAGTCGCTGGCCGCGCCGTATCCGATGGACGCAAAGATGGCAGCGGCAGCGCCGATGTCGCGTCCGAACGCAACGCCGAGGTATGGCTGCGCGTTCGAGAACATCCGGCTGCCGCCCATCACCGTGAGAAGACCAACGCTCGCTTCCGCGAACGTCCCGCGGCGCGGCGCCTGCTCGACGCCGTTCGAAGGAAACGCGCTGCGCGGCGTCGCTACGTCCGCCGGCGCTGCATCAGGCTCGCCCGCGCCTGCGGCGAGACTCACCAGCAGCGCGGCGATGAGCACCCGAGTCATTGGGCGCTGCTCTTGAAGACGTACGGATACGTGACCTGCACCGTTCCGCCTCCTTCCGGCGCGGGGAACGCCCAGCGCCGGACGTGGCTCAGGATGCAGCCTTCGACGTCCGCGCTGCCCATCGTGCTCTGCTGGACGAGGGCGTCGCCGACCTTTCCCGAACCGTCGATGACGAAGACAACCGCGACTTTGCCGTACAGCGCCGGGTCCTTCGTCAGCTCCTTCTCGTAGCAGTACTTCACCTCGTTGTAGTGCCGCTGGATGATTCGGTTGATCACGTCGCGCGACAGCCCGCCGACGACGATCGTGCGGCCCGGCACGAACCGCGTCTCTTCCTTGCCGCGGCCACCCAGGTCGACATCGCCGTACCCCCCGGCGCCGCCTCCCGCACCCTTCGTCCCCAGGCCGCCGATCCCGAGAGCGGTGCCGCCTCCACCCTGGCCGGTCCCGCGCGATCCCAGTCCGCCCACGCCGTAGGCATCACCGGGTCCCGCGGCACCTTTCACGCCGCCCACCGCATTGTTGAGCCCGATGCCCAGTCCGCCCGGTCCGAGCACGTTGGATGCGCCACCTGCGCCGGCGCCGATCTTCGACAGCGCGGCAACCAACCCGACCTTCATCACCTTGCGACGATCCGACTCGCGCTTGTCCGGCTCGACGACCGTCGCGCCTTTGCGCGAGGGTGCCGCTTGCTTCTTCTTCACCTCGCGCTTACCGAGCTTGCCTTCCTCTTCGCGCGCCTTCGCCCCTTCCTGCACTCCCGACACGTCGCGCGGCTTCGGCTGTTCTTCGAGCGGCTTCTCGCGCGGCTTCACCTGGTACTGCGCGATCCGTTGCTGGTTGCCCGCCAGGTCGTCCGTGACCGTCTCGTCCGGATGCGGCGCGATGCGGACCATGAGCCAGAAAAGGGCGAGGAAGAGCAGCGCCGCCGCCACCGTGCTCGCGAACGGGACGTCGAGCCTTGCGAACACCGATCGATCGCCCCGCCGCTGCGCGCGCACGTAGCGCGCGACGAGCGTGAGCTGCGGCGCAACGCGCGCCACCACGCGATCGCCGGCGCCGATACGGTACGCGTGGCCCGCGAATGGAGCGTGAACGGATCGGGCGCCTGCGTCTTCCAGGCTCTCGATTCGGCCGGCGCGATGCACTTCGGCGCGCAACGAGGACGGGAGCGTGACGACGTGGCCGTCCTGCTGTGGCTGAACGATGTGGAACCGCGGCCGAAACTGCGCCGTCGGAAGCCCGGAGAGCTTCGCGACGCGCAGCTCGCCGCCGAGTGGCACCTGCTCGAGCTCGATCAGCGTCTCCTTGCCCCACACGAGCCCGACGAGCAGGACGCTGTCGCGCCCGCGCGGCTCGTTCGCGGGGGGAAGATCGTCGAAGAGAAGCAGCTTCGCAGCCGCTGCGTCGCCGTGGCCGTTCTGACGGGGCACCGGCCGCACAGTCAGCGGCGCGACGAGCTTCTGCAGCTCCTCGACCTCGAGCGGCGGCGGTTCCACCATTGCCGCCCCATTGAGCCCATTCCCGCCGCCCTTCCGCTTCTCGTTGGCCATTTCGACGTCCTAAAGGTTGTCCGCGGACTTGCGCAGCTCGGCATCGAAGTCGTCGCGCAACTGGATGAGCGGCTCGAACCGCGTCTTGTTGCGGTTGAGCACGTAACTGCCTTCGGGCTTGATCAGCTCCCCTTCGACGGTCACGTCACCGAAGTCGACGACCGTGCGTTTGCGGACGATCACCCTGTCGGGCTGCTGCACCACCCTCACGGACTGCGGCTTTTCCGCAGCGGATGCAGCGAGCGCCCCGAGCATGGCGATCGCGATACGCTTGATCATCTCCGTCCTCCCCCAGCCGAATCGCTGGTGCCGACCGGTTCCGGCCGGTCGGCCTGGGCGGCCGCCGCCGCACGGAGGCGCAGGTCGATCGAGGCGATCTGCGCGCGCGCATCGGTCGCCCGCGACGCTCCGGAGGTCGCCAGCAGCTGCTCGAAGATCGCCTTCGCCGCCGCTAGCTGGTTCTCCGCCTTCAGCGCCAACCCGAGGCCGAACAACGCGTCTTCCTGGCCGGGTCGCAGCGCGAGAACTTTCTCGTACTCGGCGCGCGCGTCGGCCGGCCTGCTCTGGCCTTCGATGGCCCACGCGAGCCCGAGATGCGTCTCCCAGCGGGCGGGATCGATCGCGATCGCGGTCGCGTACGCCTGCTGCGCGGCAGCGTGATCTCCGTAGGCGAGCGCCACTGCGCCCAAATTTGCCCAGGCGGGGCCGTACGCAGGATCGAGTCGCGTCGCCTCGAGGAAGAGGTCGCGCGCGGCGACGGGCTCTCCGCGTCGCATCGCGAGGATTCCGAGCGTGTTCGGAATCCCCGCATCTTGGGGATCCAGCTTGCGCGCACTCGCCAGGGCCATCTCCGCCAGCCGCACGCGCCCGCGGTCCGCCGCGATGAGGCCCAAATTCTTGTACGCCTCGCCGTCGTTCGGATGGCGCTCGAGCACCTTGCGGACGATCGCCTCCGCCTCGTCGAGCTTCTTCTGGTCACGCAATGCGGCGGCGAGTGCGTCGAGCAGGCGAGGGTCTTCCGCTTGCGCGCGCAGCGCGGCGGAGCACACCTGCTCCGCTTCGGAGGAGCGCCCCGCCAGGCGGAGCAGCCGCGCCAGGTTCAATGCCGCAGGCGCGTTCGCCGGCTCGAGTTCGAGCGCCGCGGCATAGCGCTGTCGGGCCAGATCGGCATGGCCGAGCTGCTCCGCTACCCAACCAGCCTCGAAGAGCGCGAACGCATCGCGGGGCTCGCGCCGGAGATACTGCTCGAACGACGCGTCGGCGGCGGCGAAATCGCGGTTCACGAGAGCTGCGCGCGCGCGCACGCGCAGCTCGACGGGTAAAGGCTCCGGAGGCCGTTGCGGTTCGACGGGCCGTTGCACCGCGGCCACCACGGCGTCTCGCTTCACGGCTTGCTTGGCACAACCGCAGAGAGCGATTGCGGCGAATGCCACGACGCGCCAGTTCACGGTCCTCTCCCCTCCGCCCTGACCTCGGCTCCTTCCGGCGGTATCGCGTGCGCGATGCCGCTCCCGATGAGCGCGGGCTCATGGCGGTCCGCCACCTGCTCCGGCCGGTATTCGCGCAGCGCGCGCTGCGCCCGGAGCGTCCACTCCGAATAGAACCCGGTCCGGTGGCTCAGCTCGATCGCCTCGCGGAACGCGTCGACCGCCTTGTTCTCGAGCGGCAGCGCCTGGCCCTGCAGCGTCGTCCGGTACAGCTCCTGCTGCTCGGCATCGAGCCCGCGCGGGACAGGAGCTTCGAGCAATCCCTTGTTGAAGTCGCTGTACGCCTCTCCCAGCCGCGTCAACGCCGCTTCGCTCCAGCGCGCGCTGCCGAGGTCGACCACGTCACGGTAGGCCTTGAGAAGCGCCGCCATCCGCGCGCTCTTCGCTTTCAGGGTCGCGACGACCTCCGATTGCCGCGCGCTGCGGAACCGGATGGCGAGGAAGGAATCGAACGCCGGCTCGACGACCAAAAAGCGCGAGTGCGCGGCGGCGTCGACCACGGCGGCCGTTCGTTCCTTCTCGGGCAGCGCGCCGAAGCGCCGCGCGACGTCCGCGAACGCGGCCGCGCCACCTTCTTGCTGCAGCTCGCGTCGCGCCAGCCCCTCCTTGTATCGCGCCAGCAGGAGCTGCCCGGGGAGCGCGCGACGCTCGTAACTGCGCTGGAACTCGCGCCAGTGCGCCGCGGCATCGCGCCAATGTTGTTGCCGCTCGAGGATCAGACCGATGTTGAAGGCGATCCGCGGCGCGTCGGCGCGGTGTCCGTAGCGTTCGACATAGCGCCGCCAGTCCGCCAGAGCTCCCGCTTCGTCCCCAGCGCCTTCGCGCCAGATCGCGGCATTGAACAGCTGGTCCGGAGCTTTCGGGTCAGCAGGCCACGTCGCGGCGTACTGCTCGTACCACTTCGTCGCCTCGGCGAACCGAGCGGAACGCTCGTACGCGCTCGCCAGGGACAGCATGGCCGGCTTGCGCAGCGCGTCCGCGGCATCGGGATAGTCGTGGAGCAGCTGCTCGGCGGCCTCGATGACCAGGTCCAGTCGATCGCCCTTCTCCGCGATGACGACGGAGTCGTTCAGCGCGACGGGCGCGTACTCGCTGCGCGGATACCGCGCGACGAAGTCGTTGAACTCCTTCGCGGCGAGCACGGTGTCCTTGCGCCGCTCGTAGATGTCGAGCGCGTACTTGAAGCGTGCGCCTTCGGCGATCTTCGTCACGCGGTTTGCGAAGTCGCTGCCCGGCGGCGACAGCGCCGCGTTGGCGCGCAGCTCGTTCGCCAGATCGCTGAGCGCGATCCAGTCTTCCTTCGCGTTGAGGATGTCGAGCGAAAGGTCGGCGGCCTTCTGCGCGATGGGATCGGACGGCCATCGCGCGACGATCTCGGCGAAGCGCATGCTCGCGTCGGCATGATGGCCGCGCTCGTACAGAATGAACGCTGCTTTGTACCGGACCGCCACCTGGTCGCTCGCGTCCGGCGCGATCCGCACGTACCGATCGCAGGCGGCGATCAGATTCTGCTCCACCGCTGGAATCGGTTGCTCGGCACCGCCCCCAGATGGCCGTGCCGCTCTGGCAGACCGCTCGACCTCGCCTTTCGCGCGCCTTTCATCCACGCGTGCGCCGTCCTCCAGCTCGTGCTTGCTCAGCTTGCCCTGCGCGATTGCCTGCGCCTTCTCCAGCGCCAGGATGGCGTCGTACGCCGCCTTCTGCGCGTACTCGCCCCGGGGGTCCGCGTCCGCCACCTTCGCGTACTGCTCCGCGGCCGCCTCCCATTCCTCGAGGGCGTAGAGAATCTCCGCGTAGTAGAAGCGCAAGTGGTAGGCGCTCTCGCTCTCGGGGAACGCTTCCAGGTAGCGACGGTAGATGTCGCGTGCCAGCCGGTAGGTCGCGGCGTTCTTCGTCTTGATCGCTTCCTGGTGGTAGTCCTGCACCAGCTCGCGCAAGGCACTCTCTGCCAGCTCGTTCGCTTCCGTCAGGGATGCGCCTTTGGCGGCGTTCGCCTTCGCCCAATCGCTGTGTGGGCCGTAGGTCTCGACGAGCCGTTCCATCTCCTGCGCGACCGCGCCGCGCTCGTTCAGCTTGTCGTACGCGAGGAGGATCTTCCGCTGCCAGCCAGCCGCGCGCGGGTCCGCCGGCGCCTTCGCCTGCAGCAGCCTGAACACGCGGATCGCCCGATCGAACTTGCCGCTCTCGAAATACGTCGCCGCGAGCCGATCGATGAGATCGACGGAATGCGCGCCCGCCTTCGCGTCGAGATAGGTGGCTGCGTCCTCCATGGCGTCGATCTGCGCGAAGGCGAGGACGACGTCCTTCAGCGCCTCGCTCTTGAGCTGGATCCGGTCGCGGTCCTTCGCCTCGGCCTGCCGCTCGGAATAATCGACGACTTCCTGGAACTTCGAGATCGCGCCGCGGTAATCGTGCGCGTTGTAGTCGCACCAGGCCAGCTTGTACAAAGCGAACGCGTACACCTTCGGCAGCCGGAAGGAAGCTGCCTTCTCGAACGCCGCGCGTGCCCGCGTGAGGTCGTTGTGCTGGAAATAGTGCTCGCCCATCTGCACGTACGCGTCCGGGACGAACCGCGACCGCGGAAATTGCTCGATGAGAGCCTGGTAGCTGTGCAATGCGCCCGGCTTGTCGCCGATCTCATACTGGTTGTAGGCGAGCACGAAAAGGAGCTCGTCCCTGCGGCCGTAGGTTGGATAATCGGCGAGGATCGTCTGGTAGAGCGCGAGCGCTTTCTTTCGATAACCGTCGCTCTTCCCGGTATCAACCTTCGGCTCAACGCCGGCCGATGCCGGTTCGTTCTCGCGCGCTGCCAGCCATGCCGCGTAGCGCTCGTCGTAGTCGCGCACTTCCTGCAGCGACACGGATTGCGCCTTCTCCCACCACAGCTCCGCGAGCTGGAAGTACACGTCCGCCTTGCGCGGTCCTTCGTCGACCTTGTGAAGGATGCGCTCGAGCTGCGCGGCCATCTCGTCGCGCTTCTGGTCGATGTCCGCCTCGCGGCGCGCCTCCTCGGCGTTTGCCGGCACATGCGCGGTGGCGACGCGGCCGTCGCGAGCCGGCGCGCTGGGGCATGCGTCCTTGATGGTGTAGCGGTAGTACCCGATCTCGTCCGGCCAGTACTCGCCGTCGAACTGCCAGTACTCGCGCCCTGAAGGCGGCAGCGGCGGCCTGTGCAACGCCTGCGACGCAAGCTGAGCCTGCGGATCGAAGCGATCTTCGAGGAACTCCTTCTCGCCCTTGGTCGTCTCGAACCGCACGATCTCGTTCTCGCCGTCCAGCGAGTCGACGACCTTCACGAGCTCGGTGACGCCGGCGGCGATTCGCTGCGCGGCCGCCGACGCTACTTCGACCCGATGTTTCGCGAGCAGCTCGGTGAGCTCCGCATCACCGGCGACCTTTTGCAGCTCGGCGGCGATGCGCCGCAACATCTCGAGCGCGGAATCGAGGCGCCCATCCCTGCGCAGGCGGATGCGGACGGCGGCGGGAAGCGCTTCTCCGTTCTCGACGGTAGCGACGAGCTCTTGGGGTGATGGGTTGCGCCCCAGCAGCGCTTTCATCCGATCGCGCATCGGTTCGTAGCGGCGCTGGAACCAGGTCAGCGCCTCGCGAACCTGCGGCCACAGGCAGTGGCGGTAATAGATGACGGCGGCGAGGTTTTCCGATTCGGGCACGAACGCGTCGCGCAACTCGGGCGCACGCAGCGAGTGCAGCTTCCCGAGCGCGCCGCCCGGATCGCCATTGCGGAGATCGGCGTACGCTCCTTCGAACAGCGCCTCGTCCCAATGGCGCGAGACGCGCGGGACGGCTTCGTACTCGGCGGACGCTTCCGCGTAACGGCGCATGCCGTACAGCGTCCGAGCGATACCGAGCTGCGCCAGCTCCTTCTGCTCCTCGGCGTCGGCGGAGCCGTGCGCGTCGAGCTTCGCGAGGCGGCGGAAGATCCGCAGCGCCCGCTGGGGATCCGACCGCTCGGCGATGACGCCCATCAGATACTGCGCGCGCGCATGAGCAGGATCGCCCGCGGGAACGCGCTCGGCGAGTCGCAGGGCATCGTCTGCGCGCCCCGCGCGGTAGGCGGCCGACGCAAGCGCCACGGCGACGCGCGCCGAGACGTCCCGCGGAAGCGCGTCGAGCCATTCAGGAGCGACGCGGGCGGGCAACACGGAATCGTCGATCTGATCCGCGATCGCCAGCTCGCCCTGCAGCGCCTGCGCGAAAAACGGGTCGGATGGACCGCGTCGCACGACGCGCGCGTAGTAGATGGACGCCGCCACCGGCAAGCCGCGCGCCGTCAAGGAGCGCGCCAACGAGTACTCCACTTGCGATCGCGCCGGGTCATCGGACGCGGCCGCCGCGGCGCTGGCGAGGATCGAAGCGATGAGGAGCGGAATGCGCATCGACGCCTCGTTTAGAAGAGCCAGCTCACTCCGCCTTGAAGGGCGAGGTTGTTGATCACGTTCGACGACGGCTGCGCGATCTGCACGGCCGCGCTGCCCGCTCCGCTCTTCACCTCCTCGTCCGTGCCGCCGAACGCCGACGGCCTGCAGCCGGGGCTGAGATTCGTCGCTGAGGTGCCATTCACGCGAATCGCCTGCGCGTCCTGCGCCGTGCAGCCGTTCACTTTCGAGACGTACGCGGAGTACAAACGGTCGCGTAGCTCGATCCGGATGGTGAACCGGTCTCCGGCGAAGATGCGCGTCCCTATTCCCAGCGCCGCCTCCGGCCGGAATCCGGTGTCGCCGAAGGTCCGGCCGCCGTTCGAATCGGCCGGACGCAGCTGCAGCTGGGTCTTGGCCGCGCCGATCCCCGCGTTCATGTAGAGGCCTAGCCGCAGGACGTTGCCGCCGAAGATGCTGATCTTGCCGTAGATGGGCATCAGCTCGAGGCCCGCGAGCACGTCCGCCTGGAGAAGCAGCGCGTTCGCCGCGAGGGGCTGCTGATCGACTTTCGCGGCCAGCTCCTCGGTCAGCGCGCTCTGGTGCGCGATGGCGTTATACGAAGCGCCGATCTGCGCAGCGAGATTCTCCCGCAGGTGGTACGAGAGCTCCGCTCCGATTCCCGCGTGGACCGTGAAACGAGGATTCACCTGACCGAGGCCGAACACGGACAGCTCGAAGCGGCTCGCCTCGTTGAACGGCCGTTTCTCGACGACGTGCACGCGCTGCACGTCGCCGCCCTCTTCCGCGACGGCCGCGGGAGCGAGCAGCGCGATGGCGAGAAGGAAGCGCATCGTGCGTCCTAGAAGAGCGCCGACACGCCGGCGCCCACCGTGGCCGTGAAGCCGATGTACCGCGACGGTGTTCCCGTGCCCGGCTGGGTCAGGTCCGCGTTGCGCAGGTAGGTCGCCGGGAACAGGAAACCGCGGATCTCGCCGCGGAGCGACCACCGCTGACCGAGATAGAAGCGCATCCCCGCACCCGCCTCGCCGACCGGCTCGACCGAGGTGCTCGTCTGGAAATCGCCCGGCGCGCACGCCGAGGAACCGGCCGTTGCGCACAGGTTCAGCGATTCGTGGCTGAACGAGGCGGCTCCAGCGCCGGCCAGCAAGTAGGCCTGGAAGTGCACCGCGAGCTCGCCGGCGAGGTTCACCTTCCCGTAGATGGGGGCGACGCGAGCGACGGCGAGCGCGCCGCGACGCAGCTGATCGACGCCGCTGATTTCGTCGCCGGTATTCGGCTGTCCCGTCAGCGCGCTCGATCGCGCGGGCAGGCTGCCGCGGATCTGGCCGGACAGATCGGAGAACGTCGTTCGGTTCGCGAGAAGCTCGAGCCCGAAGTCCGACCACTCGTTCGGATGATAGGTGATCGACAGAACGCCGCCGGTCTGATCGACGAGTGACGAGCTCACCGCCGTCAGAAAGCCGACGCCCACTTCCCAGCGGTGCGACATCGCGTAAAGCTTTCCCTGAACCCCGGCTGGAATGGGCGGTGTAGCCGACACCTGCTCGCCGCGCGCCGGAAGCGCCGACGCGCAAATCACGACGCACGACAAGGAGATTGGGCTCAGTCGCATGGCGCTCGGCTGCTCCCTCGCAAGGGGAGGACGTTGCCCACCGCTCGCCTCGCGCGCAACAAGCGTCCAATCGGTGACAACGCGCGCGGCCCACGTCGCACGCCGGCGGTATGCTCGCCGTGCAATGGCGCACGTCAGGCGAGAAGCGGTGGCCGGGAGCTTCTATCCGCGCGAGGCGGACGAGCTGCGCGCCGTCGTTACGCAGCTGCTGGAGCGCGCGGCGCCTTCGCGACCAGCCAAGGCGATCGTCGCGCCGCACGCCGGCTACATCTACTCCGGCGCGGTCGCGGCGAGCGCCTTCCGGTCCGTGCCGCCGCACACCAGCCGCGTCGTCCTGCTCGGCCCCTCCCATGTCGTGCGGCTCCGCGGCTTGGCGGCGCCGCTCGCGTCCCATTTCGCCACGCCACTCGGCGAAGTAGCCATCGAGGTACCCGAGGGGATTGCGCGCGACGATGCGCCGCATGCGCGCGAGCATTCCCTGGAGGTCGAAGTGCCGTTTCTGCAGGTGGTGCTGCGCAATTTCACGCTGATCCCGCTCGCGGTCGGCCATGCGCCACCGGCGGAAGTCGCCGGCGTTCTGGCCCGTGTCTGGGGCGGGGCGGAGACGTCGGTCGTGATCAGCAGCGATCTGTCGCATTACCTACGCTACGAGGACGCGAGCCGCATGGACGAAGAAACCGCGCGCTGCATCGAGCGTCTCCTCCCCGTCCCGGACGACTCCGCGTGCGGAGCCGCTCCGCTGAACGGACTCCTGTTCGAAGCGGCGCGCCGCGGGATGACGTGCGAAAGGCTCGACCTGCGCAACTCCGGAGACACGGCGGGCGATCGGCGTCGCGTCGTCGGATACGGCGCCTTCGCACTACGGGAAGCGGCATGACCTTCCCGGGCCGATACTTTTCGCGCCTGGATGACGGCCGCATCCGGTGCGAAGTCTGCCCCCGCTACTGCGCTTTGCACGACGGCCAGCGAGGGATGTGTTTCGTCCGCGCGCGCGAAGGCGACGGGATCGTGCTCACCACTTACGGCCGCTCCAGCGGATTCTGCGTCGATCCCATCGAGAAGAAGCCGCTCAATCACTTCCTGCCAGGCACCGCGGTGCTCTCGTTCGGCACCGCGGGCTGCAATCTCGGCTGCCGCTTCTGCCAGAACTGGGACATCTCGAAATCGCGTGAAATCGATCGGCTCAGCGACGCGGCGTCTCCCGACGACATCGCGCGCGCGGCGGTTGCGGCGGGATGCCGAAGCGTGGCGTTCACCTACAACGACCCCGTCATCTTCCTGGAGTACGCCGTCGACGTCGCGCGCGCCTGTCATGTGCGCGGCCTGAAGACGGTCGCCGTGACGGCCGGCTACATCTGTCCCGAGCCGCGGGCCGAAATGTACCGGTACATGGACGCGGCGAACGTCGACTTGAAGGGCTTCACCGAGGAGTTCTATCGGAAGCTCTGCCTCGGCCACCTCCAGCCGGTGCTCGAGACGCTCGTGTACTTGAAGCGTGAGACGCAGGTCTGGTTCGAGATCACGACGCTGCTGATTCCCGGACAGAACGACTCGGACGCGGAGATCACCACGCTGTCCGAATGGATCCTGCGCGAGCTCGGCCCGGACGTGCCGCTGCATTTCACGGCCTTCCATCCCGACTTCCAGATGATGGATACGCCGCCCACGCCACCGCGGACGCTGTCGCGCGCACGACAGATCGCGCTGCGGACGGGCCTTCGCGCCGTCTACACCGGCAACGTCCACGACGAGGAGGGCCAGAGCACACGCTGCCCGTGTTGCGGCGAGGTCGTCATCGGCCGCGACTGGTACGAGCTTTTGCGCTGGCGCCTCGACGCGCGCGGCCGCTGCCTGTCGTGCGGCGCGCAGATCCCCGGCGTCTTCGACGGTCCGCCTGGACGCTGGGGACCGCGGCGACGGCCGCTGCGAATCGCTACTTGACCGCCGGCCGGACGACGACGAGCTGCTTGCGATGCCCCGGGATCGATCCGCCGATGAGCAGCAGATTGTTCTCCGGGATGACGTCGACGACCGGAAGGTTCTGCACCGTGCGGCGATCGACGCCCATGTGCCCCGGCATGCGCTTGTTCTTGAACACGCGTCCGGGCGTCTTGCGCTGACCGATCGCGCCCGGATGCCGGTGCAGCTCGTGCGCGGTCGAGCTGTCGCGCGCGGCGCCTTTCATGTGGTGCCTCTTGAACACACCGGCGAATCCGAAGCCGCGCGTCGTGCCGGTCACGTCGACCTTGTCGCCCTTCTTGAACAGCTCGACGGTGATCTGCGACCCGGGCGCGTGCTCGGCGAGCTCCTTCTCCTCGACGCGGAACTCGCGAACGAGCCGGTGTGGCTTCAGATTGCGCTTCTTGAACGCGCCCAGATCCGGCTTGCGCCCGTTGCGCTGCTGCTTCTCGGAAAGCTCTTCACAAGCGAGCTGCAGCGCGGCGTATCCGTCGCGCTCGTTCGTGCGGTGGCCGAACACCACGTTGGGCTGCACCTCGACCACGGTGACGGCATGCGCGGTGCCGTCTTCCGCGAACACCGTCGTCATTCCGACTTTCCTGCCAATGAGACCCTTCGACATGACACGACTCCTGCGCTGCCTCCCGCATCATCGCGCCCACCACGGTCAGGCCGGAGTGCCCGCCGGCGGGTGAGGGATCGAAAGCGATCCGGAGGAATTGCAGCCGCGGCCTCGAGGCTCGCGGGCGGGGCTGGATAACACGCCTCCATCACAAGCGGCAACAGCGTTCTAGGCAGAGCAGTGGCGCGCGAGGGAAGCCGCGCCGCATCGATAGGAACGGCGCTACCCACGCGGTCCATCCTCACGACCCTCGCGCATTCCGGCGACACGCAGGCGCTCGATGGCACGGCGCCTGCGAGCGCCGCTTTCCCGGCGGGGTGTGGGGGTGTGGCATGGCGGCGTTCGCAGCGGCGCAGCGTCTGGGCAGCGTCGTTCCCCCGCGCGTGCGCGCCACACCGAAGGGGCGGCGGGAGATCCCGCGAAGCATCTTTCTGGGGATCGGCGCGGCGGCGGCTGGCGCGCTGCTCGGACTCGTTGCATCGCCGGGGCCGGACCGCAACGGTGCGGCCGAAAATCTCGCCTGGACCGCGGCCGCGGCAATCGATACCGCCCAGCGATCCGAGGCGCGCGCACGGGTGGCCGAAAAGGCGCTCGCGGAAGCTCGAGAACGGCTGCAGGAGATGGACGCGATCGGAGCGCTGCAGGAACTCCGCGACTGGCGCGAAGCGCAGCGGCTCGGACTCGATCATGCCCTCAACGGGCGAGGCGG
>Ga0209474_10002815_pt1 | contig 15681 bp, 15 predicted proteins | sample GraSoiAngelo_145_FD_185902 | JGI IMG/M metagenome (GOLD analysis project Ga0209474, IMG submission 185902) | Grasslands soil microbial communities from the Angelo Coastal Reserve, California, USA - 14_1009_05_20cm (SPAdes) (version 2) | ecosystem: Environmental > Terrestrial > Soil > Grasslands...
GCTAGTGACTGCAAATAAAGCGCCCACGCTACAAAGGCTGGAAGCGAGCAAGGAACGAACATTAAAAAACCCGGAAACGGAAGAAGAAGTCTTTTGCATAATATGTTTGGCTGTTCACAAGCGTACTGTCCCAAATCTGGGGCGAGGTTATGCAGAAAATGCGAAATCTTTTACAGAAGGTAACAATGCGAACAAAGATTCGGTTCTGCCGGACCTACAAAAGCCTTCGTTCCTCTCCGAGCCGTAGGCTCTACCAGCCGGAGGCCTTCGTTTCCTTCTGTTAGAAACAAATCCTTTAAAGCAAAATTTCGCTGCTTTCGTCTTCCCCCTGTTCGATTTGCCCCGGGACGTCTCGCCCAACTCGGCTATGGACCCGCGAGCTTACGGAGGACTTTCCGGAAAAGACCTTGCCACTAGTTTTTGAAAGCGGGTCTCATCTCGCAGCGGATCGAGTAGTGGATCGACCCTTAACCAGTTATCTGGAGATTTCTCCAAATAGTCCATCGCGGTCTGTTTCTGGTCCAGGGCTATGTACATCAAAGCGTAGACATAGTTGCGCACGTTGTGCTTATGTCCGCACTCGTTTAACTCTTCTAGAAGCTGCATGGCCTCGGTTTTTCTCCCTGTTTTGGCGTAGGCCAGCCCGAGTAAGGCCAATACATTGCAATCATCATCGGCGAGCGTTCTCACTTTCTCGTATTCGGCGATTGCGGCATTAACATCCCCCTTTAGAAGCAAGACGCTGCCAAGGATATCATGAGCATAAACAAAATTGCCGTCGAGCGCGAGCGTAGCGCGCAGTTGCGCAAGCGCGTCATTGTAGCGGCGGGCCTCCATCAGGGTGGTGCCCAGGTCTGCATTGATGATGAGCGAAAAGGGGTCAAGCTCGATCGCACGTTTTCCCTCTTTAATCGCCTCATCAAATCGGCCAAGAGTGGTCAGCAAAGTGTTTCCGTACCAATGATGAGCCGTCGCATAGTTAGGATCGAGCTCGATGGCGCGTTTAAACTCGGCTTCTGACTCCCGCACCTTGAAATCGTAGCAAAGCAACATTGCGAGCGCGGCATGTCCTTCCGGAGAACTCTCGTCCAACTCAATGGCTCTGGTAGCCGCAGCTTTCGCCTTTGGGAACATGTCTTGTGAAGCGCCGGCGTCATAAAATGGCATCAACAGTGTAGCTTGAGCTAGTCCGGCATAAGCGTTAGAGTAACTTGGATCTGCCGAGATCGCTTGCTGAAAGTAATCCGCGGCCGTTTGTAAATCGGCACCAGTCCGTTTATTCCAGAAAAACCTGCCTTTGAGGTAGAGTTGATGCGCCTGCGTATTCTCAGTCGGCCGTGCCGCGATCGCGCGCCGCTCGGAACCGGTCAACCTTGCCTGCAAAGATGAGGCAATCCGTTGTGCCACCTCGCTTTCAACGCCGAACATCTCGGTCATTTTCCGATCATAGGTCTCGGACCACAGGTGGGAGTCGGTGGAAGCATTGATAAGCTGGACGGTGATTCGAACCTCGTCGCCTGCCTTCTGGATTTGACCTTCGAGAATATTCGCCACTCTGAGTTGTTGCCCGATTTCGCGCAGGTTAAGTAGCGAGCTCTTGTACTTCTCGGTTGATGTCCGCGAAATAACCTTTAACTCGGCTATCTTCGAAAGCCGACTCAGGATTTCGTCCTGAATGCCATCAGCGAAATAGGCATTCGCTTTGTCATCGCTAAGATTCAAAAATGGCAGAACCGCGATCGATCTCTCCGATACCACGGCGGCATTACTTGGCGGTTGGCGAAACAGTTCGCCGTTCCAAATAACGATGGCCAAGACTGCGATCAAAGCGACCAGCGACGCTACGGAAACAGCAATAGCCGGCTTGCGGCGAAGCCATTTCGACCCGCGCGTGACGAAACCTGTTCGCCGCGCCTGGATTGGTTCGTGTCGCAGCCATCGTTCCAAATCTTCCACAAGAGCGAGAGCCGACAGGTAACGGCGCTGGGGATCTTTCTCCAAGCACTTCAGGCAAATTGTGGAAAGGTCGCGATCTACTTTCGGATTTAACAGCCGCGGTTGCCTCGGATCCGTTTCCAGAAGCAGCCGGACAGTTTCATAAGTGCTTCTTCCAACAAAAGGAGGAGCACCGGTCAGCAGTTGATACAACACGGCACCGAGACCATAAATATCTGCGGCAGCTGTTACCTCAGCGTTACCATTTGCCTGCTCTGGGGCCATGTAGCTCGGGGTCCCCAGCATTTCCGTCGTGCGGGTAACGGTGCCTTCCGTTTCGATTAATCTGGCCAAACCAAAATCGGTCAGATGCGGTTCGCCCTCTTTATCGAGCAGCACATTCCCTGGTTTGATGTCCCGGTGCAGAATACCGTTCTCGTGCGCGTAGTGCACCGTGCGCGCCAACTTTGCGATTAGTTCCACCGCCCGGCGAATCGATATTACCTGACGCTTAACTGCTTCGTCGAGCTGGCCACCCTCGATCAGATTCATGCTGAAGTAGCAACAACCGTCGCGCTCACGGATTTCGTGAATCGGAACAATGAACGGGTGGTTTAAGCTCGCCGCTGCTTCGGCCTCAAGGCGAAAGCGTCTTAGATGTGCCTCCCTGTCCCAATGGCCACCGCCAATAACCTTTAATGCCACTGTGCGGTTAAGACTTTTCTGGCGGGCGCGATAGACCACGCCTTGCCCGCCCCGGCCGATTTCCTTTAACAACTCGTAGTCGTCGAAGTCTGTCGGCATCGCCACTGGACTCGATCCGAGAGACTCATCATCTTCGCCCAGCGGCCCAAGGCCGGTCTTAAATAGACATAAGCCGCAAAATCCTTGCGGCGCATCCGCGAAGATCCGGCTGCCGCATTTACCGCAAATCCGGTTCACATTTGCGTCAGCACTTTTCGGGTAATCACTCACCTCCATGGTACTGTGCCAAATATTGTTAGAGGTTACGTTTGCAGTACCGAAATGAAATGCCGCAACTCATCTTCCACGTCGCTCGGCACCGCCACCGTTTGTGCAATTTCCTCACGTAACAACAACCGATATCGCTGGCGCAGACGATGGAATGCCTGCTTGACCGCGTTTTCTTTCATCCCGAATTCCTGCGCGATCTTTGCCTGCGACGGTCGATCATTAGTTAGCATTTGCTTTAACTGTTCAAATAAGGCCCCGTTGCCCGCGACTTGATATTCTTCCCCCAATCGCTCGAGTACTTGTTCAAGCACCGTCAGGGCCCATCGGCGCTCATAAATTCGATCAGCGCTCAATGTATCCGCTGGTTCAAGGTCGGCCCGCTCACGCACCAACAATTCTTCCAACGGCACGAGTGGTCGACCTTCACCGCGTTTGATCGTCATGGCGCGGCGGCGTGCTTTAGCGAGGAAATTCTTGAGTGATGCCAGTAGGTAGGAGCGCAACCGTCCTTTTTCCCGCCGAACGGCATCGAGATCTCTTCGCTCCAGCAGCATCGCGAAGAACCCTTGCGTAAGGTCTTGTGCCTCTTCCGGAGAATATCCCTGCCGCCTGACAAAACCGTAGAGCGGCCACCAGTAGGCGCGACAAAGTTTTTCTAACGCTTCTTCCGCCGATGGCGATTCACCTTGAGCGTCCAAGACCACACTCCATTGCGTGGTGGTAAAGGCAACGGCTCCGTTTTGTGCGCTTACACTAACCCCATTCCATAAAGCCATCCGATTACCTGCCGGCACTCAGCGATTGAAGTAAAAAGTAGCGTTAAAATCAAGCCTGAATCGTGCGTGCCAATGTCGGATTATCCCCTACGTGTATTCTTCGATTTATCGGGCCGTAGCGCACGTCTAATTAAGCCATCCTTATCCCGCAGTAATCGAAACCTGCAACATTGCTCAACTCGCGTAGCTTCTGGTCCGAAGATGTCACATGCTCGCGAGCCAAAGCCCACCTCATCGGGACAGAGCACCAACTCCGTGCTGATGGTTCGTCCATCCAGGTTTTATCCAAACCCGGAGACGGCCACGGACAACGCGTTTCAACGTCGAGCCGATTGTGACATCACTGCCCTTACCACCGCTGCCAGAAGAGAGTTCGATATCGCGGTCCAGACGCTTCGTGAAGCAGGGGTGAAAGTGCACGTTTTTGAGGACACGGCCGAGCCCGAAAAACCCGACGCTGTTTTCCCCAATAACTGGATTTCAACCCATGCGGATGGACGGGTTGCGCTTTTCCCAATGTATTCCGCCCTACGTCGCCGTGAACGTCGGCAGGACATTGTCGATGAACTGCGCCAAACGTATCGAGTCACGGATGTGATCGATTACTCCAATTTCGAAGAGGAAGGCAGTTGTCTGGAAGGTACCGGCAGTCTGGTCCTCGATCACGTGAACAGGCTCGCTTACGTATCGCTTTCTAAACGCTCGGACCCGAAGGTGGTTCGCCGTTTCGCCGACGATTTCGGCTACGAGCCAGTCACCTTCACCAGCGTCGGTCTCGATGGCCAGCCTGTCTACCATACCAATGTGATGATGTGTGTCGGGACGGAGTTCGCGCTGGTCGGGTTGAGCATGATTGCCAACCAGACCGAAAGGGAACAGGTGCGCGCGCACCTCGAAGCGAGCGGTAAAAACATCCTGGAACTGGACCCGGCTCAGGTGGCGAACTTTGCCGGCAATGCCATCGAACTGCACGACAGAGAAGGCCAGAAGCTGCTAGTGCTGTCCGCGCGTGCAATTCCAACGCTTACCGAAGGGCAGCAAAAAAGATTAACACAGTATGCCCGGCTGGTCCCACTCAATCTACCTACAATTGAGATGGGCGGCGGTAGTGCGCGCTGCATGATTGCAACTATTCATCTGCCACCAATTTAATCAGCCGTTAACAGCTCGGGCTCGTCAGCGGAGGTCAACGTTGATTTTTCTGGCGCGGTTGCGGAAATGATGTGCGGCTGCGGCCGGTGAAAAGGCTGGTGCAACCGCGCCATAACTGCTGCGCATTGTGCGAGACACTTACAGGTAAGAGATCAAGAATCAGAACTTCGCGACGGGCGAATATGTCTTCGGAATCAGTGGTCAGTATTTACGATGGGACCCCCGCCGGACTTGCTTTTGGGTAAATGTGATCGACAACATCCGCCATGAACGCCGAGCGAAGGCGGATCGAAGAAAATAATTCTCGAGAACAGCGCTGGCACCTGTGGGGACCATATCTTAGCGACCGGCAATGGGGAACGGTTCGCGAGGATTATAGTGCGAACGGTGATGCCTGGAATTATCTGCCACACGATCACGCCCGCTCACGTGCTTATCGATGGGGCGAAGATGGCCTGGCCGGAATTTCTGATTACAAACAGCGTCTCTGTTTCGCCTGGGCCTTCTGGAATGGTCAAGACCCGATCCTAAAGGAGCGGTTATTTGGATTAGCCGGACCACAAGGTAATCACGGCGAGGATGTCAAGGAACTCTACTGGTATCTTGATAATACACCATCCCATTCCTACATGCGGATGTTGTATCGTTACCCGCAAAGTCGCTTTCCCTATGACGAGCTACTTAGCTCCAACGCCGCTCGATCACGAGCCGAACCCGAGTTCGAGCTCTGGCACACCAATGCTCTGGCTGAGAAACGCTATTTCGACATCGAGATGACTTATGCCAAAAGAACTCCAGAAGATATTTTGATTTGTGCGACAGCGACCAACCGCGGCCCTGAACGGGCGACGTTGCATTTTCTGCCGACGATGTGGTTTCGCAATACCTGGAGTTGGGGCCGTGACGCTCGCAAACCAATGTTGCGTGAAGGCACAGGTGCGATGATCGAAGCGAGTCATGATGCGCTTGGCCGCTACCAATTGCATTGCGAAAATGCGGAGACATTTCTCTTCACCGAAAACGAGTCTAATTTCGAACGGTTGTGGAGTGTACCGAACCGTTGCCCGTTCGTGAAGGATTCCATCAACGATGCCGTAACTCAAAATAGGATCGACCTTATCAACCCAGAGAAGGTTGGGACAAAGGCCGCCGCGCATTATCGCTTCGCGATTCCGGCTAACGAGTCACGGACCGTTCGTCTGCGATTTGCGCGAGTTGATCCGGGGAGCGCGCGCAACGCAACTCCGGCTCGGAGCTCGCGTGCTGTTCGCGGCGCCTCGCCGCGAACCTCTTTGTCGCAGAATCCGGTCGGCGAGGCGCCGACCGGGGCACGCGAGGCGCGTGCGCTCCCCGGAGAAGAATTACGCAGCGACGCGTTTTCCGATTTCGATGAAATCTTTTCCGCGCGCAAAGCCGAAGCCGATCAATTCTATAATTCGGTCGCGCCAGTTGATCTACCTTCCGAGCATAAGGCAATTCAGCGGCAGGCTTTGGCCGGATTACTCTGGACTAAGCAATTCTACTACTATGTCGTGGAAGAATGGCTCGCGGGTGATCCGGCTAACCCCCCTCCTCCAGCTTCGCGCTGGAGCGGTCGTAATTTCGATTGGCAACATCTTTATAACGAGCGCGTCATGTCGATGCCCGATAGTTGGGAATTTCCGTGGTATGCCTCCTGGGACCTGGCCTTTCATTGCATCCCACTGGCTTTAGTCGATCCGCATTTTGCCAAAGGTCAGCTCGATATTGTAGTTCGTGAGTGGTACCAACATCCCAATGGCCAGCTTCCTGCCTACGAATGGAACTTCAGTGATGTAAATCCGCCCGTCCTCGCATGGGCGGCGTGGCGCGTTTTCCAAATCGAACGTAAACAGTCCGGCAAAGGCGACCGCGCGTTCCTGGAAACGATTTTCCATAAACTGCTGCTCACCTTTACCTGGTGGGTGAATCGGAAAGATTCCGAAGGTAACAATATCTTCCAAGGGGGATTCCTCGGACTCGATAACATCGGCGTATTCGATCGCAGCGCCTCCTTTCCCGACGGTAGCCATCTTGAACAAAGCGATGGCACGAGTTGGATGGGAATGTTTTCGCTGAACCTGATGCGGATTGCGATTGAACTCGCGCGCGAAGATCACGTTTACGAAAACATCGCGACCAAGTTTTTCGAACATTTCCTCGGCATCGCAGCCGCCATGAACAATTTAGGCGGCAGTGGAATCGGCCTCTGGAACGAAGAAGATGAATTCTACTATGACGTGTTGCACACGCCAGGTGGGCGCTATTTGCCATTGAAAGTTCGATCTATAGTCGGCTTGATGCCGTTGCTCGCAGTAGAAACGATCCAATGGCAGTTGATCGATACACTGCCCGGATTCAAATCGCGCCTCGAATGGTATCTGGCACATCGGCCTCATCTCGCCAGTCTGGTCTCGCGCTGGCAGGAGCCTGGCATACACGAGACCCGGCTTGTCGCTCTTACCCGCGGCCATCGAATGAAATGTCTGCTTCGGCGTATGCTCGATCCGGACGAATTTCTGAGCGACTACGGTATTCGTTCGGTGAGCAAGTATCATCGGGATAATCCCTATCGCCTGACTGTCCGGGGCGAAGAGAAAATTGTGAACTACGAACCGGCAGAGTCACAAACTGGAATCTTTGGCGGCAACTCAAACTGGCGCGGCCCGGTTTGGTTTCCTATCAATTACCTGCTGATCGAGTCACTCCAGCAGTTCCATCACTATTACGGTGACGAGTTCAAGGTAGAATGCCCAATTGGCTCGGGTAGCTATCTGACATTGAAGGAAGTCGCCGATGAACTATCAAACCGTCTGATCAAGCTCTGGCTCCGCAATGAGAAAGGCGAGCGGCCTTTCCTGCGCGCTTCCGCCGGTGCATTCAATTCGGCAACCGATTCCCAACTTTATTGGTTTCATGAATACTTCAATGGCGACAATGGCGGTGGCCTGGGCGCTTCCCACCAAACCGGTTGGACCGCGCTGGTGGCCAAACTAATTCAGCAACAGGGCGAGTTTGGCACTATCAGCCAACCGAGATAGACCGCGGATTTCGCTGGAACACGGGCCGCCGGCCTGTGCGCCCAGCGGGTTTGTAACCCGCTGCTCCACACAATTCAACGCGCACACTTTTCCAGCACCAGCGGAGTGCGTTTATGTTTAGCGTTGATTAATCTCTCATTAACACCCTGCTTTAGCTGGGTGTTAACGACCCCTAAGGGAACCTCAACCGCTTCAGCGGTTTTTTGTCGATGAACAAGTAAACCGCTAAAGCGGTTGTAGTAGCAGACTCGGCCATGCACCTCGCTAAAGCGAGCTGTTAATGAAATCGGATATAACGCGGCAGCGTACAGAAGTGAGAACTCCGGCTGGGCACACAGGCGGAAATGCCTATGTGCCGGCCGTCACTGAAGAACCTAGCGCTTCGCTCGCTTAGTTCACAGTAAGACGATTCGCACGGAGTGTGCCCGAGTCTTCACTCAGGAACTTACCGTTCGTGTCGTAGTTCTTTAAATCCCACGTGCCCTCGTAGGTTTTGCCGTCGCCGCTAACGGTATTTATTTGCGTCTCCCTGAAGTATCCGGTTAAGGCCCCGTTCTGGTCGAAATTCCATCCGACGTGGAAGAGCTTGACGCTACCGTTTGCGAGTTGTCTGAACACACCCTGGCACGAGAGTCCAAAGATGTTAGATATTTCAAATTCTTGGCCATCGCTGTGCCACTGATCGAAAGATTGGAATACCTGCGCTCCGTTTTCGAAATAGTGGACTCTCCACAAACCTACAATGCTGGGATTGCCGGTCTGCGCCACGGCGGAAAATACCAGGCAGCTCAGCGCTAACGCGATTAGAAAGGCTGGAACGATTTTTGTGTGATGAATGCATGTTTTCATAGTTTTAGTTCTTTCTGTTTGAATTGACTTTTGTTGTGCAGATCTACTGCAAAAAGTCCGGCGGAAAGGTTTCCGCGAAAGGGAGCTTCCCACAGCCGGAAAGCAGATCAGCGATCTTGTTCTGATCCGCATCTTCACATTGCAGCACCTCTGGATTTGGCGGTCGACGCCCCGCTCGCCGTTTCCCGGCGGGAAGAGAGTTAGGTTGCTCCGCTGGAGACGCCTAACAGTCTTGACGCTCGCTCCATTTTAGCAGGTTTGTTGGGCAGGTGTCAAACAATTTTGTGAGGGTTTGGCCCGTCATTAAAGCAAGGGCAGATGGATCGTGGCGATCATGCAACGGGCGCTACCGCCGCCCATCTCGATGGTGGAAAGTCGCAACAGAACCAAGCGCACATGGCGTCGCAAAATCGCTCGCTGTCCTTCCATAAAGGTTGGAACTGCGCGGGCGGACGCCACCAGTAGCTTCTCGCCCTTTGCGTCGTGTAACTCGATCGCGTTGCTGGCGAAGTTCGCCACCTGGTGCGGCTCTAGTTCTACGATCTCCTTGCCGCTCGCTTCCAATCGTTCCCGGACCTTTTGACGTTCGGCTTTATCTGGGATCATAGCCAGCCCCGCCAGGGCGTAGTTAGTCCCGATGCACATCATCACGTTCGTGTGATAAATCGGTTGCCCGTCGATTCCGATGCTGGTGAATGTGACAGCCTTGTAACCGAAATCGTCCGTGAATTGCCTAATCACTTTCGGATTAGAGCGATTTGATAGAGAGACGTAGGCAATCTTGTTAATGTAATCGAGCATGAGACTCCCCGTGCCTTCAAGAACGCAACCCTTCTCCTCGAACCGCGAGTAGTCGATTACCTCAGTCACGCGATAGCGTTTGCGCAGTTCCTCGACGATATCGTGCCGGCGCTCGCGTCGACGCAGCGCCGAATACATTGGAAAAAGCGCGACACGTCCATCGTGGTGAGTCGAAATCCAGTTGTTGGGGAAAACCGCATCCGGCTTTTCCGGCTCTGCCGTGTCTTCAAACACGTGCACGTTCACTCCAGCGTCGCGAAGTGTTTGGACCGTGTTATCAAATTCGTTTCTGGCAAGTCCAGTAAGCGTATCGACATCGCGGCCGGCACGGCGTTGAAAAGCATTGTCCGCCGCGGTTTCCGGATGGGATAAAACCGGGAGGGCCGGATCATCAGCACCGAATTGGTGCTCTGCCTCGGAGTTGGCTCCGAACTCTGCCACATCTTCCCAAAGGGTATCCCATTTCACCGTGGTTGCAGGTTCGAGCTGCGCCGTTGGAAGCGTTTTCGAAGGGCGACGTACCAAAACCGGCCTTTAATGTCGCGCGTTCATTCCTCGAAGCCGTTCTCGAAAGCGCCGGCGAGAAAAGGCGGATTCCGGTCGGACACATTGTTCACTCCGAGTGTGATCGTGGTGTTACCCTGCCAGGCGCGCCAGCCACACTTGGCGCCAATCCTCGTAACCGTCGCAACTTTATCTGTTCGCGGATGCCGCGGTCTGAATCGGTAGGCGATCAGATTTTCAGTCGTTTAAAAACCAAAGGTCCGGTTTATCAGTCACTCCGGCTTGCTGCATTCGTTGGCGCAACTCATCTGAGGCAGCGAACTGTTTTGCTTTGTCCAAATCCTGCGCAGAAAAAAGCAAAACGACTTCATTAGGATTGTCGATGCTGCGCAACAGACGCTCCTCTTTCAGGCCGGCATTCGCTCGCGCACGGCCGTGCGCGTCATAAGCCGGTTTCCACTTGGCGAAGTCAGCAACTTTGTGACGGATCAACAGGTAATTCATATCGTCTCCTTCTTCTAGTTTCCTGCAGATTATCAGCGCCGCTTGAAAAACTGCACCGCTTTTTCGTGTTTCTTTGCTGCGGCGCGCGTTTTAAACGTGCCGAGGTTTCGCCGTTTTCCGGTCTTCGGGTTTTTCTTGCGCGAATATAAGCGATAACCGCCAGATTCAAGTTTTCTGATCATGTTCTTTCCTTACGAGCACACCAACTTTGCCGTCACGTTTTTCAAACTTGAACGTTTTTAGATCCACTTTGGCCGGGCCGTTAGTCACTTTTCCGGTGCGAACATCGAAACACGAGTTATGCCACGGGCATTGCACGTTGAACCCATGGAAGCTGCCCTCGGAGAGCGGTCCAAAGCGATGGGTGCAAAATTCTTGAAAGCCGTAAAGTTGATTATCAATCCGGACGATTGTCATTACCTGCTTGTCAATTTCAACGCGCAATGTTTCACCATTGCCTAACTGTTCGGCGTTAGGAACGGGAACAAAGGTGACCTCGCCATCACTGGCCGCGTGTCCGGTCGAAAGGTGAAGCGTGTCTTGCGGAGTTGGGGTGTGACGTTTGTGGCGCCCGACCGCGATTCCTTCGTCGTAAACGAGACGGCCACCCAGATAACCGGACACAGACAGAAGGCCAATGCCGATGATGGAGAGAAGGAGCGGCGGCAAACTAATTTTTGGATCGCTCAGTGCGGAAGAGCGAATCCACAAATTAATGCCGTAAATTGCCACAACCATTAGATTCAAAATCATGTGTCTGCTAGCTATGACCTTGCCTGGGTGATCGCGGCGAATGTCGGAGTAATCGACGAAGCCGGGCAGAGCCGCGAGCAGCGCTGCGATGATTCCGAGGAGCATTGCGTAAAAGGAACCGCGCAGCAGACCTGGCACTTCCGGAAAAGCCAGGCTAACGAGATCGAGCAGGAAACTCAAGACAAGAAATCCAATTGGAAAATGAACCAGCATCGGATGAATCGGATGCCGCAGCGGTTTGCCTTCGAGAAGATCTTTCAACAGAGGTCTCCTATTCCGGTGGCAGGTCGGCGCCGCCGGCTGTAGCGAGCTTGCGCCATTTCTTTTTCGACATCCGCGCAACGCTGATGCCGTACTCGTAAACCATTCGTCCGCCCAAGTAAGCCGAGCTGATCAGGATAAGCGTGCCGACGGCTGAAAGTAGAAGCGGTATTCGATCAACTTCCGAAGCATCGCGAAATGTTCGCCAACGCAAGGCGAGATTCAGCGCAAACAGCAACGTGGCGGTGAGATTGAGCGACATGTGGTAGAGGCCGATTTTCCACGCCGGCTTTTCCTTCTTGATTCCACTCCAATCTACTAATCCAGTCGGCGCCGCCAGGAGCGCGGCTGCCAGACCAAAAACGATTGCGTAAAATGATAATCGGACCATGGCGTTGCCGCCGATCTGATATTGCGAAAGCAAATCGAAGATGAGCGCGCCCGGCCACATCGCCATTGGCACATGGGCAAGGATTGGGTGCAATGGATGCCCGAGCCATTTCCCCTTCAAAAAATCCAGTAGCGACTTCATGGGACGGAACTGTCCTCCTATCTGAGTTCGCATCGAGCGATCAGAATGTGCGTCTTAGATTTCGGTGGGCGCTCAATTTCTATTGCGACTCCGAACATCTCCGCGAGTAGGCCGCTCCCGGTTGCCGATCCAAATAATGCGGCAGGCGACGCGCCTGCCCTACAATTCTTTTCGTTGCGCGCGGTTTGTAAACCAGAGCGCTACGAGTAGCGCGAGCAAAACAAAATCGAGCGCTAGATGACCGAAGAAGCTGACGTATTTGCTGGCATGACCGAAGCAACCACAAGTGATGTCGAGGCCTCGGGCCTTCGCGATAACGCTCGCGATGATGAAGATCGAAATTAGCATAGTCAAAATCAACAAGCCGCCGCGATACAACAGGCCGAGAATCACGGCCAGGCCGCAAAGAATTTCCAGCCACGGCAAGTAGAAGGCCAGCCGAACCGTTAACGGCCAGGGCAGAATTTTGTAGTTATCGATGTCGTTAGCGAAGCCAACCGGATCCATGGCTTTGATGACGCCGGCATAAATGAAAATGCCGCCGATGATAAGACCAACGATGCGCCAAAGGATATTGCGCGAGGGCAAGTCCATTTCTTACAAGAGGAGCGAACGCCCAACGTCCAACATCCAACACCCAACGCTCAATAGTAGAATCAGATTGCTGCAATGGACATTGAGCGTTGAGCGTTGGGCGTTGGGCGTTTTCTTCATCTCTTGTTCTTGAGCCACCCTTCCCAGCCGCCATCGAGAACGAAAACGTTTTTCAATTGCGCTTCGTCGCGCAGCCGTTTCGCCACTTCGCGGCTGGCGTTGCAACTTTGCGCACTGCAGTAAACCACAACCTTCCTCTCGGGCGACCATTGCCCCAGAAATTGCGGCAGCAATTCGTTCCAGCGATCTTCGTTCAACGAAATCGCGCCCGGGATATGATCACGGTCAAACTCTTCAGACGGCCGGGCATCTACCCAGATCACATTATCGCCCCAGCTTTGCGCTTGTGCGACCGTCACCAATTCGGATGCGGGAATGGGTGCCTGCCACGAGACTTTATTGCGAAAGTAAATCGCCTCGCCGATCGCAGGCACTAGGGCGAGAGCAATGAGCAATAGCGCTTGTCGGACCGCGCTGACCTTCACGGTGTTATTGACTGGGTGATGCCGCCGTCGCCGCTGGTGTGGCCAGGTCGCGTCGAATAGTAGAAAGGGTAGATTTGGTCGCCGGCGTACTCGTTGTTGCTGCTGTTGGCGCAGGAGGCATCACCCGTGCTGCTACGGCGAACATGTTTCCGGTGTTGACTGGGGAATCGGGTTTGATGCTCAACGTTGCGTAGGCAGCCTTAGCGGTATCCCGCGGTTGGACACTGATCTTGAATTCATTCGGAGCGGAGCCGGCATCGACTTTGGCAGTGAAATCGGGAGTGGACGACGCGACATCCAGTTTCTTGATGGCTGCAGCCTTATTTGCTTTTGCAGTGATGATCTTCGGCTTGGGCTCCTCACCGTTCTGCCAATAAACAAGTGCTGGCTGGATCTCGAGTAACGGCGTAATAACCGCCTTGAGAGTAAGCACAATAGTGGAGTGCGCGGGATCGGGATCGTCGGTCTGGACCGTAACGGTTTTGACTTGCGTGCCGGTGCGGCCGCCAATGTTAAAGGTCGCAGTAATCTCGCCCTTTTCGCCGGGAGCAACCTGCTCGTTTTGCGTCTGTGCCGTGGTGCAACCGCAGGAGGCATGGACTGATGTAAAATGGACCGGGGTCTTGCCGACATTTTCATATTTGAAATGCGCAACTGCTTGTTTGTCGCCCAGCGCTGGCTGCAAATCGACCGAGGTCTGCTCCCACTTCAGCTCCGCGCGCGCGCCTTGGGTCAGCGCAGTTAACGCGACAATTCCAATTAATCTCAAAAAGTTCATACTCATTTCTTTAAAACGTGGGCGGCAATATATTCAGCAACCGCATCGCGCCAATGGCGGGGTTTCACTCCGGTGAGAGCGGCGAATTTCGCGGTCGATAACACCGTATGCACCGGGCGTTGCGCCACGAAGTTCTTCATATCCGCCAGCGACACGGCTCCGATTCGTTCAGCCTTCAGCCGAATCCCGAGGCCACCGCAAACATCGACCGCATATTGGGCCCATTCCTGCCAGCTGCATCCGCCGTTGTTCGCTAGATGCAAAATGCCATTCGCGCTTTTGTCGATGGCCAGCCGCAACCAACTCACCACATCGATGGTGTAAGTAGGCGCGGAAAATTTGTCGGCTACAGCCGTGACCACATCGTCTTCGCGAGCACGCTGAATGATTTGATCAATAAAGCTCGGTTTATCCGGGCCGAATACCCAGGAAAGACGAACTGCCAAATTGTTCGACGAAACCTCAAGCACCCGGCGCTCCCCTTCCAGCTTCGATTCGCCATAAACGCTCAAAGGAACCGCCTTATCTCTCTCTGCGTACGGGTCGCTCTTTTTGCCGTCAAAAACATAGTCGGTACTGAAGTGAACTAATTTGGCCGATTTCTCGTTAGCTATCTCGGCCAGAAGACGCGGGGCTTCGGCATTAACTAGAACAGCTTCTTCCCGGTGCGATTCGCAGTAATCAACGTTGGTTAGCGCCGCGCAGTTGATGAGTAGCTCAAACTTGGTCCCAGCAAGGGCTGATCGGACGCGATCGAGCTGCCCGAGGTCGAGCTGCCTGCGCGCGAAACTCGTCACCTCGAAATCTCGGGCATACTCACGCGCGAGAGCCGCACCGAGCCGCCCATTTGCGCCAATGACAGCAATTTTCATCTTCCCCGTAGAAGCCCCTCAGAGCACGTTCAATTAATTCGAGCACGGTTCCATTCGCCTGCGCTCAGGACAAGCAGAGATCACCGCTAGAATTCAGCGAAATACCTCGAGCCAACGCGCACGCGGGCGCTTTGGCCACACTGTCATGTCGAGCGAAAGTCGAGACATCTCTTGCTATTCCTCTCCTAAAAAATTTAGAGATTCCTCGACTCCGCTCGGAATGACAAAAAGGGCGCCCAGCGGAGATGAGCCTGCATTTTGGTGGCGGCTTCGCCACCCGAGGTCAGACGCCGATCGAAAAAGGCTGCCGTCTCACCCGCCTTCGCTCGGCTATGGCGTGGCAGGCAGGGACGGGCCTACGATCGCTACGAAGGGTCGCACTAATTCAGTGCGTAACCTTCAAAAGAAATGGCAAAGGCCACCACGGATCACAGGGCACAAGTCACAGCCTGCTAATACCTTCCCGCGCGCTCAAGCAACGGTTGCCACCAAGCTTGATTGTCGATGTACCACTGGATCGTTTCAGCCAGGCCCACTTCGAAATTGTGTCGCGGTTTCCACTTCAACTCACGCTGACTGAAGGAGGAATCGATGGCGTAACGACGGTCGTGCCCCAATCTATCCGTCACAAAAGAGATAAGACTCTCTGGTTTGCCCAGTTTCTTCAGGATAAGCTTAACGACATCCAGATTCACCATTTCCCTGCCGCCGCCAAAGTTATAAATCGTGCCCGGTTTTCCTTCGAACAAAGCGGCCACGATCCCGGCGCAATGATCATCCACATGAATCCA
>Ga0209474_10002816_pt1 | contig 15680 bp, 17 predicted proteins | sample GraSoiAngelo_145_FD_185902 | JGI IMG/M metagenome (GOLD analysis project Ga0209474, IMG submission 185902) | Grasslands soil microbial communities from the Angelo Coastal Reserve, California, USA - 14_1009_05_20cm (SPAdes) (version 2) | ecosystem: Environmental > Terrestrial > Soil > Grasslands...
GGGTGTGCTCGCGCAGGGCCGCGATCTCGTTGACCGGCAGGGCGGAGGAGCGGGTCGCGTGCAGCACGACCTGCAGGTGCCCGCCCGTCAGGGTCGGAGCCGCCTCGGCCACCTGGTTGGCCGAGCCGACAAGCTCGACCTCCGGGTGGTTCGAGAGCGCCTCGCGCAGGTCGGGCAGCCCGTCGCAGTCGCCCGTCACGTAGATGCGGGCGCGCTCGCGGGTGCTCGGCCTGGCTGCGGTCTGTGTCTTGGTCTGAGTCGTCTCGTCAAGCATCACTTGCCTCCTCTGAACGCCCGTGCGAGCTGACCGCCGCGCAGACCGTCGCGCATGACCTGGTTTTCAGAGGTCACGCCCTCGGGGCTGTCGGCCGAGTGCACGACCGGCCGGAGCGTGAGCGACCAGTGAACGTCCGACGACGTCCCGCCCGCCTCGGTGGTGGTGAAGTCGAGCTTCTGGGCCTGGTTGTCGGTGACCAAGAGCATCACCGGGAAGTTGCTCTGCAGGCCGCTCGTCAGCTTGCTCCCGACCGCCGGGCCCGCCGGGGCGTGAAGGACCTTCACGTTCCGGAGCACAGTCCGGGTCAGGTGGATGCAGGGGTTCGAGCATCCGTCCGGGTACTTGAAGGTGGCGACGAGATCGACGTGGTCGCCGTCCTCGAGCGTTCCGGCGAGGGTCTGGTTCGAGTCACCCTGCACCTGGAAGGCGCGGAGGTTGCCGTTCAGCTGCGCCCGGACGCCGGTCTCGGCGACCGGGCTGAACCGGCGGGTCGTCACCTGCTCGCCCTGAAGCGTGTCCTGCGTCGCCACGAGGTTCGCGATCTGATCGGAGTTCGAGATCGCTCCGGGGACGACGCTGTGCCGGGGCACGTCGACGCGGGAGAGCATGCCTGCCGCATCAGCTCCGGTCGTGCCCTGCGGGATGTCGTGCTTGGCAACGAGCACCGTCACGTGGTCCTCGCTGCGCTGGACGTGCCGCTTGTAGCTCGTCACGTAGAAACTCGTGAGGAGCGCGGCCACGGCCGCCAGCGCGACCGCGATCAGGATATTTCTAGCTCGGTATGCCATTGCTCCTTGTCCTTGGTGGATGGTTGGTGGATTTGGTGGATGGTTTTCAGTTGATCAACTTGACGACGCGCGCACCCAGGTCGGGATTGCTGCCGTCCGAAATGGTGCTCTCGATTCCGTCCCAGTCGACCTCTTCGAACCAGCCGGTGATCGAGCCGCTGCTGCCGCTGGCGGTGAAGCTGGTGAGGTGGAACGCCGCCCAGCCCACGACGTGGTACTGGGCGTTGGCCCCCGACCCGCTCAGCACGTCGTAGACCGGGAAGAGCAGGGGCGGGCCGTTCAGCCGTTGCGCGATCGCGGCGTCGACCGACGAGTCGTTCCACTTTGCGCCCGTGTCCGAGAGGTACGAGCCGATCGGGAGGTAGCCCGAGTAGCCCTTGAGGATCCAGTTCGCCAGCGTCGGGCCACCGGTGCCTCCGTGGCTTCCGTCGATGTTCAGCAGGTCGAAGGAGCCCGGGGCGCCGGTCTTGCCGAGCGGCAGCGTGGTTTTGTTCGCGGACCCGAAGCAAGGGCATTTGCTCGTGCCCTTGAGCATCGGGTGCTTGATGTTGACGCCGATCGGCGCCACGTACTGCGCGCTCTTCATCAGGCTCGCGCGTGCAGTGGCCGTCGCCCCGACGGTGACCGTCTTGACTCCGAAGAGTTTCGAGAAGACGCCCGTCGCGGGCTTCGTGAGCGACACCTTGATCGTGTCGTTGGGGAAGATGCCGCTCGAGATCGTGACGCCGGAGGGATTCACTCCTCCGCCGTTCTTGTTCGCGTACTGGAGGGCGAGCGAGGCGGCGCTGCCGGTGTCGTACGGGAGCCCCTGCGCGCCGGCGAGCGCGGCTGCGTCCGCCGTCGACTGAGCCGCCCGCTTGGTGCGGTACCAGGAGCCGACGTCCAGGACGAGTGCCGCCATCCCCAGTAGCACGGTGAGGAAGACAAGGGTCAGGACCGTCGACTGGCCGCGTTCGCTGCGAGTTTTCATTCCACACGCTCCGTCGTCGTGCTCTTCAGGTTCCCTTTCTTGAGAGGGATTCCGAGGAGCTTGATCTGGTAGGGGTAGGTCGCAGTGACCGTCACGTCAGCGCCCGGCTGCCAGGTCGAGGTGACCGAGACGTTCAGGTTGCTCTGGGTCAGGTTCGCCGCCGAGTTGCGGACGGCGGTCGTGACGACCGCGCTCGGGCTGGACTGCTGCCGGCTGACGGCTGCCTTCCGGGCTCCAGCGCGGGTCGCGTCGGTCAGCGTCACGTAGTTGTTGAAGGTGATTCCGAACTGGATCACCGCGAAGAGGAGCAAGACGAGGATCGGAAGCGCCAGCGCGAACTCGGTCACGGCCTGGCCCTTCTGCGATCTGAACTCGATTTTGCGGCGGTTTGTGTTCTTCACGGGAGTTTCGTTCCTGTTCTGGTTGAGTCGAAGGAAGGGGGCCCCTTCCGAAGAAGGGGCCCTTGCCGGAGAAGCTGGCTGCCTTACGGCAGGATGTTCGCGACGCTCTCGATCGCGCTCCGAACGTTGTCGGACAGCAGCGTGATCGCGCCGATGACGGCGAGGGTGATGACGGCGAGCACGACCCCGTACTCCGCCATCGTCTGCCCCTCCTCACGCCGGCGCAGAGAATCGGCGGCGGCCTGCATGAGGGTGAAGAGCTTCAGCATCTGATTCACCTCCCTTCGCATCTCGACGCGCACGCGGCGGCGTGCGTCCTGCCCTGGGGCAAGCTCGGGGGAAAAGGCTTCAGGTTTGAGAGGAGCCGGTTGAATCTGCGTGCGATGCGCTTGGTCACGCCGGGAAAACCTCCGGTGGTATCGGCGTGGCCGCGCCGCCTTGGGCTCAGTTGCCGCGATCATCGTTCCGTTCGGCCGGAGCGCCGATCCCTCGTATTGGTGATTTCCGGCGGAGACCCCTGGATCGGGGGAGGGCGGTGGGCGCCTCCGGTCGATATCGCTCCCAGTCCGTACGGCCCGCGGGCCTCAATCGAGATCCGCGCCAAGGTGGCGGCCCCTCGGCGCCCGACCAACGGGAGCGACAGGCAATGCCACGACGGAACTACGCGAAAAGGATTCTCTTCCTCGGCAGGGGCTGGGACGAGTGGGATCGCAGGAACGAGCCGGCAGCGAAGCAGCAGCCGGCGGCGAAGCGCAGCAAGACCCGGCGCTTCGGCACCGCCCTCTCCTTCTGCGCGTTGTTCTTCGCAGGCCTCGCGCTCTCCGCGGGTGCCGGCAACGGCGTGCGGGCGCTTCTCGACAACGGCCCCTCCCAGCAGGCGGGCGCGGGTGCCACCGGCGCCACGGGCCCGACCGGGGCGACAGGCGCCTCGGGCGCCGTCGACGCACAGCAGGCACCGCTCGTGCAGGCGCAAAGGCTGGCACGCGCTCAGGTGAAGCAGCCGCAAGGCCTGTCGGTTCGCCCCTCGGCGATGCCGTCGGCCGGGCGGACCGTCCAGCCGAGCTCGTCGTCCCGCTGGGCCGTCAAGCGCTCGACCACGCGCCACGCGCACCGGATCGCGGTCGTGAAGACCCCGGCCCATCATCATGGTGCGAGGACGCATAGCTCGGGGAAGAAGCAGCCGCTCGACGCCGAGGCCGACCTTCCCGGATCGACGGTCTGGCTCTACCGGGCGGCACCCGACCCGACGCCCCCGGCCTCGCGCTTGAGCATCCGCTTCGCGCGCGAGCTCGTCGCCGACTCCCGGCAGGCGCATGTCGACTGGACGCTCGTCCTGGCCGTGCTCCAGGCCCGTGGCCACTCGAGCCGCACCCCGGCGACCCAGGTTGCGACCAGGGCGCTCGCGCTCAAGCTCGCGACGCTCGGCGGCCGCAAGAACGGCTGGGCCGCCGCGCTCTCGTACTCGAGCGACACGTCCTTCGCCGACCATGTCGTGGCCCTGCGCCACTACTACCGCGCGGTCGGGATGGCGAGCCTCGTCCACGGGCTGCTCTCCCAGAAGCGGGATCTCGAGGACCGCGTCCTCAACGACAGCCGCCTCTTGATCTATCCGGGCGGCCGCAACGACGTCGCCTCACACAAGGTCGACGTCCGCGTCCTGGCCACGATGCTCTACCTCGCGGACACGTTCCACGAGGTCACGGTCTCGTGCCTGATCTCGGGCCACAAGCTGTACGCGCGGCCCGGCGTGATCTCGGCCCACATCTATGGGCGGGCGGTCGACGTGGCCGCGCTGAACGGGATCTCGATCTACGGGCACCAGCAGCCGGGCGGGATCACCGAGCAGGGCGTTCGCTCGCTGCTGATGCTCCCGGGCTCGATGCTGCCTGCACAGATCATCTCGCTGCTCGGGCTCGGCGGGCCTTCGTTCCCGCTGGCCAACCACTACGACCACATCCACGTGGGGTTCTGAGTTGCGCTCAGGGCTCTCAAGCGCCCGGATGTGGCACAAGACGGGGCACTAGGTGGAGTTGCCCCAGATCGCGCTGGCGAGCGACGACGGCAACGTCGTCTGCGAGCGGTGTCTCCTCGCGGAGACACCGCTCGCACGCCTGCGCGGCCTGCTCGGGCGGAGCGATCTGCCGGCCGGCGAGGGGCTGTTGCTCCGGCCCGCCGGGTCGATCCACACTGCCTTCATGCGCTTTCCGATCGACGCGGTCTTCCTCGACCGCGCCGACCGGGTGCTGAAGGTGGCTCACGAGCTTCCGCCCTGGCGGATGGCCGGCTGCCGCGGCGCCCGCGCCGTGCTCGAGCTCCCCGCCGGCGAAGCAGCGAAGCAGGGCCTGCGCGCCGGGGTCTCGTTGACCCAGGTCTGGCACACGGTTCCCCGCGCCGCCCGCACGGGCCGCTCGGCTCCGGAACCCTCGTAATCGTCACACTTCCGGCACACTTTCCCCTTGACAAAAATCGGTGTCTGACACCGGTTTTGGCGCTTCGCGGACATGGCCGTTCTGTGAGCGTTTGACGGGGCGGGTCTCCGGGGGCCATGGTTTCCGCGTGGATCCCGCCTCCGTCAGCGACGTCGCGGCACGCGCGCGAACCGAGAACTTCCCCGTCGCCTCGTTGCTCTTCCCGCGCGCCGTCCGTCCGCACCTTCGCGCGATCTACGGCTTCGCCCGCCTCGTCGACATGCTCGGCGACGAGGTCGAGGGCGACCGCCTTGCCGCGCTCGACGAGCTCGAGCGCGAGCTCGACGCCTGCTACGACGGCGAGCCGACCTGGGCTGTGATGCGCGCGTTGCAGCCGACGATCCGCGCCTGCGACCTGCCGCGCGAGCCGTTCGAACGCCTGATCGAGGCGAACCGGATGGATCAGCGGATCGCCGCTTATTCGACGTGGGCCGACCTGAAGAATTACTGCGTCCACTCCGCCGACCCGGTCGGCCGGCTCGTGCTCGGCGTACTCGGACGCACGGAGGCGGAGCTCGTCGAGCTCTCGGACAACGTCTGCACCGGCCTGCAGCTCGTGAACTTCCTGCAGGACGTCCCCCGGGACCTCGCGCTCGGCCGCGTCTACCTGCCCGCCGAGGACCGCACCCGCTTCGGCGTCACCGAGCTCGCCGAGCCGAGCCCCGAGCTCACCCGACTGCTGCGCTACGAGGCCGACCGCGCACGGGCCCTGCTCGGCTCCGGCGAGGAGCTGGGCCGCAGGCTCGGAGGGCGCGTCGGCCGGGCCGTCGCGGTCTTTGCCCGGGGCGGGCTCGCGGCCCTCGAGGCACTGGAACGCGCCGACTGGGACATCTTCAGCGGCCGCCCGCGCCCCTCGCGGGCGCGCCTCGCTCTGGCGGCGATCAAATGAGCATCGACCAGGCCTACGCGGAGGTCGACCGGATCACGCGCCGCGAGGCGCGCAACTTCGCCTACGGGATCATGGTGCTGCCGCGGCCCAAGCGCCGGGCGATCGCCGCGATCTACGCCTTCGCCCGCCGCGTGGACGACATCGCCGACGGCGCCCTCCCCGACGACGAGAAGCACGAGCGACTCGAGCAGCTCCACGCCGACCTCGACCAACCGGGGTCAGACCCCGTCCTGGTCGCCCTCGCGGACGCGCGCTTCCGCTACCCCATCCCGGCCGAGGCTCTGCACGCGCTGATCGACGGTGGGCTCCAGGACACCCAGCAGAAGCGCTACGCGACCTTCGAGGAGCTGCACGGCTATTGCCGCAAGGTCGCCGGTGCCGTCGGGGTCGCCTGCATCGCCGTCTACGGCTCTGACGACACCGAGCGCGCCGAGACGCTCGGGGTCGCGCTCCAGCTGATCAACATCGTCCGCGACGTGCGGGAGGACTGGGAGCTCGGCCGCGTCTATCTGCCGCAGGACGAGCTGGCGGCCTACGGCGTCACGGAGGACGACCTGGCGGCGGGCCGCACGACGCCGCACTGGCAGGCGCTGATGGCGTTCCAGGCCACGCGCGCGCGAGCCTACCTCCATGACGGGCTCGAGCTGCTCGATTCGCTCGACTCGCGCAGCGCCGCGTGCGTCGGCACCTTCGCCGGCCTCTACCGCGCGACACTCGACCGGATCGAGGCGCGCGGGTTCGACGTCTTCGAGGGCTCGCTGCGGCTCTCGCGGCTGACGAAGCTGCGCATCGTCGGCGCCGGGCTCCTCAGATGAAGGTCGCCGTGGTGGGCGGCGGGCTCGCCGGGCTGGCGGCGGCGCTCGACCTGGCTGACGACGGCCACGATGTCGCGCTGCACGAAGCCCGGCCGACGCTCGGCGGCGCGGTGCAGACCCTGCCGCGCCGCGAGGGCGACCCCGAGCCGCCGCCCGACAACGGCCAGCACATCGCGCTCGGCTGCTTCACGGAGTACCTGCGCTTCCTCGACCGCATCGGCCAGTCAGGGTCGGTGCGCCGCATGAAGCTCGAGCTGCCCGTGCTTGACGAGCGCCGCCGCTGGGCGACGATCAGGCGCTCGCCGCTCGCGCTGCTCCGCTACGGGCACGTCTCCTTCGGGGAGCGGCTGGCGATCCTCCGCGCCCTTGCCGGCTGGAATGAGACCGTTCACGCCGAGACCTTCGGCGGCGAGTTGCGCGCCCGCGGCCAGTCGGCGCACGCGGTCGAGTGCTTCTGGGACGTCTTCGTCCGCCCGGCGCTCAACCTGCCCGCGGGCGAGGCGAGCGCCGAGGCCGGGCTCTTCACGGTGCAGACCGCCCTGCTCGGCGAGGCCGCCGACGCCGACCTCGTCCTGCCGGTGCGGCCGCTCGGCGAGATGCACGGCGAGGCGGCCGGCCGGGCGCTCGAGGCAGCCGGCGCCTCGGTCGAGACCGGGGCGCGCATCGACGACCTGGCTGCGCTCGGGGCCGAGGCCATTGTGCTCGCCGTCCCGCCCGCCGAGTCGGCGCGCCTGCTCGGCGACCCGGAGCCCGGGCTCGAGCACTCTCCGATCGTCAGCGTCCACCTGCTCTTCGACCGCCCGATCCTGCGTAGGCCGCTCGCGGCGCTCCTGAACAGCCCGGCGCACTGGGTCTTCAACCGCGGCCTGCTTACCGGCCATCTGCCGGAGGCAAAGGGCGAATACTTGACCGTCGTGTCGTCCGGAGCCCCCGAGCTGGAAGCGCTGCGCGGCCGCGAACTGGTCGAGCTGATCGCCGTCGCGCTGACCGAGCGCCTCGGCGAGGCGGAGCTGCTCTGGTCACGCGTCAGCCGCGAGCCGAACGCGACGATCGCCGTCAAGTCCGGAAGCGACGCGCACCGGCCCGGGCCGCAGACCGATCGGCCAAACGTGGTTCGCGCCGGCGCCTGGACCGCGACCCGCTGGCCGCCGACGATGGAGGGCGCCGTCCGCAGCGGCCGCGCGGCCGCCCGCGCGCTCACGAAGGCGCCCGCAGGAGTGCCCGCGTGAGCGTTGCGACCGAGACGCGACTCGATTCGGCAATCGACGCCGCGACCAGCCGGCTCCTGGAGCTGCAGCACCCCGGCGGCTGGTGGGTCGGCGAGCTCGAGTCGAACGCGACCATGATCGCGCAGCACCTCTTCTGGCACCACGTCCTCGGCCTGCGCACGCCCGAGCTCGACCGCAAGATCGCGAACGAGCTCCGCGCCCGTCAGCGCGACGACGGCACCTGGTCGATCTGGTTCGAGGGCCCGGCCGACCTCTCCACCTCCGTGGAGGCCTATGCCGCGCTGCGGCTCGCCGGTGTCGACCCCGGCGAGCAGGCGCGCGAGTACATCCGCCGCGAAGGCGGCATTTCGAGGACGAGGATCTTCACGAAGTGCTTCCTGGCGCTCCTCGGCCAGTGGCCCTGGAGCCGAATCGTCCCGATCCCGGTCGAGCTCGCGCTCCTCCCGCCGGGCGCACCGCTCTCGATCTACAACTTTTCGTGCTGGGCGCGTGGCACGTTCGTCCCGCTCTCGGTCTGCCGGGCCCTGCAGCCGGTTCGCGGAGCCGACCTGGATCTGCAGGAGATCGGAGCGCGGCCGGGCGGCAGCAGCCGCCCGCTCCTCTCGCGGATGAAGCGGGTCGCGATCCGCGAGGCCGAGCGCTGGGTGCGCGACCACCAGGAGGCCGACGGCTCCTGGGGCGGGATCCAGCCGCCCTGGGTCTGGTCGATCCTGATGCTGGCCTCGCTCGGGCACGGCTTCGAGGACGAGACGCTCAGGCGCGCGGTCGAGGGCTGGGAGGGCTTCACGATCGACGAGGGCGACCGGCTGCGCCCCGAGGCCTGCCAGTCGCCGGTCTGGGACACGGGCCTCGCGGTGCTGGCACTGCGCGACTCCGGCCTCGGCCCGGAGCACCCCGCGCTCGCCCGCGCCGCCGACTGGCTGCTCGCCGAGGAGGTGAAGGTCAAGGGCGACTGGGCCGTACGCAAGCCCGATCTCGCGCCCGGCGGCTGGGCGTTCGAGTTCGAGAATGACCTCTACCCGGACGTCGACGACACCACCGTCGTCGCGCTTGCCCTGCGCCGCTGCCACCGGGGCCACGAGGCGGTCGAGCGCGGGCTCGCCTGGACGGCCGGGATGCAGTCGCGCAGCGGCGGCTGGGGCGCATTCGACGTCGACAACGAGGCCTTCTGGCTCTACAAGCTCCCGTTCTGCGACTTCGGCAAGGTGACCGACGAACCGAGCGCCGACGTCACCGCGCACGCGCTCGAGGCGCTGGCCCCCGAGCCCGGCTACGAGCGCGAGGTGGAGCGCGGCCTCCACTGGCTCCTCGAAGAGCAGGAGGCCGACGGCTCCTGGTTCGGCCGCTGGGGCGTCAACCACATCTATGGCACAGCCGCCGCGCTGCCTGCCCTCGAGGCGTGCGGAATCGACCCCGCCCATCCCGCGTTCAGGAGGGCGGTGGCCTGGCTCGACTCGGTGCAGAACGAGGACGGCAGCTTCGGCGAGGACATCCGTTCCTACGCCGATCCGGCCCGACGCGGCCGCGGCGCCGGCACACCTTCCCAAACGGCGTGGGCGCTATTAGCCTACGTCGCTGCAGGAGAGGCGGAGAGCACCGCAGCCGGGCGCGCCGCCGACTGGATTTGCACCGCCCAACGACTAAACGGTGACTGGGAGGAGAATCACTACACCGGAACAGGCTTTCCGCTTGACTTCATGATCCGCTACCACCTCTACCGTCTGCACTTCCCGTTGCTCGCACTGGGTCGTCTCCGAGAAAGGTTGGCCAGATGAAATTTCCCCTCGCTTCGACAGTTCAGATCGCCGGCTACGTCGCGCGCAACCAGCGCAGCGGCAAGCGCTACCCGCTCGTGCTGATGCTCGAGCCGACGCTCGCGTGCAACATCGCCTGCATCGGCTGCGGGAAGATCCGCGAGTACGAGTCGAACAAGGCGAAGCTGTCGGTCGAGGAGTGCATCGACGCGGGCGTGCAGTGCCCTGCCCCCGTGGTCTCGATCTGCGGCGGCGAGCCGCTCGTCTTCAAGGGGATCGAGGACGTCGTCGCCGGCTTCATGGAGCTGAACAAGAACATCGAGCTCTGCACGAACGCGCTGCGGCTCGAGCAGTACCTCGACGTCTTCGAGCCGAACAAGCGCCTCACGTTCGTCGTGCACCTCGACGGCATGCGCGAGATCCACGACTACATCTGCGACTACCCAGGCCTGTGGGACATCGCGGTCGGCGCGATCGTCAAGGCGCGGTCGATGGGCTTCCGGGTCACGACCAACACCACGATCTTCAAGGAGACCGAGGTCGAGGACGTGATCCAGATGATGGACTACCTCACAAACGAGATCGGGATCGACGGGATGCTCGTCGCGCCGGGGTACCAGTACTCGCAGATCGACCCGAACCTGACGATGACGCGCGCGGAGCACGAGGAGAAGTTCCGCGCGATCCGCGCCGCCGCGCGCGAGAACAACTACCGCTGGCTCGCGAGCCCGATCTACCAGGACTTCCTCGCCGGCGACCGCAAGCTGGCCTGCGCGCCGTGGGGCTCGATCACGCGCAACCCCTACGGCTGGAAGGGCCCGTGCTACCTGCTCACCGACGGGATCTTCCCGACCTACGACGCGCTGCTCGACGGGATCGAGTGGGACGAATACGGCCCCGGCAACGACGACCGCTGCGAGCACTGCGCGATCCATTCCGGCTTCGAGCCGTCGGCGGCGTTCGAGGCGGCGAGCAACCTGAAGGACACCGTCCGCAGCACCGTATGGACGCTGACCGGGTGACACTCGCCTGCGCGACCGCGGCCGAACTCCGCGCGGCGCGCCGTGCGCGCGTGGGCTCGGCGCTGGTAGGGCTCGGCGCTGCAAACGGCGTCCCCGAGGGCCCGCTCGTCTCGTTCGGGCTCGCGGGTGCGCTGCGCTACGGCCTGCCGGCCGGGACCGTGCTCGACGCCACGCGTGTCGTCGACGGGCGCGGCGAGGTGCTCTGGGAGGGACAGTCACTCGGCGTGCCTGGCGCGCGGCCGGCGACGATCCTCGCCGCCGAGGCGATTGTCGACTCCGCCGAGGAGCGCCGGCTCTTGCACGAGCGCACCGGCGCGGACGCAGCCGATCTCGAGAGCGGGCCTCTCGCCCGCACCGGCCGGCTGCACGGCGTGCTGCGGGTCGTGAGCGACACCCCGGAGCGGCCGCTGAGCGGAATCGAGGCCGGCGCCAGGCCCGGCGGCGGCTACGACTGGCGCGGGCTCGTGCGCGCTTTCGTTCGCGAGCCGCGCGGGGTCGCGCGTGCAGCCTCGGACGCACGGCGCGCGCTCGGACGGCTCGGCGCGGCGGCGGAGGTCTTGCCGTGAAGCAGGTGCTGCTGGCCGCTCCTCGCTCCTTCTGCGCCGGCGTCGACCGTGCGATCGAGATCGTCGAGCGACTGCTCGCCGAGCACGGGCCACCGGTCTACGTCCGGCACCAGATCGTCCACAACGACCACGTCGTCCGGAGGCTCGAGGGGCTCGGCGCGGTGTTCGTCGACCACGAGGACGAGATCCCGTCCGGCGCGATCTGTGTGCTCTCGGCGCACGGCGTCGCGCCGTCGGTGAAGGAGAGCTGCGAGCAGCGCGGCCTGGTCGTCGTTGACGCGGTCTGCCCACTCGTCTCGAAGGTGCACGCCGAGGCGCGGCGCTACGCGGACAGCGGCCACGTCGTCGCGCTGGTCGGTCACATGGATCACGTCGAGGTGATCGGGACCCGGGGCGAGCGGCCCGAGCAGACGGTCGTAATCGAGTCGCCCGAGGACGCCGCGAAGCTCGATCCCGGCGGAAAGCCGGTCGCCGTGATCACGCAGACGACGCTGTCGCTCGACGACGTCGCCGAGACGGTCGACGCGCTGGGCGAGCGCTTCGGCGACCTGAAGCGGCCGGCCGCGGACGACATCTGCTACGCGACCCAGAACCGGCAGGACGCGGTCAAGGCGCTGGCTGAGCGCGGTGCCTCGCTGATCCTCGTGATCGGCTCCGAGACGAGCTCGAACGCGCGGCGGCTGGTCGAGGTGGCGCAGCGTTCCGGCGCCGAGGCGCTGCTGATCGACGGTGAGAGCGGGATCGAGCCAGACCTGCTCTCCGGCCACGAGACCGTCGGCCTGACCGCGGGGGCGTCGACTCCCGAGGAGCTGGTCGCGCTCGTCCTGCGCAGCCTCGCCTCGCTGGGCTACGACGACTACGAGGAGGTCGAGGTCGCACGCGAGGCCGTCAACTTCCGACTGCCCCGGGAGGTCGCCGCCACGTGACTTCGGTCGAGGTCCCGTACTCGATCGCATCCGCGCTGCCGTCGTTGACGGTTCTGGACATCACCAACGAGGTCCTTCACGAGGTGCGCGACTCGGGCCACTCCGACGGGATCGCTTACGTCTCGCCGCTGGACGAGGTCGGCCTCGTCCGCGTCCAGGAGCGGGAGAGCGGCTTCTTCACGGACCTCGAGGAGCTGCTGACGCGGCTCGTGCCCCAGGAGGAGCGCGAGCGGGAGCGGCTTCTCTGCATGCTCCTCGGCCCGCGCACCGAGCAGATCCCGTTCAGCGGCGGCGAGCTCTGCCTCGGCACCTGGCAGAGGATCCTGTTGTTCGGCTTCGACCGGCCGACCCAGCCTCGCTGGGAGCTTACGCTGCTCGGCTGAATTTTTCCCGCTCGCCCGCTTCGCTTTCCGCTCGCTCGGCAAGCGAGCCGGCCTCGCCGGCTCGCGCTGGCTCCTGACGGCGGGCGGTTACGGCCGCGCCCGCCAGGTCGGTCGCGGCGGCGAGAAGCACCCCGGGCCGTGTCCGCGAACCGTCAAAACCGGTGTCAGACACCGGTTTTTGTCAAGGGCAATGTGTGCCGGATGTGTGACTGTTTCTCCACAGGCTGGACCCCGTTGTGCGGTCCTGTGGACTGAACCCGTCCCGTTGCGGCACACTGCGTGGGTGCAGCGTGCTCGGAGGCACCAACGGCTCTTCTCCGGTCTGGCCTTTTCGCTGCTCGCGCTTGTCGCAGAGCTCGTCGGCCGGAGCCTGACCCACCGGCTTGACGTCGGGCGACACGTCCGGACGCCGAGCTACTCCGGCGCCGACTACTACCCGTTCCTGCTCGCGGCGGTGAAGCTCGGTGTCGCGCTGCTGCTCGCCCGGCTCGCCTGGCGCTTCGTCCGCGCGCGCGCGGCGGCGCGGGCCGCCAGGCGCGTACTGGCCGCCGTCGGGAAGACGCCGACCCCGGCGCCGCGCGTCCGGCTCGAGCTCTCGCCACGGCTCTGGCTGGCGGCGTTCCTCGTCACCTCGATCTTCGCGCTCGTCCACGTCGACGCCGAGCAGGCGGCCTCGGGCAACTGGCCGCTCATCTGGCCCTGGCTCCACTCCTCCGCACTGCCGGTCTTCGCCGTCCTCTCCGTGCTCGTCGCGCTGGCCTGGGGCGCCGTCTCGCGCTGGCTGAACGAGTACGAGCGCTACGCGGAGGACACCTGCGCCCGCGCGAACAGGCTCGCCACCGCCGCGATCGCTCCGCAAGTGCAGCGCGGCACGCCGGTCATCCTCTCGCCGCGCAAGCTCTTCGGCCTCGCCTTCGAGAGCCGTCCGCCTCCGCTGACCGCGTAGCCCGCGGCACGCCCAGACGCCCGCGGGCTTGGTGTCGTTCAGCCAAGCGGGAGGTGGGATGAGCACACAACTTCTGAGCGAACGAGCGGCCGTCCGGCGACGGTCCAGACGTGCCCGCGCGGTCGCGTCGCTCGGCCCGGCGACGATGCTCGGCGGCGTCGCCTGGGCATTCCTTCAGCCCTACCGGGTGACGTTGTTGCACCCGCACGGGCAGGGCTTCTGGTGGCTCGCGATCGAGCCGCCGCTCCTCGTCGTCCTGGCGGGAATCGTCTTTGCGTTCCTCGTCGCGCCCAGCGTGATCGAGGATCTTGAAACCTACGAGGAAGGCCAGTAGTGCAACCGCCTGCCGAGTTCGTCCACTGGATGTTCGCGACCGGGCTCGTCCTCGTCGGCCTCTGCCTGGCAGCGCAGGCGATCGTCGGCGACGAGGTCTGGCGCCGCCGCGCCTGGCGTGCCTACCTCTGGCCCGGCCTCGCCTTCACGATGGGCGTGCTGATGTTCCCGGTGATGGTCTTCTTCACCAACTCGACCATCCACATGCTCGCCCACGGCTCCTGGGCCCAGGTGATGATGCTCTCCGGCGCCGCGGAGCTGGGTCTCGTCCGCGGGAAGCTGCACAGCCGCTACTGGCGCCTGACGATGCCGCTTGCGTTCGCCGTCTCCGGCGCGGCCTTCCTGATCCACGAGCAGAACAGCTGGTTCTTCGCCCGCGCGGCGTTCCTGCACCACCTGATCGGCTGGACGCTGATCGTCGGCGCGCTGTTCCCGCTCGTCACGATCTTCCGGCCGAGCTCGGCGGTCTGGCGCTCCGCGTTCGCGCTGACGTTCGTCGTGCTCGGGGTGATGCTCTACTGCGACCGCGACGTGGCGCCGGTCTTCGGCCACCTCTCTCCGCTGGCGGGGCAGCAGCACCGATGAGACGCGCCGCGCTCTGCGCCTTGGTGGGCCTGGCGCTCGCGTTCCCGGCGGCGTCCTGGGCGCACGCAACGCTGATCCGGACCTCGCCCTCGTTCCAGCAAAGGCTCCAGCGTTCGCCGCGGTTCGTCCAGCTTCGCTTCGACCAGAGCGTCAAGGCGTTTCCGAACGCGATCACCGTCTACACGGCCAAGGGCCACGTCGTCTCCGGCACGGTGCGGCCGGCCAAGGACCCGCGGGTCGTGACCACCCCGCTGCAGCCGCTCGCGCGCGGGGCGTACACGGTCCGCTGGCGCGTCGTCTCGGCCGACAGCCACGTCGTCTCCGGCGTTTTCACCTTCGGCGTCCGCATGCGGGCGCCGCCTGCGACCGCCGCGTTCGGTGCGAGCGGCCCGACGACGCGGGAGCACATCGTCCGCTGGCTCTACTTCCTGGCGCTGGCGCTGGTCGGCGGCGGGCTCGGCTTCCGCCTGCTGATCCTCCGCGGGCCGCTCCCGGCGGAGGTCGAGCGGCGCTTCTACCAGGTGGTCGGCGCCGGCGCGATCGGGGCGATCGAGATCGGGATCCTCGCGTTCCTGCTCCGCGCCGAGGACGCGCTCCAGCTCCCGTTCGGGAACTTCCTCTACGGCGACCTCTCGCCGATCGCGACCCTCCGCTTCGGCCGGGCGTTCGTGGTGATGACACTCGGCTTCGCGCTCGTCTGCGCGCTGCTGTTCCTGGCCTGGCTGACGGAGAAGCGGATCCTGCTCTGGTCGGCGTTCCTGCTCTCGATCGGCCTCGCCTCCGGGCTCTCGCTCTCCGGCCACTCGGCCGTCGACTCGGGCTCGTCGTGGCTCTCGGAGCTGGCCGACTGGGTGCATCTGGCAGCAGCATCGCTCTGGGTCGGCGGCCTCGTCCAGCTCGCGTTCGTCATTTGGCCGCTCGCACCCGAGCTGCGGCGGACGGCGTTCCTGCGCTTCTCGCGGCTCGCGACGGTGCTGATCGCCGTGCTGCTCGGCGCCGGGACCTACCTGAGCATCCTGCGGCTGCCGCACCTGCGCGACCTCTGGACCGTCGGCTACGGGCAGGTGCTGCTGGTCAAGCTGGGGCTCGTCTCGCTGGCCCTGCTCTGGGGCGCGGTGCACCACTTCGTCGTCCGGCCGGCGCTCGAGCGCGGAGCGGTGCCGTTCGCGGGGCTGCCCAGGAGCCTGATCGGCGAGAGCGCTGTCGGCGTCGCGATCCTGCTCGTCGCGGCGATCCTGGTCGAGTCGAAGCCGCCGCCGCAGCCTCTTCCTCCTCCGAGAGCGTCACACGCCGCGGCGCCGCAGCGCTAGCACGTTGGCGACGAAGGT
>Ga0209474_10002817_pt1 | contig 15680 bp, 8 predicted proteins | sample GraSoiAngelo_145_FD_185902 | JGI IMG/M metagenome (GOLD analysis project Ga0209474, IMG submission 185902) | Grasslands soil microbial communities from the Angelo Coastal Reserve, California, USA - 14_1009_05_20cm (SPAdes) (version 2) | ecosystem: Environmental > Terrestrial > Soil > Grasslands ...
CAGCCGCCGCCACTCTTCCCAGTTCGTGAGCAGGAATGGATAGAGCTGCAGGCGCGCGCCCTGCAGCGGACCCGAGATCGCCTCGAGGCTCGACGGCTGCCAGCGGCTGCCGGTCTCGCGATCCTTGAACACCTCGTTGCCGGCGACGACGCCCGCGTTGTCGAGCACGAGCGCGCGGCCCTTTGCTTCGGCCCTGAACACGAGGGCCGTGTTGCAGTACGATCACCAGGTGATCGCGATCGGTCCTTTCGGCGATCGATCCTGCACGAGGCCGTGCTGCGACAGGATCCCGGCCGGGTACGCTTTGGCCGTGTCGCCGGCCATCAGCCCGATGACGCGATCGTCGTCGTGGACGAACGTCGCGTCGGCCGCGCGGATGAACTCCGGATCGTGAACGGCGACGTACGGCAGCGACCTGGCCGGCTGACTCCGGGTCGCTGTCAGGGCGCCGGCGAGCACCACGCCTGCGGCGGCGCCGGCGATCGTGAATCGTCTCCTAAGCATCTCGCACCTCGTACGAAGACACGCCTACGGTAGCACGACAGATCGTTTCAGACGCAGACGTAGGGCGACCCTTTGAGGGTCGCCTGGCGAGGCTGAAAGCCCCGCCCTACACGTTTTGAAACGCGCTCTACTGGATTCGCGCGGCCTTCAGGATCTTGATCGGCGGCGTCAGGCGCTGGGCGTCGGTATTGGACGCGCGTTGAATCTTCCGAACGACATCCATGCCCTGCACGACACGCCCGAACGCCGCGAACCCCTGACCGTCCGGATTGCGGGCGCCGCCGAAGTCGAGCGACGGCTGATCGTTGATGCAGATGAACCATCCGGACGTCGCGCTGTCGGGCTGCCCGCGCGCCATCGAGATGGCGCCGTCCGTGTGACGAAGTCCGGTCGCGCTCGTGCGCTCGAGCGGAATCGGCGGAAAGCCGTCCGTGGCGCGATCCGGGTTCACGCCGGCCTGAATCACCTCGATCTTTACCGGGCTGTCCGGCTGGTTGTCCAGCTTGACGGTACGGTGAAACATCCCCCCATCGTAGTGCCTCGCGTCTAGGTACCGCAGGAAGTTCGCCGCCGTATTCGGCGCGCGCGCTCTGTCGATCTCGAGCACGATGTCGCCAAGCTCGGTCTGCACGCGCACGCGGACCGAGGCCTGCGCAGCGGGGCGCGCGATCGCGACGAGGGAGGCGACCGCAGCCGCCGCAAGGATCGGCGCGATCGCGCGCGTCGGACGCAACGGCACTCCCATGGGCCGAGCCGATTGGCGGCGGCGTTCAGAAGCGATAGATCGCTCCGAACTGGAACTGCCGCCCCGGATATGCACCGCTCGTCGGCTTGCCGAAATTCGGGTTGCCGATGATGCCGATGTACCCGTCCGCGGTGTAGTTCTCGTTGTTGAACAGATTGAACACGTCGGCTCGGACTTCCACGCGGTCCTTGCGCGACAGCGTGAGCGTGCGCGTCAACGTGAGGTCGACGTATCTGACGGGAGCGCTTCGCACGGTATTCCGTCCTTCAGGAGTCGTCACGTTGCAGGTCCGCTGGGCCGTGCAGAAGACCTGTGTCGTGCCGGTCAGGTCCTGCGCGTAGCGGATCGTGTAGGGATTGCCGCTCTGCGCGTGCAAGACCGAGCTCAGGCGCCATCCCTCGAGCACGGCGCCCCGGCCGGGCATGTTCCACGTCCCGGACGCGACGAAGTTGTGCGGCGTGTTCGACGCCGAGTCCGCGTGATCGAGCTCCGGGTTCGAGCTGTCCTCGGGGATCTCCCAATGGTTCAGGCGATCTTCGGCGTCGGAGAACGTGTACGAGAGGGAGACGAGGAGAGGCGTGGTCCGATGCTGCACGCCGAATCGAACGCCCTCATACCACGTCCGGCCTTCGTTGGTGAGCAGCTCGATGCGCCGGAATCCATTGGGCGCCGGCGTGATCGGCCGCGTGGCGTCGGCCTGCGCGGTGGTCCGCACGATCTTGCCGCCAGCCGCGTTGATCACATCCCTCGAGATCGGCGTCGGGTAGTTGGTGTCGAGGAAGCCATGCTTGTGGCTGCGGTTCACGTTCAGATCGATCGATACGCTGGTGCGCGAGCCGAGCTGGCGCTGCACGCCGAGGCTCTCCTGCCACGCGAACTCGTTCTCCAGATCCGGCGAGATCTCCTGGATGTTGCGCGCCGGCAGCACCGCGCCGGGCGGGAACGCGGGCAATGGGTTGGGAAACACCGGAAACGCCGGGTCGCTCGGCGGGAGGGCGAGCGTCACGATGCCGTGTCGCCCCAGCACCGCGCCTTTGACGATCGTGAAAATGGGATTCTGCTGCGTGAAGCGCCCGGCGCCGCCGTGAACGGACCACTTCTGATCGCCGCGGGGATCCCAGTTGAAGCCGACGCGCGGATCGACGTTGTTCTTGTCGGTCGGAGCGGGCCAATCGGGAATGTCTTTCACGAGCTCGACGTCGTACCGCACGCCGTAGTTCAGCGTGAGGTTGTGGCTGATCCGCCAGTCGTCCTGCACGAAGCCGCTGAAGACCCATGCCTTCGGGTAGATGACGTCCTGGCCGGGCACGAGCGCGAACGCCTGCGTGTACAGATTCGGATTCGGCGCGACTGCAGGCCCCCCGGCAAAGTTGTAGATCCCGTTCTGATTGGGCAGGTAGCGCTGGGTGGTCACGTCGTAGGTGACGCCGCCGCCCATCTTCAGCGAGTGGGCGCCGCGCCACAACGACACCGTGTCCGAGACGTCCCACGTGTCTTCCGGGATGACGCCCCACGTGCCGGTGGCGACGCCACCGGTAATTGAGTAGCCCGTGCGGTTGAACTGCACGCAATCACATTTCGCCGCCCGCAGATCGTAGTAGCGCGACCATTGCCCGCGAACCTCGTTCAGGACGCGGTCGGACACGATCGATGTCCACATGTTGTGAATCGTGTCGACGTTGTTCGTCCAGATGTACCCCGTGCCGGGCAGCTGCAGGCCGCCGCTCTCGTTGTCCTGCTTCCACCGCACCATGTTGTAGCGGACGGCCAGCGATTGAGACGGCGAGAACCGGACGTCTCCGCGGATATGCCCCTGATCCTCGTCGGCCGGCGTCGGAATGATCGTCCCCGGCGCTTCGGGCGAGGTCACCGACACCTGGCTTCGCTCGCGGCGCCGCTCGTAGCTGCCGAAGAAGAACACGCGGTCGTGGACGATCGGTCCGCCCAGATTGCCGCCGAACTGCTGCTGATTGAACGGCACTTTCTGCGTGGCGAGGGGCGGGATCGCGTCGAGGTCGCCCGGCCGCACCACGAGGAGCGCGGCGCCGGCGTAGGTGTTGCTCCCGCTCTTGGTGATCATGTTCATCACGCCGGCCGAATGGCCGCCGAACTCCGCCGAGAACTGGTTGGTGATGATCTGCACCTGGCTGACGGTCTCGAGCGCGAAGCCGGCCGATCCGCGCTGCGGCGCGCGCTGCAGCGTGAGCCACTTCGAGAAGTTGCTCGTGCCGTCGACGTAGGTGCCGAAGTTCCACACGTCGCCGCCGCCGACGTACAGCCCGTTGGTGCCGGGGCCGCGCGCGACGACGTTCGAGTCGAGTGTCAGGAGGCGGAAGTAGTTGCGCTCGGCGACGGGCAGCGTCGTGAGGTCGCGGCTCTCGATCGTCCTGGTCACTTCCGCGCTCGTCGTCTGGACCACGGGCGTGTCGCCCGAAACGGTCACGGTCTCCTGCACCGCCGAGAGCCGGAGCGTGACGTCCAGCACGGCGCGCTGCCCGGCGTTGAACGTCAGGTTCTCGCGGCGCTCGGTAGCAAAGCCGGAGAGCGCGGTCTGCAGGATGTACTGTCCCGCCGGTGGAAGCGACGTGAAGACGTAGCGGCCGTCCGCATCCGTAGCGGTCTCGCGGGAGAGCCCGGTCGCCACATTCTGCAGCGTCACCGTGGCGCCCGGCAGGACGCCCTGCTGCGCGTCGGTGACGACGCCTTCGATGTCGAACGTGGGCTTCTGGGCAGCGGCCGGCCGCGCGATCGCCAGGACCATGCCCAGGATGCAGACACCGCGGACCAGGGCGCGCACGCGTTTCAGAATCATAGCGACCTCCACACAGATGCGCGCATCATACCGGAATGCCGACAGAGGCAAGGCAGAAGGGCAGAAGCGCAGGAAGGCAGGATTCAAGGACGCAAGGCAGGAAGGCTGAAATGACGAAGGAAGAAAGGTCAAAGGTCGGAAGGCGCGTCGCCTTCCAGCCTTCCAGCCTTCCAGCCTTCGCCGTTCTCCCTTCCTGCCCTCCTGCCTTGAATTCCTGCCTTTCTGCCTTCCTGCCGTCCTGCCTTACATCTCCAGGTTGTACGCCTCTTCGCCGTGCTCGGTCAGGTCGAGGCCTTCGATCTCCTGGTCTTCGGTGACGCGCACGCCGACGACGACGTCGGTGATCTTCAGCAGCACGACGCTGCCGACGAGCGCGAACAGCCACGCCGCCGCGATGCCGACGATCTGATAGCCGATCTGCGCGCCGTTGCCGTCGACGAGCCCGACTGGCAGCGCGCGGCCCTGCGGATCGTGAAAGATCGGGTTGACCGCCCTCGTCGCGAAGACGCCGGTGAGCAGGGCGCCGATCGTGCCGCCCGCGCCGTGCACGCCGAACGCGTCCAGCGCGTCGTCGTAGCCGAAGCGCGCCTTCGCGAACGTCACCATCACGAAGCAGCCGACGCCGGCGGCGAGCCCGATGACGAGCGCCGGCATCGGCGTGACGAATCCCGACGCCGGCGTGATCGCGACGAGCCCCGCGACGGCGCCCGAGATCGCGCCGAGCGCGCTCGGGCGCCCGCGCGTCACCCATTCGGCCGCGAGCCAGCCGATCGTCGCCGCCGCGGCGGCGAAATGCGTCGCGACGAACGCGCTCGCCGCGAGGCCGTTCGACGCGAGCGCGCTGCCCGCGTTGAAGCCGAACCAGCCGACCCACAGCAGGCACGCGCCGATGAAGCTCAGGACGAGGCTGTGCGGCGGCATCGGCTCCTTCGGGTACCCGGTGCGCTTCCCGAGATAGATCGCGCACACGAGCGCCGACACGCCCGACGTGATGTGGACGACCGTGCCGCCGGCGAAATCGAGCGTCGGGAAGCGGCCGCCGAGCGCGGCGTTCAGCAGGCCGCCCTTCCCCCACACCATGTGCGCGAGCGGCGCGTACACGCACAGCGACCACAGCGCCATGAAGACGACGGTGCCGCGAAACGTCATGCGCTCGGCCGTCGCGCCGGTGATCAGCGCCGGCGTGATGATCGCGAACATCAGCTGATACACCATGAAGGTGAGCTGCGGGATCGTCGCGCTGTAGTCGGCGTTCGGCTCGACGCCGACGCCCCGCAGCAGCGCGTGGCCGAAGCCGCCGATGACGGGCGTCCCCTCGCCGAAGCACAGGCTGTAGCCGACGATGGCCCAGAGGCACGTGATGAGCGCCATGAGCCCGAAGCTCTGGACCATGATCGCGAGCGTGTTCTTCTGCCGCACGAGCCCGCCGTAGAAGAGCGCGAGCCCGGGCCCCGTCATCATCAGCACGAGCGCGGCGCTCATGAGCATCCACGCGTTGTCGGCCGACGACTGCGCGGCGGAGACGCGCTGATCGAGCTTCGCGAGATCGGTCTGCATCGCGGCGGCGGACGCCGGCGCGGCAGCCGTCTGCGCGCGCAGGCCGGCGGACGCGAGCACCACGCACATCAGCGCGAGGCCGGCAGCCGCTTTCATATGTCGCTCCGCTCGCCGGTGCGGATGCGATAGCTCTGCTCGACGGGAATGACGAACACGCGGCCGTCGCCGATCTCGCCGGTGCGCGCGGCGGTGATGATCGCGGCGACCGCCTCGTCGACGAGGTTGTCGGGCACGACGACCTCGATCTCCATCTTGGGCAGCAGGCTGACGTCGTATTCCTTGCCGCGATAGATCGCCGTATGGCCCTTCTGCTTGCCGTGGCCGCGGACCTCGGTCACCGTCATGCCCGGGAGGCTCACGCGCCCGAGCGCGTCCTTCACATCGTCCACTTTGTTGGGGCGTACGATGGCCTTGATCAACTTCATCTCATGCCTCCAGCGTGCGGTGGATGTCGGCGGTCAGATCGGCGATTGCCCCGTCCGTCAGCTTGGCGCCCGCCTGCGTGATGTGGAAGACGTCGATCGCCTTCTGCCCTTCGGTCGAAATGAGCACGAGGCCGACGTCGCAGCCGTGGCGCGAGATGGCGCGGCTCACGCGGTGCAGCAGGCCGAGCGCGTTGTCCGCCACGAGATCGAGAATCGTGTAGCGGCGCGACGACTGGTTGTCGGCGTGAATCACCGGCGGCGTCGACGTCACGCCCGGGCGGCGCCGGTAGAGGACGCTCTGCTCGCGCGCGCGCAGACGATCGGTGACGTCGGCGCGCCCGGAGATCACGTCGGCGAGCACGGCGAGGAATTGATCCCTCCCCGCCGCGTTCAGCTCGAGGAAGCGCTCCTGATCGGTGAACTGAAAGACGTCGAGCACGAGCCCGTTGGGGTTCGTCATCGCGTGGCCGCGCGCGATGTCCATTCCGAACGACGACAGCGCGCCGCAGATGTTCGAAAACACGAATGGCTTGTCGAGCGTTGCGACCGTCAGCTCCCAGAGCGAGTCCTTGCGCTTCAGATCCGCGTGGACATCGTCGGGCCGCATGTCGCGCGCCAGCCGGACGTGGCGGTAGATCTCGTCGCGCGGGAACAGCTGCAGGTATCGGCGCGGAAGGCCTTCGACGAACCGGGCGATCTCCGCGTCGGTGACGTCGGCGGGCCGGCCGGCGACGAGCGCGCGCAGCCCCGATTCCTCGTGCTCGATGCGCTCGTCGGCGTACTCCAGCGTGAGGTGATTGTAGGTGTCGACGTACAGCCGCCAGAGCAGCTCCTCGCGCCACGACGTCAGCGTGTCGGGGTTGACGGCCTCGATGTCGACGAGCGTGAGGAGGCACAGCATCTTCAGCCGCTCCTCGATGCCGACGAGATCCGCGAGCTGGCGGACGATCTCGGGGTCTTCGGTATCGCGGCGGAATGCGATGAGCGACATGCGCGTGTGATGCCGGATCAGGAAGTCGACGACGGCGATCGAGTCGTCCGGCAGCTCGAGGCGGTGCATCATCTGCAGCGCCATCCGTGCGCTCTCCTCGACGTGATCCTCGTCGCGCCACTTGCCGACGTCGTGGAAGAGCAGCGACAGCACGAGCAGCTCGGGCTGCGCGAGGTCGGCGAGGAGCGCGCTGAAGCGCTCGCGCCCTTTCACCGCGCGCGTCGCCAGCCGCTCGAGGTTCCTGATCGTCAGCAGCGTGTGCTCGTCGACGGTGTACTTGTGATAGAAGTCGCGCACGACGCGGCAGAAGATCGCCTGGAACTCGGGGAACATCCGTCCGAGCAGGCCGCAGTCGTGCATCTCCGAGAGGCGCGCGTAGAGGCCCGCGCGCGGCCGCAGGAACGTGAGCAGCGCGGCGCGATCCGCCGGCCCCGGGAAGAACGCTTCGGGCGCATGGCGGTCGATCCGCTGCTCGATCCACGCGAGCGTGCCGCCCGTGACCGCCGTCGCTGCGTCGAGCGCGGCCTGAAACAGCGAGAGCCACGTCTCGGGATGACGGTCGGCGTATTCCAGATCCACGAACCTGATGCCGTCGCGCGACCGCACGAGATTCGCGCCGACCGGCTCCGGCGCCGTCTGCCGGATTGCCTCGAGCGATCGGCTCACGGCGCGCGCGTGGCGGAAATAGTCGCCCATCAGCCGCTCGACCTGCTGCCGCGGCGCGCCGGCGTACCCCATGAGCTGCGCGATCCGCTCCTGCGCTTCGTGGTTCAACACGTTGTGGTTGCGTCGGTGCTCGACGTGCAGGATCGACCGCAGCCGCAGCAGGAACTCCTCGGCGTCGTCGAGGCGCGCGCGATCGGCGGCCCCGCGATCGATCAGCGCGGGATCGGTGATGGCCGCGATCGTGCGCGCGGCCCAGACGTCGCGCAGCGCGCCCGGCGCGTCCTTCACATCCGGCTCGAGCTGGTAGAAGGTGCCGTTGAACCGCGCGTGCCGCTCGTCGATCAGCCGGTTCAGCGCGTCGACAATCCGCGCGTGCGCCGCCGGCGAGCGTACGCGCTCGGCAATGCGGTCGAGCAGCGGCGCGTCGCCAGCGACGGCGCGCGCGTCGAGCAGCGCGAGCAGGAACTCGGGGTTGTCGATCTCGAGCTCGGCGAAGTCGCCCATCTGCCGGATCTGATGGCCGACAGAGAAGCGCGCGTCCCACAGCGGGTGCAGGATCGCGCGCACGCGCTTCTCCTCCGCCTCGCCGATCGGGCCGTCGAAGAGCAGGAGGACGTCGACGTCGGAGTGCAGACAGAGTTGGCGCCGTCCGTAGCCGCCGAGCGCGACCACGAGGCTCGGCGTCGCACTTCGCGGCGCGTCGGCGAACAGGCCTTGCAGAAAATCGTCGACGCGGTCCGAGAAGCGGCGAAGCGCGGCGCCGCCGCCGTCGCCGCGCATCGCGGCGGCCGCCAGCTCCTCGCGCGCGCTCTCCACGGCTGCAAAAAGAACCGTCATGGCTGATGGCTGATGGCTGATGGCTCATGGTAGATGGCCCATGGTTCATTAGCCATCAGCCCTATGCCATTAGCCATTAGCCATCAGCCATCAGCCATCAGCCATTACGCGACCGGCGCCGGCAACGACGAACTGCCCATGAGATACGTGTCGACGCCGCGCGCGCAGCTCCGACCGTCGGCGATCGCCCAGACGATGAGCGACTGGCCGCGCTGCATGTCGCCGGCCGTGAAGACGCCCGGCACGTTGGTCATCCAGTCGGCGTTGCGCGCGACGGTGCCGCGCGCGGTCAGCTCGATCCCGAGCCCGTCGACGACGCCGCCGCGCTCGGGGCCGACGAAGCCCATCGCGAGCAGCACGAGATCGGCGTCGAACTCGATCGACTCCTGCGCGTCCACCGTTTTCGCGTGCAGGCGCGCGACGCGTCCGTCCGTCGTGCCCGAGAACCGCTCCGTCGCGACCGCGTAGTGGCGTTCGCCGCCTTCTTCGTGCGCCGACGACACGCGGAAGATGTTCGGCCACATCGGCCACGGGTTCTGCGCCGCGCGCGCGTCGGGCGGCCGCTGCAGCAGCTCGAGCTGCCGCACGCTGCGCGCGCCCTGCCGGTGCGCCGTGCCGAGGCAGTCGGCGCCGGTGTCGCCGCCGCCGATGATGATCACGTGCTTGCCGCGCGCGCTGATCGCCTCCACCGCGTCGCCCTCGCACGCGCGGTTCTGCGAGGTGAGGTATTCCATCGCGAAATGGATGCCGGCCAGCTCGCGCCCCGGCACGCCGAGGTCGCGCGGCACGGTCGATCCGCCGGCGAGGACGACGCCGTCGAAGTCCCGCATCAGCTGCCGCGCGTCGCGGTTCACGCCGATGTGGCAGCCGGTCTGGAACACGACGCCTTCCGCGCGCATCAGCGCGAGCCGGCGCTCGAGCCCTTGCTTCTCGAGCTTGAACGCCGGAATGCCGTAGCGCAGCAGCCCGCCGATCCGATCCGCGCGCTCGAAGACGGTGACGTCGTGGCCGGCGCGGTTCAGCTGATCCGCCGCCGCGAGGCCCGACGGCCCCGAGCCGACGACCGCGACCTGTTTTCCCGTGCGAACGGCCGGCGGCTGCGCCGAGACCCAGCCTTCGGCGAACGCGCGCTCGATGATTGCGACCTCCACCGATTTGATCGTCACCGGCGCGTCGTTGATCCCGAGCACGCACGATCCCTCGCACGGCGCGGGACACAGCCGTCCCGTGAACTCGGGAAAGTTGTTCGTCGCGTGGAGCCGATCGCTCGCCGCGCGCCAGCGATCGCGGTACACGAGGTCGTTCCACTCGGGGATCAGGTTTCCGAGCGGGCAGCCGTTGTGACAGAACGGAATCCCGCAGTCCATGCAGCGCGCGGTCTGATCCCGCAGCGCCGACGCCTCGTAGGGCAGCGGAACCTCGCGCCAGTCGCGGATGCGCTCGGCAATCGGACGCGCCGGCGGCTTCTGCCGCTGGATCTCGAGGAACCCGGTCGCCTTACCCATGGGCGGCCATCCGGCTGGTGACCAGCGGCACCGTGTCGGCGGCCGGCATGGTGGCCAGCGCGCGCTTGTAGTCGCGCGGCATCACTTTCGTGAACTGCAGCGACGTCGAGCTCCACGCGGCGAGCAGCCGCGCGCCGAGCGCGCTCCCCGTCAGCTCGACGTGCCGCTCGACCAGACCGAGCACGAAGGCGAGGTCGTCGCTGTCGAGCGGCTCGAGATCGACGAGCTCCGGATTGCACCGCCGCTCGAACTCGCGGCTCGCGTTCAGCACGTAGGCGATCCCGCCGCTCATGCCGGCGGCGAAATTCCGTCCCGTCCGCCCGAGCACGACGACGCGTCCGCCGGTCATGTACTCGCACCCGTGATCGCCGACGCCCTCGACGACGGCGGTCGCGCCCGAGTTCCGCACCGCGAAGCGCTCGCCCGCGACGCCGCGGATGAACGCCTCGCCGCTCGTCGCGCCGTAGAGCGCCACGTTGCCGGCAATCACGTTCTCCTCGGCGGCGAAGGTCGCGCCGCGCGGCGGCGCCAGCACGAGGCGTCCGCCCGAGAGGCCTTTGCCGACGTAATCGTTCGCATCGCCCTCGAGCGCGAGCGTGATCCCGCGCGGCACGAACGCGCCGAAGCTCTGGCCCGCGGAGCCGGTGAAGCGCAGCGTGATCGTGTCGTCGGGCAGCCCGGCGCCACCAAATCGCCGCGTCACTTCGTAGCCGAGCATCGTGCCGACGGCGCGGTGCACGTTGCGGATTGGCCGGCTGAGCGCGACGCTCTGGCGACGCTCGAGCGCGTCGCCGCACGCCGCGATCAGCTCGTTGTCGAGCGCCTGCGCCAGCCCGTGATCCTGCGCGCGCATCTTCCGCCGCGCGACGCCGGGCGCGGTCTTCGGCGCGTGCAGGATCGCCGAGTAGTCGAGCCCCTTCGCCTTCCAGTGATCGACCGCGCCGCGGACCTTCAGGCACTCGACGCGGCCGACCATCTCGTCGATCGTCCGGAAGCCGAGCTGCGCCATGTGCTCGCGCACTTCCTCGGCGACGAAGCGGAAGAAGTTGATCACGAACTCCGGCTTGCCCGAGAACTTCGCGCGAAGCGCCGGATCCTGCGTCGCGATGCCGACGGGGCAGGTGTTCAGGTGGCAGACGCGCATCATCACGCAGCCGGACACGACGAGCGGCGCCGTCGCGAAGCCGAACTCCTCGGCGCCCATCAGCGCGGCGACGACGACGTCGCGCCCCGTTTTGATCTGGCCGTCGACCTGCACGATGACGCGGTCGCGCAGCTTGTTCAGCAGCAGGACTTGCTGCGTCTCGGCGAGCCCGAGCTCCCACGGCACGCCGCCGTGCTTGATGCTCGTGAGCGGCGAGGCCCCGGTGCCGCCGTCGTGCCCCGAGATGAGAATCACGTCGGCGTGCGCCTTTGCGACGCCGGCGGCGATCGTGCCGACGCCCGAGACGGCCACCAGCTTGACGGAGATGCGCGCGCGCGGGTTCGCGTTCTTCAGGTCGTAGATCAGCTCGGCGAGATCTTCGATCGAGTAGATGTCGTGATGCGGCGGCGGCGAGATCAGTCCGACGCCTGGCGTCGCGTAGCGGACCTTCGCAATCCACGGATAGACCTTGTGGCCCGGCAGCTGCCCCCCTTCGCCCGGCTTGGCGCCCTGCGCCATCTTGATCTGCAGATCCTCCGCGTTGACGAGGTACTCGCTCGTGACGCCGAATCGCGCCGACGCCACCTGTTTGATCGCGCTCCGCCGCCAGTCGCCGTTCGCGTCGCGCACCTGGCGCGCCGGATCCTCGCCGCCCTCGCCGGTATTACTCTTGCCGCCGATGCGGTTCATCGCGATCGCGAGCGTCTCGTGCGCTTCCTGGCTGATCGATCCGTACGACATCGCGCCGGTCGCGAAGCGCTTCAGGAGGGCCTCGACCGGCTCCACCTCGTCGATCGGCACGGGCGGCCGACCGGACGCGAGCTCGAGCAGGCCGCGCAGCGTCGCCTGCCGCCGGTTCTGATCGTCGACGAGCCGCGTGTACTCCTTGAACACCTCGTACTGCCCGCTGCGCGTCGCGTGCTGCAGCTTGAAGACGGTGTCGGGGTTGAACAGGTGATACTCGCCGTCGCGCCGCCACTGGTACTCGCCGCCCGACTCGAGGTCCCGCGTGCCGCCGCCGCGCGAAGGAAACGCCGCGGCGTGCCGCTTCGAGACCTCCGCCGCGATCACGTCGACGCCGACGCCGCCGATCCGCGACGCCGTCCACGTGAAGTACTGATCGACGAACGCGCGATCGAGCCCGACCGCCTCGAAGATCTGCGCGCCGCAATAGCCCTGCAGCGTGGAGATGCCCATCTTGGACATCACCTTGAGGATGCCCTTGTTGAGCGCGTGGATGTAGTTGGTGACCGCCTGATCGTGCGCGACGCCGACGAGCTGACGCTGGCGGACCATGTCGTCCAGCGTCTCGAACGCGAGATACGGGTTGACGACGCCGGCGCCGTAGCCGAGGAGCAGCGCGCAGTGGTGCACCTCCCGCGCGTCGCCCGACTCGACGACGAGGCCGCATCGGGTGCGCGTGCCCTGACGCACGAGGTGATGGTGCACGCCGGCCGTCGCGAGCAGGCTGGGAATCGGCGCCTGATCGCGATCCGCGCCGCGGTCGGACAGGATGACGATCGTGTAGCCCGCGGCGACCGCGTCGCTCGCGCTCTTCTTCAGGCGATCCATCGCGATCGACAACCCGCGTCCGCCCTTGCGCGCGTCGTAGAGCATCGGCAGCGTGATCGACTTGAACGCCGGCTCGTAGACGTAGCGCAGCTTCGCGAGCTGATTGTTGTCGATGATCGGGTACTTGATCTTGATCTGGCGGCACGATTCGGGCCGCGCCTCGAGCAGGTTGCCTTCCGGCCCGACGGTCGACCCCATCGTCGTCACCAGCTCTTCGCGGATCGCGTCGAGCGGCGGGTTCGTCACCTGCGCGAACAGCTGCTTGAAGTAGTCGTAGAGCAGGCGCGGGCGATCGGACAGCACCGCGAGCGACGTGTCGGTGCCCATCGAGCCGATCGGCTCTTCGCCTTTCGCCGCCATCGGCGCGAGCAGAATCCCGAGGTCCTCCTGCGTGTAGCCGAACAGCTGCTGCCGCTGCACGATGCGTTCGTGGCTGAGGCGCGGCAGGTGCGGCGCCGCCGGCAGATCCTCGATGTCGACGAGATGCTCGTCGAGCCAGCGTCCATAGGGATGCGCGGCGGCCAGCTCGCGCTTCACCTCGTCGTCCGACACGATGCGCCCCTGCACCGTGTCCACGAGGAAAAGGCGTCCAGGGTGCAGCCGTTCCTTCAGGAGGATGTCCTCGGCCGGAATGTCGAGCACGCCCACCTCGGACGCCATGATCACGAGGCCGTCCTTCGTCACGTAATAGCGCGACGGGCGCAGGCCGTTGCGATCGAGCACGGCGCCGATGACGCGGCCGTCGGTGAACGCGATCGACGCCGGGCCGTCCCACGGCTCCATCAGGGCGGAGTGGAACTCGTAGAACGCCTTCACCTCGGGCGTCATCGTCTCGTGGCCGGACCAGGGCTCCGGGATCATCATCAGGATCGCGTGCGGCAGCGAGCGGCCGGCCATGACGAGCAGCTCGAGCACGTTGTCGAACGTCGCCGTGTCGCTGCCGCCTTCGCGGATGATCGGGAGGATCCGCTTCAGGTCGTCGCCGAAGAGCGGCGAGCGCAGCAGCCCTTCGCGCGCGCGCATCCAGTTGATGTTGCCGCGCAGCGTGTTGATCTCCCCGTTGTGCGCGACGTAGCGGTACGGGTGCGCGAGCGGCCACGACGGGAAGGTGTTCGTGCTGAAGCGCTGGTGCACGAGCGCCAGCGCCGACTCCATGTCGGGATCGGTCAGATCGGGAAACGTCGGCGCGATCTGATCCGCCGTGAGCATGCCCTTGTAGATCAGCGTGTTCGCCGACAGGCTGACGATGTAGAAGGCGCCGCGGTCGGCGATGGGCAGCGCGTCGGCGGCGTGCTCGACCTGCTTGCGGACGATGTACAGCGCGCGTTCGAACCGCGCTCGCGCCTGATCGGCGTCGTCGGCTGCCGCGCGACGTCCGTCGGCGACGAAGATCTGCTCGATGATCGGCTTCGCGGCGCGCGCCGAGGCGCCGAGGCTCGAATCGTCGCCCGGCACCGTGCGCCAGCCGAGGACGATGTGTCCTTCCGCGCGAACGGTGCGTTCGAGGAGTTGGCGCGCCTGCTCGCGGTCGCCGGGGTCCGTTGGGAGGAAGACGAGGCCCGCGCCGTAGCGTCCTTCGGGCGGCAGCGTGAACCCGAGATCGGCGGTCGCCTTGCGCAGGAAGCGGTCGGGCATCTGCACCAGCACGCCGGCGCCGTCCCCGGTGCTCGCCTCGCAGCCGCACGCGCCGCGGTGCAGCAGGTTGAGCAGCACCTGCAGCCCTTTCTCGATGACGCCGTGCGACTTGCGGCCCGCGATGTCGACGACGAAGCCGACGCCGCACGCGTCGTGCTCGTTCTGCGGGTCGTAGAGTGCGATGGGGCCAGGCGGGGAGGCGGACATGGCGCGTCAGTTATCGCAGACCGCGACTCAGAAACAAAATACAATGATCGGATTGGATTCATGCGTTATGGGAATGGGTTGCCCCGGGCGGCCGTGGCTGAACAACGCCGTCTCCGCAATCGTCTACATCGGTTTCAGGGGTGGAGGAAACCGTGACTGAACCCGCTCACACGTACGGCTGGGTGTGGCTGGAGCGGTTGTGGCAGGACGTGCGGTACGGGTGCCGCATGCTGGCCGCCAGCCCCGCGTTCGCGCTCATCGCCGTGCTGTCGCTCGCGATCGGCGTCGGCGCCAACTGCGCCATCTTCAGCTTCGCCGATGCGCTGCTGCTGCGCCCGCTGCCCGTCGCGCGTCCCGGCGAGATCTTCACCGTCGGTTCGACGATGTCGATCGAGGCATTCGGCGCCAGCTCGCTGAGAACGTCGTACCGCGATTACGTGGACATCCGCGATCGCAGCAAATCCTTCGAGGGGCTGGCCGCCTTCGCCTACCTCACCGCCGGGTTCGCGGTCGATCCCAAGAGCTCACCCAAGCTGAAGCTGGGCATGCTCGCCAGCGGCAATCTCTTTCCGCTGATGGGCGTCGAGCCGACGATCGGACGCGGCTTCAGGCCCGACGAAGATCAAGTGCCCGGACGCGACGCCGTCGTCGTGCTCGGCCGCCGCTTGTGGGAGGAGGAGCTGGGATCGGATCCGGGCGTGCTCGGCCGCCGCGTGCGGATCAACGGCAACGATCTCACCGTCATCGGCGTCGCGCCAGCCGACTTCACGGGCCTCGACCCGGTCGTACGGTCGGATTTCTTCGTGCCGCTGATGATGTCGCCGCGTCTCATCAGCGATCCGAAGACCGGTTCGCTCGAGGCGCGCGACGCGCGGAACCTGAGCGTCAAGGGACGCCTTCGCCGCGGCGTCACCCAGGCGGCCACGCAGGCCGAGCTGACGACGATCGGCGCCGATCTGGAGCGCGCGTATCCCGACACGAACAAGAACCGGCGGCTCGCAGTAAAAACGGAACTCCCGTTTGTACAGAGGCGCACGACGCCCGGTCCTTTACTGGCTGTTCGCGTTCGTCTGGATTGGC
>Ga0209474_10002819_pt1 | contig 15671 bp, 15 predicted proteins | sample GraSoiAngelo_145_FD_185902 | JGI IMG/M metagenome (GOLD analysis project Ga0209474, IMG submission 185902) | Grasslands soil microbial communities from the Angelo Coastal Reserve, California, USA - 14_1009_05_20cm (SPAdes) (version 2) | ecosystem: Environmental > Terrestrial > Soil > Grasslands...
CGAGCTGAGCGAGGGAGCTTTCCTACGATTTCCCGAATAGCTTTGGACCCAAATCTTCCTACTTCGGGATTAAGCATCCACACCAAGTCATTCTTCTTTTTCCGACTTCAGCTCTTGATCTTTTTTTCGCGGGAGATTGCATCGCAAGCACGCTCAAATCCCCCGCAAATTCTGGATCGCTTCGCTGTAATTCTCGGCGTGAAAAATCGAGGTGCCTGCGATAAGCACGTTTGCACCATTTTCGATTGAGAGCTTAGCCGTCTCTGCGTTGATGCCACCATCCACCTCGATGTCGATCTGGCGCGCATGCGATTCTTTCCAATGTACGGCGCGCTTTACCTTATCCATCATCTCGGGCCGGAAAGTCTGTCCGCCAAAACCAGGATGGACAGTCATGACCAGCAGGGCGTCGATCTCATCGAGGAACGGCTCGACCGCAGCGAATGGCGTGGCTGGATTCAGAGAGAGACCGGGGCGACAGCCAGCGTCGCGGATACCGTGCAAAGTTTTTGCGACATCATGGTTGGCTTCTCGCTCTACGTGAACCGTGACTGAATCAGCGCCGGCTTTGGCGAAGCGGGATACAAAGTGATCCGCCCGCTGGATCATCAAATGCACATCTAGCGGCAGCTTTGTTTGCTTGCGCACAATGCTGACGATTTCCGGTCCGAAAGAAATATTATCTACGAAATGTCCATCCATAATGTCGCAATGGATCCAATCCGCACCGGCTCGTTCGACCCGATGAATTTCATCGGCCAGTCGCGCAAAATTCGCGGCGAGAATGGACGGTGCGACAATGATGTCTCTCGAGATCACGCACTAAAGTAAAGCGCATATCATTGCCTTATTAAACGGTTAAATCTTACGATGGATAGGAAATCGCTTATCACGCATAAATGCGCTTGACGAGGCAACGCACTATTTGAGATTAGGGCGGAGTTTTTCAGCCGGTTGAATCGCACTCGCGAGAAGGTTCTCGGAATGTGACGCGCTTCGCTCGGTCTGGAAGCGCTTCTAATTAATATTCATGTTCAACGGACTTTTCGGCTGGCTCTCCAGTGATATCGGGATCGATCTCGGCACGGCGAACACGCTCGTTTATGTAAAGGATCAAGGCATCGTTTTGCGCGAGCCATCTGTGGTGGCTGTGCAAGCGGGCACAAACAAGGTGCTGGCAGTGGGCGACGAAGCCAAGCGCATGCTAGGCCGCACGCCAGCAAACATTGTCGCGGTGCGCCCGCTGAAAGACGGCGTCATTGCCGACTTCGAAGTGACCGAGGCAATGTTGCGGCATTTCATTGCCAAAGTGCACAATCGCCGGGTGCGCGCACGGCCGCGCGTGGTCATCGCGGTTCCATCCGGTATCACAGAGGTGGAAAAACGCGCAGTTCGTGAGTCGGCGACACATGCAGGGGCGCGAGAGGTTTATTTGATCGAGGAACCGATGGCAGCAGCGATCGGCGTGGGCCTTCCGGTGCAGGACCCTGCCGGAAATATGATCATCGATATCGGCGGCGGTACCACGGAGGTTGCGCTCATTTCGCTTTCTGGGATTGTGTTTAGCCGAAGCGTGCGCGTGGCCGGCGATGAGCTGGACGAAGCGATCGTGCAGTATTTGAAACGCGCCTACAACTTGATGGTGGGCGAGCGCACGGCGGAGGAAATCAAAATCAAGATCGGCTCAGCTTATCCGAGCGAAAAGGAAACCAGCGTGGAAGTGAAGGGACGCGATTTGGTGGCAGGATTGCCAAAGACGCTCATGATCACTTCGCAGGAAGTCCGTGAAGCGTTGCTGGAGCCGATCTCAACGATTGTCGATTCGGTGCGTATCACTCTGGAGCGCTGTCCACCTGAGCTTTCGGCTGACCTCGTGGATCGAGGGCTCGTACTGGCTGGCGGAGGGGCGTTACTGCGGGGATTCGATAAGCTTTTGAGCGAGGAAACCGGTTTGCCTGTCCATGTTGCTGAAGATCCACTCAGCGCAGTGGCAGAGGGTACAGGCAAATGCCTCAATGAACTTAAATTTTTGCGTCAAGTGGCCTCAGCGGATCGTCAATGGCGCTAACTATTTTCAATTTTCGATTTTGGATCTTCGATTTGCGCGGCTGAACGCGCGGCCTCACCAAAGATCGACAATCGCTGATCGCACAAATCGCCAATCGGCAATTGGCAATCAGCAATCGCGATGAGTCGCACCAACGTCATCGCCCTGCTGATTTTTGGCGCCATTCTGGCGTATTTTCTGAGCTTCGGGCCAGAGAGCACACGCAAGTTCAAGGCAGGCGTCTATCAATTACTAGCGCCATTTTTCTCCAGCGGCTCAGGATTGCAAAAGCAGCTCACTTCTGTGCGCACCGGCCTGAAGTCACTAGATCAATTGGAACGCGAGAAGTCGGCGTTGCAGGTGGAGAATCGAGCGCTGCACGCGACCAATCAAGCACTGCGCGATGTCGAACATGAAGTCAATCGTTTGCGCCATGCGCTCAATTACCGCGAGCGATCTGTCTTCAAGTTGATCGCTGCCGAAGTGATCGCGCGTGATTCTTCAACTTGGTGGCGAACTGTAACCATCAATCGCGGGAAGCGAGACGGCGTCGAGCCGGACACGTCAGTGGTAACGGATGAAGGATTAGTAGGTAAAACGACGACCGTAAGCGATAGCATCTCAGTTGTGCTTTTGATTTCCGATGAAAATTGCAAAGTGGCGGCCTCAGTGGAAGGAAGCCGCGAACAAGGGATCGTCTCGGGCGAGCGAGTGACGACTGGGTTGAACCCGATCCTGGACCTCAACTTTTTATCGAAACAAGCTGACCTCAAACCGGGCCAAAAAGTCTACACTTCCGGCATGGGTGGCGTTTTCCCGTCTGGCTTGCTCGTTGGCGTCGTCAAAAGTTTTCGGGTACGCGAGCTCGATGGGCAAGCGCAGTTGGCGCCAGCGGTGGATCTCTCACATCTGGAGGACGTGTTCGTCGTGACCGGGCGCAAATGATTTTTTTTCTCCTGCTGCTGGTTTTGGTGGTGATTGCCCAGATTGCGGAATTCTTTATACCGGTCCTGCCGTGGTTTTACGACGCGCATGTGTACATTGTGCCAGTGATTGTTTTTTACGGGGCTATGGCCTTGCCGTTTCCGTTCATGCTGGCACTCGCTTTATGGGCCGGGCTTCTGCTCGATGCGCTCACCGTGCAGGTGATTGGCGGAAAAGTTGAAATCTCAATGGGATCGTCAATACTTCTTTACGGCGTGCTGGCGGGGCTCATGCACGGCCTTCGACCGCTCTTTGCCCGCGGCCACTGGGAAGTGCATTGTATTCTGAGTGGCATCGGCACGTCATTGATAGTTCTGATGCAATACCTGATGATCGCATTCCGACGTGGTTCCCCTGTTTTTACTCGCGAAGTTTGGTGGCAAATCGGCGGACCCGGCCTCATTGCCATGGCGATCGCGCCGATTATGTTTTGGTTTTTACAATGGATGGGACGGATGACTGGCTATTCATATATTTTTGAAAGGGAGCGTGTCGAATGAATCGTCGTCGCAGTAATTCGCGTATGCGCATTCAGTTCCTTGCGCTGTTAATGCTGCTGTGTATGAGCGCGCTGGGCCTTCGGCTCTGGTGGATCCAGGTAGCCCACGGTGCCGAATGGACCGCGCAATTGCGCACCAGCTCCCAAGCAACTGTCCGAATTCCTGCGGTGCGCGGTGAAATCAAAGACCGCAATGGGCTAACGCTGGTCCAGAATCGCGCAAGCTATGAAGTGGATTTTTATTTGCCGGAAATGGTCAAAGGCTATCGCGAGCGCCTAGGTACACCACCGTTGACAGAATACCGAGCGACCATCAACGGGATGCCAAAAGACATGAAGGAGCCGGATATCATCAAGATCGTTAATGATGGCATCATCCCCCGGCTGAACGATCTTGATCTGGCACGCGATTACAATTCCAGTCGGTTGCAGCGACATTACCGCAACGACACTGAAGTTCCGTTTTCCTACATCAAAGATATCGATTTCCCGACCATGGCAAAATTTTCGGAGCACGATGTCGGATTGCCTGGAGTGGACATCGCGATCAAGCCGGTGCGCTCCTACGTTTATGGCGCGCTGGCCTCGCATCTCCTCGGTTACGTCGGTATGCCGGACGAAGTCGACAAGGAGGAAGCAAGAAAATTCACGTTTTATCAAGCAGACGTCGAAGGGAAATCGAATATCGAAAAGTTGATGGACGAATATCTGCGTGGGAAACCTGGCGTGCGATATTTGCGCAAAAGTGCCAAGGGGACAATTGACGGAGTCCTGCGCGAAGATCCGGCGAAACAGGGTGCGAATGTTTTCCTCACGCTGGATGCGAGAATCCAATCGATCGCGGACGAGGCACTACGGGCGGTGGGTCGCGGCGCAGCCGTGGTCGTCGATCCAAATAACGGCAACATTCTTGCGATGGCTTCCGTGCCCTCATTCGATCCAAATAAATTTATCCCGAGCATTAAAGCCAAAGATTGGAAAGCGCTACAAAAAGATGAAGCCGATCCGCTGGTCAATCGCGCGATCAGCGCCCTACCTCCAGGATCGACCTTCAAGCTGATTACGTCCCTTGCCGGATTGCGTCGGGGTCTCGTCAACAATCGTTACAACTGCGGTGGTGGTGTGAGTTACGGCGATCACTTTTTCCAATGCTGGGTGGCGGAAAAACATTACACGCACGGCACCCTCGGGCTAGCCGATGCGATAAAGGTGTCGTGCGATTCCTTCTTTTATCAGTACGGCAACGCGGCCGGCATTCAATCGATTGACACCGTTGGCAAGATGCTGGGAATTGGTGAAGAATCGGGTCTTCGACTTACGGGTGAACAAACAGGCAATTTGCCGGGGCCGGAATGGATGCAAATTCACCATCCGCAGGAGAGGTGGTCGCAGGCGCAAACGGCGAACGTTTCAATCGGCCAGGGCTATACTCTGGTTTCGCCACTGCAATTGGCAATGGCTTACGCGACGATCGCTAACGGCGGCATCTGCTATTACCCACGCATGGTTGAAAAGGTCTTGAACCAAGATGGTTCTCCTGTGCTGGACGAGCACGGCAACGTGGCAGTGTCGCAAACGCCGCGAGTGCGATGGGATCTGCGCAAGGAGCTGCCGCCCGATCAAATCGAACTCGTGCGGAAGGGCCTTTGGAAAGTTGTTAATGAAGACGGGGGAACCGGTGGGAGAGCGCGTTTGAAGGAGGTACAGGTTGCAGGCAAGACTGGCACTGCCCAGGCTACTGATCGCGGTCACAAGGATACCGTTGCTTGGTTTGCCTGTTTCGCGCCTTTCGAGAAACCCAGGTACGTTGTTGCCGTCATGGTCCAGGGCGGCGAGCACGGCGGCAGCGTGGCTGGCCCGGTCGCTACCAGAATTTTGGAACGTGCGCTCGCGATGGATGAAGGAAAGTTCGATATGCAGGTCGCCTGGCTAGCGCCTGCGCATAAGCCCAACCCGTTTCAAATGCTCAAGGATGTGAATTATCACGATGCGGGACCAAATCTCGGTGGAAACGACGAAGAGAACGCTGATGAGTCACAAAATGCAACTGCTGAGATGGCCAACTCGGATGCGGCGCCCGATGTCGAACCCGAAGCCGATTCTCGAGGGCAAGTAAGACGGCGGCCCGCAGTTCCTGTGGCGCGCGCCGTTCCTGCGCCGGCGGCCCAGCCCCGCAACTTTTTCCAACGACTCTTTGGAATCCACCGGCAACCAGCGCCCGCGCCCACGCCGCCGCCAGCTCGGCGACGTGGAATACGATGAACTCTCGATCAGAAATGCTCTCGCGGAACTTTTCGGCGATTCGGCTCCTGATCGCGCAACCCATTCAGTTTTATGATAGACAAGGTAAGAAAAATTTTGGGAATTCCCTCGCGCAAAACGGGGAACAAACTCATACTCAGCGTAGAAAAACTCGAGTCTCGCGTCGCATTGCTCGAGAATGGCCGGCTCGAGGAATACAGCGTCGAGCGTAAGACTTCCCGGAACATCGTCGGCAGCGTTTACAAGGGCAGAGTCAAAAACATCGAGATGGGTTTGAAGGCGATGTTTGTGGACATCGGCTTCGAGAAAAATGCTTTTCTCCATTTTTGGGACGCGATTCCGGCCGCGCTCGACAGTGGAATCGAGGAAATCGACCGCCCGGCGAGCCGGCGCCCGCGGAAACGAATCACAGCAAAAGATATCCCGAACATTTATCCGGTCGGCTCTGACGTAATTGTGCAAGTCACCAAAGGTCCAATCGGAACAAAGGGACCCCGCGTCACCACTAACCTTAGCTTCGCAGGGCGTTATTTGGTCTTAATGCCATTCAGTGACCGGAGCGGCATTTCGCGAAAAATCGAAGATCCGAAAGAGCGGGAGCGTCTCCGGAAGATTTTGCGACAGCTCAATACCCCAGACGGTGTCGGCGTCATTATTCGCACAGTCGGTGAAGGGCAGCGCGCCCGATATTTTGTCCGTGATCTGCGCTTCCTACTGGATCAATGGGCCAAGGTTGAACAATTCATCCGCGATTCTCCGGCGCCGTGCCGCGTCTTTGAGGAGCCGGATTTAGTCGAGCGGACCGTCCGCGATTTTCTCACCGAAGAGATCGATGAGGTCGTCTGCGATGATCACGAATCGACCAACCGCATGACGGACATGGTCGGCCATATTTCACGTCGGGCGCGTAATCGCATTCGCTTTTACGACGGCGCCACGCCGATTTTCGAGGCTTACGGTGTGCAAAAACAAATCGACGACGCCTTTCACCGACAGGTGTGGCTCAAATGTGGCGGCTATATTGTGATCGATGAGACTGAAGCCTTGGTAGCCATCGACGTGAACACTGGCCGCAATAAAGGCGGGCGCGACGTCGAGAAAACGATTTTGCAAACAAACCTGGAAGCGGCGGATGAAATCGCGCGTCAGCTTCGATTGCGAAACATCGGCGGTTTGATCATAGGCGATTTCATCGATATGAAGAGCCGGAAAGACCAGCAGATGGTTTACAATCTAATGAAGGAACGACTCAAGCGCGACAAGGCCAAGACACACGTCCTTCCCATCTCGCCGCTCGGTCTGATGGAAATGACTCGCCAACGGGCGCAGGAAAGTCTGAGCGAGACCATTTACCAGAACTGCCCGTACTGCGGCGGCCGCGGAGTGGTGAAGACCTCTATGACTACAAGCGTGGAACTGCATCGAACTCTCAATACAGTCATGCGGAAATTTCAGGACAGCGTGCATGATTTCCGGGTGATTCTGAGTCCGGATGTGCTTAGGCGACTGAAGGAAGAGGATGAGGAATTGCTTATTGATCTGGAGCGTCGCTACGCAGGTCGACTTGTGTTTCGGGGTGATCCCGGCTTTCACCAGGAAAAGTTCATTATCACCGACGCGAATACCGGGATGGAGCTGAAAGCCTAGACCTCTTTAATTGGTGAAAAATATTTCTTGCAATTCTGCATCGCCCCCCTCAAACTCGCGGCATCCAGACAAGGAGCCAATTTCGTTATTGACTTTTGGACCCTAAAACGTTTGGAGTAGAAAAACTTAACCAAAAGGAGAAATAAAATGAAAAAACTGCTGTTGGCCTTTTGCGGCGTTGCTGCATTGGCTTCCATCGCGTTTGCCGGAACTGAATATGGCGGAAAGGAAATGAAACAGGTGGCTGCTCCACCGCCGTGCCCAGAGTGGTACGCCGATCAGGAGTTTAATGTGAGCCTGTGGGGAACCTACATTTTCACTCAAAACGACTGGCAAGAGGACCGCTACTTTTTGGCCGACCATGCTTGGGGCGGCGGTATAGACGCCAAATACTTTTTCCACCGTTACTTCGGCGTTGGAGTTGAAGGCTGGATGGTCGATGCCAGGCAGGCGCGCGAAAATGACTTCATCGATTTTAGCGATGGAATTTTTGAGCGGAACTTTAAAAATGTGAACAAAGGCATCGGAGCCGTACTAGGCACATTGACCCTGCGCTTCCCGATCCACTGCACCCGCTTTTCACCCTACCTATTTGGTGGCGGGGGCGGGATCTTTGGCGGTGGCCAGCGGCCGGTCAATCGGTTCTTCCGCGAAGGGGCAGGCGGAACGCCTGTAACAGGACCCGGTGGGCTTATTAGCAACGGGGGCGAGGGCTTCGACATTCTCAAGACGGTTGGTCGTACGGATAGCCAGTCGGAGGGAATCGGCCAAGTCGGCGGGGGTATAGAAGTCCGCTTTACGCCGCACATCGGCTGGGTCAGTGACTTCAGCTGGAACTTTATCAACGGTCCAGACAATAACTTCGGCATGGCCCGCACGGGCGTGAATTTCGCCTTCTAATATCGGCGGTCGCATTTGGTTAAAGCGGCGTCCGGAACACCGGGCGCCGCTTTTTTGTACGCGTTAATCGAACTTCGATTAGCGTTGTCAACGCCTGATTTCGAGCGATTGAGTTTGCGAAGGTTTGGATGCGCATGAAATTATTGTGAATGTCATTCGTCGAAACCTTGGACAATTTGGCACTGACGAAATCGGAACTCGTGCACCGCTTCGAGCATCTGATCGCTCCGAAATCCGATCGAGAACTCGAAGCTATGGCGCAGGCATCGCGCTCACTCACGCTACAAAATTTTGGACGGACGATGCGTCTGTTCGCGCCGCTGTATCTTTCCAACGAATGCATTAACAACTGTCGTTATTGCGGTTTCTCGCGTGACAATCCGATCCTTCGCGTCACGCTCGATATCGATGAAGTCGTCGCGGAAGGACAGCATCTCGCACGCCAGGGATTCCGGCAGATCCTTCTCGTCACTGGCGAGCACCCAAAATTTGTGAATCGCGATTATCTTGCCGATTGCGTTCGCGCGCTCACGCCAGATTTTTCATCGATTTCCATCGAGGTTGGCCCGATGGAAATCGACGATTATGTCCCGATTGTCGAAGCCGGCGCGGATGGGCTCGTCGTCTATCAGGAAACTTATAATCGCGGCGTCTATGCTGAAATGCATACCGCCGGGCCGAAACGCGATTTCGATTTTCGGCTCGATTGCACCGAGCGCGGTTACGCGGCCGGCTTTCGCCGGCTCGGCATCGGCGCGCTCATCGGCTTATCGCGCTGGCAGGACGAAGCGATCGCGCTCGCAGCGCATTTGGAATATTTATTTAAACGCTGCTGGCAGGCGCACATCACAGTGAGCTTGCCACGGTTGCGCCCGGCGGCCGGTGAATTCCGTCCGCTCTTCTCGATGACCGATCGCGAACTGGTGCAATTGATTTGCGCATTACGGATTGCTTTTCCGCAACTCGGCATTGTGCTGAGCACGCGCGAGCGCGCCTCGCTGCGAGATTCGCTGTCTGTGATAGGGGTAACGATGATGAGCGCTGGCAGCCATACCGAACCTGGCGGTTACACTCGGCAAGGCCGCGAACATCTGCATCGAACCGTGCGCGGCCGCATCGTCGCGCCGGAATACCAGGACGGCGAAGATCAACTCGCCACGGGCCAATTCGAGATCAGCGACGAACGTTCCCCCGCCGAAATTGCCGCAGTCCTTCGCCGTCGCGGACTTGAACCGATCTGGAAAGATTGGGAACACGCCCTCTGCGGCGCATGAAGATTTCAGCTGTAGTGGCAGTCTCCAACCATCGAGGGCAGGAGCCTTAGATGATGAAAATCTCGCTCAATGGCGAATCAGTTGATACACGCGAAGCAAAAACGATCGCGGAGCTAATCGACCATTACCAATTGTCGCCACAATCCATTTTAGTAGAACACAACGGCCTCGCTGTGCATCGACACGAATGGGCGGAACGACTATTGTCCGAAGGCGACCGCATAGAATTCATTCGCGTCGTCGCTGGAGGGTGAAATCGAATGAGATCCGATGGATTCGGAAATACATTCGAAGACTTTGGATTGGCAAAGTTATCGCACCTGAGAACATCCGCTGGTTGATTCCGATGTAGGTCTAGTTGGGCTTTCTCGTGTGGTTCGCGCTTCGAAAATCGCCGCCGCACTTTCTATTCCTAACATTCCTTTTCGTGTTTTTCGCCTCATCGGTGTCAGTCTTCTCCCGGCGGATTGGACCGTTGCGTCTGTTTTTGTTCGGGTGGCTCCTTCCTCCCATCTGCGCGGCTATCTTGACTCAGATTATTCGTTCTTCCTTTCGTCTATCGTAAAGCTCCTCAAAAGGCGCTTGGGATCTGCAGGCCGGCCATTCGGCAATCCCCTGAATGGCTCCAGCGACGAACAGACCTGGTTTGCTAAAATGTCCGTTTGGCCGCACAGGCGCGGACGCCTATGTTCCAGGCTGTGAAGCTTCTTCTGATCGACGGTCATTACTACGTTTATCGTTCGTTTTTTGCGATCCCGAATCTCTCCAACTCGCGTGGAGAACCGACGAACGCGATTTTCGGGTTTACCAAAACGCTGCGGTTGATGTTCAAGCACCTTCAGCCGGAGTTGGGCGCGGTGTTTTGGGACGAGGGCATACCAGAGCGGCGAGTGAAATTGCAGCCGGCTTACAAGGAAACGCGCAAAGAAATGCCGAAGCCGATGGTTCCGCAGCTCGATTTCATTCAGGAAACGCTGACTCCGCCGCTTGGGTTCAAAAATATTTCCCTGCCCAATACTGAGGCTGATGATCTGATGGGCTGTTATGCCATTGCCGCCTGCAAGCGCGCCGGAATGCAAGTGGTGCTCGCGACCAATGACAAGGATCTCTATCAGCTTGTCGGCCCTTGCGTGAAAGTTTATACAACAGCCAAAACCGATCTTCCATCGCCGAAAGACGCATTTGCCTTGCTCGGCGAGCAGGAAGTGACGGCAAAGTGGGACGTTCCTCCGAAGCTCATCGGCGACGTCCTCGCTTTGAGCGGCGACACGGTCGATAATATTCCCGGAGTCGGCCTCGGCCGAAAAACTGCGGCGGCGTTGATTCGCGAATTTGGCGGGCTGGAACAGTTGCTGGCTAACGTCGATAAGGTGAAAAGCCCACGTACCCGAGAAAAGCTCGCCAACGCTCGCGAGCAGGTTTTGCAAAACCGGAAGATGGTCGATCTGGATTGCCATCTCGATTTGCCCATGGCAATCGACGATCTTCGGATTAAGCCGGATTACCCCAATCTGATCGCCGCACTGGAGAAATGCGAATTCAAATCGCTGCTCCAAGAGGTCCGGGAGGAGGCAGCTCGAGCCGGAGCGGTTGCGCAGGGCGCTCTTTTATAGCGGCGGCGCGCCTTCGCTGCGCTGTGGAGTGGCGGGGATCCATTACAGGATACGAATTTTTCGTAAAAAAGTTCGAACGTGGCGCACGACCCGCTGTCCAACTTAACAGGTTAAGGCGATTCGGGCGGTTGCACGTGTTCCTTATATTCGTTGTTTCTCCTTAGCGTGCACTGCCCGGATCTTTTTCTTGTTAGTCGCCCTAGGCTGGTATTCGCATTTATCGTGGCGGGCGACACGCCAATGTGAAAACTTACATGCGTGGCAGATTGTTTACCAAGCCAAAGCCCGATCGGACTACCATGAAGCACCTCCGCTACGATCCAATCGCTGCCGCGCTCAAAGAAGACCTCGGCGACGGGGACGTCACGAGCGAGTTTTTCGTGCCGGATACATTGCACGCCAGCGGGCGCATCGTTGCGCGTGAAAAAGCCATTGTCGCAGGCACGGGTATGGTTGCGGAAGTCTTCCGGCAGGTCGATCCCTCTATTGATACGCAAATTCTACGCCCCGACGGCGAAGAAGCCGCGGCGGGCGATACGATCATCGAGGTGCGCGGTCTGGCGCGTTCCATCCTAAACGGCGAACGCGTTGCACTTAATTTCCTACAGCGCCTCTGCGGCATCGCAACGCTCACACGTCAATTTGTCGATGCCATTGGAGACTACACCACCAAGATTCTCGATACACGAAAAACTACTCCCGGGCTGCGAGCATTGGAAAAAGCCGCGGTGCTGGCCGGGGGTGGCGGCAATCACCGCTTTGGTCTGTATGATATGGTGCTAGTAAAAGACAATCACCTGGCAACCTTCGAGGGGCTCTCTTCTTTTGCCGAGCGAATCAAGCAACTCCGCCGGGACCGCCCAAACATCCGCATCGAAGTCGAGGCGGAGGATCTGGAACAAGTTCGTGCTTTTGTCGAAATTGAAGGCATAGACGTGATCCTGCTCGACAACATGACGCCGACGCAAATTCGGGAGGCCGTTGCGCTGCAAAGAGGCAACGTTCAATTCGAAGCGAGTGGCGGCATCACGCTGAGGAACGTCAACCGCATCGCGGCCACGGGAGTAGATTACATCTCGGTAGGCAGCCTCACGAATGCTGCCCGCGCAATCGACATCGGCTTGGAAATGACCCATGTGCCCAGATGAGGTAGCGGATCGGTTGGTCGCTCACGAGATGGAAGCCGATCTTGGCCGAGTTGTCGTTGGCCGGCAGATCATCGTGCTCGACGAAACCGGTTCTACTAACGACGCGATCTTGGAAATCGCGCTGCCAAGTTTCAAGGAAGGCTTGGTTGTGTTTGCCGAACATCAAACCGCTGGGCGCGGGCAACGCAGAAATCGGTGGGAATCCGCTGTTGGTAAAGGACTTTGGTTTTCCATCCTGTTGCGTCCTAAGATTGAGCTCAGCGAATCGCCGCGGCTTATGACATGGGCGGCAAAATCCATTTCTAACGCGATACGAAACGAATTTTCACTCGAATCCACGATTAAATTGCCTAACGACGTACAGATTCATGCCCGCAAAATTGCGGGCGTTCTCGTCGAGATGCGCGCCCGCGGGAAAAGCCCGCATCTGGCTATCGTGGGTATCGGGATCAACGTCAATCACACGCTCGAAGACTTTCCGCCAGGATTGCGAGAGCGGGCAATTTCGCTGGCAATCGCCTTGGATCGGCACGTGGATCGCCAGCGGTTCGCGGTCGCGGTCTTGCGTGATCTTGATCGACGATATGAAGAATGCTTCGGAGCGTCGATTTGAAAAATTCAAGTCAGCGATTAATGTGCCGGCTTCTTTTCCACACCGGAGCATTTTTATGTCGCAACATCGCAGTTTAAAAGGGTCGAGCACGATTGCCGCCAAGCGCAATGTCGTAAAGCGCTTCGAGCGCGTCGAGCTCCTCAAAAAGCGCGGCCAATGGAAAGACGACAGCAAAGTTATCGGCCTCCCCAAAACCAAGCCGGAAGCATAGGCTTGGCCCGCAAGAGCGACCAGTGACGAACCATCGGCGGCACCCGTCCACCGTTGGGGCAGTTCACTGGTCACATTCTTGGATGCGCCTGAATCGTTTCCTCGCAGCCGCAGGCGTTGGTTCGCGGCGTTATTGCGATGAGCTTATTGCCGCAGGTCGAGTTACCATTAACGGCAAAATTTGCACGAACTTCAGTGCACAACCGACGGCGCGCGACCACGTAAAGGTTGACGGCAAACTTCTGTCTGCCCAACCGCCGCTCACAATCATGTTGTATAAACCGGCCGGTTTCGTTTCGACCCGACAAGACGTGCATGTCCGTAACACCATTTTCGATCTTCTTCCGCAAAAATTCTCACGCCTTTTCAGCATTGGGCGTCTCGACGCGCAAAGCGAAGGCCTGCTTCTCCTTACCAATGACGGCGATCTCGCTCAAAAACTCACCCATCCGGGCTACAAGATCGACAAGGAATACGAGGTGACGCTGGATCGGGCTTGGGACCGCGAGCTGGGACCGAACTTGCTAAACGGAATTTTTCTCGATGGAAAACGTGCGCGCATCGAGCGGCTTCGCTCGCTGACACCGACGCGCCTTCAGGTGGTTTTAAGACAAGGAATTAACCGGCAGATTCGTCGCATGTTTGAAGCGGTCGGGTATCGAGTGAAACATCTTGTGCGTATTCGAATCGCAAACCTGCGTCTTGGGGATTTACCACGCAGCCATTGGCGCGTCCTAAGCAAACGGGAGATTGCATTACTACATGATGCGTGAGATGGCGGTTGGAATTCTGCGGTCTACGACCCGGAGTTGACGCTCCAAGCTCGCAGGAGCTTGCAGCTCCATTAAAATTACAAGATGACACTCGAAGGATGCAGCGCACTCATCACCGGGGCTTCTGCCGGAATCGGCCGCGAATTCGCGCGGCAACTCGCCGGCCGGGCGCGATCGCTCATTTTAGTAGCGCGACGCGAGCAAAAATTAAATGAGCTACGCGACGAATTAAGACAGAAGCATCCGAATCCCGTTGTTCACGTGCGAGAAACCGACCTAGCTGATCCGGCGCAACTTAAGGAACTAATGGCCTGGCTCGATCGCGAAGAAATCAATGTCGATCTCTTGATCAACAACGCTGGACTGGGCGACATTGGTTCGTTTGTGACTTCGGATGCAAGACGCAACGAGCAGGTGATGCTGGTAAACATGGTCGCGCTCACTTCTCTCACCCGCCATTTGCTTCCACAGATGATCCGCCGAAAGCAGGGAGGAATCTTAAATGTCAGCTCGTCGGCCGGCTTTCTTCCCATGCCTGGTTTTGCCGTTTACGCGGCGAGTAAAGCATATGTCACAAGCTTTTCCGAAGCGCTGCGTGCCGAAGTCCGTAAAACTGGTGTGAGCGTCTGCACGCTCTGTCCTGGTCCGGTGCATACGGAATTCCAAGAGATCGCGAAACGCCCGGAAGGGCCGTCCGACACTGGGCCCGAATTAGTTTACGTTGCACCCGAACAGGTTGTACATGAGGCGCTGCAAGCGTTGGAAGCCAACCGGCCCCTCGTCATTCCTGGCTTTGCAATGAAACTTAGTATGTTTTTGGTCCGTATCACTCCGATGCCGATTCTGCGCTTGGCGTCCCGGTTTTCGGCGAAACGCATATAGCGCTGCGACGGTATATTCAGTTTCAATGCTCTCTTTGTTCATGAATAGTCTTTAGGGATGTGAATACAAAAGCGCCTCACATTCGCACGGAAGTCCAGGTGATGTTTTTCGATACCGATTGCGGTGGTGTCGTTTCCAATATCGCTTACTTGCGCTTCATTGAAATCGCGCGCACACTCCTTGCCGAAAAACTCGGGCTCGCCCTTGCAGAAATGGCCGAGACTCAACGCTATCCCGTTGTGGTCCGGACCGAGATCACCTATTGCCGTGGTGCCAGACTTAGCGATCGGCTCGTCATCGAGGGCTGGCTAGATCATGTAGAACGCGCACGTTTCTGGTGCGCGTTTCGCATTACTCGATCGAAAGATAACGCGCTTATCGCTGAATGCCGGCAATCGTTGGCCCTGATCGCGATGCCGACGGGGAAGTTGCTCCGGTTGCCCGAGAGTTGGAAGAAATATCGGAACCTGAAAAGGAACAGCTGACGCATCGATGACCGCTGGCACGCGAACTTTGAGCATAGAAGAAACCCTTCTCGAGCCGTCGGCGCTCGCACCCCCGCCCGTGCGTCACGCGCTATTTGTGGTTCTAGTTGCGCTCGCTGCGCTTTTGCACGTCACCACGATCGGCTCGGGCGACCTGTACAGCGAGACGGAAGGACAGTATGCCGGCGCAGCCAAAGAAATGGTGGAAACGCATCAATGGCTCCTGCCTACGAACGACGGTGTTCCGCGGTTGCAAAAACCTCCTCTGCTCTACTGGCTCATTATTCTTTCGTTTAAACTTTTCGGCGTAAGTGCCCCGGCCGCGCGTTTACCA
>Ga0209474_10002821_pt1 | contig 15668 bp, 17 predicted proteins | sample GraSoiAngelo_145_FD_185902 | JGI IMG/M metagenome (GOLD analysis project Ga0209474, IMG submission 185902) | Grasslands soil microbial communities from the Angelo Coastal Reserve, California, USA - 14_1009_05_20cm (SPAdes) (version 2) | ecosystem: Environmental > Terrestrial > Soil > Grasslands...
TCGACCTTTCCGCGAACTGGGACATTGATGCGGAAGATGACTTCGTCTTCTCTCTGATAGACCTTGTCGACATGGCCCCCGATGAGGCCCTGCCACTCCGCGACGAGGACGCGGAGATCGAAGGAGGAGACGGACGTCTTCATCTCGCGTTGCGAAAACCCGTGCGTTACTTAATGATTGGTTTAAAGGACCGCGGCCCTCTGAAGGCGGTCGATACGCCTAAGTAACGTCCCCCCTTTGGCTGCGATGTTGCCGCAGTGGCTTAGTGGTAGAGCGGCGCCTTGGTAAGGCGCAGGTCGGGGGTTCAATTCCCCCCTGCGGCTTCACGATATAAGCCTCCACCGCCCTCGCCAGACGAATCGGCGATTGGATTCAGACCGCAGAGCCCGTGGATTACGCTCGGCACCCGTACCAGCCAACACGAACCTGCATCATGATATGCCCAGGAGGGATACTTGGTACAGGGCCGGTTGCGTGGAGGGCAACGCTGTGATCCTCGAGAGGAGAAAGGGATGAGTGGATTTCCTTGGCAACCGAGGCCGACTTTTCCGCCCACGACATGGGGACTCGTGCTCCTTGTCGCGGGACTAGTGGTGCTCGCCCTTGGCGGATCGCTGTTTGTCTTAGCGCTTACCGAGGCAACTCCCGAGTAACCAGCGAGGCGTACATCTACAACCTCTTCGTTCGCGTTCGGAATCCTGGGGCGATCGCTGAGTTATGGGTCCCGATGCCCGACTTCCCGGAGTTGAGTGACCGAACCTCCGTCGACGTAAGTTTCGGAGACTTCCCCAATTCGAACGTCACCCAGTCCATGATAGGGTCGCCGTACGGGACGATGTTTCGATTCGTTTTCTCCGACTCGTTCGCGGTCCGCGGAGTGACGGTCGTGGCCCCTGGTTCAGCGAACGGCACCTTGACTTTCAGCACCCAGGTCTCGAACGCGGTCCGGATCTACCTGGCGAATCTCAGCTCGGGCAATCAGGTGTCCCTGATTCTGCACTATGAAGTCTCACGGAGCCATGGCTTCCTCGCGAGCGATCAGGTAAATTTCGTAGGCACGGCGGACCCCCGAACCCCCGGGGCGGGGCTGGTTCTTCCGTGCGGCTACTTGCCCGAGATGACCCGCCACGATGAGGCATACACCGTCCTATCCCTCGGCTGGGGCCTCTATCCTTTGATCGATGGGGGCTTCTCATATTCCTGCGATTAGGCACCACGCGTCCGTAATGATCGTCGCCCACGTCATCTAATCGATCCGACGCATGTCCGTCCCCGAGGGATTCTCTCATGCGGCTCGGGGCACAAGTTCGAGATCCGCGAGCGCTCGTCGAGCCGTATCTTCAATTGTCGGCACGGGACCGAAGAGCTCGCCCTGTAGCTTCGTATCGGCGACGTACTTTCCCGTCTCGAAGTACCGGCCCATGGCCATCATGTCGCGCATGAAAGGGAGGAACAGGCCTCCGATTGTGCCCACGGTCTTGATCACGAGCAACGAACCGACGCTTGGCTTCACCTCGCGACCGAGGAGCCTCGTGAAGATTTCCGCAAGTTCCACGGCGGAGACGGGGTGGTCCGTTCCGAGGTCGATCCGGCGTCCGACCGCGCGAGGATCGTCGACCGCCATCGCGAGGCATCGGGCGACATCGCTAGGGTGAATGTACGTCCACCGGACGGAGGGGGACCCGAAGGCCATCATCCGACCCTTCCGGAGCCCCCTGAGGAAGAATCTCGCACTGCCACCGCCGAGGAACGCGCCGGGGCGCAGGGCCACGAAAGGGATGCCGCTCCGCTCTAGATAGTCCTCGATGAGTTTCTTCTGCCAGAAATGAGGAACATCGCGGGCCTGGTCGCAGGTCAGGATGCTCGTGAAGACGAATCGAGGGATCCCCGTCTTCTTCGCGGCTTCGATGAGGTTCCGATTCCCGAGGTCGTCCACTTTTTCCAACGAGTCGCCCTTTCGGCGGCGCGTGTATCCCGCTGCGGAGGTGACGACAGCATTGGAGCCGCTCATGGCTCTCTCCAACGACGCAGGGTCGAGCATGTCCCCTCGCGCGATTTCCACACCTTTCGCCGCGAGACGGCTCGGGTCCGTTCCCTCGCGGACGAGCGCGCGGACGCGTTTCCCGCGCTCCAAGAGCGCGTCCACCACTCGACCTCCGAGGTCCCCCGTGGCACCTACGACCAGGACGGTGTTGGTTTCGGACATGAGACTCGCAACCTGGCTAAGGGTAAGCTAGAAGCCGGTACTTGTTGATTGAAACTCCGGAACTTCGGTCACGTCCACGAAAGGGTGGGAGAGCGAAAAGTCACCGTCGGCAAAGCTCGACGGGCGCCCGTTCAAGGATCGCCGCGGTCCTGGAAGGCCCAGGAGGTCGGGCGTTCAATCCATCCGCGGCTCCCGCGTCCGGCCCCGTCCAGCGCCGGACAGGCCCGCGGGAGCCGCATTCGCCGTCCTTCGAGGGGCCTACCCCTCCACGAGCCGGGCCAGGTTCTCGAGGGACTGGTTCCAGCCCTGCATGGCCGATTCCACAGGGATCGTCTTCGGCAGCCCTTCCTGCACGATCTTCACTTCCGTCCCGCCCGGCACATCTCGGAACGTGACGGTGACCTTGATCTCGCCTTGCATCAGCGGGTCGTCGCTCTCGAACTTGTCCGTGTAGTGCAACCGCTCGTAGGGTTTGATCTCGAGGTACTTGCCTCCGAAGAAGTGCGTGTCCTTCTTGTCGAGGGACGAGAAGCTCATCCGGTACAGGCCGCCAACCTTGGGCTCGAACTTGTACACGTGGGCCGTGTACCCGTTCGGCGGCATCCACTTGGCCATGGCGTCGGGGTCGAGGAACGCGTTGAATACGCGTTCGCGGGGCGCCTTGAAGACGCGGGTCAGTCGCACCGTACCTGTCGTCCCATTGCTCTTTGCCTTGGTCGTTGCCATGTGTGTTCCTCTCCGTTCGACTTTCACTGCGATGTCGTCCAGCATGTCCTCCCAGAAGATCCGGTACTGCACGATCCACGAAAACGCGGCGGACAGGGGGCCCGCCTTGAGGGCGCATCGGCGCACCCGCCCCGCCTGCGTTTGCTCCAGGAGGCCGACCTCTTCCAGCGCGCGGAGGTGCTGGGAGATGGCCGGGAGGCTCACGTCGTGCGGCGCCGCCAGCTCGCCCACCGTGCATTCGCCTTCGGCGAGCTGCTCGATGATCGCGCGCCGAATCGGGTGGGCGAGGGCCGCGAACACGTCGTCGAGCCGGACCCTCTGAATCTTAAGCATCAGCTTAACCGTCATGCGACGAGAATACTTAAGCGTTTCCTTAATAATGGAGAAGGCCCGGCAACCTCGTCGAGTGTGTCGAGCGGCCGTCCAGGCCCGGGCCTATCCGAGGGTCGCAGGTGCACCGCCCGCGGCCAACCTCTTCATGAGGAGGACGGCGAAGAAGGTCGCTACGCTGACCCCCAGCACAATCCAGAAGACGGATGAGATGGACTGAGCGAAAGCTTCCTGGAGGACCGCGGCGCCCCCCGATGGGGCACCGGCGAGGAGCACGGCAAGATCGGAGGCGAACAGGCTTATCTGGACGGCTCCGAGGAGCGAGACCCCGATGGCTCCCCCTAGGTTGAGCGTGAACGTGGCAAGCCCCGAGGCGATTCCAATTTCCGTCCGTTCGACAGAGTTTTGGAACGCCACAATCGTCGCGGGGATCATCATCCCGTTTCCGAAACCGATCGGGAGGCACACGGTCATGAGCTGTAGAATTGACGAAGAAGACCGGATCGAAGTGATGAGCAAGATTCCCACGGAACTGATCGCGGCACCGACGATCGCTGGTGTCTTGAATCCCAGCCGCGAAACGAGGGTGCCGCCCAGGAGGAGTCCGGCGGTTAGTGGAAGCGTGAACGCGTAAATGACATTCCGTTGGTCGCCGAGGCTCGCACCTAGCCCCTTCGCCGCGAACAGCGGCAGGAACGCGATGATGCCGAAGAATGCGGCGGCGCGTAGGATGTTGACGCCAGTTGCTGCGGCGATGTTGCGAATCCGGAACAAGCGCGGAGGGAGGACGGGCTCCCCTGCCCGTCGTTCCGCGAGGACGAAACCGGCCAGGAGCAGTACGCTCCCCGCGAACAGGGCAACTTCCGACCACGAGGTCCACGCGAAGGTGGACCCACCCAGGAACAATCCCATCATCAGCAAGCCGAGGAACCCGACGAGCAACGACGCGCCGAGCCAATCGCTGAACGGACTTGCGTTCGCCGCTTTCGTCTCCCGGAGCACGAAATAGATGAGGCCCAGGGAGACGACGCCTACGGGCAGGTTGATGTAAAAGATCCATCGCCAGCTGATCGCCTCCGTCAAGAAGGACCCGAGGGCCGGGGCGATGGCGAACGCGACTCCGTTGATGGAGAAGAGGAGGCCCTGCACTTGCCCTCGGCGTTCGGGAGGGAACATGTCCCCCGCAATGGCGATCGTGGCCGGCACGAAGGCGCCGAATCCAATCCCCTGGACGGCTCGGAAGGCAATGAGCTGGTAAATGTCCTGAGAGGCGCCGGACAACGCGGAACCGGCCATGAAGATGAGGAGGCCGAGGAGGAAGAACCTCTTCCGGCCGTACAGGTCGGACAGTTTCCCGAAGATCGGGATCGTCACGGTCTGCACGATGAGGAAGGCGCTGAAGACCCACGCGAAGAGGTTCAAGCCGCCCAGGTCGGCGATGATCGTCGGAGCGGCCGTCGAGACGATCGTGACGTCCATGAAGCCGAGGAGCAGCCCCGCAAGGAGGCCCGCGAGCACCAGAGGCGCCGACCGTCCTGGTTTCGGCGGTGACTCCGCGATGGCCGTCGAAGGGTTCATGGAAACCGCCGAGCCGACGATGAGTTCCTCATGGACCCCGGCCGACCGCGTCCGTCCCATTTACCGGTTGGCATCCGTCACGGATTCGAATGCTCCGTCGAGGGATCCACCCGCGAGAACCCGTCCATTCGCCTCATCCGTTCATCCGGCCGCGGCGAGGAAATCCTAAGAGGCGCCCGCATGTTCTCGGCCCGTGCAGGGTCGGACCTGGAAAGGTGCCAACCCGGAAGCGCTCGATGTCATCCGGGAGCTCTTGGTCCGGAGGGGTGCGGTCGAAGACAAAGACCTGAGCAATCCCCACGAGGCCTGGCGCGTCCGAATCGATCGAGTGGTCTTCACCGGGTACCGGAGCGGCACGATCTATTGCACCGGTGGCAACATCCCGGAACTCCCCTTCCTCTACGCGTCCATCGCGGAGGTCCTCACGCGCGGGGGCGCGAATCCGTCGGGGCCGTCAGGCTTATGACCGACGACCGTAAGTTGCAACCATCATGAGCGAGGAACCGGCGGAACGACAACCGAAGCTCCGGGCGGTCGCGGAGATTCTGGCCGCGCGGCCGACGATTGAAGGGGCGGGGGTCCACCTCCGTCGGGCGTTCGGCGCCGCGGAAGTCCCGAGGCTGGATCCGTTCCTTCTCCTCGACGACTTCCGTTCCGAGAACCCCGCGGAATACATCGCGGGTTTCCCGTGGCATCCGCACCGCGGCATCGAGACGGTGACCTACATGCTGGACGGTCGCGTCGAGCATGAGGACAGCATCGGGAACAAGGGGATCATCGGCCGCGGGGACGTCCAGTGGATGTCCGCGGGCAGCGGGATCATCCACCAGGAGATGCCGAAAGTGGACCGCCACCGGTTGGGGGGCTTCCAGCTCTGGGTGAACATGCCCAAGGCGCAGAAGATGTCGGATCCGCGGTACCAGGAGGTCAAGTCCGCGCGCATCTCCGAGATCGAGCCCGCCCGCGGCGTTCGGATCCGGGTCGTGGCTGGGAATGTCGGCGGGAACCGCGGGCCCGTCCAAGATATCGGAATCGACCCGGAATACATCGATGTCCGCCTCGAGCCGCAGACGGACTTCGTGCATCCCGTGAAGCGGGGCCACACGGCCTTCGCGTACCTGCTGGAAGGTCGCGCAAGTTTCGACGAGGAGGCCGACGACGTCGTCGAGGACGGGCACCTGGTCGTCTTCCATGATGGCGACTCGGTCCGGGTGAAGGCCCGCGACGCGCCGACGAGGTTCCTCCTGGTTTCGGGGAAACCGCTCCACGAGCCGATTGCGTGGTGGGGTCCCATCGTGATGAACAGCCGCAAGGAGATTGAGCAGGCGGTCGAAGAGTTCCAGAACGGCACGTTCATCAAGCATCGAGCGGCACCGTAGCGGCTCCGTTCTGCCGGCCGTTCAATCGCAATTCTCACGCCGCGAGATTCTTAGGGCCCCGGGACATAGCCGGGCCGGATCAGTCTACCGGTCCTCATCCGCCTCGATTCTTGAGGAGTCGAGGCATCCGGGGAAGAGAAAGCATGGCGCTGAAATTGCGGAGGCCGGCGGTGGCCCTCTCCGGCGTCGGCGCCATGGTTGTCGGGCTTCTGGTTGTCTCCCTCTCCGGCCGTTTCGAGCTGCCCTTGAACATCGTCCTGATCGTGTTCGGGATGATCGCCGCGGTCACCGGCGGACTGGTGTTCGGAGTCGTCGCGGTCGCCTGGTTCATGAAAAAGGCCGTCCAGCTGTCGGAGACGTCCCAATGGGGCCGCTCCCGGCAACGCTAGCGGACGATCTCTTCGACCTCGCGGTACCACGGCTTCGCGGTCCCGACCTTGGCCCGCTTCTCCCAGTGCCGGCCCTTGGGGACCGTCTGCAGCGCGGACTCGAGGGCTTCGATGCGTTTGACGATGCGGCCCGAAAGGTCGGCGGAAATCCGGCCTTCGGCGACGAAGTTTGCAAGAAGCTGCCTCGCCTTCGCGAGATTTTGAATCGACTCGTACCAGAATCCCCAATCGTCCGCGAGGAGTTGCGTGACGTGGTCGGCGTCGACGACTTCGTGGTCGCCGTCCGCCCCGGGCTTCACCTCGTGCCCCAAGAACAGCACGAGCAAATCCACGAGGTCCTTCCGACCGATCCGATGGATCTGGAGCTTCTCCAACACGAGGTCGGTCAGGGAGATTGTCGGATAGTCGAGCTCCAACCGCCCGTTCCCCGGTTTCTTGCCGAACAGGATGTCGTGGCTGAACTCGAGCTTGTCGAGGAAGATGTCCATGTGGAAGCGGTCGCCCCCCTCGTAGTACACGAGCCGCCGGTCGCCGAAGAACCCGTTGATCATCCGGTCCGGTCGGAAACCGAGGCCCTCGACCACCGTGCTGATGGAACGCGCTTGGCTCGCGTACCCCATCAAGTCGAGGTCGGTGAAGAGGGGAGCCCCCTCCCGCACCCGGCCGACGCGGTGAAACAATGAGATGCCCTCCGGGAAGTGGAGCGAATGCGCGTAGATGGCAAGCGAGCCGAGCATCCGCAAGGCGGTGCCTTCGGCGTTCGCCGCGTCCACGATTTTTCGAGCCTCCCGCAGGAACTCTTCATCGCCGAGGGAGACGAATTTCGATGGATCTGCCATGCTTCACGGAGGATTGGAACGTCCTCCAACGGTTGGCCGCAAGGTCGGAACGCAAACCGAGGCCCGTTCGGTTCCCCGGAATCGGCAGGTGTCTATAAGCCTGTTCCATGGAAATGTGCGCGGACGAATGAATCCGGCCAGGCGGCGGAATCCGGCGACGAAAAGCTTGATGACCCGAGCGCAAGTTACCGGCTAGCCGCGAGAGAGGGGAGCGTGGGCGAAGTCGATGTATTCCGGCGAGGCGGCGAGACGGCGACGGCTCCGGTCCAGGTCTTCACAAGACGGGCTTCCGGGCTCGTCCGCGTGATGTCCCCGTACTCCGCGTTCGCGTACAACATCCTGAACATCGGCGTGATTTTCCCGTGGGTGTATATCACGCCCCTCGCCTTGGATCCGGGCGCTTCCGTTTGGGGCGGGATCCTCATCTGCGGCGCGTTCGCCTCCCTCTTGGCCGTGGTCTATGCGGGCCTGGCCTCCGCCATGCCGCGGACGGGCGGCGACTACGTCTTCCAAAGTCGGACGTTGCGGCCCTGGTTCGGATTCGCCACGGTCGCGATGATGATCCTCACTTTCTTCCTCCAGTGGCAGGCGCTCGGCGGCTGGCTCGTGTCCGTCCTGGGCGTTTACCCGCTGCTCACGGGCCTCGGCGTCATGACCGGCAACCACATGTTGGTCGACTGGGGCGCCTGGTATCTGGTGGGCTGGGGCCCCACGATTGTGACGATGGTCTCGTCCACGATCGCCGCGCTCGTGCTCATCAAGAGTTTCCGCTGGTTCGTTCAGCTCCAGTGGATCATGTGGTACGGCTTCCTCATCAGCTACGTCCTCATGGTCGTCCTGTTCCTGACCACCTCCAACGCCGCCTTCATTCAACGATACAATACTGCGTCCAATTTCGTCGCCGGCGGCTCGGGGGCGTATAAGGCCATCTTCGATAATGCGATGGCTAACGGATTCACGGAGTCGCACACGGTCTCCCTCCTGGGCACAATCCTCGTGACCCCGGTCGCTCTGACGAGCCTGGGGTGGGTGGGGTATGCGCAAGAGCAGGCGGGAGAGATCCAAGGCGCGCAGAGCCTGAAGAACCAGATGTTCATCAACTTCGGCGGCGGCGTCGTCAGCATGATCATGATGGCGGTGCTCGGCCTCGTCGTTGTCCGAACCGTCGACCAGAACTGGCTGTCGGCCGCGGCCTACGCCGCCGGTGCGTACAACCCGGCGATCCCCGCGCCGGCGATTCCGCCGTGGTTCAGCTCCCTTGCCATCATGCTGACGGACAGCCCGATCCTCTTGTTCCTCATGATCATCGGGATCATGCTCAATGCCATCCAGGTCGTCTTCAACGTGATTGTCGGATGGACCCGGGTCGCGGTTGCAATGTCAATCGACGGGGTGCTCCCGAAGTTCGTGAGCCACGTCAGCCCGCGGACGCACACCCCGGTCTACGCCCATGTGATCTTCCTCATCCTCGGCGGGTACGTCTTCGCTTACGTGTACAACCTCGTCCCCAACTACCAGATCTACACGCTTGCGGTCACCGCCGTCGCCACCATCATGTACATCGGCACGGCCCTCGGAGGCGCCGTGTTCCCGTGGACCCGGAAGGAGGTCTATCGGACGGCGCCGATCTCCAAATACAAAGTCGGGCCGATCCCTCTGATTACAATCTGCGGGGTCATCGCGGCCGCGTTCAGCGCAACGATGCTCTACTTCTTCCTGACGGTCCCGTTCCTCGTGAACGTCGATTTCTCGAACCTCGGCTACTCCGGAAACCTGTTCCTCTACGTCGTCGTGGCCATCTTCTTCGGCTGGGTGGCCTACTACTTCGTGCGCCGCGCCTACCTACGGCGGATCGGGATCGACCTCGACCTCGCGTACAAGGAGATCCCTCCGATCTAGACGGACCGAGCTGCGAAGCGACCTCAGGCCGCGAGACGATTGTTCAGCCGGTGGTGAACTGGTAGCTCAGGACGCGGTCTCGCTGGAGATTGACGATAGCGCCACGGAGCGTGCCCGACGCGTACTCCGAACCGGGGTCCACGAGGACGCTCCGTTTGAGCTTCGCGGCGTTCTTCGTCTCGTGGATGTGGCCGTGCAGGCCGAGCAGCGGTTGCGTTTCTAGGATCGCGGACCGGAAGGTCGTGCTGCCGACCGGGATTAAGACCTGCTGACCTCCCTGGATCACGGGGCGGGGAGGGTCGGTCGTGGCGTCGAGCTTGGGGGCGATGTCGAGTCCCGTCTCGAACGGCGGAGCGTGCATCAGGTAGATCGCGTGGGTGGGGTCCTCGACACGATTCAACAGAGGATCGAGCCGCTTCTTGAGCCCGTCTTCCGAGAGCTCCCTCGGCGTGTTCCACGGCGATGGATTCGTCCATCCGAACCCGAGGATTTCGTGATCGTCGTCGAGACGCACCACCTTTTCATCGATGAAGTGGACGTGGGGCGTTGATGCGGCGTGGATCAACGCCTCCGGCTTATCGTCGTTCCCGCCGATCCAGTAGAGCGGGATGTCGAGGGGAGCGAGATGTTTCTCCGCCATATCGGTCCACCGGCGGATTTGATCGATCATCCGATCGATGAACAAGGCATCGACTTTTTCCGGATCCGCGCGCAGGCGGGCATATTCGTCCTCCGACAGGCGAACCGGGTAGGGACCGGAATCTGCAACGGCCTTCTCGATTGGTCCCAGTTCCGCTTCGGTCAGGTTGTCTCGCGTGCCTCCCGCCAAGCGGGTCTGATAGCGGCCATCCTTCTGGCGGACGATTGGGGTGATCGACTTCGCCGTGAGGTCGCCGCCGATCAAGAGGACGTCGGCATCATAGAACGTCGCGGCGGCCAGGAACTTCCGGAACGTGATCTCGGACCCGTGGAGATCGGCCGCGAGCAACAGCCGCTTGAATTTCTTCTTCGGTCGGTCAGACCCCATCTTGGGGCAGAACCAGGGCGCCGGTTCTTATCGATTTGGGAGGGCGGCTCGATGAGCCGCCCTCGGGTCCCGGGCGATCCGGGCTGAGTTCACTTGTACTTCTTCAGGGCCGCACTGTCCTCGTTGAACGCTTCCTCGAGGAACGCCAAGGTCATTTTCCGGATCGTCGCATCGTCTTGGCCGGGGACTTTCCAGTCGCCGTCGACGTCGACGCGGGTCTTCGGCCCCATCGGGGTGTAGACCTGCGAGAATGTGGTCCCCTTCGTCGGCCCGTCGGTCGCCTCGACTTGATAGCCGCGGGGCGGGTTCATTGTGAGGCGCCAGGTCTCCCAGTGCGTCCCCTTGCCGTCCGCGTTCACGATCTGCATCTCTTGGACGACCGTGTTCCCTTCCTCCTTCAAGACCTTCGTCGAAGGAATCGCCCGGTGCTTGTGCAATCCGGGGGTGTCGTCCTGGATGTATCTCCAGATTTTTTCGAGTGGGGCGTCGAACACACCTTCGTCATGGATTCGAACCATGTTTTTCCATCCTCCCTTTCGGGTCCCGCAACGTAGGCCCCCAGGGCTAGTTAAGCCTGTCCCCTACAGCGGGTCTCTCAGGGGCGGTCTCCGTCCGCCGGTGTTCCATTGCGGACAAGCCCCTCGTCGGTCCCACCCCCTGACCAAAGAGCTCATGGCTCGCACCGCGGTTCCGGACTCGTGGCCAAGATCGAGGTCGTCGTCTTGATCCCGGAGAGCACACGCAAGCGTCCGGGAGGTTCTCCCGGCCCGGTCGGCGAGGACGCGATCGCGGCCGCGCTTCCCGCGTCCGGCCGCGCGAAGTTGGAGGGCCTTCGGGACGAGGTGCTCAAAAAGATTCCACCGGGGACCGTGGCCCAGGGGAAACTGCTGCCTGCCTACCAGCGGTACGATGGGAACATGTACCGTATGATCCCGCGGGAGGCATGGGACCAGCGGTCCCCCGCAGTCGAGGTCGTGATCGCGTCTGCGCTGCGAGGACTCGTCGCCTCCCGCGATCCGATCCCGTCGTACCACCTGTCCATGGCGGAATCGACCCCGCCGTTCGGGAAGATGAATCGCTGGTGGCACGCCGCGGGCCTTCCCGACGTGCTCGCCACCTATCTGACGGCGGTGCGACCCAAAGCGGTCGTCGACCTCTTGTCCCTCGAATACCGCGAGTCCGTTGCCGGTTATCAGAACCGTCTGCCCGGGATTTCCGTCCAACCGATCGACTTCCCCGGCATGGGACGCGCGAGCCAACCGGCGCGCGGGGAGAAGGTCGCGGAAATCCTCCGGACCGGGAAAGCGTAGTCTACGCCTTCGGGATCGCCTTCCCTGGATCGATGAACGGCTTCTTCACGACTCGTGCCTTCCTCGTTCCCGCGGGGTGGATGACTTCGACCTCCGTGCCGGTGTCGGAGAAGGCGATTGGCACCATGGCGTAGCCGATGTTCTTCTTGAGCCGCGGGGAATGGATCGCGGAGGTCACGAGCCCGATCTCCTTGCTGCGGGCCCGGAGCGGCCACTTCGTCATGTTGAACTCGATTCGCGGGCCGTCGATCTCGATGCCCACGAGCTTGCGTCTCGGCCCCGCGTCCTTAGTCTTCTGCAGTGCGGCCTTTCCGATGAATTCGGACGGCTTCTCCAGATCGATGGTCCAGCCTAGGCCGATCTCGTACGGATTGTTCTCGATCGTCATGTCCGCGCCGTAGTTCAGAATCCCCGCCTCGATCCGCCGGATATCGGAAGGGCCCGTCGGCCGAATGTGGTACGGCTTGCCGGCCTTGATCACCGCGTTCCACAAGTCCTCCCCGCGGGAACGGTCGAGCAGGTACAGCTCGTACCCGATTTCCCCGGTCCATCCCGTGCGCGTCACAAGCAGGGGGATGCCGTCGAGCTCCGCCGGCGTGAAGAAGTAGTACGGAAGGCCCGTGACCTTTTCGCCGAACAGGTCTTCCATCAGGGCCTTCGACTTCGGCCCCTGGACCTGAAGGGGGGACGCATCGGGCTCCGAGATCTTCACGTCGAGGCCGGACCCGCGCGCCACACCTTTCGCCCAGAGCAGGATATCGCTGTCCGCAAGGGCGATCCAGAAGCGGTTCTCCTCGAGCCGCAAGAGGACCGGATCGTTCAGGATGCCGCCGGCCTCGTCGACGATCAGGACATACTTGCCCTGGCCGACGCGGCACGATCGCATGTCCCGCGGCGTGAGCAACTGCATGAACTCGAACCCGTCTGGCCCGGCGATCTCGACGTTCCGCTCGACGGCGACGTCCCACAAAGCCACGTTCTCCAAGAGGTGCCAGTACTCCCGGACCGGATCGTCGTAGTAGCTCGGCAAGAACGTGTGGTTGTAGACTGTGTAGGACTTGCAACCGGCTCGAAGTGTGGACTCGAAAAACGGAGAACGCCGCAGGCGGGCACCCCTCTGGATGAGGGCCATGTCGAACGTCTTCGGTCGTCGGGGCGGTTTCTTCCGGACCCGTTGCTTCTTGGCTGCCATTCGATGCACTCCAAGATTGAGACGAAGAGGCGAGGCGCGGCCGCAAACGATGGATCGGGGATAAAGGATTCGATGGGTCAGTGGCCCTCGGTCGTCGCCGTCGCGGCGCGGTCGTCCGTCGAAGGAGGACTGGACCGCGGCACGATCGGATCGCCGACGCGGACGGTACCCTCCGTCAGGATCGTCGCGCGCAGGCCGCCCCGATGCACGAGGCCCGCGAGGACCCCTTTCTGCGTCAGGCTCTCCAGGTGCGAGCAGGGCTCGCAGAGGCGAATGCCGAGGAGCCGGACCTGGCCGACCTCGAATTCTTGGCCGACCAGATGGTTGAGCGGCGCCCCGCGGGTAATGATGTTCCGCCTCGACGCGCCGTTCGGAATCGCGATTTCGTTGTCCCGTTCCATCGCCTCGACCGCTTCGGCTTCGATCAGGGTGACCTCGCGTCCGGGACCCGGCCGATCCGAGTAAGTGCCTCGGGTGTTGAAGTACCGGTCTCCCTCCAAGCCTTTCCCCGGGATCGCGCGGACGCGTTCGACGGAGCGCATCGGAGCCTCGGCCCGATCCGCGATATGGATCGAGGCGACGGTTCCGGTCCAAGGAGGAACGTGGGCCATAAGGTTGTCAAGGCCGCGTTCGATATAATCGTTTTCTACGCCGTATCCGCGACGATCGCATCGGCCTCGATCTCGACCAGCAGCTGCGGGTCGACCAGGCCGGCGACCTGGACGAGCGTCGAAGCCGGCCGGATGTCCCCGAAAAACTCCGCATGGGCGCGGCCTACGGCCTGCCAGTCGTTGATGTGCGTCAGGAAGATGCGCGTCCGAATGACGTCTTCGAGGCGAGCTCCGGCTTTCTCTAGAGCGGCCTCAATCTTGCGGAGGGCAAAGACGGCCTGACCGTAGGCATTCCCCGAGGAGACGACGCCGCCCCCTTCGTCCACGGAGGTCGTGCCCGACACCATGACCCACGGACCCACGCGAACGGCCCGTGAGTATCCGACGATCGGCTCCCACTTCGCTCCCGACGAAATGTTCTGACGCGCCATGCGCTCCGGCCTCGAATGAGGATGTCGCTCTCCCGAAAAAGCCTCGGGCGGGTCGGACCGTCGCTACCCGGTCTGGCTTCCAAGGAGGAGCGGGTCCTACGAGCGGTCCGCCGCGCGAAGCAGCTTGCCGAATTCCTCGCCCGCCGGTTCAGCGAGCTTCGTTGCAGCCTCCCAACTGGCGAGGTTCCGCCAGTGGCGTTCCTCGAAGTTGCGTACGGTGCGGAGGAGTTCCGCTTTCAACTCGTCGTGGGAGGGTCCGTCGTAGAGGGCGGCCCCGATCACGAATTCCCCCCGGATGCCCACGATGCCGAACTCCTCGTACCGCATCGCGGTGGACGCATACCCGCGGGATCCCGGCATGCTCGTCTCGACGAAGTTCCCTACGACGGAGAGTAACCCCTCTAGCGTTTCCGCCTCGATCGGCAAGTTGCGCCCCGCGGCGAGGGCGACGAGGGGCTCTCCGGATCGGTAGAAAAGGTAGACCGCGATTGCCCGCGCGCCTTTGTCCGAGCCCTTGCGTCTTCTCATGCGATCCTTGCTAGGGGTCCCACTCCGATCCACTGGGAGGGGCGGTTCGCAGTCGAACGAGGCCCTCCCGGAGGTCACCGCTCGGCAGGAGAATCGAGCCTCGGAGGTCTAAATAGTTTCGGTGTTTTGTTCTCAGAGCCAGAGGTCGGAATCTTCAAACCATTCCGAGGTCGTGGCAATCGCCTCGCGGGAAAGATTTCAACATCCGAATCGATTTGGCGTGGGGAGCCCATGAAGATCGAAGGTTGCGAGTTCCCGAACGATCTCCTCTATGATCCCGACGGGTTAGTGTGGTGCCGTCCGGATTCAGGCGAGGTCACCATCGGCATCACCAGCATCTACGCCGCCGTCGCCGGCCGGATCGCGAAGGTCTCTTCGAAACCTCTGAAGGTCGCGTATCCATCCGGTACCGCCATCGGTTTCCTCGAGAGCCCCAAACACTTCGGCCCCATTCGGACCCCGATCGGCGGCGTCCTGCTGGAATTGAACCAACGGGCAATCCGGGACCCTCGCCTAGTGACCGATTCACCCTACGGGGAAGGTTGGGTCGCGCAACTGCGACCGTCCGATCTCAGGAGCGATCGGGCCGTTCTCCTCCGCCTGCCGGCGGATCAGGAACGGTTCGCGAAGCAGATTGATTCGTTGCGGGTCCGCTGTTTCGCGGCGTTCCCGGACCATGAGATGTTCGAGATTGGGACGGAATGTGCGGCGGTCCTCGTCAAGCTGAACGAGTTGCTCGCGCGCGTCCCGATCGGAGACGTCGTCCACCTGGTAACGGACGATGGGACGGCTCCGATCGAGATGGTGCGGTGGTCGGACGAAACGGGCCAGCCGGTCATTGACGAACGAAGGGAGGGGAACCTGTTCCACTTCCTCGTCCGCAAGGTTTCCTGAGACCCCGAAACCGCGATTCGGCGGGTGGATCTCGCCGCAAGAAGCGCGACGACGCTCGCGGTAAGTCCCCGACTAAGGATTCATCGGTCCCGGAAAGAGGACGGCCCGACCGACGATCTTTCCAGCCCGGAGATCGCCGAGCACCTCGGCGGCGTCCTCGAGCGGAGCCCTGCGCGTCACGACGGGACCGAGGCGTCCCGCCTCCGCGAGGGCGATCACCCGGGCGAGATCGGCCATCGTTGAGGAGTACGAACCGAGGTAGGCCTTTCCGCCTCTGACGAGGTCTTCCGCGGCCACCGACACAGATTCCGTGCCCGGAGCCACCGCGA
>Ga0209474_10002824_pt1 | contig 15658 bp, 12 predicted proteins | sample GraSoiAngelo_145_FD_185902 | JGI IMG/M metagenome (GOLD analysis project Ga0209474, IMG submission 185902) | Grasslands soil microbial communities from the Angelo Coastal Reserve, California, USA - 14_1009_05_20cm (SPAdes) (version 2) | ecosystem: Environmental > Terrestrial > Soil > Grasslands...
CCGCCGTCTGCGGCACCACCGGCCGCAGGGCCTTGTTCACCGCCACCGTGCCGCGCGCGAACGCGCCCGGGCGCAGCGCCGGGTCGGGCTTGAGCGTGATGCGAATTTCCCCGAGCCGGGTCTGCGGATCGATGATGGCGCCGAGCAGGCGCACGCGCCCCTCGAAGGCCTGCGGCAGGCCGGTCAGGTGCACGCTCGCCGCGTCACCGACCTTGACCTGGGCGAGATCCTGCTCCGCGAGCTGGCCGCGCATCTCGATCTCACCGCCGCTCGCGACCCGAAACAGCGCCTCGCCGCCCGGATTGGCGATCTGGCCGACTTCGGCCCGGCGCGTGAGGACCGTGCCGGCGATGGGCGCGACGATGCGAGTACGATTCAGGCGCGCCTGGCCTTCCGCCAGCAGCGCGGCCGCCACCTTGACGTTCGCCGCATCCGTCACCGCGGTGGCGCGGCGCTTTTCGATGTCCTCCGCCGACAGCGCGCCGGCCGATTCGACCCCCTGCGCGCGCCGATACTCGGCCGCAGACAGCGCCGCCTGCGCCTGCGCCTGCTCGAGCGCGGCCGCGAGGCGATTGACCTGCGGAATGAGCACCGACTGATCGAGCTTCGCGAGCGGCTGCCCGCGCTGCACGTGATCGCCGGGCTCCACGTAGACCGCAACGATCCGGCCGGTCTCCCCGTCGTTGCCGATCGGCATGTCATAGCGCGCCGCGATCGCGCCTGTGAAGGTCACGCTCGAGGTCACGGCCTTCAGTCCCGGCGTCATGACCGAAATGAGCGGCACGTTGCGCTGGTCGGCGAGCGGCACGAGCTTCGGCTTCGAGTGCAGGGTGCTCCACAGCACGGCACTGATCGCCAGCGCCAGCAGCACCGCGCCTGCCGGCAGCAGCCATTTGCGGCGCAGTCCCGCCTGCAGCGCCTCGATCGGGCCCGTGTGCGGGGATGTGGGGTGCACCGGGCTATCGGGGGTGAGGCGGTCGAACCCGAGTCGGTCGCGCCCGATCCACCTCACGGGCTCGCTGTGCGCCGCAAGCGCGTCTGGGACGTGTTCCGGGTTCGTGCCCACGCGGAGTTCCTTATGTTACGGGCCGATCGCATCGCGCCCGTCCGTCTTTTGAGGCGGCCAGTTGCGGTCAAGTTTAAACGCCATCCCGCGCAATTCTCCGCCGGACGCGCCAGGGGGAGGTCGGCGGGCGACGGGCCGAGACGCGCGGCGGCCAGGGAATGGTGCCGGGAATAGGACTCGAACCTACGACCCGCGCATTACGAATGCGCTGCTCTACCAACTGAGCTATCCCGGCGCAACGTCACGGGGAAAACCGCGCATTCTACATTTTTTTGCGCAGCCTGATGACCAGATCGATCCCGGCCACCTCGGTTCCCGGCGGTGGCACAGGCAGGCTGCTGAACGCCACGGCCGGAACGGGAACATCGATCAGGGCGCCGCTCTCGAGATCGTGAAAGTGATAGTGCGGTTCGACATTGGAGTCGAACCAGGCCCGCGAGCCGTCCACCGACAGCTGGCGAATGAGGCCATGCGCGGCGAACAGGTTCAGCGTGTTGTACACCGTGGCCTTGGACACGCGCGCCCCCGCGGCGCGCAGGCTCGCCAGGATCTGCTCGGCGGACAGGTGCTGGGGCGCCGACAGGAGCAGCGTGGCGATGCGCACCCGCTGCGCGGTCGCGCGGATTCCGCAATCGGACAGCCGCCCCTCACAGCGCAGGCTGGCGCTGGCGGCGGCTGATGGGGCACTAAGCTCCATATCGTGACATTATAGGCACAAAACGGCCCCAACTTGTGAATTTTGCCGCCACGGTGCCCTCGCTTCAGGCCTGCGCGAGCTTGCCCTGCAGGTGCTGCGCGAGCTCGGCGATGGTCGGAAAGTCGAACAGCTCGGTCAGGTCCACCTGCCCGGGGTACTCGCGGTCGATCCGCTCGTGGATCTCGATGAGCTTCAGCGAGCTCGCGCCGATCTCGAACAGGTTGTCGTGGATGTCCACGCGCTTGCCCTCCAGCGCGGCATCGCAGATGGTCTTGAGCTTGTGCTCGATCTCGGTGCGCGTGCCCGACTCCGGCTCGCGCTGCGCGGCGCGCAGCGCCGCGAGCTCCCTCAGGTCCGCGTCGAACTCCCCGTCCGCGTAGCTCTCCTCGAGGAGGTGGCGCTGGATCTTGCCGCTCGTGGTCTTGGGGATGCGCTTGACCGGCACCACCTGCGCCACCTCGAGCCCGGTCTGCTCGTTGATGAGGCGCGCGACCTGGGCCGCCACCGGCAGGAACTCCGGCACGCCGCCGCGGTGAAGCACGAACACCACGAGCTCCTCGATCTGCGCGCCGCGCGCCCGTAAACCGGCGGCGACCACTTTGCCGAGCTCCAGCCCCGGGGTGCGCTGCGCGATGGCCTCCAGGTCGTGCGGATAGTAGTTCTGGCCGTTCACGAAGATGATCTCTTTGGCGCGGCCCGAGACATACAGCTCCCCGCCGTGCATCAGGCCGAGGTCACCGGTGCGCAGCCAGCCGTCGGCGGTGAACGCGGCGGCGTTGGCCGCGGGGTCCTCGTAGTAGCCGCGCGTGACGTTGTCCCCCGTCATGTGCAGGTGGCCGATGCGCTCCTCGGGCAGCTCGCGGTCCTCATCGTCCGCGATGCGCACGCGGCAATAGGGAATAGCCCGTCCTTCGCACACGAGTTGCACCGCGTCGCGGTCGGCCGCGTCCACCAGCTCGACCGGGTCGCCGGCGTTCATGCGGTGCCGGTTGAGCGTGATGGTGCGCAGCGGCGCCCCCACCGGCGGGAAACTCACCGCCAGCGAGGCTTCCGCCAGCCCGTACACGGGGTACATGGCGTTGCGCTTGAGCTTCGCGGGCGCGAGCCTGGTGAGGAACTCGTCGCACAACTCGACCGAGATCGGCTCCGCGCCGTTGAAAATGAACCGCACGGCGGACAGGTCCATTCCCTCCACCGACCGCTCCCCCAGCACCTTCAGATAGTGTTTGTAACCGAAGTTCGGCGAGCACAGGATCGTGGCGCGCACCCTCGATGCGAGGGTGAGCCACAGCAGCGGCCGGCGGATGAAGAGCTCCGTGGGCATGAGGTGCGTGTGCACCCGGTTGGCGAACATGACCAGATGAAAACCGATGAGGCCCATGTCGTGGGTGAGCGGCATCCACGACAGGCTCACGTCGTGCTCGTTGAAGCCCGCGGCTTCGGTCGCGCCACGCCAGTTGGCGATGATGTTGCCGTGGGTGAGCACCACGCCCTTGGGCTCGCTGGTGGAGCCGGAGGAGAACTGAATGAAGGCGGTGTCACCGGGGAGCGCGCGCTGCACGCTGCCGGCGCGCGAGATGTCGTCCAGGTCGTCCACCAGGAAAGCGCGCGTTCGCAGCCCTTCGAACAGCGCACTCTCGCCCGCCTGGGCCGCGAAGCTGCCGATGCGCTCGAGCGCGCGGCGCTCGGTGTACAGGAAGGGCTCGCCGAGCCGGCGCGCGATGCGCAGCAGCTTCATGCGGTGCTCGTCGCTGATGCCCAGCGCCACGGGCACGGGCACGATGCCGCCGAGGATCGCGGCCCAGAACACGTCGATGAACTGCTCGTTGTTGGCCAGGAACAGGATCAGTGTGTCGCCGCGGCGCGCGCCGAGGCGCTGCAGGTGGTACAGGATCCCGAGGGCCCGCTCGTACAGCTCCCCGAACGACACCTCGCGCGCGTCGTCCTCGCCGGCGTGATAGGTGATGCTGCGCGGGACGGCGTGGTTGCTCTCGATGAGTTCCGTGAGCGTCGTGACTGTGGACATCAGCGGCGTTCCAGCCTCATGTGGAGCGGATAGCGGGTGCGCAGGTTGATCTGCGCCTCGAGCTCGACGGGCCTGTCGGGCACGTAGCTGAGGCGATAGTGGCGCGCGACCTTGTACAGGTGCATGAGCATCTCGTAGAGGGCGAAGGTCTCGCCGATGCAATGGCGGGGGCCCGCGGCGAAGGGCATGTAGGCAAAGCGCGGACGCTCGGCCTCGTGCTCGGGGGCGAAACGCTCGGGCCAGAAAGCTTCCGGATCCTTCCAGAAGCGCGGGTGACGATGCAGCAGGTACAGCGGCAAGAGCACGTTGGTGCCCGGCGGCACCGGATAACCGCCGAGCACGTCCGCCTCGATGGTACGGCGCGACAGCAGCCATCCCGGCGGATACAGGCGCAGGGCCTCGTTGACGACCTGTTGCGTGTAGGTGAGCGCTTCCATCTGCGCCAGGCCCGGCGCCGGCGTGGCGGATGCCGCGTCGATCTCCGCATGCAGCCGCGCTTCCACCCCGGGGTGTTGGGAAAGCAGGTACCAGGTCCAGTTGAGGCCGCTGGCGGTGGTCTCATGACCGGCGACGATGAGTGTCATGACCTCGTCGATGAGCTCACGCTCGCCCATGGGGGCGCCGCTCTCCTTGTCGCGCGCGCTCATGAGCATCGCGAGGTAGTCGAAGTGCTCCTCGTGCCCGGCGCGCCGCTGCGCGATGAGCTGCGCTACGATCTTGGTGAGCGAGCGAAACCGGTACGCGAACTGCAGGTCGCGCGACTGTTGCTTCGCGACCACCTCGAAGGGGTTGCCGCCGGGCTGCTGGGTCAGGCGGTCCAGGTCGCCTCCGAAGATCGAGCGCAGAACGATCTCGAGCGTGAGCTCGCTCATCTCGTCGGTCAGATTCACGAGCTCGCCACGCTGCGCGAGCGCCTGCCAGCGCTCGATGCAGCGGTCATTCGCCGCCGCGATGACACCCGCGAACCCGCCGAGGACGCGGCGGTGGAAGAGCGGCTGCATCATGTAGCGCTGGCGCTTCCACAGCTCGCCCTCGCTCGTCATGATGCCCTTGCCGAGCAGAATCCTGACGCGATCCAGGCCGACGCCCTTGGTGTAGTTGCGATGATTGGCAACCAGCACCCGCTTGACGTCATCCGGGTGGTGAATGACATAGGTATAAGATCCGCGTGCCGGCACGAACACGCGATAGATGTCTCCAAGACGGGCGAACAGCTCGAGCATGCGCTCCAGGGAGTCATCCGTGGAGCCGATGTCGAACTGCAGCTCAGCCTCGGGGGGTTGGGTGTGCGCGGGTGCGGCGGCGGTCATGCAAGCTGTTGAAAGCCAAACCTTAATCTTATATCACACCGACCTGCGCGGTGAGTGGCCGCGGGAGCTCACCGTACGCGCGCTGTCGCTCGAGGAGCTGTTCGCCCGATGAGGGACGACGACGGCGGATTGCGCAACACGCTCTACCGCACCACCACGCGCTCGGGACGGCGCATGACGGCGGCACGACGCTGGCTGTACCGGCTGGCGGTGCCCCTGGGACTGGCCATCATCCGCGCCTGGTGGCTCACCTGCCGCGTGACGCGTGTGGAAGGGGTGGCTCACCTCGACGAGGCGCTGGGTCGGGCGCCCTCGCTCGTGCCGTGCTACTGGCACCAGCATCAGCTGTATTGCGGCAAGTTCCTGGTCGAGCAGCGCTCGCGCGGACTGACGGTGGGCTGGCTCATCAGTCCGTCGGTGGATGGGGAGCTCGGCGCAATGATGGTGCGGCGCTTCGGCGGCGCGGTGATCCGCGGTTCCTCGACCCACACCGGCGCGCGGGCGCTGCGCGATTACTACCAGGCGCTCGTGCGGGACAACGTCTCGCCCGTCATCACTCCCGACGGGCCCCGCGGGCCGCGCTTCAGGTTCAAGCCCGGCGCGCTGCTGCTGGCGCAGATGTCGGGCCGGCCGATCCTGCCGATGGCGTATGCGGCCTCGCGCGCGTGGCTGATCAAGTGGGACAAGTTCGTGATCCCGATGCCCTTTTCGCGCATCGTAATCGCCATCGGGCCGCCCTGTTATGTGCCGCGGGTCACCGACCCGCCCTCGCTCGCACGACTGCAATCGCAGATGGAGCAGGAACTGAAGCGGCTCTACGGCGTGGCGCGCGCCGCCTTGTGCCGCGACTGAGTGCGCGCCGCGACTGAGTGCGCGCCGCGACTGAGTGCGCGCCGCGACCGAGCGCGCGCCGCGGCGCGAGCGTCGCCCGCCTGCGCCGGCGGGCCGGGGGATTCTGTTAAGTGCCCAAAGCGTGACCGAACAGTACGTTAGCTTGTGTTCCTGACTCAGTGTGCGAGAATCGTGCGCAACCAGTTGGAAAATAGCGGTGGCGAATCCTCCACTCCGTGACGGGGCGTCACGTCCGGGGCGGTGCAAACGGTTACGCTGCGCCCGATTGGTATGGGAGGTCAGGGGCAAATGACGACTCCGCCGCCGGATAAGCCGGCGGACTACACCGCTTCGGACATTCTGTCGGCCGACGCCTGGACCGGCCGTGTCCCGAAGCCCGTTCTGGGCATGGACGTCGTCTGTACCAAGATCGCGGTGGACTTCCAGAACATGCGCCGTGACTCCGTGGACGAGTGCGTGCGCCGCAACCTCGAGTTGCTGCGCGGCGCCACCGGGTCTGATTGCGCCTTCCTCGCAGCCCTCAATACCGAGGACTCGACCATCGCGGATGTGCAGGTGGCGCGCAGCGCCTTCGCGCAGTGCCGTCCCGAAGGCCTGACCGGGTCGGGGCTGGAAGCGTTTCCCTGGCTGAAAGGGCGGCTGGAGAATCTGCGCCTTTCCGAGCTGCGCGACAGCAGCGCGCCGCGCAAGGAGCAGGCGCTGGAGGCGGCCAAATTCGCCGAGCTGCACATCGGCTCGGCGCTGCTCGTGGCGCTGCGAGTGCAGGACAAGCCGGCCGGCTTCCTCGGGCTCGCGCACGCCATGCCGCGCGGCGCGTGGGACGTGAACCTGCAGCTGCTGATGAAGCTCATCGGCACCAGCCTCGCCACCGGCCTGGAGCGTATCCGTACCGAGGCGCGCCTCGCCAAGCTCGAGGAGCGCACCAATCTGTTTCAGGCCGCGGCCAACGACGGCCTGTGGGACTTCGACGTCGAGAGCAACGAGGTGTACTTCTCGCCGCGCTGGAAGGCGATGCTCGGTTACGGCGATGAGGACATGCGCGGTGCGCCGGACTGGCGCAGCCTGGTGCACCCGGATGACCTGTCGCGCGTACAGACCGCCATCCGCGATCACGTCGCCGGCAAGACGCCGATCTTCGAAAGCACCCATCGCATGCGCCACCGCAACGGCGAGTGGCGCTGGGTCATCAGCCGCGCTACCGCGCGCGTCGACAAACACGGGCGGCTGTTGCGCCTGGTGGGTGTGGAGCTGGACATCACGGAGCGCAAACTCTACGAGGAAGCGCTGTTCCGCGAGAAGGAGAGTGCGCAGATCACGCTGCAGTCGATCGGCGACGGTGTCATCACCACCGATGCCAAGTCGACCATCGACTACATCAACCCGGTGGCCGAGGAGCTGACCGGTTGGCGGCTGGAGGATGCGATGGGCCGGCCGGTGGAAGAGATCTTCCGCGCCTTCCACGAGGAGACCTGCGAGCCGCTCGAGAACCCGCTGAGCGTTTCCGTGCGCCGCATGCGGCCCATCAAGTCGGTGCGCCCGATGCTGCTCATCCGGCGCGACGGCAACGAGCTGTACGTCGAGAGCACCGCCGCGCCGATCCGCGACGGTTCCGGCCACGTGGCCGGGGGCGTGCTGGTGTTCCATGACGTCTCCGAGTCGCGCGAGCTCAACCGCCGCCTCTCGTACCACGCGAGCCACGACCTGCTCACCGGGCTCGTGAACCGGCGCGAGTTCGAGAGCCGCCTGGAACGGGCGCTGAAGAGCGCCAAGGCGCGCGAGGCCTCCTACGCGCTGTGCTATCTGGACATCGATCAGTTCAAGATCGTCAACGACACCTGCGGTCACAGCGCCGGCGATGCGCTGCTGGGGCAGGTGGGGGCGCTCTTGAAGTCCAAGGTCCGCTGGCGCGACACCCTGTCGCGCCTGGGCGGGGATGAGTTCGGGATCCTGCTGGAGAGCTGCTCGCTGGACGAGGCGATGCGCACCGCGGAGACCCTGCGTGAGGGCGTGCGCAACTTCCGCTTCACCTGGGAGGACCGGGTGTTCCGCCTGGGCGCCAGCATCGGTGTGGTGCCGATCACCGCCGACAACGAGGATGTCGCCTCGATCCTGTCGGCGGCCGACAGCGCCTGCGGCGCCGCCAAGGAGGGCGGTCGCAACCGCGTGCACAGCTTCGCGGAGAACGACATCGAGCTCATGCGCCGGCGGCGCGAGATGCAGTGGGCGGCGCGCATCAACGCGGCGCTCGAGGAGGGGCGCTTCGAGCTGTTCCGCATGGCGATCCAACCGCTGCAGCGGGTCGAAGTCGGCGCGCACTACGAGCTGCTGCTGCGCCTGAAGGACGAGGGCGGACGCATCGTCGCGCCCAACGATTTCATCGCCGCGGCCGAGCGCTACGGCATCACCCCGGCGATCGATCGCTGGGTGATCGAGAACGCGTTCCGCTGGCTGGTGTCAGAGGCCGATGAGCGCGAGAAGCTCTTTCAGTGCTCCATCAATCTCTCCGGGCAGAGCCTGGGGGATGACAAGTTCCTGCCCTTCGTCATCGACCAGTTCCATCGCAGCGGGCTCGACGGCTCGAAGATCTGCTTCGAGATCACCGAGACCGCGGCGGTGGCGAGCTTCTCGCAGGCGAACCGCTTCATCCAGGCTCTCAAGGAGCTCGGCTGCAAGTTCGCGCTCGATGACTTCGGCACCGGACTGTCCTCGTTCGGCTACCTCAAGCACTTCCCGGTCGATTACCTCAAGATCGACGGCAGCTTCGTGCGCGAGATCCTGCGCGATCCGATCGACCGCGAGATGGTGCGCTCGATCAACGAGATCGGGCACCTCACCGGCAAGCAGACCATCGCCGAGTTTGCCGAGAACGCCGAGATCATCCAGATGCTCACCAGTCTCGGCGTCGACTACGCGCAGGGCTACGGTGTCGCGCAGCCGCAGCGCGTGGTGAAGTCCGCGGTCGCCTGAGGGCGCCGCGTTCAGTTGCCGGCGGGCGCGTAGAAGTAATAGTCCGCGCGGTAAGGGACTCTGGCCTCCTTGCCCTTGTGCTTCACGGGATCGCAGGTCGCCGCGGGCGGCGGCTGTCCACCCAGGGTGTTGATTCGCTGGATGCTCGTGACACCGGCGAGTACGCCGCGGCCGGCATGACCGGTGGCGCTCACCAGCAGCCACGGTATGGAGTCCGCGTCCGGTGATTCGACTCGCGCTACCGCTTTGCCGCTGACTTCGCTCCCGTCCTGGTGTCGCCAGGAGGTGCCGCCCGCGTGCGCAGCTCCCCCTCGGGCACCTTGAGGGTCCACTGCGATTTGCCATCGGCGCCCCGCCCGCAGACGTAGATCTGTACGCCTGTCGCATGCGCTCGCAACACGACATTCTCGCCGGCCAGGGCTTTGATCGCCTGCGGAACCTCGGGCGGAGCGAGGGCCTGGGCGTGTGCCAGGGCAGCAAGTGCCATGAGCGTCGCTGGCGCCGCCGCTCGCAGCCAAGACAGTCGCGTGATCAAGGCTTGCTCCTCCTCAAAACTGCGCACTGATCGCGACCTCTTTCTCGTCGCGATGAAGCTTGATCGAGACCCTCGAGCCGGTGGGTGTGTCGGCGACCGCCGCACGCAGGGCGTCTACCGTACCGATGACACGGCCATCGTATTCATAGATAACGTCCTTGTACTTGATGCCGGCCTTGTCGCCAATCGAGCCAGGCGTAATCCTCAGTACCGTCGCACCTTTGACGTCGATTTCGGCGAGCAGTTCGACGCCGAAGGCATTAGCGGTGTGCACTACGCGACTCGGGTCGAAGCAGGCCGCCTTCACGGTTGCGTACTGATAGATGAGCGGGTTGCCGGTGTGCTCGCGCTCGATGACCATCGCCTCCTTGCCTTGCTTCGCGCAGTATTCCTTGGCTTTTTTCTCGGCCCGCGGCATCGGATCGCATCCGGCCAGAGCCAGCAGCGCGGCCGCTGCGAGAGCGAACACCGGCCTCATCTCGATCACCGCAAATTGATCCGCGGCGTGCGTTTGCCCGGGTTGCCGTTGCACCGCATGCGCGCTTCAGCCACCGGTGAACTCCAGCCGCATCGACAGATCGACCGCGCGCACGTGCTTGGTGAGCGCGCCTACCGAAATATAGTCCACGCCGGTGGCGGCGATCGCGCGCACCGTCTCCAGCGAGACACTGCCCGAGGCCTCGAGTTTCACCGGCCGGCCGCGCGCCTGGTTGAGCTTCACCGCGGCCTGCAGAGCGGCCAGGCTGAAGTCATCCAGCATGACGATGTCGGGCTTCGCGTCGAGCGCCTCCTCAAGCTCGGCCTGGGATTCGACTTCGACCTCCACGGTGAGTTCCGGAGCGCTGCGTCGCGGAGCCTCGATCGCACCCGTGAGCGAGCCGGCCGCGGCGATATGGTTTTCCTTGATGAGCACCCGGTCGTACAGCCCCATGCGGTGATTGTCGCCGCCGCCGCAGCGCACGGCGTACTTCTGAGCCGTGCGCAGTCCGGGCAGGGTCTTGCGGGTGTCGAGGATGCGGCAGGGGGTGCCCGCGACCGCGTCCACCAGGCGGCGCGTGGCGGTCGCGGTCCCCGACAGCAGCTGCAGGAAGTTGAGCGCGGTGCGCTCGCCGGTGAGCACCGCGCGCGCCGGGCCCTCGATCTCGAAGATCACCTGGTCGGCGGCGATGCGCTCGCCGTCGGCGGCATGCCAGCCGAGGCGCACCTGCGGGTCCAGGCGCCGGAAGGTCTCGTCTGCCCACGCGCGCCCGCAGAGGATCGCCGCCTCGCGCGTGACGATGCTGCCGCGCACGCGCTGGCCGGCGGGCACGAGGGCGGCGCTCACGTCGCCGCTGCCGATGTCCTCGCGCAGCGCCGCGTCGACCTGGGCACCGAGATCGGCGGGCAGCTCGGGCACCGCGGTCCTGCGACGCTAGTGACCGATGAACGGCAGTCCGTGGGTCGCCCCGGCCATGCACATGAGCATGGGGATCGACAGCACGAAGTTCACGCGCGAGGCCATGCCGGCCACTTTGCGCGCCTTCGCTTTCTGCTCATCCGTTGCGGCCACCATGCCGAGGATCTTCTTCTGGTTCGGCCAGATCAGCCCCCAGACGTTGAACAGCATGATGGTGCCGAGCCAAGCCCCGATGCCGATGGTCAGTAAGTACTCGTGCGGCGAAGCACCCGGGATCGCGCCCAGCGTGAAGGCGCCGATGAAGTTCCCCGCCCGACCGAGCAGCCACGCGCCGCCCAGCCAGGTCGCCACCGCACCCCAGCGGAACCAGAACAACGCCCGGGGGGCGACGTACTTGCTGATGCCCGCGCCGCCCGGACCACCCTTGTCGGCCGCGGCGTCCGCCATGGCCGGCGTCTGCGCGACATTGAAGTAGTACAGCAGTCCGATCCAGAACACGCCCGCGACGATGTGAAACCAGCGCGCCAACCCGAGCTCATAGAAATGACCGCCACCGATCAACAGCGCCAGCACCAGCGCGAGGACGATGCCGAGAACCAGCGACTGGCGGTGGTTGTTCAGGGGATTCATGGCGTAAATCTCCAAGTTATTGTTTATGCTTGGACTGAGGAATCCTGGGGCGTTTGAAGAATAGGCGAGGCACCCCCATAATTCAACGCATTGGAAGCCGCGGAGTCCGAGGAACGCCCGCCATCGCCGTGCATCAACGTCTGCGCGCTCGATGCGCGGGGCTGGTGCGTCGGCTGTCTGCGCACGGGCGAGGAGATCGGACGCTGGCCGTCCATGAGCGGGGCTGAGCAATGGCGTCTGCTGGCGGAGCTTGCCGAGCGGCGCAAACTGAAGAGGTAAAGTGCAGATGGATGTCGTGGAACGGATCAAGACCGAGCTCGGCTCGAGCCCCGTGGTGCTGTTCATGAAGGGTACGCCGGACTTTCCGCAGTGCGGGTTTTCCGCGCAGACGGTGGCCGCGCTGCGCGCCGTGGGCGCCGAGTTCAAGCACGTCAATATTTTCGAGGAGCCGGAGATTCGCGAGGCGCTCAAGCGCTTCTCCAACTGGCCCACCTACCCGCAGCTGTACGTCAAGGGAGAGCTGATCGGCGGCTGTGACATCGCGCTGCAGATGTACAAGAGCGGCGAACTGAAGAAGCTCCTGGCCGAGGCCGGCGCGCTCGGCCCGGTGCCAGCGCTCTGACGCCAGCCGCGAGCGCTCGACAGCCTGGCGCTACTGCGGCGGAAACTCCGCCTCCAGCGGCGGCTCGTCGGCGTCGGGCTCCTCGGCGGCCGGCCCGGCGGCGACACTCAACCAGCCCAGCTCGCGCGCCCGCTCCTCGGCGGCCTGGTGGCTGTCGCGCAGGCGGTTGCACACCAGGCAGAAGAGCTCGGCGCTGCGCTGCGCGTCGTAGCGGGCGTTGTGGGCACTGCCCGGGTCCCACTCGAGCCCCGCGACGGTCACCGCTTTGGCGAGCACCGTCTGTCCGAGCGCCGCACCGGCGAGGGTGGCGGTGTCGAAGCACGAGAACGGATGAAAGGGATTGCGCTTGACCTGCGCGCGCGCGACTGCGGCGTTCAGGAAGCTCAGGTCGAACGCGGCGTTGTGGCCGACCAGGATCGCGCGGCGGCAGCCGTAGGCCCGCAGCGCGTGACGGATCTCGCGGAAGACTCTCTGCAGGGCATCGCGCTCCGGCAGCGCCGGACGCAGCGGGTGAAAGGGATCGATGCCCGTGATCGAGAGCGAGGTGGGATCCAGCCGCCCGCCTGCGAAGGGCTGCACGTGGAAGTTATGGGTGGCGCCGCGTTTCAGGGCGCCGTCGCTGTCCATGTCGATGAGCACCGCCGCGATCTCGAGCAGTGCATCGGTCGCCGGGTGAAAGCCGCCGGTCTCCACGTCGATGGCCACCGGCAGGTAGCCGCGGAAGCGCCGCGCCATGAGCGCCGCGGTCGCAGACGGCGGCGCAGTATCCTCGCGTGGCTTGCTCATGGGGCGGCGCTCGGGCGCGCGAGGCGCCAGGCGATGCGCTCCCCGGCGCGCAGCGGCACGAGCTCATCGGCGCCGAACGGATAACTCTCGGGCACTTGCCACGGCTCCTTCACCAGGGTGAGGGTTGCACTGTTACGCGGCAAGCCATAGAAGTCGGCACCGTGGCAGGAGGCGAAGGCCTCGAGGCGCTCGAGCGCGCCGGCCGACTCGAAGGCCTCCGCGTACAACTCGATGCCGGCGTGCGCGGAGAAGATGCCGGCGCAGCCGCGCGGGGCTTCCTTGGCGTGGCGCGCGTGCGGCGCGCTGTCGGTGCCGAGAAACAGCCGCGGGCTGCCGCCCGCCACGGCGCTGAGCAGCGCCGCGCGGTGAACTTCCGCCTTGAGCGGCGGCAGGCAGTAGTGGTGCGGACGCAGGCCGCCGGCGAACAGTGCGTTGCGGTTCATCAACAGGTGCTGCGCCGTGACGGTCGCCGCGATCCCGCTTCTGCCCGAGAGGACGAAGTCCACCGCTGCGCGGGTGGTGATGTGCTCGAACACGATACGCAACTGGCGGTGGCGTTCGGTGAGCGGCGCGAGCACCGCATCGATGAAGGACGCTTCCCGCTCGAACACATCGACCGCGGGGTCGGTGACCTCGCCGTGCACCTGCAGCACCATGCCGAGCTCGGCCATGCGTGCGAGCACCGCGTCGATGCGCCGCACGTCGGTGACTCCCGCCTCCGCATGCGTGGTGGCGCCGGCCGGATAGAGCTTGCAGCCCAGCACGCAGCCGCTCGCCTGGGCCCGTTCCACCTCGGCCGCAGGCGTGGTGTCGGTCAGATACAGCGTCATCAGCGGTTCGAACTTCACCCCGCTCGGCAGCGCCGCCTGGATGCGGCGGCGGTAGGCGAGCGCAGCTTCGGTGGTGGTGAGTGGAGGTGTCAGGTTCGGCATCACCAGGGCACGGGCGAAGCGCGCCGCGCTGAACGGCAGCACGGCGTGCAGGGCTGCGCCATCGCGCAGGTGCAGATGCCAGTCGTCCGGGCGGCGCATGACGAACGTGCTCATACCCGCCCGCCGCGAGCGCCGGGAGCCCTGGCAGTCACTTGCTTTACCTGTCGCTGCTCGCCATCATTACTCATTCTATCGCGAGCCGGCGCAACACGCGCGCGGCGACGCCCGCGACTGATCGCATGACCGAACCGCCGAAGCTGGAAGACCTCGATCCCGTCGAGACGCGGGAATGGCTCGAATCGATCGATTCGGTGCTCAAGATTCACGGCCCGGAGCGCGCGCACTTCCTGCTCGAACGGCTGATCGACTACACGCGCCGCAGCGGCGCCTACCTGCCGTTCAAGCCCAACACCGCCTACGTCAACAGCATTCCCACCGGGCGTGAGCCGGAGTATCCGGGCAACCGCGCGCTCGAGCGGCGTATCGAGGCCTACATACGCTGGAACGCGCTGGCGATGGTGCTGCAGGCGAATAAAAAGTCCTCCGAGTACGGCGGTCACCTCTCGAGCTACGCCTCCTCGGCAACTCTGTACGAGGTGGGTTTCAACCACGTCTGGCGCGCACCCTCCGAGCAGCACCCGGGGGATATGGTGTTCATACAGGGGCATTCCTCGCCCGGCATTTACGCGCGTGCGTTTCTGGAAGGACGCCTCGATGAGCAGCGGCTGCGGCACTTCCGCCAGGAAGCCGGTGGCCCGGGCGTGGGCCTGTCATCCTACCCGCACCCGTGGCTGATGCCCGATTTCTGGCAGTTCCCGACGGTGTCGATGGGCCTGGGTCCCATGATGGCGATCTTCCAGGCACGCTTCACGCGTTACCTGGAACATCGCGGGCTGGTGAAGCCCTCGGATCGGAAGGTGTGGGCCTTCCTCGGCGACGGTGAGATGGACGAGCCGGAGTCGATGGGCGCACTCACCATGCCGGTGCGCGAGGGACTCGATAACCTCATTTTCGTCATCAACTGCAACCTGCAGCGCCTCGATGGCCCGGTGCGCGGCAACGGCAAGATCATCCAGGAGCTCGAGGCCGCCTTTCTCGGCGCCGGCTGGAACGTCATCAAGGTGCTGTGGGGCTCGCGCTGGGATCCGCTGCTGGCGCGCGACCATCAGGGCCTGCTGCGCCGGGTGATGGAGGAGTGCGTCGACGGCGAGTACCAGAACTTCAAGGCCAAGGGCGGGGCCTACACGCGCGAGCATTTCTTCGGCAAGTACCCCGAGCTCAAGGCGATGGTCGCCAACATGTCCGACGAGGAAATCTGGCGGCTGAATCGCGGCGGCCACGACCCGCGCAAGGTCTATGCGGCCTACGCCGCCGCGATGAGCCACAAGGGACAGCCGACCGTGATTCTCGCGAAGACCGTCAAGGGCTTCGGCCTCGGCAAGGGCGGTGAGGGCCAGATGGTCGCGCACCAGCAGAAGAAACTCTCCACGGAAGACCTGCGCGCGTTCCGCGACCGCTTCAACATCCCGGTCTCCGATGAGGACCTCGCGAGTCTGCCGTTCCGCAAGCCCGACGCGGGGGCGGAGGAAGCGCGCTACCTGCACCAGCGCCGCGCCGCGCTCGGGGGCTACCTGCCGAGCCGCCGGTGCAGCGCACCGGCCCTCGTCATACCCCCGCTCGAGGCGTTCGCCTCGCTCCTCGAGGGGACCGGCGAGCGCGAGACCTCGACCACCATGGCGTTCGTGCGGGCGCTCACCATTCTGCTCAAGGACAAGAACATCGGTCGCAACATCGTGCCGATCGTGCCGGACGAAGCGCGCACCTTCGGCATGGAGGGAC
>Ga0209474_10002825_pt1 | contig 15655 bp, 12 predicted proteins | sample GraSoiAngelo_145_FD_185902 | JGI IMG/M metagenome (GOLD analysis project Ga0209474, IMG submission 185902) | Grasslands soil microbial communities from the Angelo Coastal Reserve, California, USA - 14_1009_05_20cm (SPAdes) (version 2) | ecosystem: Environmental > Terrestrial > Soil > Grasslands...
GGGAAAGAGACGAGAAGTTACGCGGCATGTACGGCCGGACATTGCCATTGTGGTCTTTGGTAACGCCATTGAATTCATCCGAGACGAATGTGAAAGCGATGGCGTCGGTCCCGAAGAATCGGCGGAGAGTTTGGAAGAGCGCGCCACCGAAGCCAGCGTGACCGGAGGGATAGGCGGGAAATGGCGGAGTAAAGTTTGGTGCGTTCAGATTGCTAGCTGGCGCGCCCAAAGGGGCGAAAGTTCGATCGCCTATCGTTGCAGGATTACCATCACCTGCGTGAGTAGGACCAGTTCCTGGATCCGATTCACGAATTCCGGTGATAGGGCGCCAAAAATCATAAAAGTATTTCGATTCCCAAACTGACATGCCGGCGTCGGCCATCGCCGTATTAATCAACGCCAACAAACGCGCAAGATCGAAAGTGCTCAACTTCCTTTGATCAGCGACCCGCACCGCGATCTGATTGTAAAGTCGCGGTGGCGCACAGAGACTGGGCGTTCCATCGTAAGCCCAGAACGTGCCAACAAAAGTTTGTTCTGCGGTCCGTTGTGTCGGCGTCACAACACCGTCGCCACCGATGCCTTTCACTTCGTTGTATGCGGTCGTGTATTCCGCGCTCGTCATTGCAGGCGGAGGCGGAACGCGAAACTGCTGCGACGATTCCAAGACGAAAGCATTGCACTCGCCCCAGTGCGCGCCGAGAGCGAGCGGGATCAAGCTAATCGGATCCTGACGCCAATGCCCAGGGAGATTGCTTGTGAAATACTCGATACCGACACGAGGCTCCGGAATCTGGGAGCCGTCGTTGACTCGCATGGCAAGAATGGCAGCGGCCGTTCGCCGCCCTAAATCAATGCCATTCGCCTGCTCGTTTTTGTTTTTTATTTGAGCGAGATCGTCCGTCAATAAAGAGTCGAAAATCGCAGCCTGTGATGGAAAGAGCGCGACGAGCGTGTCATGCGCGGCCTGACTGACGGCCGCATCCATGGAGGTTGGGCCTTGCGCCAAGACACCGGTGTAGCTCCGGTAACCGCCGAGCAAAGCATTCATTGCGTCGAAAATTGCGATGTGCACAATAGCCATTGCCCGGCTCGAGCGCCCCGGCCCGAGTTGTTCGCCGAACACTCGATTCTCCCCGGGGGCAACCGGCGTATGATCGAGGCCGGACGCGTTAATCGCGATTTGATTCCACCGGTGAACAGAGTCGAGCCCCTTCTTCGGAGCCGGGTTCAAGTAAATGGATTGCGCTGGACCAAAGCGCGGACCGAACGCGTCGCGAAAACTGTATGCGCGTCCATCGGTGAAGGCGGAGAAACAAAGCACGAAAGTAAGAAAGACTGTGGAGGATAATTTCATTTGGTTAATGGGCTGGGTTTTGGATTTGCCATATCGACGTTTGTGGCGAATGGCGAAAATGCTGATTTTTTTTCGCAGAGGAGTCAACTCAATCTGGAAGATTGAGCGCGCAGCAGAGGCTTCAACGATTGACGTAGAGCAAGCTTCAGACTTTCTCAGATGTTATCACCAGGTTTGCTCTCCGGCGGTTGGATCGATAGTTTGGACCCGCAACTACGTCGCTTGCGTTCGTCGGAACGCGATGTGAATCTGAAACGGACGCCGCCGCCGAATGATCAGGCTGCGACCGGTGCGCGGTAACCGAAAAATTCGCGCTCCTTGATGATCTGCACTACTTCCGGCGGAACCATCCGTTCCCAGGTGCCATCTCCAGACTGCAATTTGGGCAATGCGTCGGGTGGATAAATCCGCAGGTACTCAGGATTATGATCGGTGATTTCTTGAATGTATCGATTGTCGATTAAATAACCAAATAAGGAGCGCAGATTCGGAGCAACCTTAACCTCTGTAGCGTTAACAATCTTCGCCGTCGCTTCGTCGATCATTGGATAAACATAAAGCTTGAGTCCTCCTTTAAACATCCGCCCCAGCGCTTCCAGAATTCCGCCTTCGAGGTTCAGATAATATTTTTCGTCAAAGATCTCCATCAAGCTCGGAACGCCCATCACCAAGCCGATCATCTTTTCGGTAGAACGAGAGAGATATGCGGCGAGCCGGTAATATTCGCCGAATCTCGAGATTAAGACTGTCCGTCCGAGCGCGCCGAGAATGTCAACTCGAGCGAGAAAATCAGCGTGATTCAGTTGTCCTTCAGCGAGCAGATTCTCAAGAGTCATCTCCATGAGCAGGACCAGATCTTTTTCCGGGCAAGCCGACTGTGCGAGAATAGCGCGGTGCGCGCCATCCAGCATGTCGTTCGTGGCGTAGGTCACGGGCCGAAAGCTACCCCGTTCGACCAGGATCGCTTTTTTATGAAATACTTCGGCGGGCTGTACCGTCTCACCGTCCGCCGTGAACATCACCGCGCTCGTCAAACCCTTGCTGACTAACTGCAAACTCATCAACCGGTTATCGACCCCTCGATAAGCCGGTCCGGAAAATTTGATCATGTCTACTTCGATCCGGCCGGGAGCGAGGTTCTCCTGAAGCGATGAAATTAGCTTTTCCGGTTCATGGTGGTAAAAAGCGCCATCGAGCAGATTCACGCCGATTACACCGAGCGCTTCCTGTTGTTTGACGTTGGCTTCATCAAGCAGCCGCACGTGAATGATAATCTGCCTCGGTGGGCCGCGTTTCTCGGACTGAAATCGCACGCCGAGCCATCCATGAGATTCATTGTGCTGTTTAAAACTGCGTGCTGCCACGGTGTCCGCAAAAACGAAAAACATTTTTTCAGCTCCGAGTTTTCGATCGAGCCGCTCCACCAGAAGCGCGTATTCGTGATTGAGCATCGTCTGAAGACGAACACGACTGACGTACCGATCGGCCGGGCCGTAAATTGCGTCGCTGAATGTCATGTCGTAGGCCGACATCCTTTTGGCGATGGTGCCGGCCGGCACCGCCCACACGAAAAAATCGTCGCGCCACCTCCTGGCCCGCGCCGATTTCGGCGAATGTTCCGTACTTGCTTGCCTCCAGATTAATCCGGAGAGCCTTTTTGTCGGTGCCGATTTCCATCTCGGGGTTCATACGCAACTCAAGATGTAGGCATTTACTGCGTTCTCAACCTGGCAAGTGCTGGAGCAACCTCGAAAGCGCTCCGGATCGGTCGAGTTTTGAAGATCGCAGACCCCGCTACAAGCGCACCAATTCCGCGCTCTTTGCCGGAATCCACCCGCGTAAATTATTCGGTAGCGCCGCGTAAACCCAGTCACCGCGCGTATTCAGGATCTTGATCTCGCTGCCCGGGGGTAATGCCAGGACGCTGTTGGCAGTATCGGCCGTCGCGAGTCGCGCCTGCACGTCGCTAGCAATGACAACCGCGAGGGAGCGGCCTTTGCTGCCATAGTCAATTTCGTAGCTCGCGAAAATTGCCAGGGCAAAGGCTGACAACGATAAGATCAACAATGCGATCAGACGATGTGACCGGCGTCGTGTGAAGATCAGCCCAACCATACAAAAAGCTCCCGTCCAAAAAGCGACAGCTGCCGCGGTGCTGTATTGGTTGACGCTTGCAAATTGCAGATAGCGTTCCGGCCAGCTTTGCTGCATCTCGAGTGCGCGCGCTTCATCGCGCGCGATCTGCAAATTAGCGGCGGCTTCGGGATGATGCGGTTCCAGCGCGAGCGCACGTTCGTAATTCAAGATCGCCCGGCCAAAATTGCCCGCGCGAAAGTAAGTGTTGCCAAGATCGTAAAACAAATTAACGCTCACTGGTCCTGAGCGAACAAGCGTCTCATAGCCAGCGATCGCTTCTTTGAAATGTCCCTGCGCATATTTCTGATTCGCCTTATCAAAGTCCATTTGGGCGAATGCCGATGCGCCAACAAAGGTGCAAATCATGGCGCAGCAAAGGTAGACGAGAAGTTTTCCGGCCTTCATACGTGCAAATGTTCCACCAATTCCAGCACGTCACGGCGGTTCTCCGAAGAAATCCGTTCCGAACCGTTGTGGGCTCCGCTATATTGGAACTCGTCGCTTTGTTCGAACAATCGCCGCAATCGTTCGCGCGAATCCGCATTTAATCGGAACGTATCCGCCGCTGTCTCAGCGTCGACCGTGTTTGGATCGACATTGCGTGCCAGCGCGGCTTTCACTCGAACAACCCTGGAAGCCTCCGCGTAATATTCCCGTGGCGATACGTCATTGCGGTGCAACTTGCGCATCAATTCAGCAGCTTCATGCTGCAACGCCGCGATGCGTCGCGCGTCACGGTTGTCGATCCTGGCTTGTCGAATTTTCCATCCGGCGAACCCAAGTAAAGCAAGCAACGGAATCAGCTGCGTCGTCCAGAAAATTGGACGGGCGTAAAGTGGCGTGAACGATTGCATTCGTCCCCGCTCATTAAGTTGATACAGAATGTCCTGCTTCGCCGCCGCTGCCGCGGCTGCAGCCGGCATCGTTGACGCCGCGGGCTGAGATGCCACCGGTGCGGGAGCCGGTACCGCGCCGCCTTGAACATTAATAGCGATCGGATCGCTGCGCAGCCTTACATATTGCTCTTTGGCTGGATCGAAATACGAAAATGCGAGAAGGGGAATGGTTTGCTTCTTTTCATTCGGCGAAAGGACGATTTCGAAAGTCTTCGTGCCGCTAATGCCGACCTCGTCATCATTCTTGAACTTGGAAGATGGCGGATATTTGTGCCAACCGCGGTCATCTTCCACGGCCGGCGCATTAACGCGATCGAAATTACCCCGTCCGGAAATTATCGATGTGACAGTAATCGGATCGCCTACTTGCACACTCTTTGGCTTTGCATCCGTCGTCATTGTGAAATTCCCGATCGCGCCCGAAAAGCTCGGCGGCGCGTTTTGCGGTAACGGTTTGACCTCGAAAGCCACCGGTTCACTGTTGATCTCAACCTCGCGCCGCTCGCCGAATTGGCTGAATGGGTCGGAAAAAAACGGGTCGCTGAATGGGTCGTCGAGATTAAACAGATCAAAGGGCGAACGGGAGTGCGGTGTGTTTGGTCTTCGCGCTGTCAAAACTTGTGCCTTCGCTTTAATGGGCCCGATTTCAAATTTTCCGGCGTGCGCGGCAGCAATCGCCGTCTTAAATGTCACCACATCATAAGATCTCCCGTTAATTGTCTCCAGGTTTTCACCAGATTGCTGCAGCTTCTGTGCTGTAAATCCTTGCCCGCTAATCTCCGGCCCTTCGAGCAGCTTTGGGTGTGCACGTGGATCGAATCCCAGCCGGATTTCGACCGGCACTATTTCGCCAACGTAGGCAGTTTTCTTGGGCACAATCAATTCGGCGAATACAAGTTTGGTCGCATTTGCCGGCTGCGCATTTTGGCTAGAACGCACCGAGCGACCAGGCGAATCAGCAACGTTTAGCCTCAGCTCCGGTGTTCGCAGCGAATTATTGCCCACGCGAATTGTCTGAGGCGGGATGATGAAGGTGCCGGCCTGCAGCGGCATAATCGTATAGTCGTAGATTACGCTTGAAGTGACGTTAAAGTTGTTCATCTCGAAGTGCTGGGACGTCCCGGTTCGATGAATCTCGAGGCCATCCACCGCAATGCTTCCCGGCGCATCCGCACTACGTGCGCCGGTGACTCGAATTTGTAACTGCACCGTTGCTCCGACGGCGGCTTCGGAATTGCTCAAGACTGCGGTTACACCCGATGAAGCTGCGAATGCGCTGTCAGTTTCAAAGAACGCAATCAGCGCCACAAAAACCGCAATAGAAAACCGTGATCCGGACATCAACATCTCAATCAACCATCAACCGTGCCTGCCTACCAGTCGTTATAGACACGGCGCGCAGCCCTGCGTTCATCAAGTTGCACGCGCGCTTCTTCGTCCTTCATCGACTGCAAAAGCGACTCTGCTTGACGTTCGGTCATTTGATCTTCCTTTTCCGGTTCGGCCTCGGCGATCTGCGCATTCTTATCGGGTGATTTTTTTGACTCGTCCTTGCCAGCTCCTTTTACTTCACCGGCCAATTTTTTCTGGGGCGATTCTGCTGGAGTAGCAGAAGGCGTTGGATTTTCTTCCGTTCCTTCGCCGCTTCCAGGGGAGGGCGATGGCGAAGGCATGTCGTTTCCGTGGTCGCCCGGAGAGGGAGAAGGCTGTTCGCCTTCACCTGACTGTTCCTGGTTTTGCTTTTTCTCGCCCCGAGATGGGGAGGGCGAAGGTTGGTTGCCCTGCTGTTGTTTCGATCGTTGCGGCTCGTTCCTCGCTTGGGATTGATCCTCTTTTTTCTCCTCTTTTCGATCCTGGCCGCGGCCGGATTCGTTTTGTGATTGTTGATCTTGTGTTTGCTGCTGTCCGTCCTTTTGCTGTTGCTGGGATTGGCTCTGCTGCTGCTGCTGCTGTTGTTGTTGTTCCTGCTGCTGTTGCTGCTGATCTTGCTTGGATTGCTGATTCTGCTGGTTCTGTTTGTTCTTCTGCTGAGGCGACGGCGAAGGCGAAGGCTGTTGCTGCGGTTGCTTGTCGTCCTTTAGTTCCTCGATTTTCTTCTTCACATAATCGTAGTTGTCCTTCGCCTCTTTATTTTGCGGTTCGAGCTTGAGCGTCTGCTGATAATGCTCGAGGGCATTTGTCCAATCGCTCAGCTTTTTGTCGTCACTCTTCTGTGTTTCGCCGCGTTCGTAGAGCGTATTTCCGAGGTTATAATGACTCTTGCCTTGCAAGCCGGTATCGGAGGAGAGCAAGGCCTGACTAAAGGATTCCAACGCTTTTCCGTATTCTTCCGACTTGTAAGCAGCCGCGCCGGAATCGAACTGTAACTTATCCTCCGCTCGAGATTGCGGATGCGTTTTTAGGGTTTGCTGAAACTGGCTGTAAGCATCGCTGAATTTGCCGTCGCGATATGCGTCCAGTCCGGGAGTCGTCGCCAAACCGAACTGGCAAAGGGCGATCCATAATGCTGCTGCTGCGGTTGCGATTTTCGCGGGGGCGCGAGCGAAAACTCTTTCGCGCGTACGCTTGCGCTCACCAACCAAGATCGACAAGGCAAGCGTGATGAGCGCTGCTCCCAGCGGCCATTCGTAGCGCTCAATTGGCCGCCGCGACAGGCGCACGTCCATCTCGGCCGCTTGCATCTTCGCGAGACCTTCGGTGTAGATCTGCCGCATCGTCCGCGGACCATTTTCCAAATGCAGATAAAATCCACCCGCGGCCTGAGCGATCTCGCGCGACCGTTTATCGTCTAGCTTTGATTTTACAACCTGGCCTGCTGAATCTTTAACGAAAGTCGTCTCGCCATCTTCACCGTTAACCGGGATAAGCGAGCCAGCCGGCGTCCCAACGCCGATGGTGAAAATGCGCACGCCAGCATCGGCGGCAGTCTTTGCGCTTTTCACCGCATCACCGCTCAACTCCTCGCCATCAGTGAAAATGACGAGCGCGCGATTTCCCATTGCACTTTTCCCGAAACTTTGCGTGGCAAGGCTGATCGCCTCGGAGATATTTGTGCCCCCTTCGGGAATCGTCTTGGTATCGAGATCCTTGATCGATTCCATCACGGCTTCGTAATCGATCGTGAGCGGTGCCTGCAAAAAAGCGCGGCCGGCAAATGCAATCAGGCCAACGCGATCGCCCTGTAACTCATTGATCAGATCCCTGGCGGCAAGTTTGACCCGTTCAAGTCGATTAGGCTGCACGTCATTGGAAAGCATGCTCCGTGACGTATCGATCGCGATGAGTAAGTCGAGTCCTTTGCGTTTTACATCCTCAAACGTATAACCCCAGCGCGGCTGCGCCAGACTGATCACGGCAAGGGCAAGACCGAGCAGCTGCAACGCAAATCTCAGGACCCGACGTGGACGATTTACCGTTCCCGCAAGCTGAGGCAGCAATCGCGCTGAAACAAACTCGCGCAAACGAATGATCCCGTGGCGCTCCGCACGAATAAACAACGCGACCAGCGCCGGAATCAAAAGCAGTCCCCAAAGCCATTGCGGTGCGCCAAAGCTCATAGGATCGATATCTTCTTCACGGCAATTTCTTCCAGACCGTTTGCGACAACAAGATCTTAGCGACCAGCAAACCGCAACCGCTCATCAGGCAAAGCGGGAAGAGATCGCGATACTGCTGGTATTTTTTCACACTCACAGTTGATTTTTCCAGCTTGTCGATGTCGTGATAGATCTGTTCCAAGGATTTGGTATCTGTCGCCCGGAAAAACTGTCCATCGGCAATTTTCGTCACTTCCCTCAAACCCATTTCGTTAAATTCAACGCGCTGGTTTTCATAAAGCATGTTGCCCAAGGCGTCCGTCAACGGCCCTTTGGGCGTAAAGATAGGAGCCGGTGCGATTCCATTGATTCCGGCGCCAATGGCGTAGAAGTGAATTTTTAGCGCTTTCACTGCTTCGGCGGCAGTATTCGGCGGGATTTTGCCGGCATTATTTTCTCCGTCAGTCAGAAGGACGAGCACGTGGCTCTTTGAGCGTTTGTCATTCAGCCGATTCGCCGCCGCCGCCATGGCCGACCCGATAGCTGTGCCGTCTTCGACCAGACCGATTCGCACTCTCTCCAAATTTTGCAGAAGCCAATCGTGATCCAGCGTCATTGGGCTTACGACATACGGCCGCCCGGCAAAGGCGATGATACCGATGCGATCGTTGGGACGGCCTTCGATAAATGTGCGCGTTACTTCGCGGATCGCATCTACGCGCGTCGCCTCCTGGCCACCGATGGTAAAATCTTTGGTGAGCATCGATCCGGAGACATCAAGTACGAGCATAATGTCGATTCCGCTCGCGTCTATCTGAGTGAGACTCTTCCCGAGCTGCGGACGCGCGAGCGCGATGACGAAAATAGCCAGCGATGCGAGCAGCAGCGTCCGAAGAATTTTCCCGGCGCGGGCCGCGCTCTGTTTCCCAATAGCGCGAAAAGCAGATGTCGATGAGAACGTCAAGGCGGCAGCCGGACCGTGCTTCCCGCGCAAATACGCAAGCAATGGAATCGCGAGCAGGAGCAAGAGCAGCCACGGACGCGCAAACGTGAGAGCACTGTTTGCTCTCCACCAATCAAAAAGTTGCAAGTTGCCCTCCTTTCACAAATCGGGTTGCTTCTTCGAGTAACAACCGGCTGTCGGCCGCAGTCGCTTCATGACGCGCGAACTTGATCAGGTCGCATCGATTCAGAAAATCTTCGAGCAACAACTTCTCATCGCTCGAAAACTGCGGCGTCTTTGCCAGCGCATTTAAAAATTCCATCGATGTCTGCCGCGTCACGGGCAGGCCATGCTGTTCAGTTACGTAGCGACGAAGAATGTCCGACACGCGGATGCTAAACTGATACGGATTAAGCCGGTCGGTCTGATCCCGCATCTGCTCAAGCGCTTCGAGTGCGCGGTCACGCGGCAACTGAGGCGGTTGCGGTCGTTTACGTTTTTGCGCGATCAACCAAATGACCAATCCAATGATCGCCAGGGCAAAAAACGTCCCGATGAAAATCAGCCACGGCGGTATTAGCGAATAATCGACCGGTGGCGCAATATCGTGAAATTCTTCTGCTGCCAAAATGGACATGAACAAAATCGACATCGTCATTCACCGAATAGATAAACGGCGTTCGCGTTGTTTGAAGAACGAGCGTAGCGCTGGCAAATAATCCCTTCCAGTCTGGAGCGCAATCGCGTCGATGTTATTCCGCCGGAGCGTACGCGAGAGATCGGTTTCGTGTTCGTCGACGAGTTCGCTAAAACGCCCGCGCGTCCCACGATCGGCGGTATTGATCTCAATCTGTTCGCCGGTCTCGGCATCTTCCAGCGTGATGATGCCAATGTTTGGCAACACCTTTTCCCGTTCGTCGCGAATATGGATTGCAATGAAATCGTGACGTCGTCCGCTCACCGCCAGCGCGCGCGAGAAATCCGGCGCTTGAAAATCCGAGATAAAAAATACGACTGCCCGCCGAGTGACGATGTTATTTAAGTAATCGAGCGCCAGCGCTGGTTCTGTGCCGCGTCCCTGCGGTTGGAAAAACAAAATCTCCCGAATGAGCCGCAGGGTGTGCGACCGGCCTTTCTTGGGTGGAATAAAAAGCTCGACCCGATCGGTAAAGAGAATGAGCCCGACCTTGTCGTTGTTCCGGATCGCGCTAAAGGCGAGCAAACAGGCCACTTCCGCCGCCAACTCGCGTTTCGATTGCGTGGTGCTCCCGAAATTTCCTGAGGCACTTACATCGACGACAAGAATCACCGTAAGCTCACGTTCCTCGGTAAATTTTTTCACATACGCGGTACCCAGCCGAGCAGTCACATTCCAATCAATCGTGCGAATTTCGTCGCCGGGCTGATATTCCCGCACATCTTCAAAATTCATCCCGCGGCCTTTGAAAACACTGTGGTAATCACCGGCGAACGCGGTCTCGACCAAGCCGCGTGTCTTGATCTCAAGTGTGCGGATCTTCTTAAGGATCTCGGCCGGAGTTTGTCGCCCTTCTTCCATCGAAGGTTATGGCACCGGAAGTCCTGCAAAAATTCGCTCAATAATTGTCTCACTCGTGACCGACTCGGCTTCGGCTTCGTAGCTGACGATGATGCGATGCCGTAGCACATCGGGGCCGATGCTTTTCACATCCTGCGGTGTGACGTAACCGCGCCCGTTTAGGAAGGCGTGGGCGCGTGCACCAAGCGCGAGATAAATTGTCGCCCGGGGCGATGCGCCGTAACGGACGAGTCCTTCCAGCCTCAAGTTATAGGAGGCGGGCTCACGCGTCGCCCAGACAACATCGACAATGTAATCTTTCACCCGATCGTCGATGTAGATGCTGTTGACGACATCGCGTGCGGCGATGATCTGCTTTGGGTCGATTACTGGGTTCACGCGCAGATCGGGTGCCGATGTCGCCATCAGATCGAGGATCTGGCGCTCCTCCGACTTTTGCGGATAACCAATATTTAACTTCAGCATGAAGCGATCGAGTTGCGCCTCCGGTAGCTGATAAGTCCCTTCCTGCTCAAGCGGATTTTGCGTCGCCAAAACCAGAAACGGATCGGACAGTGGATAAGTCTTTTCGCCGATCGTGACTTGCCGTTCTTGCATCGCTTCCAGCAACGCGCTCTGCACTTTTGCGGGTGCGCGATTGATTTCGTCGGCCAGAATTAAATTCGAAAAAAGTGGTCCCAGCTTCGTCGTAAATTCGCCCGTGCGCGGATTATAAATGAGCGTACCGATCAAGTCCGCGGGCAAAAGGTCAGGAGTGAATTGGAGGCGTTGAAAGCCGGTCTGGATACACGCGGCCATGGTTTTGACCGTTAGCGTTTTGGCCAGCCCAGGAACGCCTTCGAGCAGGATATGACCATTAGCGAGCAGGCCGAGCAAAAGACGATCGACCAGATATTTCTGGCCAACCACCACATGACCAACCTGCTGGCGGAGTGCCGGAATCCATTGGCCCAGCTCCCGCACCTCCTGCGTAATCTCCTGCGTCGATTTCATACGGTGTGATGAGACAGGCTCGATGAGGATAATGTTCGATCAAACTGGTGCTCAACGAGCACCTGATCGACAATTACTTCCGCCGCTTTTCCTGACGTGGGCGGCACGTCAGAAGGAGTGGAAGCCCGGGGTAAGGTTGTGCTTTGCGGATACGAGCTTCGAGGTAACGACGGTAAGTTTCGCTCAATAAACGAGGCTCGTTCACAAAAAGGACGAACTCCGGAGGTTGTACTTCGCGATCTCTTTTACCACCCGCTTGCGCAGCGTAAAATAGTTTCAAGCGTCGACCGGAGACCATCGGCGGCGGATTAGCAGTAAAAGCCGATCGGAGCAATCGGTTTAGAACTCCGGTGCCGATGTGTTCGCTGGCCGCGCGTCGAACTTTTGCGATGAGCGCAAACATTTTGTCGATGTTTTCTCCGGTTCGCGCGGATCCAACCAGGACAGGCGCATAATCGAGGAAGAAAATCCTGGTGCGCGTTTCATCGACAAGTTGCGCCATCGTTTGCTTTTCATTGCGCTTCGGTTTGATCAAATCCCATTTGTTCAAAACAACTAGCGCTGCTTTGTGCGCTTTTTGGATCAAGCTCCCGATCCGTTTGTCTTGCGCGGTCACGCCCATTGTAAGATCGACAATGAGCACGCAGAGGTCGGCGCGGCGAATGCTTCGCTCCGCGCGCATCGCGCTGAAGACTTCAACCGAGCTCGATTGCTTGCCGCGTCTGCGGATTCCAGCAGTATCGATAAAGAGAAACTGTTGATCGTTGCGTTCGTATGAGATGTCGATGGCATCGCGGGTTGTCCCCGGCAGTTCGCTCACAATCGCGCGTTCGCTGCGCACAATTGAATTGATCAGCGAAGATTTGCCGACGTTTGGGCGACCGATGATCGCGATGGAAAGTGGCTGGTGTCTAGTGACTGGTGACTGGTCAGTTGCCGAAGGGGAGGGGAGAAGTTGATCGATCGTTTCGATCAATTCGGAAATACCACGGCCGTGCGACGCGCTGATCGAGAGGCTCTCTGAAAACCCCATTGATGCGAAATCAATCGCGAGATTCTCGTGTTTCTCGCTGTCGATCTTGTTTATGACCAGGACGACTGGCTTTTGTGATTTGCGCAGCATTTGGGCGAGTTCCTGATCTAACGGGGACAATCCCTGTTTGGCATCGACAAGAAAAAGCAGCAGATCGCTATCATGAATGGCTTCTTTGACGGCGTGCCGAACTTGTCTGGGCAATTCCGATTCGCCTTTGCCCGCAACCCCGCCAGTATCCCACACAACGAACGGCTGCGTTCCACGCGTGCAGACGCCCGAGATTCGATCACGGGTTATGCCGGGTTGATCGTGCACGATCGCGATCTTGCGACCAATCAGGCAATTGAATAATGCCGATTTGCCCACGTTCGGCCGGCCCACGATGGCGACACTCGGCGATTTGTTCGTGCCGCTCATCGCGCAAGAACGACGGGATTCAATCTACTTTTGCGTGTGCGTGCCCCTCGGCCTGCAACTGTCGCACCCCATCCATAACGTAAATGATTCCGGAGATAAACGTAAACACGCCAGCGGCGATAACGACATAAAGCAGGGAAAGAAAATGAAGCTGCAACATCACCCACGCGATCGCTCCCATTTGTAAAACAGTAGCGACTTTGCCGGTCCAACTTGGTTTCACATGCACTTTGCCGTTCAGCAAGTGCAGTACACCCGCGCCGACGAGAATCACGGCATCGCGCGTGATAACGAGAACGGGAAACCAGGCCGGAAATCTTCCGTAATCGGGATCAATATCGCTCCAATTGCTGATGCTCAATGTAATGATGGCGCTCAAGAGCAAGCCTTTATCAGCAATCGGATCGAGAATCGCGCCGAGCGCGCTCCGCTGTTTGTAACGACGCGCGACATATCCATCGAGCCCGTCGCTTACGGCTGCGACCAGAAAAATCGCGATCGCGGTAAAACGCTGCCATTCGAGCGGGGCGCCGCGTTGGATGCTTTGGCCATAATAGATAGCCATCGTGACGAATACCGGAATCATCAAAATCCGAACCACCGTGATTTTGTTGGCAGTCGTCATAATGGGCCCGCGTGACGATCAAAGGTGAAAGCCTCCGCCGGACTTGCAAGCAATTTAGCCGCGTTGTCTGACGAGACGGAGCTCAGCTACTGCTGGCGGGAGCGAGCGTGACTTGCAAATGGTGTTTCATAAAGCGGGCAGTGAGTCGGCCAGCGGTTGGCCGCATCGCATGGTTAGGCCTATTTATCACGAGGTAGTTTTGCGTCGGGAATGCGCTTGAGTGTGTAAACGCCACTAGGAAGCACCAGCCTTTCGGGGCGGCCGGGGCCGTCCTGGGACAGTGTCCTAAACTTCAAAACGTGTGACGTAATCGCGATGATTTCCTGAATGACCCGAGAGTCCTCCGACTCGCCGACAAAACGCCATGTTTCGATCAACTTGGCGTTCTCGACACGCCACTTTCCGTGTGAATTCTGGCCGCCAAGCAGCTCATAATCCTGAGGATCCATCATCCACGTGCCATTGGCCAAGTACCGCGTGTCGTGCCGAGAACCACGCCACGTTCCGACTAACCGTTGGGACAATACGGCGTCATCCGGCAAAGTTCCGGCGATCGCGGCGAAGCCCAGCGCCAAAAAAACTAGAGCGGCCCGCACAGGTCTAACGAGAATTGTGCCGAATTATTCGGCATTTAAAGGCGGAATAATTCGATCTAATCCGCATGTCTTCCATGCTGCGGCCGGGAGAACTGCCGAACATGCCGCTCAGTTTGGCAACGAGGCAGACGTCGGACAAGCAGACAAAATGGGAAATGGAGGTCAGGGAGGTGATTGGCGTGTGCTTGCGTCACCTTAATCTATGCTAATCTGTGTTTACCTGTGGCAACACCGCCTTTGGGTTGCCGCCGCGATATGAAATTAATCGATCGGTTTCTCAGCCGCGAATTACTCGTCAACGTGCTCTTCGCCATCGCGGTGCTGAGCCTCGTGCTCGTGGTGGGCAACATTTTTCGAAAGCTTCTCCCGTTGCTGGTGAATCACGACGTGCCAATGGAATACCTGATCACGTTCATCGCTTACGTGATGCCATTTTCGCTCATCTTCACGATTCCCTGGGGATTGCTGACCGCGATTCTGCTCGTATTTGGGCGGCTCTCCGCCGACAACGAGCTGATCGCGCTACGCTCGAATGGAGTGAGCATATCGCGCATTTGCATTCCGCTTGCGGGGGTCGCGCTTGTTTGCACTGCGATTTGCCTCTGGCTCAACGTCCAGGCTGCGCCAGCCGCGCAAGAAAAACTGCGCAGTACCATTTTCGATCTCGCTACGCGTAACCCGATGGCGCTCTTTGGCAGCGATCAGGTAATCGATCAATTTCCGGGGCGAAAGATCTACGTGGGCAAAAAAGAGGGAAACAAGCTTGAGAACATTACTGTATTTGAAATGAACGAAAATTCGCTTCCGATGAAAGTCACTTACGCGCGCACCGGCATGCTCGAGGCCGATTTAGCGAACAAACAGATTCTCATGCATCTTTATCAGGCCCGCTATCAGGCGCGAGACGAAAAGAATCCCTTGGACCTGACAAAAATTCGCGATGGAATCAATATGGCGGAAGGCACGTTGCCGATCAGTCTTGAGGAGCTATATGAAAAGGAGAAAAAACGGCCGAGCCGTTCCGCATTGTCAATCGAGCAACTGCTCGAGCAATTGAAGAGTGAGAACCAACGAGAACGCAGCGCCAGCCGGACTGAAATAAACAAACGCTTTTCATTCCCGTTCGCTTGCATCGCGTTCGCGATTATCGGTGTACCACTTGGCGTCACTGCGCACCGCCGCGAAACTTCGATTGGTTTCGCCATGGGCTTGATCGTGGCGGTCAGCTATTTCCTCTTCGTCATCATCGGCGACACGTTGCGTGCAAATCCGAAAGTGCACCCTGAGCTGCTCGTTTGGTTTCCGAACGTTCTTTTTATCGTGCTTGGCGCCTTCTTATTTCGCCGACTGGCGCGACAGTAGGCGACTCAATGAGCATATACAGTCGGATTGGGGAGAGTCGCTTTCGGACGCGCTCAAACTCGCCGGAATGGTCGGCGAAATACATTGATCTGTCGCGAAGATAGACTGTTCCTGAACCTGCAGCGTTGAACCGATGGAGCAGTTGTCGCTACGCCGAAAAATCGCTGCTACACTCAGATCTAAATTTCTTCCGCCGCCGT